>Ga0208716_1000124_pt1 | contig 29685 bp, 27 predicted proteins | sample NGESurdeep092012_8_FD_184482 | JGI IMG/M metagenome (GOLD analysis project Ga0208716, IMG submission 184482) | Arctic peat soil microbial communities from Barrow, Alaska - NGEE Surface sample 415-3 deep-092012 (SPAdes) | ecosystem: Environmental > Terrestrial > Soil > Wetlands > Peat ...
TGATGTTCCAGGCGCCGCAGGTGCCGCCGAAGTCCGTCACGGGAATGATCGTCGGCGCCCTGCAGGGCAGCCCCGGCGTGCAGTCGGCCTTCCCCACCGGCACCGCCGGCGGCGGCCGGCTGCTCGCCTTCCAGGTGATCTTCAAGGGAGACCCGTACTCGAGCACGGTGCTCGACCAGCTGCGCCAGCTGCGCGTCAACGTGCGCAAGCTCGCTGCCGCCAGCAACAGCACCGTGCTCGTCGGCGGCCCGACCGCGATCCAGGCCGACACGTGGGCGCTCTCCAACCGCGACACGGTCCTCGTCGCCGTCATCGCGCTCGTCGTCGTCGGCCTCATCCTCATCGTGCTGCTGCGCGCCCTCGTCGCGCCGCTCTACCTGCTCGCCACGAACGTGCTCTCCTACCTGGCGGCGTTGGGCGCAACGATCCTGATCACCGAGAAGCTTTTCGATTGGCAGCATCTCAGCTATCGCATCCCGCTCTATCTCTTCATCTTCCTGGTCGCGCTCGGCAGCGACTACAACATCTTCATCACGACGCGGATCCGCGCGGAAGCGCTGAAGAACGGCCTCAGGGAGGGCACGGTGCGCGCCGTGGCGGCGACCGGCGGCGTGCTCACCAGTGCCGGTCTGATCCTCGCCGGCACGTTCCTGATCCTCACATCGCAGGCGGTGAAGGATCTCGTCGAGATCGCGATCGGCGTCGCGCTCGGCGTGCTGATCGACACCTTCCTCGTGCGCCCTGCCCTGGTGCCCGGCCTCACCTTGGCGATCGGGCCGAACGCCGGGTGGCCGTGGCGACGCTGGACGAAGGCGACGCCTGACGACGGGTAGGCCGCCGGGACGCCTGCCGACGACTAGAGCAACGGGAAGCGATCGATGCGCAGGGGCGTGAGATCGATCGCCGGCTGGTCGCCGGCGATGATCTGGGCGACCAGCTTGCCGGTCACAGGGCCCATCGAAAGCCCCAGCATGCAGTGGCCGGCGGCGACAACGAGATTGTCGTGGCGGGGGCTGCGTCCGATCATCGGCAGTCCGTCGGGCGTGCACGGTCGGAGACCCCGCCAGATCTCGAGCGGCTCCCACTCGGCGGCGCCGGCGAGCACCTGCCCGGCGCCGCGACGGATCGCCGCCACGCGCCGCCAGCGGATCGACAGGTCGAGTCCGGCCAGCTCCAGCGTGCCGGCGAAACGCAGCCGGTCGCCCATCGGCGTGATCGCGACGTAGCCTTCGCCGTTGTAGAGCGGTAGTTCGGCGAGACCGTCCGGCCGCGCCACGGTCACACTGTAGCCTTTGGCCGCCTGGATCGGCAGATCGAGGCGCAACCGGCGACCGAGCGCCGGCGACCACGCGCCGGCGGCGAGCACGACGCTGCCGTCGACGGCGATCGCGCCGCGGCTCGTGATCAGCCGGGTCACGCGGCGCCCGCTCGTCTCGACATCGAGCACCTCGGTTTGCGCGCGGAACTCGGCGCCGCGCTCAGCCGCGAGGCGGGCGACCGCCTCGACTGCACGATTGGGGATCGTGTGCCCGTCTTCGCGGTACATGACGCCACCGATCACGGCGTCCGTCGCCCCGGGCACGAGCTCGCGCACGCGGCCGGCGTCGAGCACCTCGCCGTCGACGCCCAGAGACGCCGCCTGCGCCACCTCCTCGGCAGCGGCCGCCAAACCTTCGCCGCTCGTAAAGAGTCGAAGCCAGCCGTTCTGGTGGTAGCCGAAGTCCACATCGGCGGCGGCGGCGATCTCCGCCCACAGATCGGCGCTCGTCCGATTGAGCGCGCGCTGCACCGGCATACCCGCGCGCATCGGCGCCTCGCGGCAGTTGCGCGCGAAGAGCGCGAGCCAACGCAACAGCGCCGGATCGGGACGCGGCGCGATGTAGAACGGGCTTGAAGCGTCGAACAGCCACTTCATGCCCTTGCCGAGCGCGCCCGGCGAAGCGAGCGGAAAGACATCGCCGGGCGTGAGCAAGCCGGCGTTGGCATAGGTGCCGCCGCCGATCGCGCAGACCTGGTCGCGCTCGAGCACCGTGACGGGACGGCCCTGGCACGCAAGGTAGTAAGCGGCGCAGGCGCCGATGACGCCGCCGCCGATGACGATCACGTGGTCGCTCGCGCTCATGCCTCAGCGCTCCCTTCGCTCGTGGCGGACCGCGCACCAAGTGCGCGACCGATGAAGTCGACCTCGTCTGGCGCGACGCGCCGCCAGTAGTCGGCGTTGTGGCCGCCGGCTGAGAACCCGCCGGCCGGCGGCTTCGCCAGAGCGGCCACGAACGCGCGATCGGCGGCGCAGAACGGATCGGCCGTGCCACAGTCTATTCGCACTTGCACGGTCGCAACGCGACCCGCAGCCGCGAACACATCATTCGCGGCCCAGTCCGCGGCGCTGTCGAACGCGTCGCCGGCGCTGCCCGCCATCGCCGCGTACGACGTCCACAGTGCGGGGCTGGCGGCAGCGACGGCGACGAACGTAGCCGGTGCGATCTCGGCGGCCCGCAAGGCACCGTAGCCACCCATCGACCAACCCATGATCGCTCGTCCGTGGTTGCCTGCCCCAAGCCGACATCGGTCCGCACAGAGCGGCACGAACTCGTCCAGGAGCATCTTCATCCGATCCTCACCGGTCGCCCGGCGGTGCCAGTACGATTCGCCGCCGTCGATCGCCGCGAGCGCGAACGGCACCGTACCGTGCTCCCTCACCGCCTGCCCGACGAAGTCCGACATGTAGAGGCTGGGCCCGAGCACGGCGCGCGCCGAGCTGCCGCGACCAGGCAGACAGAAGCAGACCGGCAGCGGCTCGCCGCGCCGGGCACCCGGCGGCAGCGCGATGCCGTACTCAACGTCGAAGCCGAGGACGCGCGAGGGCAGACGCTCGTAGAAGACCGTCGCGCCCGACGGCGGTGGTATGGCTCCAGCCTTGCCGTAGCGCCCGGTGGACCGGTAGTACCAGTCGCGCAGCGGCAGATAGCGGATCGCCAGGCCGCCGCCGAGGAGCGCGGCGCCGGCGACGCCGCCGGCGCCGATCACGAACTGGCGGCGGGTAAGCCCCGCCTCGATCTCGTCCCACTTGCGTGCTCTTCCGACTTCGTCGCCTGCGACTCGCTGGTGCATCCGCGGACCTCCGTCGCCTCCGGCACTCTACAAGAAGACGCGACAACGCCGGAATATGCTTCGCGGCATGGCCGATCCGGTGGGCGACGCCGTGACCGAACTGCACCGCGACGGCGACTCGTTTCCACCTGCGGACGACCGTCGTCGTGCGCCCTGCCGATACCACGCCGTCGGATCGCGTGTAGACTGGATGGAGCGGTCTTGGCCGCCGTTCCCGGTTCCCATCCTGAGAGGCTCGCGATCACCACGCACGCTGCCGACAAGACGCGCAACCTGGCGATCATCGCCCACATCGATCACGGCAAGACGACGCTGATCGACGCGATCTTCCGCGCCACGAGCGTCTTTCGCGACAACGCCGTGGTCGAGGAACGTGTGCTCGACAGCAACGATCTCGAGCGCGAGCGCGGCATCACGATCCGCTCCAAGCACTGCACCGTCGATTGGCAAGGCTACCTGATCAACATCGTCGACACGCCCGGGCACGCCGATTTCTCCGGCGAAGTGGAGCGTGTGCTCAGCATGGTCGACTCGGTGTTGCTGCTCGTCGACGCCAACGAAGGGCCCATGCCCCAGACGCGGTACGTGCTGATGCGTGCCCTGCGGCTCGGCTTGCGGCCGATCGTGATCGTCAACAAAGCCGATCGGCCCAACGCCGACCCGTCCGGCGCGCTCAACGAGACGTTCGACCTGTTCGTCGAGCTCGGTGCAAGCGACGAGCAGCTCGACTTCCCGGTACTCTACGGCTCCGGCCTCGAAGGCTGGATCGTCGCCGATCTCGAGGAGTACAAGCGCGAAGAGCATGAGCGCGAGCGGCACGGCGGCGGCGACCTCTCGCCGTCGCTGCGGGCGGAGCTCGCCGCCGCCGGCATGCGCGACCTCTTCGAGACGATCGTGAGCGCGGTCCCACCACCCGAAGTCGACCTCGACGCCCCCTTCCGCATGCAGGTGAGCACGCTGGCGTGGAGCGACTACATCGGTCGCATCGGGTGCGGCCGGGTGCTCGAAGGCACGCATCACGCCGGCGATGCTCTGCGACGTACGACGACGGCATGGACGGACAGGGAACTAGGCGAGTGGCAGGTCACAGGCGAAGAGCCGGCGCGCTCGAGCCATCTCTGGGTCACCAGGGGCCTCGAGCGCGCCGAAGTCACGGAGGTCGCCGCCGGCGACATCGTCTGGCTCGCCGGCCCCTCCGAGATCGCGATCGGCGACACGCTCGCGGCGCCCGATCTCGAGGACGCGGCGCTGCCGCCGCTCGAGATCGAGGAGCCGACCGTGTCGATGTTCTTCCTCGTCAACAACGGCCCGTTCGCCGGCGACGACGGCCGTGCCGTCACACTGCGCCAGATCAAGGACCGTCTCGCGCGTGAGCTACGAGTGAACGTCGCCCTGCGCATGGAGGACCTGGACCGGCCGGACGGCGTCAAGGTTTCCGGCCGCGGCGAACTGCACCTCGCGATCCTCATCGAGGAGATGCGCCGCGAGCGCATGGAGCTCTGCGTGTCAAAGCCCGAAGTGATCACCCACCGCGATGCACAGGGCAAGGTGCTCGAGCCGATCGAGCAACTCGTCGTCGACGTGCCCGAGGAGTACCAAGGCACCGTGATCTCGGCACTGTCGCTACGCAAAGCCGAGATCACCTCCGTGCACGCGACCGGCACGGGCATCGTCCGCTTGGAGTTCGAGATCCCGACGCGGGGGCTGATCGGCTACCGGTCGGACTTCCTCACCGAGACGCGCGGCCTGGGCGTGATGTCGTCGCGCTTCGTCAGCTACGGTCGCTGGCGCGGCGAGCTGCCCGGCCGCGACCGCGGCTCGCTCGTCAGCCAGTCGGCCGGCGAAGCGGCATCGTACTCGCTCGAGACTCTGCAGAATCGCGCCGTGCTCTTCATCTCACCGATGGACAGGGTCTACGAAGGTATGATCGTCGGCGAGAATTCGCGCGCCAGCGACATGCTCTGCAATCCGACCAAAAAGAAGCAAATGGGCAATTACCGCTCCTCGACCAAGGACATCGACGCCGGCCTCAAAGTCCCGCGCGACCTGGCGCTCGAGACCGCCCTCGAATGGATCGCCGACGACGAGCTCGTCGAAATCACACCGACGTCGATCCGCGTGCGCAAGCACATCCTCAGCGCCGAAGAGCGCAAGAAGGCCCAGAAGCGGGCGGCGGCCACGGGTTGACGTGAACCCGCCGCCCGTGAACGGCAGTAAGCCAAGCTGGCGTGCGCAGAACGCGGCGCGGGTCGCCGCCCTGATCGCCAGTCTCTCCGCTCTCGTGACGCTCGCCTCGGCGCTCACCCCGCCCTGGCCCGGACGCCTGGCGCTGGCCCAGCGACTGCTCGACCCGGCGGGGCAGAGCGTTGCTCGCGGCATCGTGCTGGCGACCTGCGTCGGCCTGTTGCTGCTGGCGCTCGGATTGGCGCGCCGCCAGCGGCGCGCCTGGCGCCTGGCCGTCGGCCTGCTGCTCGTGGCGGTCGTCTTCGGCTTGTTCAAGGGGCCGGACGAGGAGATGGCGTTCCAGATCGCCGTGCTGATCGCCTTCTGGGCGTGGCGACGCGAGTTCTACGCGATCGCCGACCCCGCCGGGCCACGCCAGGCGTTGCAGACCGCGGCCCTGTCGGTGGCGGCGATCTACGGCTACGGTCTCGGGGCGATCTACGTCCACGGCACCATCGCTCACGCTCACATTGGATTGGGCACGGCGCTGCTCGAGGTGACCGGCGGCCTCATCGGCTTCGACACGCAATCGCCGCCGACACGTTTCTCGGCCGATCTTGCGATCACGCTGGCGACGGCCACGACGGCGCTCGCTCTGGTCGTCGTGTACCTGGCGTTCCGGTCGGCCGGCAGCGGCGTGAATCGCGATCCCGCCGACCGCGCCGACGCGCGCCGCATGGTCGCCGCGGCGGCCGGCGACACGGTGGCATACTTCGCGCTGCGCCGCGACAAAGCGTACTTCTTCAACACGCGGCGCAGCGCGATGCTCTCCTACCGGGCGGTGAACGGGATCGCCCTTGTTTCGTGCGATCCGCTCGGCGACCCCGCCGACTTCGACGAGCTCCTCGGCGAGTTCGTCTATCACTGCCGCGTCAACTCGTGGCGCGTTGTCGCGATGGGCGTCGCCGAACACAACATCGACGCCTGGCGGCGCATCGGCCTGCGGACGCTCTACATCGGCGACGAGGCGATCGTGCACCCCGCACAGTTCTCGCTCGAGGGCCGCGTGATCCGCAAGGTGCGCCAGTCTGTGCACCGCCTCGAGCGCGCCGGCTTCTCCACGCGGCCAGTGCGCGCGCGCGACTTGTCGCCGGACGAGTGGCGCCATATCGACGAAGTGTCCGAGCAGTGGCGCGGCGGTCGGCCCGAGCGCGGCTTCTCGATGACCATGGACGATATGGCCGACCCCGAGCACGGCGACGCCTGGTTCATGCTCGGCCATGACGGCAGCGGGCGGATCGCGGGATTCGCGCACTTCGTACCCGTACCCGTGACCGGCGATCTGTCGCTGTCGACGCCACGCCGGCGGCCGGACACGCCGAACGGATTCATGGAATACCTGATGGTCGAGACGTTTGCGTGGGCCGAAGCGCAAGGCATCGAGCGCGTCTCGCTGAACTTCGCCGCATTCGGAGAGCTTCTGCGCTCGGAGGAGGACCTGCGCGCCTCGCTGCGCCTGGCGCGCTTCACCGTGCGCTACTTCGACCGCCACATCCAAATGGAGCGGCTGCACGAGTTCAACCGCAAGTTCCACCCGCAATGGTTGCCGCGCCACCTCGCCTACGAGAGGCTCGCCGACATCCCCGCCGCCGCGCTCGTCATGCTCTCGATGGAAGGCTTGGTCGGCTGGCCCCCGCCGCTCGACCGCATCTGGCTTTGGCTACTGAGCCAGCCCGCGGCGACAGCGCACGACTAGTCCGTGGTTACTGGTGGGCGATTGCAGCGCCCCACCGTCTACTTGGATCGCCGGGAGAAGTGACCATTCTGGGCAGCGAAGTCGTGGTGCCGAAGGAGGGAATCGAACCCTCACCCCGCGTGAACGGGACCGGATTTTGAGTCCGGCGCGTCTGCCAGTTCCGCCACTTCGGCACGAGAGTAGAGCCCACGAGGAGAATGGGCCGGCGGTGCATCCGCATCGCCGGCCCATATGCTACTCAGTTCCGGGCGTTCCGACCAGATGGCTGAGCGGCGAAGAGGCTTCGCTCGCTCGAGCCGGCCATCTCCGCGTCAGAACGCCGCAGGATACGTGTTCGGCCACATGTCGGGACCGTATCCTCTGTGAATCGCGGTGGCGGTCGCCCAGATCTGCGCGACCCCGTCGTAGATGCTCCGGTCGCGCCACGGGTTCCAGTTGCCGCGCCACGTCGACGGACTGTGCTGGTACAGGCCAAGGTACGCCCCGCCGCTGCCCGCGGCGTGGAGGCGGCCGCCGGACTCGAGCTGCATCATCCGGTAGAGGCCGGCGGCGCTGATGTGTTTCTGTTGCGCGGCGACGGCGACGATCGGGCGCCAGTCGCCCGCCGCCGCGTACCTTTGGAGCAGGGTCGCCTGGGCGGTCTGTCGCTGCAGCGCCTCGAGATGCGCAACGCGAGTCGCGAGGCGCTGCACGCGCAGCTTGGCGAGATGAACGACCCACCGGTGCGCGGCGCCTGCCGGCGAGTGTGAACCCGGCAGCGCCGGGATGAGCACCGGGACGGCTTGCGCGTACGCAAGCGCATCCCTGGCCAGGTCGAGATCGCGGCGACTGGTGCGCAGCTGGGCTGCCAGCGTCGCCGCCTGCGACTCAGCAGCCGCAGCGATGAACAGCGTAGTCGAGGCGAGGATGGTGAGGGCGATCAGCGTCAGTGCGCGCTTGCATCGTGTCACGGCGTCCTTTCGACGACGTTCGTCTCGCAGGCAGCGGTCGAACCTGTGCCTGCGGACCGGGCCGCGCTCGCTGAAGACTGCCTCAATCCACGCAGCACGCACGTATGCCAGAAGCGTGTGGGAAGGAGGGGGAAACGCAGAGGCGGAGCGCCAAGATTGTGACTCTGGGGCGGCAGTCTAGCGGATTATCGCGCGCTCGGAACCCGGGACGCCTGCGGGCGACCACTCCGACGATCCAGCCGAGCACGTGCGAGCGCGTCTCGAGTCCCACGAGCAGCGCGTCGTAGTGGCGTGGCGAACCGCCGGGTGCGCTTGTCTTTCCGCTATCCATCGTCGAGAATCATGCCCGCTCGCCAACCAGTCCAACACTCCGCGAGGAGCCAATGGCCGGCCGACAGCAAGAGCAGACCTATCGCCAGCGCGTCGAGGAACGCCAGGCACGCGAGCGTGAGCTCGCCGACCCCGTCGTCGAATCAGCGCGCAAGGCGGAGGTCAAGCAGATCTCCGTGCTCTTCATCGTCAGCGCGATCACACTGGTGCTCTTCCTGATCTTCGCCCTCGCGCGCATCTTCAACGTCGGTCTGCCCGTCGTCGTCCCGTGGATGCTCGTGTTCTCGTTCGGGCCGGGCTGGATCGTCTGCTGGGTCTACGGTACGTATGTGACGATCCGCGCCCGCCGCTGGTACTGGATGGCGCTGATCGTGTTCTTCCCCGCCTCGATACCGGGCTCGCTGATGTACGCCTGGACGCGGCGGATGGAGATCGAAGACGAAGTCCTCGGAACGAACGATAGTGGGAGGCGATCCTCACGATGACGGCAGTCAAACGCATCGGGATCCTGACCGGCGGCGGCGACGTCCCCGGTCTGAACGTGGCGATCAAGGCCGCCGTGATGCGCGGTCTCGATTACGGCATCGAGGTCGTAGGTCTGCGCCGCGGCTGGATGAGCGTGCTCACGATCGACCCCGACGATCCCGCCTCCGTGGCACAATGGACGTGGCCGCTGTCGCGCGACGTCGTGCGCACGTTCGACCGCACCGGCGGCACCTTGCTGCACAGCTCGCGCACGAATCCGAGCAGCGTCAAGCCCGGCGACGTGCCGGCCTGTGTGAACACCGCTGACCAGCAGCCCGCCGCCGCCGGCAGGATCGACTGCACGAAGCACGCACTGCGCGTGCTCGCGGCACTCGGCCTCGACGCGCTGATCGCGATCGGCGGCGACGACACGCTCAGCTTTGCCAACCGCCTGCACCGCGAGGGTTTCAAGGTTTGCGGTATCCCCAAGACGATGGACAACGACGTCTTCGGCACCGACTACTGCATCGGCTTCTCGACTGCCGTCACGCGCTCGGTCGATGCGCTCGTGGCTCTGCGTACCCCACTCGGCTCCCACGAGCGCATCGGTGTGATCGAGCTCTTCGGGCGCAACTCCGGCGCGACCTCGTTCTACTCAGGCTATCTGGCGGCGGTCGACCGCATCCTCATCGCCGAGGTGCCGTTCGATATCGCCCACCTCGCCGAGTTGCTCGCCGCCGACCGCGAGCGCAACCCTTCGCACTACGCGATGGTCACCGTCTCAGAGGGCGCGCAGATGCTCGGCGGCGAGATCGTCGAATCCGGTGACGCCGACGCCTACGGTCACAAGAAGCTCGGCGGCATCGGCCAACAGGTCGCCGCCGAGATCAAGCGGCGCACGAAGATCAACATCATGTACCAGCAGCTCGGCTACGTGATGCGGTCGGGACCGCCGGACACGCTCGACCGCATGGTCGCCTCGACCTTCGGGCTGATGGCGATGGATCAGTGCGCCGCCGGTCAGACCGGCAACATGGTCGCCGTACAGAACGGCACCTATGCGGTCTGCTCGCTCGACAAGGTCGTCGCGGGCAAGAAGACCGTCGACGTCGCGAACCTCTATGACAGTGAGAACTACTGCGCCAAGGTGCACACCGGCGTCGGCCGCGGGATGTTCCCCGTCTGAGAAGTCCCGGTAGCCGCCGAAACGAACAGCGCAACGACCAGAAGCTACCCGACAGCGTCGGCAGCGGCGATCGCCGCCGCTCCGGCGAGCGTGTGATATCCTGCGTGGCCTGCGGCCAACGCCGGTGCATGTGGGAGGGATCCGATCAAGGCACTGCGGAGAATCATCTTCTTCCTCGTCATCGTCGCCGTTCTCTACCTCCTGCTTCCCCGGCTCGTCAACGCCAGAGGCACACTCGACCTCATCTCCAGGGCCAACATCGGCCTCTTCGCCATTGCGATCCTCTTCGAGGTCTGCGCGCTGATCGGCTACGCGAATCTGTTCCGCTACGTGCTGCATGTGCTCGACATCCGTCTGCGTCTGGGCGAGGTGATGCGCATCACCCTCGCTGGCCTGTCGGTGAGCCACATCTTCTCGGCCGGGGGCGCCGGCGGGTGGGTCGTCTCCTACAACGCCCTGCGCCGCAAGAACGTGCCCCACGGCCTCGTCTTCGTCGCCATCGCCGCCCAGAACTTCTTCAACTACGCGGTGCTCTGGAGCCTGTTCTTCGTCGCGATGATCTACCTCGTCGCCCTCGGCGACCGCTCGCCGTGGGCGTACGCGACGGCGACGGTCATCATTCTCGCGATCCTCTGGCTCACCGCTTACGGTGTCTACCTCTACAACCACCGCATCAAGATGCGCCGTCGCGTCGCCGCGGTCGCGCGCATCGTCAACAGGATGATGCGGCGCGAGCTCATCCACCAGGACAACATCGACGGCTGGCTCGACAACCTCTTCACCGGCATGCGCCGCATGACTTCACACCACAACGCCTTCCGAACGACGTTCGGCTACGCATGCTTCTTCTGGCTCCTCGACCTCCTTTGCCTCTACGTCACGTTCTGGGCGTTCCACTACAGCATCTCGTTCGAGTCACTGGCGATCGGTTACGTCGTCGCCTACTCCGTCGGCACTCTGGCGCCGACGCCCGGCGGCCTCGGCGCCATCGAAGGCCTGATGATCGCCATGTTCGTGGGCTTCGGCGTGCCCTCGGCCACGGCCGTCGCCGTAGTTCTCACCTATCGCCTGATCAACTTCTGGTTGCCGATACCTCCCGGGCTCATCGCCTACGTCACACTGCGCTGATCGGCACTCGATGGCGCCGCCCAGCGGGGGCCGATCTCTCGGTCTGCCGCGCTAGTGAATACGGTAATGCGCGCCGCGATCGACGGGTCGCCGCCGACGCGCACAAACGCTCCTCCGACGAGCACCACCGACGCGACCGCAGCGGCGCGCCCAGTTTGAGAGACGCCGAAACGGGGGTCTCGCAATCGGAGATCAAGGTGTGGGTCTCACGGGAACGACACTATGCGCCAGTGCGAGGCGCTTCGCCTCATCGGACTAGCGTGCTACACGTATGCCCTGCGCCACGGGCCAGACGACTTGGCGAGCGCGACGTCGTTAACGTAGGCGAGCGTGACGACCTCGCCGCTGCGGGCGTCTTGCACCACACAGGGAGCGCGCCCGTCGGCGGCGAACCTCACGCTCGCGATGAGCTCCGGCGCTTCGATTGCTAGACCGCCTCGCTCTCCCCTACGCCCATGAACTCGCGCATGATCTCCGGGCCGGCGCTCGTGCCGATGCGCGCGGCCCCGGCGTTGATCATCAGCTCGACGTCGCGGAACGTGCGGATGCCGCCCGACGCCTTCACGCCCATGTGCTCGTCGAGGCAGTCGCGCAGCAGCTCGACATCTTGTGTCGTCGCCCCGCGCGGGCCAAAGCCGGTGGACGTCTTGACGAAATCGGCGCCTGTCTGCTCGACGATCTTGCAGGCCAGCCGCTTCATCTTGTTGGTCAGGTAGCACGTCTCGATCACGACCTTGACGATCGTGTGACCCTTGCCGGAGTTGACCGACTTCATGCGTACGCCACGCACGACGCTGAGCAGCTCGTTGCGCACATACCCGAAGTCTCCCGAGACCATCGCCGGCACGTTCATGACCACATCTATCTCGTCAGCGCCGGCGCCGACGGCGTCCACCGCGGCGACAACCTTGGTGCGCGCCGCGTCGGCGCCGAACGGGAAGGAGATCACGGTGCAGACCTTGACGTCGCACGACTTGAGGATACTGCTCGCCAGCGGCACGAAGTGCGGGAAGATGCAGGCTGCGGCGAAGTGGTACTTGGCCGCCTCATTGCACAGCCGCTCGACATCCTTGGCGGTCGTGTCGGGACGCAACAGAGTATGGTCGATCGTCTTGGCGAGTTCTTCAGCGTGCAAGCGGATTCCTCTCGTCGCTCGCGGGGCGGTTCGGCAGGTCGACTCCTGCCACGAGTATATCAAAGCATGCGATCGATGTAGCTTTCGTCGCGCCGCCAGCGCTTGCGCACCTTGACCCGCAAGGCGATGAACACGTGTACACCGAGGAGGCGCTCGATCTCGCGCCGGGCGGCGCTGCCGATCTCCTTGACGACCGCTCCGGCCTTGCCGACGACGATCACCTTCTGCGAGTCCGACTCGACGATCACGCTCGCCTCGATCTCGATCAGCTCGCGGTCGCTCCGCTCGGTGATCGACTCGACCTCGACCGCGATCGCGTGCGGTACCTCCTCGCGGGTCACGCGCAGCGCCTGCTCGCGTACCAGCTCGCCGACGATCGCCTCCAGCGGCTGGTCCGAGGTCTGGCCGTCGGGAAAGTACACCGGGCCCACCGGCATCGCCTCGGCGAGCCGCGCGAGCAGGTCCGGCAGACCGTCGCCCTTCAGCGCGCTGACGGCGAAGAGCGGCGTGTCGGGCACGAGCGCCCGGGCCTCGTCGAGGCGCTCGGCGAGACTCCGCCGCGAGACGAGATCGACCTTGTTGAGGGCGACCACCGCCGGCACCTGGGCGGCAGCGACCGCGGCAGCGATAAAGCGGTCGCCACCGCCGAAGGGCTCCGCCGCGTTCAGCATCAGCAGCGCCGCGTCGACCTCGGTCAACGTCTCGTTCACCGTCGTCTGCATGCGTCGCGTCAGCGAGTCGAAGGGCTTCTGAAACCCGGGCAGGTCGAGCAGCACGATCTGGTCATGCTCGCGTGTGACGACGCCGCTGATGCGGCGTCGCGTCGTCTGTGGATGATCGGAGGTGATGCTGACCTTGCGGCCGACGAGCCTGTTGACGAGCGTCGACTTGCCGACGTTCGGCCGCCCGAGAACGGCGACAAAGCCGGAGCGGAACGCCGATGCGGCGTCGCTGACGGGCGGTCGATTCATCGCGAGAACGGCGCGGTGAGCAGCTCGCGCAAGCGGACCACGCGGACCTCGCCGCCGATCCTCGCGATGACATCGAGGTCGCCGAACTCCGCCAGCGCCTGGAGGCACACCCCGCAGGGCAGCGCGTCACGCTCGTCGGCGGTGGCCACGGCGACCGCCGTCAGCTCGCGTTGCCCGGCGGTGACGGCGGCGCCGAGCGCGACGCGCTCGGCGCACACGCCGGCAGGCGATGACGCGCTCTCGACGTTGACGCCGGAGTGGCCTCCGCCGCCGGCGTCACGCACGACCGCGCCGACGCGAAAGCCTGAGTACGGAGCGTGGGCGCGCGCCGCGACCGCTTTGGCCTGGCGCCAGAGGTCGCGCTCGGCGGCGCTCGGCTCGCGGCCTAGAGCGGATACCATAGCCGGAAGATTATGAGGGTAAGCACGACGCCGAGCGCCGCCCCCAGCGCCACCTCGATCGTCGAGTGGATGTTGGCCTGCACGCGACTCTGGGCTACGAGGACGGCCATCACGATTGAGATCGCCGAGATCGGCAGTGCGTACTGGGTCTGGGTGCCGATGAACGTGAGCGCGACCCAGCCGGCGAAGGCGACGGCGGCGTGCACCGACGGCAAGCCGCCGCGAAAGGCCGTGCCACGGCCGCTCAACGCCTTCGCGAAGATCGCCGCGAGCACGACGATGACGAGCGCCACGACAGTGACGTCGATCGGCGAGTTGCGCAGCTTCTGCAGCACCGAGTAAGGTGCGCCGGCGATCTTGTCGTAGAAGATGAGGTAGGCGACGGCCAGCGCGTTGACGGTGGCGATCAACACGGCGCCGGCGGCGATGTCTTTGGCTGCCTTGGCGCGCGGGTCATGCTCGTCGGTGATGATGTCGATCGCATGCTCGAGAGCCGTGTTGAACATCTCCGAGATCAGCACGAACGAGATCGCCACGAGCAGCGCGAGGATCTCCAGCCGCGTCAGTGAGTAGAACAGACTGCCCGCCAGTACGAGGATCGCGACGACAAGGTGGATCTGCATGTTGCGCTGCGTGCGCAGCGCGTTGACGATCCCCTCGAACGCCCAGTTGAAGCTGTTGAGCAGATTACCGCGACGCGCCAACGAGAACCTCCCAGGAGACGTCGTCGAGTATCTCGGCCTGGCGCTTGGCCATCGCTCCCGCGTCGGTCTCGTGGTCGTAGCCGAGCACGTGGAGCACACCGTGAGCGAGCAGTACGGCGAGCTCGACGGCGAGCGGCAGGCCGGCGCCGCGCGCCTGCCGCTCGGCGCGGCGCACGCAGACGACGACATCGCCGAGCATGCGCGGCGGCGCGGCGGCTCCGCCGCCGCCGCGCACCCGGTCAGCGTCGTCCTCGAGCGGGAAGGCGAGCACGTCGGTGACCGCATCCTCGCCCCTGAACTCGCGATTCATGGCGCGCATGCGGCGCTCGCCGACGAAGCGCACACCGAGCTCCCCGTCGCGCACGCTCTCGGCTTTGAGCACGGCGCGCACGAACGCCTCGACGGCATCGCCGTCGACGGCGAAGCGCGTGTCGTTGCGCACATCCACCGCGTGGCTCACTCCGACTTCTCCTGCGCCACGCGGTCGCCGTGCTCCTTGTAGGCGGCGACGATCCGCTGCACGAGCTTGTGACGCACGACATCGCGACTGTCGAACGGGACGAAGGCGATGTCGTCGATGCTCGTCAAAACGTCGGGCACTGTGACCAGCCCGGATTGGCGACCGGCCGGGAGGTCGATCTGCGTGACATCGCCGGTGACGACCATCTTGGAGCCGAACCCGAGGCGCGTGAGGAACATCTTGATCTGCTCGGGCGACGTGTTCTGCGCCTCGTCGAGGATGATGAACGAGTCATTGAGCGTGCGGCCGCGCATGAACGCCAGGGGTGCGATCTCGATCTCGCCCTTCTCGATCAAGGCCGCGAGCTTCTCACCGTCGATCATGTCGTAGAGGGCGTCGAACAGCGGGCGGAAGTACGGGTCGACCTTCTCGGAGATAGTACCGGGCAGGAAGCCGAGACTCTCCCCCGCCTCGACTGCGGGACGCGTCAGGATGATCCGCCCGAAGGTCTTGGAGAAGAAGGCGCTGACCGCCATCGCCGTTGCCAGATACGTCTTGCCAGTGCCTGCCGGGCCGATGCCGAACGTGATCGTGTTGGCGCGGATCGCATCGACGTAGCACTTCTGGTTCACCGTGCGCGGACCGATCTGGCGACCACGGTGCGTCCACACGACATCGCCGTAAACCTCGGACGGCTTGCCGTTGGCGCTCACAGCGATGTCCATCAGCGACTCGACCATCGCCGGACTCAGCGGCCGTCCGGAGCGGATCACGGTCAGCAGCTCCTGGACGGCCGCCACCGCCTTGGCCACGGGGGCGGCCGTGCCCTCAAAGGTGAGCACGTTGCCGCGCAACGTCAGGTCGCAATCGAGACGCTGCTCGAGGATCTTCAGGTGTGCGTCGTGCTCGCCGGCGAGGACCAATGCGACGCCGTTGTCCTCGAGGTCGACGACCCTCTTGACGGACGCGGCCACGGTCAGGCTCCGAGGCGCGAGCGCACGAGCTCGCTGACAAGCTTGCCGTCCGCCCGTCCGGCGACCTTGGGCATGAGCAGCGCCATCACCTTGCCGATCTCCCGCGGCGACGCCGCGCCGGAGGCGGCGACGGCATCGTCGACGAGCGCCCGCAGCTCACTCTCCGAAAGCTCCTCGGGCATGTAGTCGGCGAGCAGCCGCTCCTCGTTGCGCGCCTGCTGGGCGAGCTCGGCGCGGCCGCCCTTCTCGAACAGCTCGATCGCCTCGTGGCGGCGCTTGCGCTCGCGCTTGAGCACGGCGAGTTCATCCGCCTCGACGGGCTGCTTCATCCCGTCGATACGCGCCTTCTTCAGCTCGGCGACGATCGTGTTCAGCGCCATGCGCAGACGCTTGTCGCCGGCCTTGAGCGCCGCGACGGCGTCGTCCTTGATACGTGCCTCGATTGTGCCGAGCTCTTTCACACCATGCCTCCCAACGGACCGCCGCCGATGATGTGCCAGTGCAGATGGTCGACCTCCTGCCCGGCGTCAGGGCCTGTGTTGCTGACCACACGATAACCGCTCGTGGCGATGCCGGCCGAACGGGCGGCGGCGGCGGTGAAGCGCAGCATGCGCCCCGCCGCCGCGTCGCCGAAAGCCTCGATCTCATCGAGCGAGCGCAAGTGCCGTTTGGGTACTACCAGCACGTGCGTCGGCGCCAGCGGATGCAAGTCGCGGAAAGCGATGAACTCGTCGTCATTCGCAACGATGTCGGCGGGGATTTCGCCGGCGGCGATACGGCAGAAGATGCACTCGCTCATTCGATCCACCCCTTAACTCCGTCCTTGTAGACCTCGTCCGCGACGGCACCCACGAGCCGTCCGGGCACCGCATCGGCGCCCACGTTCGCTCGCGGACGCTCCCTCAGGTAGTACCGCACGTACTGCGAGCTATACCCGCGCCAGAGCCCGTCGCGGCGTTCTTCCAGCAACACTTGAGCCGCACTGCCGAGCGCCGCCCGGCGCGCGCGGTCGGCGCTCCTCGCAGCGGCCGCGAGCGCCGCGCGCATGCGTTCCTTGACCACACGTTCCGGCAACGCCTCGTATGCCGCCGCTTCGGTGCCGGGCCGCGCCGAATATGCGAAGACATGCACGCGGCCGAACAGCCCGGCGGCGGTGTCGATCGCGGCAAGCGTGCGCGCGAAAGCCGCCTCGCTCTCGCCTGGAAACCCAACGATCACGTCGGTCGAAATCATAACCTCGCCCAGCGCCCGTCGCACGGCGGCGACCATTTCGCGGTACTCGGCGAAGCGATACGGGCGCCGCATCGAGGCCAGCACCCCATCGTCGGCGGACTGCAGCGGCACGTGCAGATGACGGGCGACGCGCTCGTCGGCCAGCGCCGTCAGCAACGCCCCCGTGACGTGGCCGGGCTCGATCGACGAAAGCCGCAGGCGTGCCAGGTCGCCCAGTGCCGTCAGTGCTCCGACGAGTGCGGCGAGGTCGTGCTCATCGGCACGATAGGCTCCCAGGTTCACGCCGGTGAGCACGACCTCGCCGCATCCGCTCGCCAGACCCGCACGAGCGGCGGTCACAGCGTCGGCGAGCGGCAGGTTCCACAGCGGCCCGCGGGCGAGCCGCACGGCACAGTAGGTGCAGCGCTCGCCGCAACCATCCTGCACCTTGAGCGTCAGGCGCGTGCGGCGCGCCGTGGCGCGCCGCACGCGCCGATTGTTCCCGCTCTCGTTCGTCGCTCGCCCGTCGCCGGCTCCCGCAGCGAGCAGCGCCACCGCGAGCTCGCCCCAGTCGCGCCCGGCGAACGGTTCGACACCCTCGTCGCGGAACTGCTCGGGACGCAGGGCGGCGGCGCAGCCGCCGACGATCACGCGGCGGCCGTCACCGGCGAGCCGCCGCGCGAGCTGGCGCGACTTGCGCTCGGCCTCGGCAGTGACAAAGCAGCTCGTGACGATGCAGAGATCGGCGTCGACAGGATCGACGACGGCCGTGTGCCCGGCGCGCGCCAAGGCGCCGGTCGCAGCTTCACTATCGGCCTGACTGACCTTGCAGCCGACGAACGCCGCATACACGCGCGCCATCAGCGCATCTCCAGGTGGAGCAGCGCCCATTCGTCGAGCGCGAACCGCTCCCGCAGTGTGTAGCCGGGCAAGGCGAGGACGACGTCGTCGACCTGTTCGGCGAGCAGTCCGGCGAGCACGAGGTGCTGCGGCCGCCACGGTCGGTGCGCGTCCGGTGTCTCGGCGCAACTGTAGCGCTGCGCCAGAGCGAGGATCGGCCCAAGGGCGATGTTGGCGACCACGGCATTGGTCTGCGGCAGCGCGAACCGTGGGTCGGTGATGTCGCCGAGGAGGTAGGTCGGTGCGAGCCCGTTGAGGACGGCGTTGCTCTCGGCGGCGGCGATCGCCACCTCGTCGCAGTCGGCGGCGTAGACCGGCTCGTGGCCGAGACGCAACGCCGCCAGAGCGAGCACGCCGCTGCCCGTGCCCAGGTCGAGCAGCGAGCCGCAGGGCAGCGTGCAGAGCGCTTGCAGGCAACTCCGCGTGCTCGCGTGGGTGCCGGTACCGAAGGCCATGCCGACGTCGATCACGACATCGAGGCAGCCCGGGCGCGACGGAACCCAGGGTGGCCGGATGTACAACTCTCCGACCGCCACCGGCTCATGAAAGCGGCGCCAGGCCTGCTGCCAGTCGTTCTCTTCGACTACTACATCGAGCGCACCGAAACGACGCAGCGCCGCCAGGCACGTGGCGACGTAGGCATCGCGCTCGCTGCCCACGTGCAGCCAGAAGACGAGTGTGTCGCCGGCTTCCTGCCAGCCGGGCACGGGAAGGTCGAGGAGCGCTGCCACGGCAGGCGGGTAGTCGATCGCGCCCGGAGTGCGCCATCCGGCCGCCGGGCGCGTGTGCAGCGTGTATCTCAGGTAGGCGGCATCGCTCACTGGTAGAACACGGCCCGGACTCTTTCGACGAAGCTCTCGTCGGGCACGTAGTTGCGTGCCGACGAGAGCTTCTTGAACTGCTTGAGTAGCTCCTTCTGCTCGACGTTCAGATGGCGCGGCACGACCACGTTCACGATCACCTTGAGATCGCCCCGGCCGTAGCCCTGGAGGACCGGCACACCGCGGTTCTTGTAAACCTTCATGTCGCCCGGCTGCGTGCCGGCGGCGACGGTGATCTCCATGTCGCCGTCGAGCGCAGGGACGCCCATCTTGGCGCCAAGCGCGGCGTCCACGATGGTGACGTCAAGTCGGTAGATCAAGTCGTCGCCGTCACGGATGAAGTGATCGTCGGCGGCGACCCGCATGAGCACGTAGAGGTCGCCCGGCCGCCCGCCCGGGCCGCCGGCGCCGCCCTCACCACCGAGCCGCAGACGCTGGCCGTCGGCGATGCCGGCGGGGATCTCGACTTTCACCTTGCGGTTGCCGCGCCGCTTACCGGTGCCGCGACAGGTGGAGCACGGTTCCTTGACGATCGTCCCCTGGCCGCGACATATGCTGCACGTGCTGGTGCGGATGAACTGACCGAAGCCGCCGAGGCTCGAGACCTCGCGCATGCGCCCGCTCCCCTTGCACTGCGGGCAGGTCTCGCGCCCCGTGCCGGCCTTGGCGCCGCTGCCCTTGCAGTCTTCGCAGACCGCGTCGGCAGTGATCTCGACCTCGCGCGAGGCGCCGAAGACGGCCTCGCGCAACTCGAGCTCGACGCGCGCTTCGACATCATCGCCACGCGGCACCGGGGCGCTGCCGGTCGTCGCACCCCAGGCGCCGCCGGCGTCGCGCAGCACCGAGTCGAACATCCCGCCGCCGCCGCCGCCGAAGAACACATTGAATAGGTCGGAAAAACCGAACTGGTCGAAGTCGATCATCGGCCGGCCCTTGAGACCATCGAAGCCGTAGTGGTCGTAGGCCGCCCGCGTGTCGGCGTCGCTCAGCACTTCGTAGGCCTCGGCTGCCTCCTTGAACTTGGCCTCGGCCTCGGCATCTTCCTTGTTGACGTCGGGGTGGTACTTGCGCGCAAGGTTGCGGAACGCCTTCTTGATCTCAGCGGAAGAAGAGCTGCGCTCCACGCCGAGCACGTCGTAGTAGTCACGCTTCATCGACCTACCAGATCTCCTCGAGGTAGTCGCTCAGGCCGTCGGCGGCCGCGCGCACCGTGGCGATCACGCGCTGGTAATCCATGCGCGTCGGGCCGAGCACGCTGACCGTGCCGAGATTGCGATTGGCCACCCCGTAGTTCGCCGCCACGAGCGAGCACGCCTGCAGTGACGGCAACGGCATCTCGTGGCCGATGCGCAGGTAGACGCCGTCTTCGCGCAGTGCCTCGTAGAGATACTCGAGCAGGTTGAAGCGCTGCTCGAGCATCTCCAGGAGCTCGTTGAGGTGAGACGCCCCCTCGCGGCTGAGCAGGTCGATGAGGCGCGACGTACCGCCGACGTGCAGGCCCTCGGTGTCGGCCGCGCCGGCCGCCTTGAAGACCGGCAGGAGGACGGCGAGGAAGTCGCGCTCTTTGCCGCGCAGATCGGGACTGCTGAACGTGGACTCGATCAGCCGCGTGCCGAGCTGTCCGCCGGTGAGGCGCTCGTTCAGGTAAACCCGCGCGAACTCGGCGAGCCCTTCGTCGACGGGCCGATCGAAGTGGAAGACGCGTTTGGTGACACGGCCCGAGGTGGTGATGATCACGACCATCACGACGTGTGCCTGCAACGCCAGCACCTCGATGTGGCGGATCGTCGTCGCCGTAAGCGATGGTGCCGACACCATCGCCAAGAGGTCGGTCACGCGCGAGAGCGCCTCGGCGGTCTCGCGCAAGGCATCGTCGATCTCGCTGCGAGCGCCGGCGCGATCGAACGTGACGGGCATCTCGACCGCACGGCGCTCGGCGATGACGGCGTCGGCGTAGCGCCGGTAGCCCGCGTCGGTGGGGACGCGGCCGGCCGAGGTGTGCGGGTGCGCCAGCAGACCGCCCTCTTCGAGCAGCGCCAGGTCGTTGCGTATGGTCGACGCGGCGACGCCGAACTCGTAGCTCGCGCTCAGGTATCTGGAACCGACGGGAAGACCTGAGGCGATGTACTCCTCGACAACCGCGCGCAGGACTCGCTCCTGCCTAGGTCTGAGAGCCATGCTGCCCCCTAGATGCACGAATCGCGAAACAGGCGCACGCACACCGCATTGGCGACGTACCTCCCCTTTCGCGTCACGGTCAGTGTACCACCGCGGAGACTCACTAAACCAGCTTGCGCAAGCGGCTCGACAGCCGCTTCGTCGAGCGCCGGTGCGATCAGCGTGAGGCTCACCGGCGCCCCCATGCGCGCCGCCAGGAAGAGCCGCTCGCGGGCACGGTCGGCAACGCTCAGACGCTCGTAGTCGCGCTCGGGCTCCGGCCCCTCGTCCAAGGCCGCCGCGTAGCCGGCCGCGTCGGGGCGATTGCGCCACCGTGTGGCGCCGACGGTGCTCACCGCGGCCGGCCCCAGACCGAGATACGGCCGGCCGCGCCAGTAGGCGATGTTGTGGCGCGCGCGCTTTCCGGGCTGCGCGAAGTTGCTCACCTCGTACCAGCGGAAGCCGAAGTCCTCGAGCCCGTGCACGATGCGCACGTACATGGCAGCGCGCTCCTCGTCATCGTCATCGTCGATGCGGTCGCCGCTATCGAGCCTCCACGCCAGCGGGGTGGCGTGATCGAGGTCGAGCTCGTACCAGGAGACGTGGTCGGGCGCGAGGAAGGCGACCTTGATGAGCTCACGCGCGATATCGGCAAGCGTCTGGCCGGGGATACCGTAGATCAGGTCGATGCTCACGTTTTCGCAGCCGGTCATACGCAAGCGCGTGAAGGCGGCCTCCGGGTCGGCGGCGGCGGCACGGCCGAGGGCGGCGCGCAGCGACGAGATGAAGCTCTGCACGCCGAGAGAGACGCGTACGGGGCAGCGCGAGTCCGCGGCCGCCCCGACGGCGATGCCGGGCGCCGCCCACAGCGCGAACGCGTCGTCAACGTCTTCCGGGTTCGTCTCGACAGTCACCTCGCTGCGCGCCGAAAGCAGCGGCGCGAACGGCGCCAGCAGGCGGTCGAGCAGCTCGGGACCGAGCAACGATGGCGAGCCGCCACCCAGGTAGAGCGTGTGGAGGTGCTGCACGTCGTAGCGGGCCGCGGTAGCGGCCCACTCCGCATGCAGCGCCTCGATGTACTCCGCCATGCGCCGCCGCGCGCTCCCGTCGTCGCCGACCGGCAGCGAGTAGAAGTCGCAGTAGTCGCACTTGGCGCGGCAGAATGGGACGTGAACATAGAGATGGCGCACGGCCGGACCGCTCATCTCAGCGCCATCTCATCTGGTCTTGCCGCTCGAGTCGATCTCGAGCACAGCGAGAAACGCCTCCTGCGGCACCTCGACGACGCCGACTTGCTTCATGCGTTTCTTGCCTTCCTTCTGCTTCTCGAGCAGCTTGCGCTTGCGTGTGATGTCGCCGCCGTAGCACTTGGCGAGTACGTCCTTGCGCTTCGCCTTGACGGTCTCGCGAGCGACAACGCGACTGCCGATCGCGGCCTGCACGGCCACCTCGAAGAGCTGCCGCGGGATCTTCTGCCGCAACTTCTGGACGAGTGCCTTGCCGCGCGCGTGGGCGGCCCCGCGCGGAACGATCAGCGAGAGCGCATCGACGGCCTCGCCGGCGAGCAGGATCTCGAGCTTCACGAGATCGCTCTGGCGATAGCCCGAGAGCTCGTAGTCGAGCGAGGCGTACCCTTTGGTGCGCGACTTCAACTGGTCGAAGAAGTCGAGCACGATCTCCGAGAGCGGCAGTTGGTAGTGCATCTGCACGCGTTCGGGCGAGAGGTACTGCATGTCGACGAAATCGGCGCGGCGCCCCTGGCAGAGCTCCATGATCGTGCCGACGAACTCCGTCGGCACGAGCACGCTGGCACGCACATATGGCTCCTCGACATGATCGATGACGCCCTCGTCGGGCATCTCCGCCGGATTGCGCACGATCACCGCCTCGCCGCTCGTGACAATCGCGTGGTACTCGACGTTGGGCGTCGTCGCGAGCAGCTCGAGGTCGTACTCGCGCTCGAGGCGCTCGCGGATGATGTCCATGTGCAGCAGCCCCAGGAACCCGCAGCGGAACCCGAACCCGAGCGCCCTTGAGCTCTCGGGCTCGTAGGCGAGCGACGCGTCATTGAGCGCCAGCTTCTCGAGCGCGTCGCGCAGCTCGTCGTACTTGTCGCCCTCGGTCGGGAACAACCCGCAGAAGACCATCGGCTGTACGACGCGATAGCCGGGCAGCCGTTCGGCAGCCCGACGCTTGTGCGTCACGATCGTGTCGCCGACGCGCACCTGGGCGACGTCCTTGACGCCGGTGATGATATAGCCGACCTCACCGATGGCGAGACGCTTGTCGGCCACCATCTCGGGGCCGAAGTGCCCGAGCTCCTCGATCTCGGCCGTCTGCCCCGTGCCCAACATGTCCACTTGCTCGCGCACGTTGAAGGCGCCGTCGACCACGCGTACGTAGGCGATCACGCCGCGGTACTGGTCGTAGACGGAGTCGAAGATGAGCGCCCGCGGCGCCCCCTCCGGGTCGCCCGCGGGCGCCGGCGTACGCTGCACGATCGCTTCGAGCACATCGACGACGCCCTCGCCCGTCTTGGCGCTGATCCGCAGGATCTCCTCCGGCGTGGCCCCGGTGAGTTCGTGCACTTCAAGCTCCGCCTCGGGCACGTTCACGGCCGGCAGGTCGATCTTGTTGAGCACCGGGATGATCTCCAGGTCGTTGTCGATCGCGAGGAATGCATTGGCCACCGTCTGTGCCTCCACGCCCTGGGCGGCATCGACGACGAGCACGGCACTCTCGCAAGCGGCCAGGCTGCGCGAGACCTCGTACGTAAAGTCGACGTGGCCGGGCGTGTCGATCAGGTTGAGCTGGTACTGCTGCCCGTCGCGCGCCGTGTAGGCGATGCGCACCGCCTGCGCCTTGATCGTGATCCCGCGCTCGCGCTCGAGATCCATCTTGTCGAGGATCTGTTCCTTCATGTCGCGCGGATCGATGGTACCGGTGATCTCAAGGATGCGGTCGGCCAAGGTCGACTTGCCGTGGTCGATGTGGGCGATGATGGAGAAGTTGCGGATGTGGGCGAGATCGGTCATCGCTGGGTCTGTCGGTTCATATGTGCAGTGTCCCAGTGCCGGACACGGCTGGCAAGCCGCACGCGGCGACGCCATGGGGGCGCGAACTTGCCCGCGTCTCGCGGCCTGTGCTACCATACGGCGCCTGGACGACGTGAGTCCGTCTCTTCGAGCGAAGGAACCTCGTGCCCAACATCAAGCAGCAAGAGAAGCGCATGCGCCTCGCCACCCGGCAACGCCTGCGTAACCGCCAGGTCAAGTCGACGATCAAGACGCTCTTCAAGAAGCTCGACGCCGACGTCGGCAGCAACGACCGCGACAGCGCACTGACGCTCGCCACCGAGCTCACCAAGAGTATCGACAAGGCCGCCGCCGCGGGCGTCATCCACAAGAACAACGCGGCCCGCAAGAAGAGCCGCGTCGCGCGCACGCTCGCCCGCCTCTCCTAGCGCCGCGGCGAACCCTCTCCACGCAGTCGACGGCCGCTGCGACGGCCACTGTTCGGCTGCGCCTGCCGACCGCCGATGAGCTGCGCCAGTGCCATCTCGAGCACGAGCTCCGGCTCCACCTGAGCCTTGCCCTTCATCCCCGCCTCGGCGTCGGCCAATGTAATGAGCGCGCGACCCAGCGACCTGCGGTCGAAGTTCGCGCGCTGCTCGAGGAGCTTCTTGGCGGTGAACGGGTGCACGCCGATCGTCTTTGCCACCTCCGCCGCGGGCATCGCCGGCGGCACCTCCGCGGCGGCCACCAGCTGCCGCGTGTGCCGGAGCAGCGCGTAGAACACCTCCAAGGCGGTCGCGCCGCCGGCGTAGAGCGTCTCGAGGCAGCGGAAGGCGGCGCGCACGTCGCGCCGCCCGACGGCATCGGTGAGCTCGAAGATGCGCGCCTCGCTGGTCGCCGTGCAGACCGCGTCGATGTCATCCGGCGTGACGCTGCCACCGCGCGTGTAGGCCGCCAACTTGTCGAGCTCAGTCTCGGCACGGTCGGGATCTTCGCCGACGAGCGTGACGAAGTGCCGGATCGCGCTCGTCGGCATCTCCATCCTGCGCGCCTTCGCGCGCACGCGCACCCAATCGATCAGCTCGGCCCGCTTGGGCACGTCGTAGCGCAGCACCTGCTGCTGCTTCTCGAGCGCTTTGGTGAGCCGCTCCGTCTTGGCGAACGTGTCGCCGACGAGCGCGATGCACGTTGCCGGCGCCGGATCCTTGAGGTACTCGAGCAGCCGCTCGCGATCGGCCGCCGGCCACTTGTCCGCACCGTTGACCAACAGGAGCCGCGTACCGAAGGCGAAAGCGGCGGTGTCGGCGGCCGTGAGCACCTCGGCGACCCGCTGGCTGCGGCCGTCGAAGACGGCCACATTGAGATCGCTGCCCGACTCGGCGACGACGCGCTGCCGCAGACGCACGGCGGCGCGCCGCACCTTCGGTTTGTCGGTGCCGCAGATCAGGTAGAGCGGCTTGAGTTCGGTCTCGTCGGCCATCGCGATCATCACGAAGGATAGCATGGGGTCGACCACGGCCCGTCGCATCGATACGATTGGCGAGTATGACTCTCCTGATCACGTCAATGCCCTGCGCGGCGACCGACATGAAGACGGCGATCCCCATCCTCATCGTCGTCGCGATACTTGAACTCACGTTGATCGTCCTCGCCATCGTCGACCTCGACCGCAGACCCGCCGTGACCTTCGATCGCAAGTGGCTCTGGGTGCTCGTGATCGTGCTCTTCGGCGTCATCGGCCCCGTGGTCTACTTCGCGATCGGGCGCCAGGAGGCGGCTGCCGCAGAGGAGGCGGCCGGCGAGCGCAGCGCGCCCGCCGCCGATCGTGCCACGGCAGCCGCCGACGCACTCTATGGCGCTCGCGACGAAAGCGCGAACGCTTCGTCGGACGAGGTCCGCAAAGGATGACCGCAGAGCCGGCCGTCGCAATCAGCGGCCTCACCAAGGCGTACGGCGCCAACCTCGCTCTCGACCGCGTCGACCTGGCCGTGCCCGAGGGGTCGGTCTTCGGATTCCTCGGCCCCAACGGGGCGGGCAAGACAACGACGCTGCGCATCCTCGCCGGTCTCGCGCATCCCACCGCCGGTCGCGCCAAGATCCTCGGCCACGACGTCGTCACCGCCACCAACGAAGTGCGCGCGCTGATCGGCTATCTGCCCGACGTTCCCGGCTTCTACAAATGGATGACCGCGAGCGAGTTCCTGACGTTCGCGGGCAGCCTGTTCGCCATCGACGGAGCAGTGCTCAAGGAGCGGGTCGCCGTGCTCCTCGAACTCGCCGGTCTGGGCGATGTGACGACGCGCATCGGCGGGTATTCGCGGGGCATGAAGCAGCGCCTCGGCGTCGCTCAGGCGCTCATCAACGCCCCGCGACTTCTCCTGCTCGACGAGCCCACGAGCGCGCTCGATCCCATCGGCCGCAAGGAGGTGCTCGACATGATCGCCTCGCTTGCCGGCCGCACGACCGTGTTCTTCTCGACGCACATCCTCTCCGACGTGGAGCGCGTGTGCGACACGGTCGCGATCCTCAATCGCGGTCGCGTCGTGCGTCAGGCAGGCATTGACGAACTCAGAGCCGGACACGAAGGCGGTCATCGGGTGATCGTCGCCGTCGACGATCCGCGCGCGCTGCAAGAGGCCGTCATGTCGGCGACGTGGGCCACTCTGGTAGAGCCCCTTGCCGACGGCAGCCTGCGCATCTCGGTGACCGATCTCGCCGCGGCGCAGCGGGCGATCCCCGCCGCGGTCGCCGCCGCAGGTCTCTGCCTGCAGCGGATGGAGGTCGACGAAGTCAGCCTCGAAGAGGTCTTCGTCGACCTCGTCGAAGGCGGCGGCGAGTGAACGGTTTCGCCGCCTTTTTGAAGAAAGAGATGCGCGAGATACGCCACACGTGGCGTCTTTGGGTCGTGCCGGGCATCCTCGTCTTCGTCGGGCTGACGACACCCATTCTCACGGCGGCGACGCCGGCGCTGCTCAGGGCGACCGCCAAGTCGACGCCCGGCGTCGTGATCAAGTTCCCACCGGCGATCGCCCGCGACTCGTACCTGCAATTCGTCGGTAACCTCGAGCAGATGGTGCTCATCGCCCTGGTGATCACCGGCGCCGCGTTGATCGCCGGCGAGCGCCGTTCAGGAACAATCGCCCTCGTGCTGACGAAGCCGGTGTCGCGAACCGGCTTCGTGATCGCCAAGGGCTTGTCTGAGCTGGCGCTGCTTGCCACGGCGACCGTGCTCGGCACGGCGATCTGCATCGTCGGCACGGTCGCGATTTTCGATTCGAGCCTGATCGGCACGGCGGTGGCGGGCGTCGTCCTCTGGTTCGTGTTCGCGGCGATGATGATCGCGCTGATGCTGCTCCTTTCGGCGGCATTCAATGGCCAGGCGCCGGCCGCCGGCGTCGGCATCGGGGTCTACATCGGCTTCTCCGTGCTCTCCGGTTTTCCGTTGATCCGCGACCACTCGCCGACCGGCCTCTTGACGGCATCGTCACGGCTGCTCAAGCACGAGTCGGCGGCGCTTGCCTGGCCGTTGGCGACGACGATCGTGCTCGGTGCGGTGTTTCTCGCCGGCGCCGTGTGGCGCTTTCGCTCGCGCGAGCTGTAGCCTCGGCGATCGGTATCGCCGCGCTGTCAACGACCGCTGATCTCTTCACCCACACTGAATCCACCGCCGGCGGCGGTCACGACGACGTCGCCGCATAAGTCCGTGCGCAGGCACGGCACGCCGTCGGTGGCGACGAGATCGAGCATCTCCGCGGTCGGGTGGCCGAAGCGGTTGCCCTGCCCCACGGAGATCACCGCCAGTGACGGGTGCAGCGCCTGCAGCAGCGGCAGGTCGAGGCCACCGGCGCTGCCGTGGTGCGGCAGCTCCACGACCGACACCGGCGGCAGATTTAGGTCAGCGAGCACGGGACCCTCTGCGTCACCCGTCACGAGCGCTCGGACGCCGCCGAGTTCGACGAGAACAACGAGCGCACAGTCATTCTCGCCCTGGTTACCACCCTCACTACCAGCGTGCGTAGGAAGCACTCTGATCGAGTAACCCGAGCCCGCCATGATCAGCGGCACCGTGCAGCGAGTGACATGACAACCGGCGGCGGCAAGCTGCGCGCTGAGGCCGTCGAGCGCGGCCGACGGCGTCGGTGGCCGCGGCAGCAGTGCCGCACCGATCGGCACGTGGCCGATCACGTCGCTCAGCCCGGCGACATGGTCGGCGTGGCCGTGCGAGAGCACGAGCAGGTCGATCGCCTTCACACCGTGCGCGCGAAGGGTCGCGCCCAGGGGCATCGGGCCCGCGTCGATGAGGATCGTCGGCCCATCGGGGACCTGAACGAGCGTGGCGGCGCCCTCGCCGACATCGAGGAAGGTGACGGTCGGGCCGCTCGGCGCCTTGGCCGGCAGCGGTGTGAGCGCGAGCACTGCGGCGACGATCAGCGCCGTGGCGGGCACGAGCGCAGCGAGGTGCGCGCGGGCGTGGGCTTGCAAGCCCACGCCCGCGCGCACCGCCGCCCGCCACACCACGAACGCCTCGATGAGCAGAGCGCCTATCAACGCCATGCCGAGCGTCAACCCATGCCACTCGACGACCGCAAACGAGAGGTTGCCGAACCAGTGCGCGACGGTCATCAGGAACCCGATGAAGAGGCCCCCGAGGATGTTGAGCGGCACGCAGAGCACCGGCGCGGCAAAGCCGACGAGCACGGAGAGCATGCCGAAGAACATGATCGGGCCGAGCACGAAACCGCCGACGACGTTGGCGGGCACCGAGACGGCAGATGCGGTGCCGAAGACGAGCATCGAGACCGGCGCTGTGGCGAGACTAGCCGCCGTCGTAACACCGACCTGCTCGGCGATGCTTTGCGGCAGGAACCCGGCCAGCTCGGTCAGCGGCCGCGCGATGATCAGCAGTCCGGCAACAGCCGCAAACGAGAGCTGGAAGCTGACGTCGTAGAGCGTATTCGGGTTGACGGTGAGCAGCCACGCGCCCGGCGCGAGCCACAGCAGCCAGCCGTCCGACGGGCGCGAGGCAAGGATCGCCACCAACCCGAGCAGCCCCGCCACGCCGGCACGCACGATCGACGGCGATGCGCCGGTGACGACCACGTACGCGGCGACGATCGGCGCCAACGCCAGCGTGCGCGCCGTGCGCGGCACACCTAGCGCAAGCAGTGCGAACGACCACATGCTGCAGAGCAGCACGACGTTCTCTCCGGAGACGGCCATGATGTGCAGCAAGCCGCTGCGACGAAAGTCGGAGATCGCGCCGTCGTCGACACCTTCGGCGTCGCCGAGCACCATGCCCTCGAGCACCTCGCGCACCGGCGGACGCAGGCCCCGGCGAAGATGGGCGCGAGCGGCGATGCGCAGCCGATCGGTGAAGCCGGCGAGGCCTCCGCGGCGACCGGTGACCTCGAGCATGCTGAGCGGCGCGGCGAGCGCCACGTGTTCGCCGCGCCGCTCGAGATACTGCGCGTAGTCGAAGGCTCCACGGACCGGAACGGGCAGCGGCTCGACCAACACCGCCGGCAAGTGGATGGTCGTGCCCTCGACGAGCGCGCCGCACGGGTCGATCGTCGGCGGCGCCTGCCCGCCGAGGCTGAGCGAGATGTGCGCCGCCTCGGCTATCGGCCGGCCGTCGATCGCCGTGACCCTCACCGGCAGGCTGAGTTTGGTGCCGCTCATGCGCGGCAGATCGGTAAGCGTGGCGTCGATCGCCGCCGTGCGACCCAACGACGCCGCCAAAGCACTCCGTGAGAGATGCTGCAAGCGCATTTGACCGACAGCGAGGCCGGCGCAGATGAAGAGCGTCGCCACCAATATGGCGGCGACCACCGGCCGTGAACGGCGGAC
>Ga0208716_1000125_pt1 | contig 29647 bp, 22 predicted proteins | sample NGESurdeep092012_8_FD_184482 | JGI IMG/M metagenome (GOLD analysis project Ga0208716, IMG submission 184482) | Arctic peat soil microbial communities from Barrow, Alaska - NGEE Surface sample 415-3 deep-092012 (SPAdes) | ecosystem: Environmental > Terrestrial > Soil > Wetlands > Peat ...
TCCCCGCGGGGGGCGCGAGCACCACCGTGCAGCCGGTGCCGCCGGCTTCGTCGGTGGCGTGGCCGACCAGGAGGCCGGCGACGTCGGTGAGGGAGGGGCTCACGCCGGAACGCTCGGGCGCGACGGGTGGGACGCGGTGGGGTCCGCTACGCCGACGGCGGCGCGGGGCGCTCGGGGGCGAGCGGCGGGAGGTTCTCCGGCTCCGGCAGCCCCTTCTTCTGGCGGCACGCCTTGCAGACGGTGATGCCCCGGAACTCGCAGATCAGGCAGATGAAGGTCCCGCACTCGTCGCAGGGGTAGCCCTCCGAGGCCCGCTCCTCGTTGCCGCAGGACCGGCAGAGCATCATGTCGATTTCGGGCATCGCGTCCCTCCCCCGGGCTGCGTCAGACGTCCAGCGCGTACGTCCGGATCTTGTTGATCAGCGTGGCGCGCGAGATCCCCAGCTCCTCCGCGGCGCGCGTCCGGTTCCCGCTGTGCCGCCGCACCGTCCGCTCGATGTGCCGCCGCTCGACGTCCTCGAGCGACTGCGCCGCCTGCTTCGGCGCCTCGCCGGCACGGCGCCCCAGCTCGGGCGGGAGGTGCTCGGCCTCGAGCGCCGCTCCGCCGCGCGCCGCCATCAGGGAGCGCTCGAGCACGTTCCGCATCTCGCGGACGTTCCCCGGCCACTCGTGCGCCGCGAGGCGCTCCATCGCGGCGGCGCTCACCACGCCGGGGCAGCCCGGCATGGCCAGCGCCAAGTCGGCGGCGAGGCGCCGCGCCAGCGCCTCCCGGTCCTCCCGCTCCCGTTCCCGGAGAGGCGGAAGATGCACCGGCACCACGTCCAGGCGGTAGAAGAGGTCCTCGCGCAGCCGCCCCTGCCGGATCGCGTCCCCGACGTCCCCGCTCGTCGCCGCGATCGCCCGCACGTCCACGCCGATCGGCTGCTCCCCGCCCAGGCGCCGCACCAGGCGGGTCCCCATCGCCTCCACGACGACGGGGCGGAGCGCGTCGGGGAGCGCGAGGAACTCGTCGAGGAAGAGGGTGCCGCCGTCCGCCAGCTCGAAGAGGCCGGGGCGCCGCGGCGCGCTCGGGTCCTCCGCGCCCGCCTCCGCGCCGAAGAGCTCCGCGGCGAGCCCGGGCCCGGGGGCGGCGCACCGCGCCTCGACGAAGGGCCCGTCGGCGCGCCGCGACGCCGCGTGCACCAGCCGCGCCGCCCATCCCTTCCCCGTGCCGGGCTCGCCGGTGAGGAGGAGGACGCCCCCCTCGCCGCGCGCCAGGGCGCGCAGCCGCTCGGCGAGCGCGCGCATCACCGGCGACACGCCGAGGGCGTCGGCGCCGGGGTCCGGCACGAGCCGAGACCGCAGGTATGCGGCGCGCGTCCGCGTCCGCACCTTCTCGAGCACGCGCGCGGTCACCGCCTCGAGGTGCGCCATCTCCAGCGGCTTCCGCAGGATCTGCTCCGCGCCGAGCTGCATCGCGCGCACCTCGGCCTCGCCGAAGCCGTGGCCGAGGAGGAGCACCAGCGCCGCGCCCCGCGCGCGGAACGCCTCGAAGAGCGCCGCCGACGCACCGCCCGGGAGGTGCAGCCCCAGGAGGACGACGTCCGGCCGCGCGCGCTCGAACGCCGCGAGCGCCGCCGGCAGACCCGCGGCGCGGAACACCTCGTAGCCCACCTCCCCGAAGTGGGCGGCGGCCGCGCGGAGAGCCGAGGGGTCCTCGTCCACGATGAGGAGGGCGCCGACCATCGTCTTCACGCGAGCAGGGCGGGGCGCGTGCGGATCGCTTCCACCGCGGCGTCCACCTCCGCCCCGCCGAACTGGGTGTCCCGCCCCTGCTGCAGCTCGTGCAGCACGTCCGCGGGGTCGCGGCGCTCCCGCCACGGCCGCGCGCCGCACATCGCGGACACGGCCGCCGCCGTGCCGAGCGCTCGCGCGAGCGGCGGGATGTCCATCCCCGCGAGCGCGCCCGGGTAGCCGTTCCCGTCCCAGCGCTCCTGGTGCGCCGCCACCGCCGCGACGATCGCGCGGTCGGCGCCGAGGCGCTCGATCCACCGGGCGCCCAGGGTGGGATGGACCCGGATGAGATGCTGGGTCTGCCGCGCCAGCTCCCCCTTGAGCAGCTCCGTGGGCGGCACCGCGAGCATCCCCATGTCGTGCACCCGCGCGGCGAGCACCAGCCGCTCGCCGTCGAGGCCCAGCACGTCCGCCAGCGCCGCCGCCAGCCGCGCCGTGCGCGCCGAATGGCCCGAGCGGAACGAATCGGCCCGCTCCGCGGCGTTGATCACCTCACCGAGGACCAGGAGCACCGGGCCCGCCTGCCGCTGCACCGCCACCGCGCCCACCGTCCGCCGTAGCGCCCGGAGCTCCACCGCCACGGCCGCCTCCCGTTCCACCAGCTCGGGCGCGAACGGCTTCACCACGTAGCCGTCGGCCCCGCGCTCGAGGGCCGTCACCGCCTCGGCGTTCTCGCTCCCCACCGTCATGACCACCACCGCCGGCGGGTCGGGGAGTGTGCGCGCGGCGTCCAGGAGGTCGAAGCCGCTGGCCCCGGGCATCTGGGTGTCGGTGATGAGGAGGTCGAAGGCGCCCAGCGCAAGCTGCTCGAGCCCCTCGCCCCCCGAATGCGCCGCGACGCACGAGGCGCCGGCGCGCTCGAGCTGCCGCACCACCTGCGCGGCGATCCCGCGCTCGTCGTCCACCACGAGGATGCGCTGACCGGCGAGGGGAGAGGGCATCGGCGCGAATGTACTCCTAGGCCCGGACGGGGGCGAGGACGCGGAGGGCGAGGGGAAGCATCTCCACGCTCACCGGCGTCAGCCCCGCGGACTCGCCGTCCGCCTGCACCGGCAGGGCGGGCTCCGTCGTGAGGCGGACGCTCGAGGCGCGGAGGAAGGTGATCCCCGGGACGGCGTGCGGCCGGCGCAGCAGCATCCACCACACCAGCCGGGCGGCGCCGGGGAGGGAGGAGGCGTCGAGGATCACGATGTCGAACACCCCGTCGTCGGGCCGGACCCCGGGGTGGAGCGGAAGGATGCCGGGAATCAGCTGTCCGCAGTTGGCGACCAGCACCAGCGCGGCGTGCGCTTCGTGGACGACGCCGTCGGCCTCGAGGCGGATGTGGGCGCGGGTGATGGCCCGGGCGAGCGAGACCGCCGTCGCGACGTACGCGAACATCCCGAAGAGGCGCTTGTGACGCGGCTGCGTGCTGCGCATCAGCTCCGCGTCGAAGCCGGCGCCGCACGCGACCGCGAAGATCCGGCTGCCCGCGGCGGAAGTGATTCGCCCGAGGTCCACCGTCCGCGGCACGCCGCGCAGGATCAGGTCGCTCGCCACCCGCCACGAGCGCGAGATCCCCAGGTTCCCCGCGAGGAGGTTCCCCGTCCCCGCCGGCAGCAGGCCGAGGGGCCGCCCGGTGCCGACCAGCGCCGACGCCACGTCCATCGCCGTGCCGTCGCCGCCGTGCGCGATGACGACGTCGACGCCGTCCGCCACGCCCTGGCGGGCCAGCCGCTCGCCGTCGCCGGCGGCGGTGGTGCGGGCGATCTCGGTGCGCAGGCCCCCCGCGCACAACCGCTTGTGCGCCGCGAGGAGGCGGGCCTCGTCGGCGCGGGCCGCCGCGGGATTCGTGATGATCAGCGCACGGGTCATTGGATGCCCAGCTGCCAGAAGAGGTCCACACCGATCTGGTACGGCGTCGAAGGCTGCGGCGCGAAGCCGAGCGCCCGGCACTCCTGCAGGAGCGGCTCCACGCTCGCCTCCAACCGCCACCGCGGGCTGAGCCGGTAGGCCAGGGTCGCCCCGAACAGCTGGGAGGAGATCCCGCGCCGCACCTCGCAGAGCGGCACGTTCAGCGACAGGAAGGTGCGCTCCCCGATCTGGCGCCCCGCCTCCACCCGCGTCGTGCCCAGCACGTCCCCGACCGTCCCCGGGCGGATGGCAATGTAGTCGAGCGGGAGACGGAGATCCCCCACCAGCGTCTGCTCGAGCTGGCTGGCCGCGAGGCCCGCGAGCCCGGCCACCGCGCCCTGCAGCACCGCCTGCTCGCTGCGCACCCCTCCACCCGACCCCGCCAGATCGAAGGACGGCCGCCCGAAGATGAGGTACGAGACGATCTCGGTCTCCGAGAGCGGCGGCCGCTCGTCGCTCTCGAGCGTGAGGATCGGCTCGAGCAGCGTGCCCCCCAGCCGCGCCCGGACGACCAGGTCGTTCCCCCGTACCGCCCGGACGGTGTGCTCCGCCACGATGTCCAGCGCCGGGTTCAGGTCCGGCGTTCCGTAGAAGCGCACTTCGCCGTGCGTGACCTCGAACTCTTTCGACGTGGGGCCCACCGCCAGACGGTAGGTGCCGCGGACCGTCCGCAGCGTGCCGTCGAGCCGGTAGGGGTTGAGGCCACCGACCGTCTTCGACACGGTGACGTCGCCGGCCAGCTGGATGTTCGCCTCCGTCGAGCGGAGCCACACCGCCGAACCCATCGTGACCCGCAGGCCGTCGATCCGGAGGCTGTCGAGGAAGACCACCTCCGCCGCCGGCCCGATCTCCGCCGCCTGGGCGAGGTTCGAGTCCACGACGGCACGGAACTCGGGGTCGTCGAGGTTCACGAGCCGCTTCTCGACGAGGTCCGCGAAGTGGAGGAACCCCTCGTCCACCGTCAGCTGGCCGGTGAGGCGCGCGCCATGGAAGGGACCCGCGAGCTGCAGCGTCCCGGTCCCGGTGATGCCCGCGAAGTTGCGCTGGTTCAGCGCCTGGAAGCCCCGGGCGTCGAGGGTGAGGTCGAGGATCGGTCGCGTCAGGTCCTGGAGGACCACGTCGCCGCGCACGTCGAGGGTGCCACCGCCCCCGCCGATCCGCGCCTCGGCCAGGTGGATCCGGTTCCCCTGCGACTCGAGGTGGACGCTGATGTCCTGCCAGCGTACCCCGAGCGCGGGGATGGTGAGGGCGGCGCCGGTCACGCGCACGTCGCCGCTCAGGACCGGCTGGTTCCACGACCCCTGCACCCCGAACCGCGCCGTCAGCGTGCCGCTCACCTCACGCACCAGCGTCGTGAAGACGTTCATCGCCGACAGGTCGGCCGAATCGGCCTGGACCCGGATCTCGAGCGGTCCGGGGAGCTGGCGACGCTCCACCGACGCCAGCGAGAGGTCGAGGGGCAGGGATCCCTGGGCCTCGAGCACCCGCACGCTGTCGCGCCACAGGTCGCCCTTGAACGTCAGCAGATGGTCGCCGTACCGGACGAGCGCGTCCACCAGCGGCGTCCGGAAATCGCCGAATCGCCCGTCGGCGAGGGTGAGGGAGGCCTCGATCTTCGGGGCCGACGCGGAACCGCTCAGCTGTGCCGACACCGAGAGCAAGCCGCCCACTCCGGTCGTATCCCGCTGTGCCAGCGCGAACAGGTCGGTGAGCGGGATGCTGTCCGCCTCCACGTGGAGCGCGCCCGTGCCGGCCACCGGCAGGCTGCCCTGGGCGCGCAGCCGCCCGCCCGCACCGGAGCGCAGGTCCAGGGAGTCCACCACGATGGAGTCCGCCGTCACCAGCACATGCGCGGCCCCCGCCAGCGTCCACGCCGCGGAGGGAAGGCTCAGGACCGCGGAGTCGAGCGCCACGCGCGTGCCGACCGGTCCGCTCCCCACCACCCCGGAAACCCACACGGCCTCGCTGTTCGGCAGCGACGCCTCGACGCGGGCCGAGATCGCGTCCAGGGGCCCCGCCGCCGTCACGCTCACGCCGCCGAACCGCAGCCCCGCCAGGAGGAGCGAGTCGGCGTGCGCCTTCACGCGCACACGGGCCGTCCCTCCGTCGGAGGCGTAGGCGCCTTCGGCGTGGAGGGCGAGGGCGCCGTACGTGCCGAACGCGAACCTGGCCAGGTCCAGGACGCCCTGCCCCTCCCACGCGGCGGTGGTCCCCACGAGCCGGACGTCGAGCCCGCCGGCGCCGTCGAGGTCCACCGGCGCCGATGTGGAGTCGCCTCCGCGCGCGCGCAGCCAGCGCACCACCGGGCCGAACGCGGCCAGGGTGTCGGCACGCGCGACGACGTGGATCTCCCCTGGCGTTTCCCCTGGCCGGCCCAGCGTGCCCGCGCCGTCGAGCCGCCCGCTCGGGTGCTCCGCGAAGAGGGTGTCGAGGTGGATGGCGTCGGCGGCGAGCGTCAGCGCGAGGCCCGCGCGCGTCACCGTCACGCCGGCGGCCCGCGAGGTGTCGAGGGTCGCCCGCACCGTCCCGGCGGCGGGAGCTGCGGCCTCCCCGGTCGGCACCCGCAGGTCGGTCGCGAACGTGCCCGCGAGGCTCGTGGGCGGAGACCACCCGAAGTGCGCGCTGAGGTCCACCCGCTCGATCCGCCCGCTCAGGCGCACCACCGCTGCCGAATCGTGCGCGCCCACCGTCCCGCCGACGACGACGCGCCCGGCGGGCCCCGCGAGATCGGCGTCCACCGCGAGCGCCGTCACCGGACCCACCACGCCCACGTGGCCCGCGACGGAACCGTGGAGGGGGAGTCCGGCGTAGGTGCGCGCGAGGTCGTCGAACGACAGCGAGTCCATCGCGAGATCCGCGTCCAGCCGCACCGTGTCCGCGAGCGTCAGCCGCACGCGCCCCCGTGCCGTCGACGTGGGGCCGTCCCCGTCGCTGTGGGTGACCACGCCCACGAATGTGGCATCGGTCCACGGGCCGTCGAGGGTGCCGGAGGCCCGCACGCGGCCGTGGAGGTTCACCGCCGGCGCGACGCCCGCGATGGTGGCGAGGCTCAGGTCCGCCGGGGCGAGCGCGAAGCCGCGGAACGTGACCGTCGAGGGGCCGCCCAGGCCGAGGCGCCCACGCGCGGCCAGCGTGCTCACGGGATGGCCTTCGGCCGCCGCGTCCGTGAAGGCGACGTCCGCGACGACGTCGAGCGCGGCCAGCGGGCCCGAGCCGCGCACGTGGCCCCGGACCTCGCCGTGCAACGGCAGCCGCAGCACCAGCGGCGCGAGGAGCTCGAGATCGAGCGGCGCCGCCGTCAGGTCCATCGCGTCGATGCGCCCGCCGGCCGCCCCCCCCGTCGTCAGGCGCAGCCAGCCACGGAGCCGGCTGTTCCCGCTCCACACGTCGGTGCTGCGGAACTCCCAGGCGGAGACCCCGTCCGGTCCGCGGTCCGCACGCAGGATCAGCGACCCTCCGCCCGTCTTCGGGAGCTGCGGCGCGATCCACGCGATGTCCTCGAACCGGAACCGCGTCACGTTGGCGGTCACGCCGAACGCCAGCCGCGGCCCGCGGGTGTGCACCACCCCGCGGATGCTGAGGAGGCTCCCCGTGAGCTCGAGCGCGTCGAACCGCGCCGAGACGCTGTCCGCGTCCACCACGATGTGCCCGTACCCGCGCTTCACCCGGACCGCCGGGTCGCGCGAGCGCACGGCGACGTTCCGCACCTCCACGATCACCGCGGACGACGCCGGGTCCGACAGCCGCACTCGCCGCAGGTCGAGGTCGAGCCCGTCGAAGCGGAGCGGGCGGGCGGACCGGTACGGATGGACGCTCACCGCCCCGTCGGTGATCCGCGCATCGCGGATCTCCACCAGCCGCCGTGTCGGCGGGGGCGCCGCGGCCCGGAAGAGGCGCGTGACGTTCCACCGCCCCGTCGAATCCTGCTGCAGCGTGACGACCGGCCGCGAGATCCACACGTCGCGGACCAGGACGTGGCCGCGCAGCAGGGCGAGGAGCCCCACCGTGCCCCGCACCCGCGCGGCGGCGACCACCGGCCGCCCGGCCCGGTCGTCGAGCGCGAGATCCTGCACCTCCACGCCGTGCCACGACACGAGCCGGACCGCGCCGAGGTGCGCCGTGCCGTCCACCGCGTTGGCGAGCTGGCGCAGCGCGATGTCGTGCAGCAGTCGGCGGCCCGGGCCGGTGAACGCGAGCGCGGCCGCGGCGCCCGCACCGAGGACGACGAGCACGCCTGCCGTGCCGAGCAGCACGCGCACGGAGCGCCGCATCAGAACGGCTCCCCGACGCTGAAATGCACCTGCAGCCGGCCGAGGAACGACTGGCGCCGCACCGGCCCGGCGTAGTGCGGCGTCACGAGGTCGAGCCGCCCCAGCTGGGTCCCGGTCGCGGGCACGGTCACGTACAGCGGTCCGGCGAGCCGCGGATAGTCGTTGTACGCCACGTCCAGACGCAACGGACCGAGGGGCGTCATGATCCGCAGCCCGACCCCCGGCGTCACCCGGAATCCCGCGGAGACGAGGCCGGCCTCCGTCTGATCCCAGAGCCGCCCCACGTCCACGAACGCCGCCAGCCGCAGGCGGCTCGTCCACACCGGCGAGGGGAACCGCAGTTCCGCGTTCGCCAGGGCGATGCCGTAGCTCCCCACCGGCGACGTCCGCACGCCGAGGGGGGTGCTGTCGCCGGTGACGGCGTCCACGTGGATGCTGTCGGCGACGTAGACCACCGGGCCGAGCTCGTTGCGGCCGAAGCCGCGCACCGTCGAGGGCCCCCCGGCGTAGAACCGCTCTTCGGGCGGCACGAAGCGGATCGCGGAGTCGGCCACGAAGGCGAGGCCCGGACGGATGACGCCGGCCCGCAGCCGCAGCGCCAGCACCCAGCCCCGCGCGCCGAAGACGCCCATGTACCAGGTGGCCTCGGCGACGGCCTTGTTGAACACGATCAGCGCATCGGAGCCGATGGTCGGCGAGGCGTGCGTGAGTTCGACGGAGTAGACGCTCCCCCTCGTGGGATCGATCGGCGAATTGGCCCGGTTCCGCAGGACGCTCAGCACGATCGCCGCTTCCCGTCGCCGCTCCGACAGCAGCGCCACGGTGCTCTGCTCGCACCGGTCGAAGAAGGTGCAGAACGTGGCCGGGTCGGCGATCGTGCGGCCGTAGGTCAGCCGGTACGCCACCGTCAGGGGGATGTCGCGGCCGACGCCGAACGACATCGCCACCGAGCCGCCGAATCCGAGCCGCTCGTACGCCTTGAACTCCGACCGCCGCTCCGCGAAGGTCGACACGGTGAGCGCGTTGCGCCGGGCGAAGAGCTGCGGCTGCGTGAACGACACCGAGGCGAGGTAGTTCACGTGATCCGAGAAGGGATCGTCGAACAGCGCCGGACAGGCCGTGTTCCGGAAGCCGAGGTCCGTCGGCGCCCCGGCGCCGAGCTTGGAGACCTTCGCGGCGACGTCGAGGCGCCGGGTGCCGCCGAGGAAGCCGACGGCCGTCCAGGTCCCCTGCGTCCGGAAGCAGTCGATCGTGCCGTAGCCGGCGCCGAGCCGGTAGCGGTTGCGGGAGCCCTCGCTCACCTGCACCAGCAGCCGCACCAGGGAATCCGCGCCCTCCACGGTCGAGTCGGGGGCGATCTCGACGTTGGCGTAGCGGAACAGCTCCGTCTGGTAGAGGCTCCGCTGCGACTCGTAGAGGGCGTCCTGGCTGAAGGCGTCGCCGACGTGCACCGCCAGCGACCGGGAGACGGTCCGCGGGCTCACGCTGCTCGGGCCCTCGATGCGGATGTCGCCGATCCGCGCGTGAAGTCCCGGCACCACGTCGAGCTGCAGCGCGGCCCGGCGCGCCGTGCGGTCCACCGCGAAGCCGCGATACACCTGGACGAACGGATAGCCGCGGTTCTTCATCAGCAGGCCGATCGTGTCGGCCGCCGCGTCGAACGCCAGACGGTCGAAGGGCCGGCCGGCGCGGAAGGCGAGGTGCCGCAGCGCCGCGCGCGGGTCGAGGAGGCCCTCCGTGCCGCGCACGGCGATCGAGTCCACGAGCACCGGCGGCCCCTCGACGATCCGGAAGGTGACGCCGACCGACCGCGCCTGGCGGGCCACGGTCGTGTCCACACGGGTGTCGTAGTAGCCGCGTTGGCGGTAGAGGAGTTGCAGGCGCAGCACGTCGCGGCGGAACTCCAGCTCGTCGAAGTACCGCCGCTGGGCGTACCAGCCGATCTGCTTGAAGAACCCCAGGCCGAGGGCGCCGGTGGAGCCGCTGGTGCTGATGCTGGTCTGGAGGGTGTAGTCGTCGAGGGCCGAGTTGCCGCGGAAGCGCACCGAGTTGACCGTCCGCTCGCCCGTTTGCGCGGCGAGCGGGGAGGTCGCCGCCATCGCTCCGGCGAACACGCACGCGCCGACCGCCCGGGTCGCCCCGAAGAGCCGTCGGGCGGCGCGGGTCACGCGCCGCACCCGCGCACCACGCCGGTCCGGAACTGTCGCACTTTCTTACACCCCCACAAGGATTGTAACTAATTGGCCGTGCGGGGGATACTGCGGCCGAGGGACCTGTCGCGAAGGGCCGCTGCCGAGCGCGCGGAGGCGCCCCGGATCTCCGCGGCGGACGGCGGCTATTTGGGCTGGGCCGGCTGGGTGAAGAGGTGCTCCATCGCCGACGAATGCCCCGGCGCGAACTTCGCCTCCGGGTGGATGAACTTCACGGCGCCGTTCACGGCGACCGCGGCTTCCGCCACCGCGGTGGCGATGAGCTTCAGCTTGCCCGGGTACGCGACGATGTCGCCGGCGGCGTAGATGCCCGGCCGGTTCGTCTCCATCGCGGAATTGACGAGGAGTTCGTCCTTCGCGATCGCGAGGCCCCACGAGGCCACCGCGCCCAGGCGCGAGATGAACCCCAGCAGCGCCAGGACCGCGTCCGTCTCCACGCGCTCGACCGCCTTCGTCCTGGTGTTGACCAGCGTCGCGGCTTCGACGCTCCCGGCGCCGTGCAGCGCCTGGACCTCCCAGAACGTCCTGAGCTCCATCGCCCGTGCCGCGGAGAGCGCTTCCACCTGCTGCACCGTGGCCGTGTGGGCCTTGAAGTTCGCGCTGCGGTGGATCTGCAGCACCGACGCCGCCACGCCGTGCAGGTTCGCCGCCCAGTCGAACGCCGAATCGCCGCCGCCGACGATCAGGACCCGCTTGCCGCGGAACGCCTCGGGGCGCACCACCCGGTCGTAGAGGCCGTGGTCCAGCCACTGCGCCTCGTCGGCGAGCCCGAGGCGCCGCGGCGCGAAGGGCCCGATCCCGGCGGCGACGAGCAGGGTCCGCGTGCCGTGGCGGCCGCTCGGCGTGTCGAGGACGAACATCTCCTCGCCGTCCACCGCCTCGCGCGTCAGCCCCGTCACCTCCTGGTTCAGGAGGACCTGCGCCCCGAACTGCAGGGCCTGCTCGGCGAGCCCCTTCACGAGGTCCTTCGCGAGGATCTTCGGGAAGCCGGCGACGTCGTAGATGTACTTCTCGGGATAGAGGGCGGTGAGCTGGCCGCCGAGCTCGGGAAGGGTGTCGATGATCCGGCACGACGCGCCCCGCATCCCTGCGTAGAAGGCGCCGAAGAGGCCCGTGGGGCCGCCTCCGATGATCGTGATGTCCCGGACGTCGAGCATCGCGCGCACTCCGTCGGTCGGAAGGTCGGGGTATAGGCTATCCAGGCCGGAGGCGGGGAGCCAGTGCCCGCGCCCGCCCTCTATCTCCCGGCCCGCACCTCCACCTACCTTTCGCCGGAGCGGACCGTCCGGGTCCGCCCTACGTCCCGGAGCACCATGGCCTCCATCCTCCGTCCCGCCGACCGCCCTTCCCCGGCCTCCGCCCCCGGCCTCGCCGCCGAGGCGGCCCGCATCTTCGCCGCGCAGCAGGAGAACCGCTGGCGCGTCGCGGCCACCGGCGCCCGCGAGCGGGCGGCGAAGCTCGAGCGGCTCGCCGGCGCCATCGCGGCGCAGCGGGGCGCCATCGCCGCCGCCGCGTACGCCGACTTCCGCAAGCCGGCCCCCGAGGTGGAGCTCACCGAGATCCATCCCGTCCTCGCGGAGATCCAGGTCTCCGTGCGGCACCTCGAGGCGTGGATGCGCCCGCGCCCGGTCGCCACCCCGCTCCTCCTCGCCGGCACCGCGAGCGAGGTGCGGAGCGAGCCGCGGGGCGTCGTCCTCATCATGGCTCCGTGGAACTACGCCTTCTCCCTCGTCGTCGCGCCCCTCGTTGCGGCCGTCGCCGCCGGGAACTGCGCGGTGCTCAAGCCCTCCGAGAAGACCCCCGCGACCTCCGCCTTCCTCAAGCGGTTCATCGCGGAGCTGTTCGACGAGGGGGAGGTCGCCGTCGTGGAGGGCGGGGCCGAGGCCGCGGAAGCGCTCCTCGATCTCCCCTTCGACCACGTCTTCTTCACCGGAGGCACGCGCATCGGCCGCGCGGTCATGGCCGCCGCGGCGAGGCACCTCGCGAGCGTCACGCTCGAGCTCGGCGGGAAGTCGCCGACCATCGTGGACGAGACGGCGGACGTGCGCGCCGCCGCGCAGCGGGTCGTCTGGGGGAAGTTCGTCAACGCCGGACAGACGTGCGTCGCGCCCGACTTCGTCCTGGTCCACGCGTCGCGCGCGGCGGCGTTCGTGGCGGAGGCGAAGCGCGCGCTCGACGCGCGCTACGGCCCCGAGGGGGCGGCCCGCGCGGCGACGCCCGACTTCTGCCGCATCGTGGACGCCGGGCACTTCGCACGCCTCGTGGACGTCCTCGATCGCGCGGTGGCCGCCGGAGCGGTCGTGGAGACCGGCGGCGAGCGCGAGGACGGCGAGCGGTACCTGGCGCCGACCATCCTCTCCGCGGTGACGTTCGACTCGCCGGTGATGGAGGAGGAGATCTTCGGGCCCATCCTGCCGGTGCTCGCCTACACCGACCTCGACGCCGCGCTGGTCCGGCTGCGGGCGTTGGGGAAGCCCCTCGCGCTCTATCTCTTCAGCCGGAGCCGGCATGTCGTCGAGCACGTCCTCGCCAACACCACCGCCGGGGGCACCAGCGTCAACGCGACGATGATGCACTACGGGAACCCGTACCTCCCCTTCGGCGGCGTCGGCGCGTCGGGGCACGGCAGCTACCACGGGGCGTACGGCTTCCGCGCCTTCTCGCACGAGCGCGCGGTGCTCCGGCAGCGGGAGCCCTCGCTCGCGCGGTTCCTCTTCCCCCCGTACCGCGGCCTCGTGCACGCCATCGGGCGGCGGTTCCTCCGGCTCCTCGAGTAGCCCCGCGCCGCGCCCTGGACGCCTTACGGCCCCCGGCCGTACCTTGCCCCACGTGAGGATCTACACGAAGACCGGTGACGGCGGCGAGACCGCCCTCCTCGGCGGCGGCCGCGTGTCCAAGGACAACATCCGCGTGGACGCGTACGGCGAGGTGGACGAGGCCAACGCGGCCCTCGGGGTCGCCCGCGGCACGGCCCCCACCGAGCTCGCCGACGACCTGCTGGCCGCGATCCAGCGCGATCTCTTCGCCATCGGCGGACGGCTCGCCACGCCGACGCCGGAACGCCTCGCGGCGCCGCAGCGCGCCCGCGTGGCCGTGGCCCCCGACCGGATCGCCGCGCTCGAGAAGGCCATCGACGACGCCGAGGCGGACCTCACGCCCCTCACGGCGTTCGTCCTCCCCGGAGGGACGCCCAAGGCCGCCGCCCTCCATCTCGCGCGGGCGGTGAGCCGACGCGCCGAGCGCGCGGTGGTGCGCCTCGGCCACGTGGAAGAGGTCCCCCCCGAAGTGCTCGTCTACCTGAACCGCCTCTCCGACCTGCTCTTCGTCCTGGCGCGCGTCGCCAACCACCGCGCCGGCGCGGGGGACGTCGCGTGGTAGGCCGCGGCCTCCTCCGCGAGCTGCCGCGTATCCTGGGCGAGCTGTGCCCCGCGCACACCTACGCGGTCATCAGCGACAGCCGGGTCGCCGAGCTCTACGGGCTGCGCGCGGTCGAGGCGGTGCGGGCCGCGGGACGGCGGGCGGAGCTCTTCACCTTCCCCTGCGGAGAGTGGAACAAGACACGCGACACCTGGGCGGAGTTGACCGACGCCCTGCTCCATGCGGGCATCGGTCGCGACGGCGCGGTCGTCGCGCTCGGGGGCGGGGTCACGGGGGATCTCGCGGGCTTCGTGGCCGCGACCTTCCTGCGCGGCGTCCCCTTCGTGCAGGTGCCGACCAGCCTCCTCGCGATGCTCGACGCCGCCATCGGCGGCAAGACGGGCGTGGACGTCGCCGCCGGCAAGAACCTGGTGGGCGCGTTCCACCTCCCGCGCTTCGTCCTCACCGACGTGGACACCCTCGCCACCCTCCCCAAGGCGCACATCGCCGCGGGGATGGCAGAGGCGATCAAGCACGCCGTAGTCGCCGACGCGAGCTACCTGGAGGCCATTCTCGCCGACGCGCCCCTCATCCGCGAGCGAGACCTCCCCGCCCTCGAGCGCGTGGTGGTGCGAAGCGTCACGATCAAGGAGGAGGTCGTCGCCGCCGACCCCCGCGAGTCGGGCCGCCGCCAGGTCCTCAACTTCGGGCACACCATCGGGCACGCCATCGAGGCGCGGAGCGGCTACAGCCTCACCCACGGCGAGGCGGTCGCGATCGGGATGGTCGCCGAGTCCACCCTGGCCGAATCCCTCGGCATCGCGGCGTCCGGCCTCACCGCCGCGGTCCGCGCCGCCCTGAAGACCTTCGCGCTCCCCATCGCCGTCCCCGAGGAGCTGTCCGGTGCCGACCTCCTCGAGTCGGTGCAGGCCGACAAGAAGGTCCGCGCGGGGATGGTGCGCTTCGCGCTCCCCGAGAGCATCGGCTCGCTGCCGCAGCGCGCCGACGGTGCATGGACTGTGGAGGTGGGTCCGGAAGCGATCCTGCAGGCGCTCGCCGCGAGCCGTTGACGACATCACCGACACATCTTGTAGACATCCCGCTTTTCGATGACTGACTAACACGTTGTCAAGTAACAGTTTGCAGATATACGCGCAGCTGTCATCGTATTTTTACGATGAATGATTGTTGACGGAACCCCCAAGCTCCTGATTTCTAACAACTTCGTGATGTGGATAACATTTCCACATTGACAGCGGACGCGACACTTCCCATTATGGGCGCCCATTTCGGTCGGTCCTGTCCCAGGTGATTCGACGCGTCAGCGCGAAGGGGATGCGGATGCTCCGTACTCGCGAGGCCAAGGCGAAGGGCTTCTTCCGCCAGTCCGCTTCGGGCGCGTTCGACCAGTACCTCCAGGACATCCAGAAGCTCCCGCTGATCAGCGATCCCGCCGAGGAGAAGCGGCTGGCCCGGCTCGCCCAGAAGGGCGACACCGCGGCGGCCGAGCGCCTCGTCACGGCGAACCTGCGGTTCGTGATCTCCTACGTGAAGAAGTACCAGGGGCACGGGCTGGACCTCTCGGAGCTGGTGGCGATCGGCAACGAGGGGCTCCTCAAGGCGGTGCGGAAGTTCGATCCCGACCAGGGCGTGAAGTTCATCTCGTACGCGGTGTGGTGGGTGCGGCAGGCGGTGCTGAAGGCGCTGGCGGAGCAGACGCGCAGCGTGCGGATCCCGCTGAACCAGAACGCGCACCTCATCAAGATGTCGCGCACGGAAACGGTGCTCGCGCAGGCGCTGGGGCGCGAGCCGACCGACTCGGAGATCGCCCGGGCCCTCGGCGACTCGGTGGACAACGTCCGCTCGGCGCGCCGGATGACCTCGGCCGAGCTCTCCCTCGACGCACCGGTGGACCGGACGGACCGGGACGCCGCGACCCTCGGCGAGCGGTTCGCGGGGGTCGAGGGGAGCGAGATCGAGGAGAAGACCGACGCTAACCTGATGCGGGGGTTCATCGAGCAGGTGTTCCGGAAGTACCTGACCCCGCGCGAGCGGAAGATCCTCTATCTGTATTACGGTCTCGAGGAGGGGTCGGAGGCGATGACGCTGGAGAAGATCGGGGCGCTGATGGGGGTCACCCGTGAGCGCATCCGCCAGATCCGCGAACGCGCCTTCGAGAAGCTCCGCGAGTGTCCCGACGGCCGTGCGCTGATGAGCTTCTGGCGGGCGGCCTAGCCTTCTTCCTTCACAGCCATACTCCCCAGTACGGCACGGGCGGCTCGCGCGAGCCGCCCGTTTCGTCTCGAGCCCCCCGGCGGTTCAGTCGCCGGCGAGCACCGGGGACGCCAGCGGGGCGTGGGCCGGCGCCGTGAGGAACCCGATCCGCCGCAGCGCCCCGCGGACCCGGTTCTGCGCGCTGTCGAGGTAGGTGTAGAAGACCGGCGTCACGTAGAGGGTGATGACCTGCGAGAACGCGAGGCCCCCCACCACCGCGAGGCCGAGCGGGCGCCGCGCCTCCGCGCCCGCGCCCCAACCGAGCGCGATCGGGAGGGTCGCCATCAGCGCCGACATCGTGGTCATCATGATCGGCCGGAACCGGATGCTGCACGCCTGCACGATGGCGTCCCGCGGCGACATCCCCTCGTTCCGCTCGGCGTCCAGCGCGAAGTCGATCATCATGATGGCGTTCTTCTTCACGAGGCCGATCAGCATGATGATGCCGACGAACGCGTACACGTTGAGGTCGGTGTGGAAGATCATCAGCGTGAGGAGGGCGCCGAACCCCGCGAAGGGCAAGCCGGAGAGGATCGTGATGGGGTGGATGAAGCTCTCGTACAGCACCCCGAGCACGAGGTAGATGACGAGCACCGCGAGCACCAGGAGGAAGAGGAGACCGGTTTGGCTCGACTGGAACGCCTGTGCGGTGCCGGCGAAGTTGGTCGTGATGGAGGAGGGGAGCGTCTGGTCGGCCACCCGCTGCACCTCGGCCACCGCCTGGCTCAGCGAGACCCCCTGCTTCGTGTCGAAGGAGATGGTGACCGACGGTAGCTGCCCGGAGTGGTTCACCGACAGGGGGCCCACCGTCGTGGTGGCGTGGGTCATTGCCCCCAGCGGCACCAGAGGCCCGCTGACCGAGTGGATGTAGAGCATGTTGAGCGCGTTCGGGTCCCGCTGGTACTGGGGCTTCATCCCCATGATGACGTAGTACTGGTTGTTCGGCGTCAGGATCGTGGAGACCTGGCGGTCGCCGTACGCGTTGTAGAGTGCGTTCTCCAGCGCGTCCACGCTCACCCCGAGTGCGGCGGCGCGGTCGCGGTCGATGTCGATGTGGAGCTGCGGGTTCTTGATCTGCAGGTCGCTCGTGACGTTCTGCAGGAGGGGCACGTCCCGCAACCGCGTCTGCAGCTGCCCGGCGCCCTCGTACAGCGCGTCGATGTCGGTGCTCTGGAGTGTGAACTGGTACATCGCCTTCGAGGAGCGCCCGCCGATGCGGATGGCCGGGGGGTTCTGGAGGAAGACCTGCATCCCCGGCACCCGCGCGAGTTTGGGCGCCAGCTCGCGGATCACGCCGTCGGCGTCGAGCTTCCGCTCCCCGCGCGCCTTGAGCCGGATGGTGACCCGCCCCTGGTTCCCGCCACCGAGGGACGACATGAAGTCGGCGACGTTGGGGTCGTTCCGGAGGATCGCGTTCACCTGCACCTGGTGCTGCACCATCGCATCGTAGCTGGTGCCTTCCGCCGCCTCCGTCGTGCCCGAGATCATCCCCGTGTCCACCGTCGGGATGAAGCCCTTCGGCACCTTGAGGAAGAGGCCGATGGTGCCGAGGAGGATCACGCCGGAGAAGGCGAGCGCGCCGCGGCGGTGCTCCATCACCCACGCGAGGCTCTCCTCGTACGCCGTCAGCACCCGCGTGTACACCCGCTCCGAGGCGTTGAAGAGGCGGCCGTGCTTCTGCTCGTGCTGCGAGCGCAGGAAGCGGCTGCCGAGCATCGGGGTCAGCGTCAGCGAGACGACCCCCGACACGAGGATGGCCACGCCGATGGTGACGGCGAACTCGTTGAACAGCCGGCCCACGATCCCGCCCATGAAGATGACGGGGATGAACACCGCCACGAGCGAGAGCGTCATCGAGAGGATGGTGAAGCCGATCTCCTTCGAGCCGTCGAGCGCCGCCTGGAGCGCCGTCTTCCCCATCTCGAGGTGGCGGACGATGTTCTCGAGCATCACGATGGCGTCGTCCACCACGAAGCCCACCGCGAGCGTCAGGGCCATCAGCGACAGATTGTCGAGGCTGTAGCCCAGCAGGTACATGACGCTGAACGTGCCGACGATGGACATCGGCAGCGCGAGGCTGGGGATGATCGTCGCCGAGACATTGCGGAGGAAGAGGAAGATCACCATCACGACGAGGCACAGCGTCAGGAGCAGCGTCGCCTTCACGTCCGCGACCGAGTCGCGGATGGATTCGGAGCGGTCCCACAGCGTGCGGAGCTCCACCGACGCCGGGAGCTGCGACTTGAGCTGGCCCACCAGCACCTGCACGGCGTCCGACACCGCCACGGTGTTGGTGCCGGGCTGGCGCTGCACGGCCAGAATGATCCCGCGGGTGTCCTTGAGCCAGCTCGCCGACTTCTCGTTCTGCACGCTGTCGACGACGGAGGCCACGTCCTCGAGGCGCACCGGGGAGCCGTTGCGGAAGGCCACGATGAGCCGCCGGTACTCCTTGGCGTTGCTCATCTGGCCGTTGGCCTCGAGGGTCAGCGCCTTGAAGCGCCCGTAGAGCACGCCGTTGGGCATGTTCACGTTGCCGGCGCTGATCGCGTTCGACACGTCGTCCAACCCCACGTCGCGCGACGCCATCGCCTGCGGGTCGAGGCGCACCCGCACGGCATACTTCATCGAGCCGTACACGTTCACCGCGGCGACGCCCGACACCATCGAGATCCGCTGGGCGAGGAACGTCTCCGCGTACTCGTTCAGGGCCGTGAGGGGAAGCGTCTTCGACGTCAGCGCCAGCATCAGGATCGGCGAATCGGCCGGGTTCTGCTTGTTGAACGACGGGGGCTGCATGTCGCGCGGGAAGGAGCGCTGCACGCGCGAGAGCTGCGCCTGGACGTCCTGGGCCGCACCGTCGATGTCGCGGCTGAGGTTGAACTGCAGCGTGACGTTGGTGCCCCCTTGGCTGCTGGACGACGTCATCTGGTCCAGGCCCGGGATGGTCGAGAACGCCTTCTCGAGGGGCGTGGCCACCACGGCGGCCATCGTCTCGGGGCTCGCCCCCGAGAGGCCCGCGCTCACGCTGATGGTCGGGAAGTCCACGTTCGGCAGGTCGCTCACCGGCAGGAGCCGGTAGCCCATGATGCCGAAGATGAGGATCGCCGCCATCACGAGCGTGGTCATGATGGGGCGCTTGATGAACAGCGCCGAGAAGTTCACGGGCGGGACCCCGCGCGCCGCGCGCCACGCCCGCTGGGCGACGCCGCCGAGGGGTCACCCTGCGCCGGCGCGTGCCGCGGCGCGCCCCCCGCCGCGAGGGAGTCTCCCTGCGGTCCGCGCCGGCCGGCCCCCGCGGCCACCGCCGCGCCCGGTTCCCCCTTGATCTCGACCCGCGCGCCCGGCACCAGACGGAGCTGCCCGTCGGTCACGACCTGCTGGCCCGCCGCGAGACCGGACGTCACCACCACGTCGTCATCCACCGTGCGCCCGACCGCGATCGGCTGGGTGGAGGCGCTGCCGTCGGCGTTCACCACGTACACGAAGGTCCCCGACTGCCCCGTCATCACCGCCTGTGAGGGGACGGTGAGCACGTCCGGCTGCACGCTGAGGATCAGGCGCACCGTCACGAACTCCCCCGGCCAGAGGCGCCGGTCGGCGTTCACGAAGGTGGCCTTGAGCTGGATCGTCCCGGTGGTCGTGTCCACCTGGTTGTTGATGAACGTGAGCGAGCCCGCCAGCGCGCGCGTCGAGTCGTCGGAGGGCCGGATCTCGACGTCGAGGCGCCGGCCGGCGCTGTACCGGCGGATGTCGTCGAGGAACTGCTGCGGCACCGCGAAGCTCACCGCGATGGGGCGGATCTCGTTGATGATGACCAGCGGACTCGCGTCCCCCGCGCGCACGAGGTTCCCCTCGCGCAACAGGAGATTGCCGGTCCGGCCCGAGATCTGCGCCCGGATGGTGCAGTAGTCGAGGTTGAGCCGCGCCGTCTCGACGGCGGCCGAGTCGGCGGCCACGGTCGCGGCGAGTCCCTGCGCGTTCGCCGTCATCTGATCGAACTGCTCCTGCGTCGCCATCTGCGTGCGGGAGAGTTCCTGGTAGCGGGTGACCTGGAGCCGCGCGTTCACGAGCTGCGCCTGGTCCTTGCCCAGCGTCCCCAGCGCCTGGTTGAGCGACGCCTGGTACGGCCGGCGATCGATCGTGAACAGCAGCTGCCCCGCCTCGACCTCGTCCCCCTCCTGGAAGCCGACGCGCTCGAGGATGCCGCCCACCTGCGACCGCACGGCCACGGTCCGGATCGGCGTGACCGAGCCGATGGCGCTGATCTCGTAGGGCACCGCGCGCTGCCGGACGGACGCCACGGTGACGGGCACGCGGGGGCGTTCGGGCCGGGGGGCCTTGGCGCATCCGGTGAGGGAGGCGACGACGCAGGCGGCGGCGAGGCGCAGGAGGGTGCGCGGGTTGCAGTGTTTCACTGGTGTGCTTCCGGGAACGACGTTGAGGACATCACACGCTTCCGCAGAAACTTACGCGCGAGGGGGTCCCAGTGTTGCGGCGGCCGCCATCGCGGCGGGCACCAGGGGACCGCGCTCCGCGGACGGGACCGCCGGGCACGGAAGCCGTTGCAGCATAGCGCCCTGCGGGGGAGGCCGACAGGGGCCGCCCCCCGGGTTCCGCCGTGGGGCGCGGCCTCGGTACATTGCGTCGTGACCCACACCTCCATCGCGCTGGCCGAGGAGCTGGCCGGGATCGTGGGCGAACGGTTCGTCCGGACGCGCCCCACCGAGCTCCTCACCTTCGCCGCCGACGGACTCCCGACCCACCGGGCCGTGCCCGCGTGCGTCGTGTTCCCCGGCTCCGCCTCCGAGGTGAGCGCCGTGCTGGCGCGCCTCCACGCGCGGGGGACGCCGTTCGTGGCGCGCGGCGCGGGTACGGGGCTCTCCGGGGGCGCGCTCGCCGAGGCGCCGGCGGTGCTCGTCACCCTGACCCGCATGGGGCGGATCCTCGCGGTGGACGCGCCGAACCGCCGCGCCGTGGTGGAGCCCGGGGTGGTGAACGCCACGCTCGCGCGCGAGGCGGCCCGCGTCGGGCTGCACTACGCGCCGGATCCCTCGAGCCAGTCCGCCTGCACGATCGGCGGGAACGTCGCGGAGAACGCCGGCGGCCCGCATTGCCTCAAGTACGGCGTCACCACGAACCACATCCTCGCCCTCGAGGTGGTGCGCGCCGACGGCGAGCGGGTGCGCCTCGGCTCGGCGTCGGGCGAGCCGTGGGGCCCGGACCTCGTCGGGCTCTTCGTCGGGAGTGAGGGCACCTTCGGCGTGGCCACCGCGATCACGGTCCGCCTCGCCCCGGTGCCGCCCACCGTCCGCACCATCCTCGCCGACTTCACGGCCCTGCGCGCCGCCGGGGAGGCGGTCTCGCGCATCATCGCCGAAGGGATCGTCCCCGCGGCGCTGGAGATGATGGACCGGAGCGCCATCGGGATCGTGGAGTCGTCGGCGTACGCCGCGGGCTATCCGACCGACGCCGCCGCGGTCCTCCTCGTCGAGTGCGACGGGCGCGAGGGCGCCGTGGCGGCCGACATCGCCCGCGCCGAAGCGATCTGCCGCGAGGCCGGCGCCCGCACCGTCCGCGCGGCGCGGACGGCGGCGGAGCGCGAGCGGCTCTGGCAGGGGCGGAAGAAGGCGTTCGGCGCGATGGGCCGCATCAGCGCGGACCTCCTCGTGCAGGACGCGACGGTCCCGCGCAGCGCGCTCCCCGACGTGCTCGAGCGGGTGGCCGAGATCGGCCGGCGCCACGCGCTCCGCGTGACCAACGTCTTCCACGCCGGCGACGGGAACCTGCACCCGAATCTCTCCTTCGACGCCGCGGACCCCGACGAGGTGGCCCGCGTCGCCGTGGCGAGCCGCGAGATCATGGAGGTCTGCGTCGCGGCCGGGGGCACCATCACCGGCGAGCACGGCGTGGGCGTGGACAAGCGGAAGTACATGGACCTCGTCTTCGGCCCCGACGACCTGGCGCTGATGGACGCCGTGCGGGGCGCCTTCGACCCGTCGGGTTTCGCCAACCCCGGCAAGGTGATCCCCGACGGCGTCGCCCGCCCGTGGGGGCCGTGGAGCCCCGCGTGAGCGCCACGATCCCGACGCGCTGGGTGACGCAGATCCGCGGGCAGCTCGACGACGCCGACCGGCGGCTGGCGCTCGGCGACCGCCGGCTCGCCGAAGGCGATGGCGGCCGCGCCCTCCAGGAGGCGTATCCCGGGGTCATGGCCGCGGCCCTCGCCAAGGTGTGGCTCGCCGACGCATCGTGGCACCACGCCCGCACCGTCCAGGAGTACGGCCAGATGGTGCGGAACGAGCTGCCGAGCGGCTTCGTGACCCTGGCGGAGATGAAGGCCGACGCCCGAGGGTTCGCCGGATGGCGCGTGGAGGACGCGCGGCCGTTGCTGGAGGAGGCGCGCGCCTTCATCGCGGCGGTGCGCGCCGGGTTCGACGTCCGCGTCGGCCCGCCCCCGGCGCCGGACGCGGCGCCATGACGGCGCGGGCCCCCGTAGCCGCTCCCACGACCCTTCCCGCCGCGGCCGCGTCGGTAGGCGAGGCCGTGCGCCGCGCCATCGCGTCGGGGCAACGGCTCGCGCCGCGTGGAGCCGGGACGTGGTGGCCCGAAGCGCCCCCGCTCTCGGAGCCGCTGGACCTCTCGCCCGTCGTGCACGTCGCGGGGCTCGCGAGCGCGGACCTCGTAGTCACCGCCGGCGCCGGATGCCGTCTCGACGCCCTCGGCGAGCGGCTCGCGGCGGCGGGAGTCTGGCTCGCTCTCGACCCCCCGGGGAGCCGCGCCCGCAGCGTGGGCGGCGTCCTCGCGTCGGGGGGCGCGGGCCCGCTCGCCGCACGCTTCGGATCCCCGCGGGACCAGGTCCTCGGCCTCACCGCGGTGATGGGCAACGGGACGCCGGTGCGGATGGGCGGCCGGGTGGTGAAGAACGTCGCCGGCTTCGACGTCGCCAAGGCGGTCGTCGGCGGGCACGGCGCCTACGGCGTGATCGTCGAGGCGCATCTGCGGCTGCACGCGCTCCCCGCCACCGACCGCTCGGCGGCGTGGGCGGGGTCCCTCCGCGAGGTGGTCGCGGCCGCCGCCCTCACCCTCGCGGCCGGCGCCGTCCCCGCCGCCCTGGAGGCGGTGAGCCCTCCGCTGGCCGCGGATCTCCTCGCCGCCGACGGCTGGACTCTCCTCGCCCGCGACCTCGGCGGGCACGCCGCGGTGGAGGAGGAGCTGGCCGTAGTCTCCCGTTCCGCCGGCGCGGCGCTGCGGCCGGTGCACGGCGCCGCGGACGCGGCGGCAGCGGTATGGCGTCGCTGGCGCGAGATCGTGGGCGGCTGGCCGGTCCTCGTCCGCGTCGGCGCCGACCCGGCGGCGTGGGCGGACGCCGTCGCCCTCGTCGAGGAGCACCTCGGCTCGCCCCTCGGCGTCAGCACGACCGTCCCGCGGGGCACCGTCCGCGCGGGGTTCGCTGCCGCGTCCGCCGGCGCGCTCGCGGGGCTGCGGGCCGCGGCGGCGCGCCGCGGCTGGCCCGTCACCCTCGAGCGTGCGCACCCGGCGCTGCGCGAGGAGGCGGGGGTCGCGGGCGCGCTCACGCCCGGGACGCGCCGGCTCGCCGAGGCGGTGCGCCGGGTGTACGATCCCCACGACGTCTTCGCCGTGCCGCTGGTGCGATGACTGCCGCGTTCGCGGGGCTCGACGCGTGCGTCCACTGCGGCTTCTGCCTCCCGGCGTGCCCGACGTACGAGGCCACCCTCGACGAGAGCGACTCGCCGCGCGGCCGCATCGTGCTGATGCGCGCGCTCGAGCGGGGCGAGGCCCCGGCCGACGACGACGCGCTGAGCTGGCACCTCGATCGCTGCCTCGGGTGCCGCGCCTGCGAGAGCGTCTGTCCCTCCGGCGTCTCGTACGGGCCGGCGATCGAGGAGGCGCGCGCGCGGATCGTCGCCGTGCGCCCCAACCCGCCGGCGGTCACGATGGGACTCTGGGTGCTGGCGCGCCCGGCGCGGCAGCGCCTCGCGTGGTGGGCCTCCCGCTTGGCGCGCGCGACGGGGATCCCCGCCGCCCTCGCCCGCGGCGCGGGCGAGAAGGCGCCCCTCCTCCTGCAGATGTTCGCGATGCTGGCGGCGACCGCACCGTCGCGCCGGCGCACCGGCGCAGCGGCGCACCGATCGCGGGGCCGCGAGCGTCCGGACCGCCACGCCCCTGGCGGCACGGAGACGACGGCCGCTCCGGCTTCGGACGCGACCGCCGCCCTCTTCCGCGGCTGCGTCATGGACGGGCTCTTCGGCCACGTGCACGACGCGACCATCCGCGCGCTCGGCGTGAACGGCGTCCGTGCGGTCGAGGTGCGGCGCCAGGTCTGCTGCGGTGCCCTCGCCGCCCACGGGGGCCGCCCCGACCTCGCCCGCGCGCTGGCCCGCGAGAACGTCCTCGCCTTCGACGCCGCGGCCCCGGGCGTCCCCATCGTGACGAACAGCGCGGGGTGCGGCGCGGCGCTCAAGGCGTACGGCGAGTGGCTGGCCGACGACCCGCTCGCGGAGCGGGCGCACGCGTTCGCGGCGCGGGTGCGCGACGTGAGCGAGGTGCTCGTCGAGCGCGGGCTGGTCCGGCCCGGGCGACTCCCCCTCCGCGTCGCCTACGACGCGCCCTGCCACCTGCACCACGCGCAGCGCGTCACGACGCAGCCCCTCGAGATCCTCGCCGCCATCCCCGGGCTCGAGCTGGTGCCCCTCGAGGGCGCCGACCGCTGCTGTGGGAGCGCGGGGCTGTACTCGCTGGTGGAACCCGAGCTCTCCCGGGACGTCCTGGCCCCGAAGCTCCGCGCCATCGCGGCATCGGGCGCCGACGTCGTCGCGACGGGGAACCCCGGGTGCTTGATGCAGATCGGCGCGGGCGCGCTCCTCGCCGGAATGGAGGTGGAGGTCCGCCACCCCGTCGAGCTCCTCGACCTCGCCTACCGCCAGTGACCGACGCGCTCCTCCTCGACTACAACGGCGTGATCGTGGACGACGAGCCCCTGCACTGCGAGGCGTTCCTTGCGGTGCTCGGCGAGGAGGGGATCGTCCTCGGCCGCGACGCCTACTACGCCGCGTACCTCGGCCTCGACGACCGCGCCTGCTTCCGGAAGGCGCTCGACGACGAGGGGAGGCCCGTCCCGCCCGGCGACGTGGCCCACCTCGTGGCCCGGAAGGGGGCGTACTACCGCGCCCTCGTCCGGCGATCGCTCCCCATCGTCCCGGGAGTCGGGGCGTTCGTGCTCGCGGCCGCCACGCGCTTCCGCATCGCGGTGGTGAGCGGGGCGGCCCGGAGCGAGGTCGCGGTCGGCCTGCAGCGCGCGGGGATCGGCGGCGCAGTCTCCGTCCTCGTCACGAGCGAGGACGTCCCGGGGTCGAAGCCCGATCCCGCGGGGCTGCGGCTCGCCCTCGCGCGCCTCGGCGCGCCGGGGCGGGGACCGTGGCGCGCCGTGGTGGCGGAGGACTCCCTTCCCGGGCTCGGAGCGGCGCGGGCGCTGGGCGCCGGATGCCTGATGCTCACGACGTCGCACCCCGCCGCCGCCCTCGCCGCGGCGGACCTGGTCTGGAAGTCGTTCGAGGGGCATCACCCCGTCGAGCTGGATCCCCTCTTCCGCACGGTCCCCGCGTGAGCGAAGCGGCGGCCGGCGCGGTGGCGCTCATACCGCGGGGCGCCGTGCCCCGCGAGGAGCACCGCGCTCTCGCCTCGGGCGCCGTCGCGCTCGATCGGCCGGAGCTGGCACGCTTCCGGCTCACGGGGGAGGGGCGGGTCGCGTGCCTGCAGGGTCTCGTGACCTGCGATCTGGAGGGGCCCGGGGACGGCGCCTACCTGTTCGGCGCGCTGCTCACGCCGAAGGGGATGATCGTCGCGCCGCTCTGGATGGCGCGCGCCGGCGACGCGATCGGCCTCGAGTTGCCGCTCGAGGCGGCCGACGCGATGCGGCAGACGTTCGCGCGCGCTCTCCCGCCGCGCCTCTGCCGGGCGGAGGATGTCACGGCGTCCACTGCCTCGCTCGGCCTGTACGGACCCAAGGCGGGGGACGTCCTCGCCGCCGCGGCGGGCGCGCCGCCTCCGGCGCTCGGCCGGTCGGCGCGGCTGGCGGTGGCGGGCCGCGACGTGCTCGCCTCGCGCGTGTCCGCCCGCGGGCTCGACGGCTTCGACCTCGTGGCCGAGGGGAGCGGGGACGAAGTCCTCGCCGCGCTGCACGCGAACGGCGCGGCACCGGCGCGTGGAGCGCTGCTCGAGGAGCGACGCATCGTGGCCGGGTTCCCGCGGCTCGGCGCCGAGATCGACGGGCGCTCCATCCCGCAGGAGGTGGGCTTCGACGAGCTGGGCGCGGTGTCGTACACGAAGGGGTGCTACGTCGGGCAGGAGACGGTCGCGCGGGTGCATTTCCGCGGGCATCCCAACCGCCGGCTGGTGGGGCTCGCCCTCGGCGGCGCGCCCCCGCCACCACCGCCGTTCGAGTTCCGCGACGGGGAGCGGGTGCTGGGGCGCCTCACCAGCGCGGCGTGGTCCCCCGAGGCGGCGCAGTACCTCGGCCTCGCCGTGCTGCGGCGCGAGGTCCAGGAGGGCGCGACGCTGTCGCTCCCCGGCGGCTCTCCGGCGATGGTCCACGCCCTGCCCTGGCCGTCCGCGTGAGGGTCTTCGTCACCGGCGCGGGCGGCCTGGTGGGAGGGCACGTCCTCGCGCAGCTCGCCGCCCGCGGCGATGCCGTACTCGCCCTGGCGCGGAGCGACGCGGGGGCGCGCGCGCTCGTGGACCGCGGGGTGGAGGTCCTCCACGGCGACGTCACCGACGAGGCGGTGGTCGAGCGCGGGGTGGCCGGGTGTGACGCGGTCGTGCACACGGCGGCGGTCGTGCTGGGGCGGGACGACTGGCCCGCGTACCACGCCCTCAACGTCGGCGCGACGGAGCGCGTGGCGCGCGCCGCGGCGCGCCACGGCCGGCCGATGGTGCACCTCTCCTCCGTCGCGGTGTACGGCCGGCGGGAGACGTACGACGGCGGACCGGGCTCCGTCACGGAGGACTTCGGGCTCGACCGGCCCGTCTTCCCCGGCGATCACTATGCGCGCTCGAAGCAGGAGGCGGAGGTCGCGCTGTGGCGCATCGCGGGGGAGACGGGGCTCCGGGCCACCGCGCTCCGCCCGTGCGTGATCTACGGCGAGGGGGACCGCCACTTCTCGCCGCGGGTGGCCGCGGCGCTGCGGGTGGGGCTGGGCTTCGCGCCGGTGATCGGCCCTGGCACGAACGCGCTGAGCGTGGTCTACGCGGGGAACGTGGCGGCGGCGGTGCTCGCGGCCCTGGACCGCCCGGCGGTGACGGGGCCCTTCAACGTGACGAACGACGGCGGGATCACGCAGCGCGGCTTCCTCGAGCACTTCGCGGCGGGGCTAGGGGTGCGGCTCCGCGTGGTGCGGGTGCCGGCGGGGGCGGCGTGGGGCGCCGCGCGGATCGCGGATGGCGCGCTGCGGCTCCTGCGGCCGGCGGCCCCGATGACGATGCTCAAGGGCGCCGTGCAGTTCCTCGCCAACGCCAATCCCTACTCATCGGCCCGCGCGGAACGCGTCCTCGGCTGGCGGCCGCTCGTCGCGCCCCCGGAGGCCGCGGAACGCACGGGGCGCTCCTTCCGGCCGGCGACGGGACGCCCCTGAAAAGCGAAGACCCGGGCTTACACCCGGGTCTTCGTTGACGGTCAAGGCAGCGCTTACTTCTTCTTCGCGCCGCCCATCTTCGTCGTGTCGGCCATCGGGGCGGGGGCCTTCGACGTATCCGTCGTCGTGGTCGTCGTCGTCGTCGTCGTCACGGCCGGAGCCGCGGCGGGCGCAGCAGTCGAGTCAGCAGCCGGGGTAGCAGCTTCCTTCTTCGCGCACGCCATCAAACCCAGGACCGCAACAGCAAAAACCAGGCGCTTCATCATATCTCCTTGGACATTTGAACGAACTCAGCGGAACACTACACGAGGTCCGTGCGCCGCTGCCGCCGGCCTCAACCGGCGAAAAAACTATCCAAAGTTGTGTTCGTGTCAAGGGTTAGGGGCATTACGCCTCACTTCTGGCTCTGCCCGATACCGACGTTGTGCCTCCCGTCACAATCACCTCGCATCATGTTCCTGCGCAAGAACTTACCTGCCATCACCAGCGGCGCATCGCGCGCACGCCCCGGGGCGTGGGGAATCACCGATGGCGCGATGCCGGACGGAGCGCGAGGACCCGGCGGGCGCACCGCGGTGTATCTTGTGATTCTCACCATCCACGAGGTCCGATGTCCCGCCCTTCCCCTCGCGCCGCGCGACGCCGCGCGGCGAGGCCCACGCGTGTCTGAGCCCCGTCCCGAGACCCTGGGCGCGCTGCGCCGTTCCCCCTGGGGCGGCGAGGCGCGGCGCCGCCGCTCGGTGAAGGACGAGCTGCGCGAGAACCTCCTGTGCCGCCTGGAGGAGGGGGGCCCGATCTTCCCGGGTATCGTCGGCTACGACGACACCGTGGTGCCGCAGATCGTCAACGCCGTCCTCTCCCGCCACAACTTCATCCTCCTCGGGCTCCGGGGGCAGGCGAAGACGCGCATCGTCCGCGGCCTGGTGAACCTCCTCGACCCGGAGATGCCGATCCTCGCGGGGAGCGAGGTGAACGACGACCCCTTCGCGCCGATCTCGAAGTTCGGCCGCCAGCTGGTGGAGGAGCGGGGGGAGGATGCGCCGATCACGTGGGTGCCGCGGACGCAGCGGTATATCGAGAAGCTCGCCACCCCCGACGTGACGATCGCCGACATCCTCGGCGACGTGGACCCCATCAAGGCGGCGCGGGGCGGGCACGTCCTCTCCGACGAGCTGACGATCCACTACGGCCTCCTGCCGCGGGCCAACCGCGGGATCTTCGCCATCAACGAGCTCCCCGACCTCGCGGGGAAGATCCAGGTCGGCCTGTTCAACATCATGCAGGAGGGGGACGTCCAGATCAAAGGCTTCCCCATCCGCCTGCGCCTCGACGTGGCGCTGGTCTTCACGGCGAACCCGGAGGACTACACCGCGCGGGGCAAGATCATCACGCCCCTGAAGGACCGGATCGGCTCCGAGATCGCGACGCACTATCCGCGCACCCTCGACCTCGGGATGGCGATCACGCAGCAGGAGGCGTGGGTGGAGCGCGGCGGGCGGCCGCTCGTGATGCCCGACTTCGTGCTCGAGACGGTGGAGCGCGTCGCCTTCGCGGCCCGCGAGGACAAGCGGGTGGACCACCGGTCGGGGGTGAGCCAGCGCCTCCCGATCAGCGTCCTGGAGAACGCCGTCTCGAACGCCGAGCGGCGGGCCGTGCGCACCCGGGAGAAGGCGGTGGTGCCGCGCATCTCCGATCTCTACGCGGCCCTCCCGGCGATCACCGGGAAGCTGGAGCTGGAGTACGAGGGGGAGCTGGTAGGCGCCGACACCATCGCCCGAGACTTGATTCGCCGCGCCGCGGGCGACACGTTCGAGGAGCGGGCGGGGGGATCGAACGTGGACGACATCGTCCAGTGGTTCGACGAGGGCGGCGCGCTCAAGGTCGCGCTCGACGAACGGTCCGACACCCTCCTCAAGGGGCTGGGCGTCGTGCCGGGTCTCGTGGACCTGGTGGGGACGCTCGGGCTCGCCCCGCGGCGGGACCCGGCCGTCACGGTCGCGGCCTGCGAGCTGATCCTCGAGGGACTCGCGGCGGCCCGGCGCATCAGCCGGGTGGACGAGTTCTCCTACGCCCGCATCCGGCCCGAGCGGCCGGGCCCGCCCCACTCCAAGACCCTCTAGCCGGCGGCCCGCGCGGCGGCGCCGGCCCCGGTCTCCGCCAACGCGGGGGAGCGCCATGGCCGTCATCACCGTCACCCGGCACTACGGCGCCGGCGGCTCCG
>Ga0208716_1000126_pt1 | contig 29579 bp, 25 predicted proteins | sample NGESurdeep092012_8_FD_184482 | JGI IMG/M metagenome (GOLD analysis project Ga0208716, IMG submission 184482) | Arctic peat soil microbial communities from Barrow, Alaska - NGEE Surface sample 415-3 deep-092012 (SPAdes) | ecosystem: Environmental > Terrestrial > Soil > Wetlands > Peat ...
CTCAAGTGGGAGTGGGCCGAGGCAAAGGGCGAACCTTTCGACCTCGTAGGCTCGGTCGTCTACGCGTTAGCGCTCTTCTCGCTCGTGTACGGCTTAACACAGATTCCGGCGCAGATCAGCCTCGTTCTCATCGTCGTTGGAGTCGTTGCCGCCGCGTCGTTCGTCATCTGGGAGCAGCGGTCACGTTTTCCCGTCTTCAATATCAATCTCTTTGTCAGGAATCGGGCGTTCGCCTTTTCAAACGTGGCTGCACTCATCAACTACAGCGCTACCTTCGCCGTCACTCTCCTATTGAGCATCTACCTGCAGAGCGTGCGGGGATTCAGCCCGCAGCTTGCGGGCACCCTGCTGATAGCCCAGCCTATCGTCCAGGCTGCTGTGTCGCCCGTGGCTGGACGGCTCTCGGACAGGATCGAGCCGCAGGTCGTCGCATCCATTGGGATGGGAATTACCACCGTCGGCCTCGCCCCCTTCATTTTTCTGACGCCGACGACGCCCATACCACTAATCATCGCGAGTTTGGCCGTCCTCGGGTTCGGGTTTGGCATTTTTTCGTCGCCGAACACGAACGCCGTGATGAGTTCTGTGGAGCGCAACTTTTATGGCCTCGCCTCGGGAACGATCGCGACGATGCGCACGATCGGGCAAGTGCTGAGCGTCGCGCTCGTCGAGCTCATTTTCGCGCTCATCATCGGGCAGGCGGTGATTACGCCAGAGTCACCCGGGCTCTTCATGCTGAGCAATCAACTCGCCTTCTCGCTCTTTACCGTGCTCTGCTTCGTCGGCATCTTCGCCTCACTTGCCCGCGGGAAGGTACGTTGACATGTTTAAAAAAGGGAAGCGTTCGTGATAAAAAAGCACACGCCCGACGAGAAAGCAGCCTACGCAAAGTAGCTGGCGCTTGACCGATCGAAGTCCTCTACGAGCTTGATTTTGAGATCTTTCGGTTGCCACGAGACGTTCGGGTACGAAAGATGCGGGATAAAGCGCTCGGTGTTTGCGGCGAGAAGCGTTGCGGGGTGCTCGTCGCCGAAGACGTTCTTGGTGATTGTGAGAACGCGCAGCCTCACGGCGCTCTCGCTGAGGTAGCCCAACGAATGCATGTACTCATGGAGTTGCACGTGAAACACGTAGGGCTTCCACAATGAGGGGTCGGTTTCCTTGATGCGCAGAAGGGGCACGTTGTTCATGACGATGATGTTGGAGCCGACCGGGTAGAAGGCGCCGAAGAACCCATTTGGCTGGTTGCCAAGGTTAGCTAAACCGAGCATGATGCCGCCTCTGCTCTTGCCTGTCGTCTTTTCGACGGTGGCTTTGACGACTTCAAAGATGTCAGACAACGTCTCTGCCTTTTCAAATAACTTGATCAATTGTTCGTCCATGAAAACTCCGCAGCGAAAAAGATCATCGCTGTATGGTAAGTCTTTAGATATATGTTAAGATATAACCGTACTTAAGCGTTTCACTAAGAATATAGGTGCTCTAGCAGCGTCGCTTGTTTTTGTATATTCGGCTTTCGTAAACCGATACGCGTTCTGCTCCGCCGACCGGCCGTAGATTAGAGCGTAGTTTAGGTCACCACACGTTTGCATGAATCCGGTCCGGGTCGAACCTGTTTTGTTTTGGCGGCGTCTCAGCCGGATAACCCACCACTACAAATGCAAGCGGCACGACGCCCTCGGGGAGCTGGCAGTGCTTGGTAAACCCAGCTACCTGTTGCTCCATCGGGTACACCCCGGTCCACACCGCTCCCAATCCAAGTGCGTGAGCGGCAATAAGCAGGTTCTGTGTGGCCGCGGCGCAGTCTTGCACCCAGAATCCAGGGGCGATAATATTCCGGGTATCGCCGCAGATCAATATGCCAAGGGGTGCATGCGTTACCAGCCTCGCATACGGGCTAAACGTCGGGATAGCGTCGAGCATTTCGCGGTCTTTTATGACGATGAACTCCCACGGCTGTTCGTTCGCTGCCGATGGTGCATTCATCGCTGCCGAGAGGAGTCGCTTCACGATCTCATCGTCAATCTGTTTGTTTTCATATCGTCGCACGCTTCTGCGCGTTTCAATCGCTTCTATCGCTTCCATGGTCTTTTGCTCCGGTTGAAGTTTTTAATAGGCTGCCACGAGAATAGAACGAGGTGGAAGGCGCTCCGCTTCGAAAGCGCGCTTCATTAACCTCACTTTGGTCCATTAAGATAGCGCTGCTGCAGTACTTATACCCCAGCTCAAGCACAAAGAACTCGTATGACGTGCCTTAGTAGCTAGGGAATCGTACCGATGGTCGTTCGCACAAAGCGAATATCGTCAGGGATCCATCATTGAATGTGGTCCTGATTCGGCCTTCACGCGGCGCAGCTTGAGGTGAAAGGACGTGCACAATATTAATTATCTCTCGGCTGTAGTCTTTGCACATGTACATCGGGAAGTCAGTTCGGCTTGAGCGAATATTTAGTCGTACCACGAGCAATGCCATCATCGTGCCGATGGACCACGGCGTGAGCGTGGGTCCAATCAGAGGACTAGAGGACCTCCGCATCGCAGTAAACAAGGTCGCCGAGGGAGGAGCTAATGCCGTACTCGGGCATATCGGCTTGGCAAAATACGGTCACAGAGGCTACGGTCGTGACGTCGGGCTCATAATCCACCTTTCAGCAAGTACGTCTCTTGCTCCCGATCCGAACCGTAAAGTGCTTGTGAAGACGGTTGAAGAGGCCATCAAATTTGGCGCGGACGCTGTCAGCGTTCACGTGAACGTCGGAGCACAGAATGAATCTGAAATGCTGGCGACTCTCGGGCATATTTCAGAGCGCTGCGACTACTGGGGCATGCCGCTACTCGCGATGATGTATCCACGCGGCGACAAAGTCAAGGACGAGCATGACGTTGAGCACGTGAAACTCGCTGCTCGAGTGGGTGCTGAACTTGGTGCGGACATCGTCAAAACGAACTATACAGGCGAGGTCGATACCTTTAAAGAGGTAGTAGGGGGATGTCCCGTGCCCGTTGTGGTAGCAGGTGGCCCGCAAATGGACACTGAGCGCGAGCTGCTACAGATGGTCAGAGACTCGATTGACGCTGGAGGGCGCGGCGTCGCGATAGGCAGGAACATATTTCAAGCCACGGATCCAACCAACTTAGTCAGAAAAATAGCGCGCGTTGTACACGAAGGGTTCGACGCGGACGAGGCTATGAGGTTTTAGTGCGTTCGCATTTAGCCGCTAATTAGGATCTGATCAGCGAAAAGCCGATTGTCGACGTGTGAATGTCAAAAAAGCCGGTTGCGCTTCTTTTAGTGTAAGTGAGTATCGTATGAGTTGATGACGCGTTTCAAAGTGCGCTGATCAGTCGCTTGATACCCTCTTTAGCAACAGAGACCGTGAGCAGGCTGAAGATCCCTCTAGATGCGCTTCGCCGTAAAGCCATCCGCGTAACCAGCCACATCAGTGCAAAACGCACTGCATGATGCTCTATAACAGCGATTATTCGGTAGCTTGCCCAAACGCCGACGATCACGATCCAAAAGAAGATGAGAGCAAAGAGACTGAGCGGAAACGAGATGAGTCGGTCAATGAACAGCGTTCCGAGGCCACCGACGACAAGAAGCAGGGCCGTCGTGCGCCAAAATGTCAACCGTCGCTTTCGGCGACGCAGCACCTGATCTACAAACCCGTCTATGATTTGCTCTCGATACTCAGGATGCTCGTCAGCCGCCATAATAACGGCCTCGACGTCGTCATATACTTGGCCGGTCTGCACATGTATAAGGTACCTTCCAGCCGTATATAAACGTACGTCTTAAGGGATTTACGGTGGTTTAGCGCCGTTTACTTACCACGAATGCGGCGATTACAAGTCCAACAACGACGAATCCGGCCTCAAAGCCAGGAAGCGGGTTCCCGCTCTTGGCCGCTGAGACGGTGGGGTTACCGATCTGAATGGGAATCGTTCGGTTCTCACTCGTCAAGTTACCGCTTGCCGCATGCAACTTAAGGTCATAGTTGCCTGAAGCGCTGCTAGATGCGGCGATCTTTACCGAGAATACCGAGGCTGAATTTGAAGCGATATCATAAGCGCCTCCGTTGTCAACACTGATATCCTTAGGCAAATCTTGGAAGACGAGAAACGTGGCGTCCGCGGGGGTAGTGCCTCTATTCTTGACCGTAACGTTCACGGCAACCGTGTTGTTATCATAGGCCGGTGCCGAAATAGCCGTTATGGTGAGTGTTGTGTTGCTTTGGGTGGACCCTGTTTCGTTTAAAATGTTTGTCGCGTTTGCAGTCCTGTTGCCCGTCGCGTTGTTGCCCTCACTGGTTGTGGGGTTGTGGCTCGAAATGGTCAAATTTGCCTCGATCACTTGGATGTAGGCTTGGACTTTTGTCCCCTCCTTTATATACGGTGATATTTGCACGTTCCAGCCCACAATACCGTGACCTACTGTCATCTGAGCCGGTACTGCCGTATCGTTTGCACTTCCGGTCAATCCGCTAAAATCTGCTTTAACGTGTGCCTTCATCTTCTGTTCATCAAAACCAGTGCTTGAGGCATTCCACGTTGACGGGTCGCCACTATGACAAAGCGCGCAGTTATTGCTCACGTCTGCATGCACCTGCACGAACCCAGCAGGACTGACGCGAGTGGCGTTGCTTCCGCTAACTAAGAACGAAATCTGGGGCGTCGCAGGGTTAGTAAGATCGACGCCGGCGACCTTGGGCGTGGAGTTATCCGTGTCTGTTACTCGAATTAAGTAGTGGCCAGGGTTAAGATCGGACGGTGGAACCCAGCGGTACGCGATCTGACTGCTCGCTCCCTGAACCAGGCTATTCGAACCGCCCCCCGTCACTTGCGCAATTGACGTCCATGCGCCGCCGTCATCATCGATGCCATTGTTATTAGCGTCATAGAAAAACTCGATCTTAGCTGTGTTTCCAGCCTTTCCGAGATCAGACTGTATGTAGATTGCGGCTCCGGCGTTAGCCGTTTTCTTGTCAACAGTAACCATAGTCGTCGCCGCGATCGGTGCAGCGACAAAAGCAGCGATAAGTGCGGCGACTATTAGGATTGGTATACACGTACGTAATCGCGCTCTCTTCATAGGACATCACATCATAAAAACGATAATTAGGCCCGGAATGTACGATAAAACGTATAGCTATAAAAACGCTTCGAACCTGACTTAAAGGAGGGTTACGCGATTAGGGGCTGTTTTTGGCCGCTTTTACGCGTGCTCCGTCGATATCTGCTAAAACAGCGTCAACACGTTGCGCGGCCTCGACGCCGTCGTTCCACAGGATCTCAAAGCTCGACTCGAGATATTGTGCAAATTCGGGGCTGTTAGTCCAGAAAGCCGTGTCAGATGCGTCCTTTCCGTGGCGGAGTGCGTCAAACGTTATGGTTGTCAGGCTTTCGCGCGTATCAGCAACGAGGTACCGCATTCCAGCGTAGTTGTCGTAGTGGCGCACCTCGATTCCTCCTGCAAGCGCCTCACGCACCGAACTGATGTTTCGTGGCAGAATTTCTGTGACGAACCTCACGCGAACGCCCCTTTCTACCGCGTTGATGCAATGCTCGAGAATCCCGCTAGTGGACAGTATTGAGATGCCGATGAGTGACGAAATGAATATGATGCGTGCTTCAGCCGTTTTGACTAGCTGCTCCATAACGGCGAGCGTGTTCGAACGGCCTTTGATCACTTTAAACGTGTAAAGGTCATCGGCAAAAGCCTCGCTTGACAAGTACTCTTGTGTGAGCTCTAGCACCTGATCACGATTCTCTTCCATCCAACGGAGCTCATAAGCGTGCTGCATCATAGCTCCCGTGAGCGCTTCTTCGACGGCAACTGCCGCGTATTTTGTCGGCTTTTCGATCGATTCTTCAACCATTCCTTTTTCGGTGAGCGTCTCCACAAGACGATATATGTCAACGCGGTAGCTGTGTAGCAGCTTAGCGAGCTCGCCCGTTGTTTTTGGGCCGTACTTCAGCAATATGACGTAGAGGTGGGCCTCTTTCGTGCTGAGGCCGAAAGCTTCCAGCTTTTCGACCAGCGCTTGCTGCATAGCTTGGACTACGTAACAGTCTGACTTATTCCTTTGGGTGGCCTCTGTGCGACATTAAACAAAAAGAAGGGGGTGAGGCCCCCCACTTACTACGTAGCGCACAACGTTACTGCGGTGCGGACGTCAAACTCATCAGGCTAGAACCAGGTGCTTTTTTTTGGAGCATGACGCAAAAGTTATAGCATCGTCTATCGTTGCGAGGTGTAGGGTCGGGCTGTAGTGCCGCGGTATTTGCTGCGATTCTACCACTAATTGGTATCTTGTGAACCCCGGCTCAGGCAGGATATGGGCGACGTTGACTGGCAGCTGTTTGACATTGGAAAGACCCCTCTCCGACGCTGCTCGCTTTGCCGCTATCAGGCTAAGTTCAAGGCCTCGGCGACGGATTGCTATTATTGCGCGCGTCTCAAGCAATGGACGTCTTCCGTCTTTGAATGCCCTTTCTGGGACGCACGAGAGGATTGGAAGGTGTGGTATGTTTATTGCACTAAACTGAGGCGAGAAAGAAGCTGAGGTTGGCGACCTATCTTTAGAGGACCCATCGTCTCGTTAGACAAAGACGATCTTTTAGAGCAACCCAAACATTCCCTTGGACAATCAAGATGACTATAGCACTCCCTTTGTGCTTCTAATCCCCTCTCTCGGTTGTAATGCTTCGCTGAGTGCAACCCCGAGCGCTTTGAATATGGCCTCGATCGTGTGATGGTCGTCTGAACCGTAGGCGTTGACATGAATCGTCAGCATTGCGTGCGACGCGAGCGATTGGACGAAGTGTTTCACCAAGCTGGCGTCGATGCCATCGACGCCCGAGGCGATTGTGGCATTGAATACGACGTAGCTCCGTCCTGCTGCGTCCACGGCAATGGTGGCGAGGGAATCGTCCATAGGAATAGATGCGCTCCCGAACCGTCTGATGCCTGCCGTGTCTGCAATCACGTTTTTAAGTGCCGTCCCGAGTGCGATGCCGACGTCCTCGACTACGTGATGCGGGTTGCCATCACTCTGCACGGCGAGGTGCATTCCGATGCCGCCGTGCAGGGAGAGGGCTTCGAGCATGTGTGTAAAGAACGGTACGCCGGTCTCAATGGTCGTTTCCGACGGATCATCGAGGTTGACGTGCAGGTCAATATTGGTCTCTTTTGTTTGCCTCTGAACGTTGGCCGTGCGCATGTTTAACCCATACCTTAGAGGTCACTTACTATTTTAAAAGCATCGTTGAGCGAGAATTTCCCCGTATATATAGCAGAACCGATCACAACACCGGCGGCTCCGGTCGAGGCGATCGCACGTATGTCCTCTAAACGCCCAACGCCACCAGCTGCAACAACGGGCACGTCCACGTACTCTACGAGGTTCTGAACGATGTCGGTGCGAATGCCGCCCATCCTCCCTTCGACCTCGACGTCAGTGAAGAGCAGAGAACCCGCCCCCAAATCTTGAAAAACGATGCCCAGTTCCTGAGGCCGTAGGCCTGAGCTGCGCGTCCACCCCTCTATGAGGACCTCGCCCCCTCGTGCGTCGACCGACACCATGACAGACGCACTGCCAAACTCAGCGCTCATGTCGTAGACGATCGTCGGATCTCGGACGGCAGCGGTGCCTAGAATCACGCGGTCGGCTCCCATCTGAAGCAGGTCGGCAACGTCTTCACGGGAGCGAACTCCGCCTCCGACCTGAATAAACACGTCGAGTTTTGCAAGCTTGTAGACAAGCTTCAGATTTCGGGGTTTTCCAAAAGCGCCATCGAGGTCGATCACGTGTAAGCTGGTGGCCCCTTTGCTAATCCAATGTTCTGCGACTGCTATGGGGTCTTCAAGCGAAACAAGGACGTTTTCAGGCGCCCCTCCGACCAGCTGGACACATCGGCCATCTTTAATATCTATAGCGGGAAAGACGTCGAACGACATTTCAAACACCCCTCATGATAGGTGGTAACTCGGTCTGTTTCGTATCTATTAATCGTTTGGCTTACTCGCATCTTCCCTCTGCGTCATCTCCGTGAGCAGGCAAGCATCGTCTTATTCACCTGCGAATTAAGATGAAAAAGGGGGCTTACGTATCTCCCCCGAATCTGCAACTAACTTCTTAGACTCAGAGGACGGAAGCGCGGTCTAAGACTACGATCGTAACGCGGTCTTACTAAAAAAGCTTGAACTCAGTTTAGGCGGCCATATGTTCTACAAGCTCTTCTAATAACACGATTGCAGCCTTCTTATCGAGCGGCTTGTTGTCATTACCGCACTTAGGCGAGTAGATGCACGCCGGGCATCCGACGTCGCATGAGCAGCCCACGACGAGCTCCCGCGTCATTGTAACAATATCGGCGAATAGCTCAATTGCTTTTTCAGTAAGGCCGATCCCCCCCTCGAAACCGTCGTAGATGAATATCGTAGGTTGACCAGTATCCGGATGGCGCAATGCAGAAACGCCTCCGATGTCGCGCCGATCGCACATCACATGCAGTGGCATCACCGCAATAAGGGCGTGTTCTGCTCCGTGGATACCACCAGCAATGTCGAGCTGCTCAGCTACGACACGTGCCAAGGCAGCTTCTGGCACGGTGAACCACAGTGCCATCGTCGTGAAGCGAAGGGGCGGCATTTCGAGGCTCTCCGCCCCGATAACTTGATCATAGCGAAGCGTTTTGTATCCGACGTACTGCTCGACGACTTCGACAGCACCGAATGACACGGTCAACGCGCCTTTTTGCCTCGTTTCGAGTTCTTCTATTATGTGAAGATCAACGGTTTTAATCGGCTCTGTATAAAAGTCGACGTCCTTTTTGTTCACGGAAATGATGCCAACACTCAAATTGAGCTGCTCGACGACGTAGGTCTCACCATCGTGAAGAACGACGGCCCCTTTATGAGCCTCTCGATACGCGCGGGCCATGTCAAGCGTTTCGAGCAGTCTCCCTTCATACAGCATCTTGAATACTTGCGAGGAGAGTCCGTTTAGGGGCACCGCCTCGGTTGCTCTACCCGTGCCTGAATACACCCATCCGCTCGCGGTGTTTTTGGTTAAGCCTTGACGCTCGAGCTCCTCTAACGATGCTGAGAGAAGCTTTGGAAAGTAAGCCTCATCGTGAGGGAGCCGCAGCGGTAACTCCGCCGCAGCGCACATAGCGTGTCCTGCGGTAATATATTCGTTCGAAAGATCGATGATGGCGTGTTCGTGCGACCCACCGAACAGCGCGTCCGGATGCTTCATAAAGTACTGATCGAGGGGGTCGTGAAATCCAACCAAGGTCGCGATAGACTCGCCTTTACCCCTGCCCGCTCTCCCCGCTTGCTGCATCGTAGAGACGATCGTGCCGGGATAGCCCGCCATGATTACGGCATCCAAGCTACCGATGTCGATGCCAAGTTCAAGCGCGTTCGTTGACGTGATGCCAGCTAAGCTGCCGCTTTTCAAGCGCGTCTCTATCTCCCGCCGCGTCGCAGGCAAGTAGCCAGCTCGATAAGCAGTAATGCGGTCGGCGAGAGATGGTGTCACTTCTCTGACGTCGTTTCGAGCCCAAAGGGCGATAAGCTCTGCCATCTTTCGGGACGGCGTAAAACAAAGCGTCTGTAGTTTGTTTCGGATGAAAAGGAGAAACAAGTCCTCAACCTCCCGATGAGCGGAACGAGTGCCAGCGCCGTTCGCGTACGGGTTGTACAGCACGAAATACTTGCGTTCTTGAGGGGATCCGTCTCGTGCGATCAGGTCGAACGTCGTCCCGGTGAGTCTCTCGCCGAATTCGATCGGATTTGCAAGCGTTGCGGTAGAAATGACAAACTGTGGATCTGATCCGTAATAAGCGCAGAGCCGACGTAGTCGCCTTACCAGCAGCGCAACATTTGATCCGAATACGCCACGATACACGTGGGCCTCGTCAAGGACGATGAACTTTAGGTGAGCCAGGAATCGCTGCCACTTGTAATGCCAAGGCAGGACGTGATGGAGCTCATAAGGATTAGTAATCACTATCCTCGCCGTCGTTCGAATCTTCGGCCGTTTATGTGAGGGGGTATCCCCGTCGTAAACGTTAGGATTGACCGGTATGCCACAAATGCGCTCGAGCTCATCAAGCACCTTCAATTGATCATTCGATAGGGCTTTTGTGGGGAAGACGTAGAGTGCAGTCGCGCTATGGTCGCGCTCGAGCTCCTCGAAAATCGGAACGTTGAAGGCAAGCGTCTTTCCGGAAGCGGTAGGGGTGGTGATGACGACGTTCTTGCCTGCACGTAACGCCGTGCGAGCATCACTTTGGTGCTGGTACAACTGAATTTCTTTGAGCTGCAGATACGCTTCGACTTTTGATTCTATGTCGCTGGCATCACCGTAAACCGGTTCTCTGGCGGGCAACACTTCGATATGCTCGACTTGGTCGCGGTATGCCGGATCACTCTGCAGGATTCGGAGAACGGTTTCGACAGACGTGCTTATCCCTCGCAAAGCCTGGAAAAAATGTGTGCCAGCGCGACGAGATCCTGTCTATTGTGCTCAATCACGGCGAGCAAAGGCCCGATGTTTTGCGTCCGCAGGTACGTCTCATAGAACTCAGGAACCAAGGCGCCGGGAATGTCGGTTTCGCGAGCGCCGAGAAGATGCTTCTGGAGCGTGAACAGCCTAAAGTCGGGCACCATCCCACCCCACTTTCTTCGTGCGAAGTGGAGCGCGTCGAAGTGCGCTCTTTGCAAATCGCCGCGTATCTGGTAGTAGGCAAGACGTTGCTCAAGATAAGGAACGTCAAAAGTTCGCCCGTTGTACGTGACGAACGCACTATGTGCGTCGACGTGAGAAAGAAATGCAGCAAGCGCAGCGGGCTCTTCGTGCACGTCCCTGAGAACATATTGGTGCACGTTAAGGGTCTCGCCAATCGATTTAGCCAGCCCTATAACTATGATCGGACTGGAGAAAAGCCCCAACGTCTCGATGTCAACGAAGAGCAACTTGTCCGGCGCGTGAAAGCCCGAGGCACGTAATGCAAGTGGATGCGATTTTGAGAACCTTTTTCCTATCCATTCGATTATCTCGCCCGTGTCGAGCCCTTCGACGAGTTCCAGGAAACGACGCGCCTGCCCCCCAAAGCGGTTGTGCTCGGCGAGATCTTCGATTGTGTGGTAGCCACCATCCTTCAAGGCGTTCTCGGTCGTTTCTCTAACGCCATGAAGGAGTTTAAAATCTGATAATAAGCTCTCTTTGGCTCTCTTTGAGGGTATCGTTTTTAAAATTACCTTCTCGACCGTCTCTATTCGGTAACACGTCCCTCGCTCATTGACGAGCTCGCTCCCGGGTATTATCTCTTCGAGCACGTCTCCTTCATGCTCTTCAATCAGAGCTCGCTTGAGTGCAAGGGCTTGTGCGTAGTCATCTTGGCCCTGGGCGTAAAACAGCGCGGGGATGAACTGAGGGGCATTGGCGCTCTGTGTGTAAGCGATATCGCCAGTTCGAGTTACGCGAGATCTAAGGCCCTCGCCGACCCTCTTAAGCTTTCGATTGTCTTGTCCTTCACTCACCACTATTGGACATCCCCGCGTGCTTTGGACGATGCAAAAACGCGGTTGATTGATCTATTTAGACACTGTACTCACGAGTGTTTGCCGACTTAAGTCTTTGTCCGGCAGCCCCGTGTGCTTGGGTCTCGTGCTGACAATATCTACGCACGCTGCGCTGTTACTCTGTTACTCTGTCACTCTATTGAGCTAGCTCACACGGGTTTATTGCGCACGGGGATCCATCAACGGCCCATGCATTCATATACGTCAAGGAGAAGGCCACTTAGGGGACACCTTGTGGAGGACCGTCAAGTAGTAATTCGGAAAGATGATGAGGGTTGTTTCATCGCGACGTGCCCGTCGTTGAAAGGCTGTCAATCCTACGGCGCAACGCTCGAGGAGGCACTCGAAAACGTTAAGGAGTGCATACAGCTCTGCGAGGAAGAGCTTGAGGAGGAGGGGCGGAATTGAGGACCAAGCCGAGCTGTGAGCAAACGGGCGGCGCTGCAGCACGCGCCGAAAAGTTCCCCTCGATCAGCGGGAGTGAGCTCGTCAAGTTCTTAGAATCTATCGGTTTTCGCGTTACGCGAACACGAGGTTCACACGTTCGTTTAGTCTCCCAGGACGGTCGAGCGACCACTATACCGATTCACGCACATCGCCAGCTTCCCACGGGATTGCTGCACGGCATCATACACGAGCTGCAAATGAGCAGGACCGATTTTTTCAAGATGTGGAGTTGTTACGACAAGGCATAGCATCAAGCACTCGTAGCAGTTGCGCCGGTTGGTTGCATCTGCATTTCGGCCTTTTAACTAACCCGACGCATCGCCCTCGAAAGGATCATCATCGGCCGTTTCCTTAGCCACTGCACGTCGAGATCGAACGCTATTTTTAATCAGTGTAACGGCCGTTCTTTTTTAAGTGTTGAGCGTCGCTAGCGCATCGCGCGGAGCGCGGTCGTCTTTGCCCCGAAAGCGATGATGAATCCTCATCAGCGCTTCATCAGCTAAGATATACTATTCAGCGTTTCTGCTCATACATCCTTCGAGAATTGGTCCAACGTGTCGACAATTTTGTCATGTAGAGTCCGGTCTGTAGAACAAACTAGTGATAGACTGGAAGCGGTTGCTGGAGCATCGAACAGGCTGCCGTCACCCGTTGTCGCAATTCCTTTAGACTCGTATAAGACGAGCAGCGCGGCAGCTATATCATAACTGCTCAGACGGTCTCTGGTGTCGATTACTGCGTCGAGTGTTCCTGTTGCGACCTGGCAAATATCGTACGCAATACTTCCGAAAATCCGCACCTTAGCATTCTTTTCGAACTCGATGAGTCCGCGCGGTATGCGCGACACGCCATAGGCGTATCCGGCCACAACGGGCTTATAGCGCGGTGCTTTCCGTGTCACGAGCGGTACTCCATTGAGGCGGGCCCCCTTGCCCCTCTCGGCCGCATACACATCTAGCGAGTTTGTGACGACCGCTCCCATAGTGATATCACTGAGCGAAATGTCGTCGACTCTAGGCGCATATGCGAGCGACGAGCAAAAGTAGGGAAAGCCGATCGCGACGTTGGTTGATCCATCGATCGGATCAAACACGAACGTGCAGCTCGGGTCATCGCCCACAATCCGATCGCCGTATTCTTCTGAGACAATGCGCGCGCTAACGCCCCGTTCGAACAATTCATCTTGCAGCTTCTGCTCGGCAACGAGGTCGAACCTCCTCGTCACATCGCGCTCTTTGTAATTTGTTATCGCCGAGAAGTCTCCTGTAGTTCCGACGAAGGCAAGCACGGATTCTATCGCTCGTGTAGCTATAATGATAATATCTTCAAGTTCCATTGAACCGCCGCTTTATTTCCTGCAAGATAATTTCGGCTGCCTCTTTTGGCGCAACACGCTCGCTGTCTATAGTCAACTCGGGATTCTTTGTCGTCTCGTACGGTACATTTACACCGGGAACCGTAGCCTCTGGTGCTTGTGATTTTTCATAGATCCTCTTTGGGGTGAACTCCGCAACGCGATGTGCCTCTCGCTGCCTGCACGTTTCGAGTGAACAGCTGACATATACTTCGATAAAGCGAGGTATAAGCCGTCGAGCGAGGTCCCGATAACGTTTGCGGTTTGCGGTCGCGTCGATTATGACATTTACGCCGCACTCCGTAAGCACCATCGCTGCGTAAGCGAGAAACGCATAGACGATATCGCGTTCCTGCCCAGAAAATGTGGGGCGAGGAGTTACGATAGTTCGAATCTCGTCAAGTTGCAGCGTCCGCAGCTTCTCGTCGTCGAGCATATCTGCAACTTCCCGTGCAACGCTGGTTTTGCCGCTCCCCGGCAGTCCCGTGATCCAAATCGCCCAAGCCATATCTGTGCGTTACTCCTCGCCTGTCGTCAATCCTTGAGAAGCGCGTTGACGTTCCGGTAGTCGAACGTCTCAACTTCGAGCACGTTCCGCACAAAGTTGAAAAGCCTCTGACGTACCTGCTGATCGATGTTCGGATACCATATGGGGCTTGCGACTACAAGCCCCCTGAACCCATAGAAAGGCTGTATTACTTCGAGGAGTTCTTCGTCTTGCGTCTTGTCGAGGTAGTTTTTTACGAACAGGTCGAAAAGCGTCTTGAACTCCTTTGCTAGTTTCCCATACTTTTGAATTGAATAAAAGAGGTAGTTCACGCTCAACGACGTGACGTCGTCAGCCGCCTCTCCAAATTCTCCGCGGCTCCTATCGAGAACCGTAAAATCGGTGCCGTCTCTGAACATGATGTTCCACGGGTGATAATCACCATGCACCATACAAAGACGATGTGAGCGGTTCTTGAGCGCGTAGCGCCAATCAATGCATCGCTTTTCCAGCAGACGGAAGTCATCTTGCGAAAACACATCGAACGTTTGAGGATAGCTGTCGATCAGACCCATAATGAGCTCCCCGTGACCGACGAGATCGCGTATGCGCCGCGTGTAGATGACAGGGTCTGTGCGTTTAACGGCGTGGATTGTTGCGAGGTAATCTGAGAGCGCCTGAGTGCGAGCGACGTCTAGCTCATTGAGCGTTCCCGTTTCCTTGACCCGGTCAAGGTCATAAAAGTATTCAGTCCCTTCGACTAAGTCCATAAGGATGAAATACTCGTCAGCGTCGCGAGCAGAAAGCATTCGATCATCACGGGTAAAGTAACCTACATCGAAGGCCCGGACGTGGCGAGGCAGTGAGCCAAACGTGTCGTGCTGCCAGATGAGTATCTGAGCACGATCGGAAAAGTGATCGTGGCCAAAACCGCCCTCTCGCCGCATCGATGACAACACGACAGATTTGACCGCGCCGTCCAAAGAAAACGTGATCTGATAGGGTTTTCCATAGCCAAAGCCTTTAAGCTCCGCCGCCGGCTGTCCAAGTTCACTGACTTGCACGACGCTTGCGTCTCGTCCAAACACCTCTTTGATGTAATCCTCGATCGCCGTCATAGTTACGATTCCTTAAGCGCTTCCGTTAAGTGCCGCGACATGCCACCACGGACGGACTATGTGCCGAGCGTCCACGAGTGAAGGTACGTCTCTTGCTCCGCGGTGAGTTGCTCAATGTGAATGCCGATTGCGTCGAGTTTTAGAACGGCGACCCGTTTATCAATAGCAGTTGGTACGCTGTGCACGTCGTTGTCTAAACGTGCGTGATTTTCGACGATGTATCTAACACAGAGCGCCTGATTGGCAAAACTCATATCCATAACTTCTGGGGGGTGCCCGAAGGCTGCTGAGAGGTTGATGAGCCGCCCTTCAGCGAGCACATAGAGCGTCCTGCCGTCAGCCATTCGATACTCGTCCACGTTCTCTTTGACGTTCGCCGTGCCGGTGGCCATCTTCTTGAGTTCCTCCAAGTCGAGTTCTACGTTGAAGTGTCCAGAATTGCACACGATGGCTTCGTCTTTCATGACAGCGAAGTGCTCTCCTCGAATGACGGAGATATCCCCGGTCACCGTAATAAAGAGGTCTCCGATCCTCGCTGCCTCGGGCATCGACATCGCTCTAAAGCCGTCCATAGCCGCTTCAAGGGCTTTTCGCGGCTCGACCTCGACAACAACCACGTTCGCTCCAAGACCTTTCGCACGCGCTGCGACGCCTCGGCCACACCAGCCGTAGCCGACGACGACGACGGTTTTTCCAGCAAACAGGAAATTCGTTGCGTTCATAATGCCGTGAAGCGTGCTTTGTCCAGTCCCGTACCGATTGTCAAACATCATCTTAGTTTCTGCGTCGTTGACACCTATGACGGGATATTTAAGCGCGCCTTCTGCCGCCATTGCCTTTAGCCTGATCACGCCTGTCGTCGTTTCCTCACAGCCGCCCATTATCGCACTCAGATATTCTTTGTGATCACCATGAACCGTGGCGATGACGTCCGCGCCGTCGTCAAGTGTGACCTGCGGCCCGATCTTCAGCGCCTCTTCCATACAAGTGTAGTACTCGTCATCGCTTTCACCGCGAAAGGCGCAGACAATAATCCCGCTTTTTGCGAGGGCGGCTGCGACATCATCTTGTGTGCTGAGGGGATTTGAGCCGGTAAGCGCGACATTTGCTCCTCCGGCTTGTAACGTACGAATGAGGTTTGCCGTCTCGACTGTTACGTGCAGACACGCGGTGATGTTAATCCCGTCGAGCGGCTTGTCGCGCGCAAACTCAGCCTTAATCCGCTCAAGAACAGGCATATGCCTGCGTGCCCATTCAATCCGTTTTTCACCTTCATCAGCGAGGTTTATGTTCTTGATTATGTTCTTCATCGTAAACTCTCTCGTTTATTGTGCTTCATGTGACGTAACCATACGATTTATATAGGTACCAATGATAAAGCCAACCGGTAAAAAGGTTGTCAATAGCGGAGCGAATCGAAATACAATGTCTAAGAATAGCTTTTTATTCACCTCAGAATCGGTCACGGAAGGGCACCCAGACAAGGTTTGTGATCAGATAGCAGATGCGATATTGGACGCGATCATCGAGCAAGATCCTAGGAACGCTCGCGTTGCGTGCGAAGTGGCGGTGACGACGGGGCTTGCTGTGGTGATCGGAGAGATTACCACAACGTGTAGCGTCGATATACCAAGCGTGGTGCGAGATACGATCCGTGACATAGGCTACGTCGATTCACGATTTGGGTTCGATTCGGACACCTGCGGCATCGTGGTGTCAATCAAGGAACAATCGCCCGACATCGCCCAAGGTGTCAACAAGTCTCTCGAGTGCCGGATCACGTCCGCGAACGAGGGCGCCGTGGAAATTGAGTGCGAACCCGCCCTTTCCTCTGTCACCGAGGACGCTGAGCTTGGCGCCGGCGATCAAGGAATGGTGTTCGGCTATGCGACAAACGAGACGCCGGAGCTTATGCCGATGCCGATATTGCTCGCTAATAAGCTTGCGTTGCGACTAACTGAGGTGAGAAAGTCAGGAGAAATAAGTTACCTCGGGCCCGATGGAAAGACGCAGGTGACGGTAGAATATGTTAACGACGCTCCGGTACGCGTCGACACGGTCATTGTCTCTTCTCAACACACTGCTGATGTCGCGCTTGATACCATTGAACGTGACGTTCGGGCAAAGGTTATCGACGTCGTGATCCCACCTTCTATGATGGACAACGACACGAAGGTGTTGGTCAACCCGACAGGTCGGTTTGTCATCGGCGGTCCTAAGGGCGATGCCGGTATGTCAGGACGAAAAATCATCGTTGACACGTACGGGGGGATGGCGCGACACGGAGGCGGTTCTTTTTCAGGAAAGGACCCGACAAAGGTCGATCGGTCAGCGGCTTACGCAGCGAGGTATATCGCAAAAAACGTCGTTGCGGCGGGACTTGCTGACAAGTGCGAGATCCAAGTCTCTTATGCAATCGGCGTAGCGCAGCCGATCGCGATTTACGTCAATACGTTTGGCACGGCCCACATATCAGAAGCGACTATCGCTGAGCTTATAATGCGACGTTTCACACTCACCCCGGGCTGGATTATCAACACTTTTCGATTGAGACGGCCGATCTACCGACAAGTCGCTGCTTATGGGCATTTTGGACGCGCCGATCTTGATCTACCGTGGGAGCGCACCGACAGCGCAGGGGCGCTCCAGAGTGATTTAAACGCGCTGAAGATGCGCTGAAAGCATAAAGCACGTCGCAGAAGTTTGGTTATACCAGGGTAGCCACAGACCAAACGTAATGTGCGGGGAATGATCGATTGAAAATTGGAATTTTGGGGACTATATCGTGGAGGACCCCACCACAACACTATGGGCCCTGGGAAACTGTCGTGCATCACCTCACTGAGGGGTTAGTCGAGCGAGGTTACGACGTTACCCTCTTTGCGACCGGCGATTCCATAACGAATGCTAAGCTTGAGTCGGTGTGTGCGCACGGCTTCTACGAAGATGAATCACTTGATGCTGGTGTCTGTCAATGGCTCCATATTTCGAACGCTTTTGAAAAAGCGCGTGAATTCGACATTCTTCACAGTCACTATGATTTCTATCCGTTGACTTTTTCGCGGCTTACGAGCACGCCTCTCCTAACGACTATTCACGGATTCTCTTCTGAACGGATTCTTCCTGTATACAGGAAATACAGCGATAGCTATTACGTGTCCATCAGCAACAGCGACAGAGCTGAGGGTCTAAACTACGTCGCCACCGTATACAACGGGATCGCAGTCGACTCCTTTGACTTTAGCGACGCTCCGGATGATTATCTCCTCTTCTTCGGGCGCATATCTTATGACAAGGGTACTCATCGCGCTATCGAGGTGGCAAAGGAAACGGGTATGACACTTAAGATCGCCGGGCTCGTTGCGAGTGAACATCGTGCCTACTTCGAGAAGCACGTTAAGCCTGAGATTGATGGAGAGCAGATACAATATCTCGGCATGGTGAACGAAGAAACGAGGAACGAGCTTTTCAAGCAGGCTTATTGTAACTTGCACCTGATTTCGTTTGCGGAGCCGTTCGGCCTTACTCTCGTGGAGTCTCTCGCCTGTGGAACGCCCGTAATTGCGACAAATAAAGGAAGCGTCTCAGAGATACTTATCGATGGAGAGACCGGATTTATCGTCGAGAGCGTACGCGACGCTATCGATAAGGTGGCCCGCGTTCCAAGCATTCGACGGCAGAACTGTAGGAGACGAGCCGAGTTCTTTGACGTGGATCGCATGGTAGACGGGTACATCAAAGTCTATGAAACGATCATGGAGCGAGAAGCTAAGCAATCGGCTTTTTAAGTAATGAACCCCATCAAGCTTCGGACACTCTACAGATACGTCTTTTCTGACGACACATCGACGCTATTCTTCTTTGCTTCCCTCACTTTTTGCCTCGCGCTCTGGAACTTAAACATCTTCATCAATGATGAGGTCACGCTCGCGGCACAGCTTATCAATCTCGGACACGGCGTCCTTTCGCTAGAGACAACGCCGACGAGGCTTTACGAGGGTCTGAGCTTCGGAGGGTCGGGGCCGATGCTCGCATTTACCTACCAAGGCCACGTCTACGCGTTCTATACACACGCGCTCGCCGTCTTTGCAGCGCCCTTTTATGCTCTTTTATACATCATTAGTGCTACTGTCGGGATCAGGCTCTTCTTTGCCTCTCTCTGGTCGTTCAGCATATTCATGGTCAGCTGGCTTTTGGGAAAGCGTTGGGGTAAGCCACGGCTCGGCCGCGACCTCGGCGCGTTCGTAGCGCTTGGCCTGCTCATTATCAACATCTACGTCGCGACGAAGCTGCCGCCGCTTGTGTTCGACCAGTGGGGCGCTTTGATGGCTATCCAGCTGTTCAATATCCTGGCAACATCAGCCATCGTACTCTTCTCACTGAGCATCTTTCGGAGGTACTTTGCCAATGGTCGCATCGCTGCGTTCGGTGCTGCGTATATACTCGTTGCCACGCCAGTCACGTTCTGGGCAGTGTCAGCAAAGGATCATACAGCGTCGGTCTTGCTGATCGTAGCGAGCATTTGGAGCCTCTATATGTATCTTCTGGACGGAAAAACGCGTTATCGCTACCTTTCGTACATCCTTGTGGGAATTAGTTTTTGGGTACGGGTATTTGACGCCATTCCACTCCTTATCGCCATCGTTTTAACGGATTTGCTGACATCTGAGGGGCGGATTAAAGCATTGATTACGGCTGCGGTGACGGTCACGCTCGGAATGGTCCCATACTTCATTAACAACTTCCTACTGTTTGGGAACCCGTTCTTGTCGCCAGTCTATCTAAGTGCCCACCAAGAAATCGCTCAGCAGACTTCAAGCGCAGCGAGCACTAGCTCAGCACTCTTCGCCACGATTCAACGGCTTCCAACGCTCTTTTTTAGCACGTGGGATGTGCAAAGCAGTGCTAACTGGCCGCAGCATCTGTACCACGTGCTGTTCTACGTTAACATGCCGGTGACGCTTTCGATCTTCCAGATATGCCCTCTCTTGATAGTTCCCCTCTTTGCAGCGCTTCCCTACGTTGTGCAAAAGCTTTCGGGCTTCAAGAGGGGCGCCGTGCGTCTGAAGATAGAAAAGAAACGGGCAATCGCAGTTACATTTTTCGTCTGTATCGTCGCACACCTTATAATCTATGCGCCATTCCAAGAGCAGGGATTTGGACTTGACATGCGGTACTTCTTGCCTCTTTATATCCCCCTCCTCTTTTTTACGCTCGCAAGTATCCGTGACGTTCTTATGTTTGAAGGGCGCATTGAACGTGCATTCGCTGCCGCGTGGATTATCTTTGCGGGTCTAGTTCTTGTGTATATAGCGCTGTTCGCTTTAAAGACTAGTAATTTGATCAGCTCGTTGAGTTTCCCGTTTATAGGGGCCTTAGGAGTTATCACTGCAGCCCTTATGGTCCTCTTTGTGCCGTACTTCGTCGGCTATCGGAAAGGAGTAAAAGAGCTGGCGATCTTGGTAGGGTTTGCCACGTTTGTCTCTTCATATTGGCTGATTTTTGCGTCCTTAGTGTGGCAAAAGACCCCTATAGGCGTCCCTCGGCCTGGAATGATCCTCCCTATTATGGAGGTTATTCATCGTGTTATCATGGTGGCAATTGGTTCTTAACCTAAGGGACTGCCGCCCATCGCTGAGGCTTATCGTTCTCGCCGCCGCCTATCCCGTGCGTTCTTCACATCGCGCCTCGAACCCTTTTTCACTGCCTCTCCTTCGACATAGTCGTATCGATCGAGAAATCGATCGAGCCTCGACAGAAACCCATCGGAACTTCCGTATTGAGGCCGGACGTCTCTTCTGAATTCTTGAGGCCGGCTCGGTGGTGCATATCGTGACGTTTGCTGTCTCTGAACAGCAGCGCGCCCGTCCTGCGGCCGTCGTTGTGGCGACATCTGAGAGGGTGCGTACGTACCAGGACTGGGGCGCACAACGGGTTTTGGGATGCGTCGCCGTCGTTCGGTCGCCGTACGGCCCAACCCTAAGAGGAAGTAGAAGGCAAAAAGGACTAATCCGCTTAGCGCTGCGAGAAGCGGCAAATCTGCAATGTTGAGAACGGCCACTCCACCAAGCGCGAGTATCGGGTACGCCAGCACGACACACGTGTGTGCAATGCTCTTAGTAAGATCGAGAGCGAAGTAAATCAACAATGTCGGAACAAAAAAGATGCTAAAAAACGCCACGACTTGAAAGAAGACTGAGAGTTTGTAGAATCCGAATGCAGAGGGCTCAAGCGGATTGGAGCTGAATACGACCAGTACAAAAAGAAAAAAGAGAAGGTAGATGAAAGCTGGCAAGCTCGCTAGATCGGTAAAACCGAGCACCGATGCGTCTTGTTCACGTCTCCCGTATTGGGCCGGACTGTCAAGGGGCTCCCTCATTAAACCACGTAGTTTTTAAGGGTTTGGGCTTATTTAAATAATTTCATTGTGCGCTGTTTCGGCGCACGTTTGCATACGGAAGCACCTGAAGTAAGGCGTATGGGGCACGCGTTTCCCCAAAAGGGGCATCTGGAGTTAATGATACGGAGAGACCGGCGTGTTTTGCGGCTGTAGGTGCTGAATGTGAGGGGGCAGCAGAAGAACGTTCGACGGTTTACATCAGCGGTCAAACCTCGGATAAATGCGGTCTTTTCTGTTAGTCGGATACTTTCGCCGATCGCTTAGGTAAGCTATACGCCTCATCAAAAAGAGCAAGAAACCGACGTAACTCGACAAAATACGAGATCATTCGTCCTAGCATCAGTTGGTGCATACCTGCTCAAGGGCAGGCTGGGAATCGAGGATTTGAGAAACGTGACCATTGAAGAGAAGGAACTTCAGCTTCAGCAGTCTTTTCGCGACAGAACCCGTCATCCGCCGTGTGTTCGTCATCTTTTACGTCACGGTGTGCCCTCTGACTTGCGGTGCAATGAGGCGCGTACACTCCTCGCACGATATGTGGTGACGAAAGGGCTGAACGACGTGCAAGGAACAAAAATGGTAAAGGCGATGTTAAAGCACTCCGACGCTTTAAGTGCCGGTGTGCGGGGGAGGAGCGAGTTCAACCAGTTTGCGGAATGCCTTTCACAGGCTCGAGATAATCCAAAGATGAACCATTGGAGCTGTGAGGACGTTTGGTCCAGCAAGAAACTCCGAGAACGTGGGGCGTGCACCGGCTGGGGCTGTGAGTACTATAATCCAGAGCCATGTGACGAATCGAGTCGCCAAAGTAGCACGACCGGGGCCCAGATAGAGCAGGAGGCCCTTACATATTTGTTAAGCAATCCGGAGAGCATCAGCGAAGGGCTGAGGGCGGACCTCTGTTGTGAGGGGTTTATTGATGAGTTTGGATGCAGAGATGGCACTTGTGTGCCTCTCAATCGCGTGCTCTGGCACGTATGTCGGTACCTCGCCTATCACGGCCGACCGATTCGATGCACCACTATTTTGGCTAGCATCTCTCGAAGCCCTGAAATGCGACCGCACGTAGATGAGATAGAACAATATGTACAGCGGCTTCAAAGCCACCCACCGTGCCGGCACGACCGATTTATCGAGTGTTTGAACGTCATTGATGCGCACGGGGCTAGGCTACGGGCCCAAGAACTCGTTCGTCAAGCTGCGGTTGCGTTGGCGTCGAGCGCCCTACCACTTGATGTCATTTTGAGAACTCTCGGGGAGCAATCAAGTGCCTTGTCGATCACGGCGTGCGATAATAACCACCTCTTTGAGCGAGACCTCAGTGACTTCATGACGCACCTTTTCTCCAACAGGTGCGGCGCTGTTCCCACCCCCTCAGAGTGGCTAAACGCTTCTTTGGGCGGCGGCTGGAAGCCAGGCAGGGTATACGTAGTCAATGCATCGTTGGCCGTGGAGGCCACGGACTTCAGTGCGTGGTGTGCTGAATTTGCCGCACAACGCCGGTTCCCCACGGTGTTCGTAAGTCGCGGAATAAGCAAGGAGGACTTCACGGAACACGCACTGGCACGACACTGCGGTGTCGATGCAAAGGAGCTCTCGCAGTATCGTAATAATGGCGTTTACGACGGGGATGCAACGATATTGGAGCGGGTAGTTGAGGCAGGAGAACGATTGAGCAGGCGAATAGCTCCCTATCTTGTAATGATAGAGGCAAATTCGGAAATGACCGCTTCAGACGTGAGACGCGCCGTACGCACTGCTCAAGATCGAGTTAGCGCGGATCATGATCTACCAACGCTGCTAATTCTTGATCAGTCCCTGGTTCAGCCGTCCGATAGCGAGAAACCCTTGGATCCTATTCGAAAAAGAGTCCATTTCAACGAAAACTCGCTGGTCGAAGGCGTAAAACGCCAGGTGCAAGATTCCGCAGTGGCGATAATCGCGGCCTTTTCGAGAATTGAGGCTAAAAGCCAAGCGCAATCCGAAAAAGAAGAAGCAAATACAGCGCTTTTTCACCGAGACTTGGGGGGGCTACATCCCGCTGATTGTACGTTAACGCTCCAATCAAAACACGTCAAGGTGAGGGGCACAACGCTTGAAAAAAAAGTGGATCAGTTTGATCTTGCACGAGAGTGGTACAAAAGGTCATATCCCCGATTTCAAGGGCACATCGATCGGCTTTTTGACGAGGCGGGAGGGGAACATCCTTTGGATGAGGCAACTAGTAGTTACGCACGAATATCGCTTTTTGGGAAGGGGGCAAGGACACTTGCCAATCCGGTTATAATTTACGAATGGCTGTATCATCGATTTAGAACGCTGGATATGGAACCGACGGGTTTAGAAAAGCATGGGTGTATGGCGTTCGATAAAGACTCACTCTAGCCGTGGTTTAAGCCTTCTTGAGTTTCGGCGCACACATCACTGTTGACCACCGATATACAGAAAGGTACTTGTAACAAATTGAGTGAGTAGTTCGTTAGATTTGGCTGGGCATTGCAATGGCACACATTCATTTTCCCGACGGCGTTCTCCCTATCCAATGGGTCCTGTTTTGGTGGTTGTTAGCCCTTGCTTTGCTTGTTGTTGCACTCATTGTGACCAGAAAGCAGGCGATCCCGACTCAGCGGTTGGCAATCGCAGGCATGCTTGCAGCCGTTTCTTTTGCAGTTTTCCAAATCGATATCCCATTTGCAGGCGGCGTTCACATGAACCTCACTCCGCTGATAGGGATCTTAGCAGGGCCTGGTATCGGATCGTTAATTATCCTCATTGTTAACCTCTTAAGCGCGGCTGTAGGTCATGGGGGGTGGGGGCTTGTGGGCGCTAATACGCTTGTGAACTTCAGTGAGATCACGGTAGCGTTCTACGTCTTTAGAATGACAAGAGGACGACTTGAGATGTTCACGAGAGGTGCCGTAGCTGCGATCTTAGGACTGCTCGTCGGCAACGTTGCTTTGCTCGCCGTTTTAGTAATTTCAGGTATTCAAGGAAGCGACCTGCACGGCGTCGCGTTGCTTACCTACTTGATTCAGATTCCCATACTTAACATGATTGTAGCAGTCCCCGAGGCTATCATTACCGGCTTTGTCGTTGATTATTTAGGCAAGGTTCGACCCGATCTTCTTGGTGAATGATCTCTAAGTCCCCATTATCGGTTCCTTTTTGAATCCCGCAGCGGGTAACCTCAGGGTTAACGGCTCACTTCTTAAACTGGCTATAAAGCCTGATTCACCCCCTGCTCGCGAAAGTCGTTGCGTTCAAGACAACTAAAGTCACACAGCGCACGCAATCCGCGCTTGCACGTCGTGAAGTGCCCTTAAGATGCACGTCTTCACTTCATATCAACGACCACAGCCGTTCCGTATGCCAAGATCTCCTGCATGTAGTCAGAGATCTCTGACGAGTCAAAATAAGCGCTTATGATGCCGTTTGCTCCGACTGACTTAGCGTGCCCAACCAGCCGATACAGCGCCTCGTCTCTCGCGTGTTGCATCATCTCGACGTATTCGTGGATCTCTCCTCCAGCGATAGAACGGAGCCCAGCTGTAATGTTCCTCCCGAGTCCTCTGCTCCTAACTGTAAGGCCGTAGATGAATCCTCGTGTTTCTACGATCTTGTATCCCGGGATCCAGTTTGAACTTACTACTAATACCCCGTCTATAGTAATGGGGGATGGTGCTGTTGTTCCCCTGCTTATGATATCTCCCGCCTCTGTCTCACTTACCCCCGTTCCACATTGAATGCAGAACTGTGCGTTTTGGGGTAGCTGAGCACCACAAGCCTTGCACGTATCTTTTTCGCTCATTTATACCTCCATTCTGTGTCTGGGTAGACCAGTGATATCCATGAACAGTGGTCAGTGGTCTCTAAAGCTTAAACCTTCTCAAGCGGGCTGGCCTGGAGATGCGGCTGAAAGTCGGTCGTACGATTCTTTCCACAATGCGACTTGCTTTGTGCACCGACATATTCCTTAAGTGATATTGCGATAGTGATAACAAGCGTGTCGATCTCGAAGAGTTAAAATAGAGGGCCATTATCACAATGCACTAGTAGCTAGCCTTTGTCGACTTGCTGCGGTGCCCCCCACAAAAGACTACAGTATGAATCTGCGCCGCCGTACCCGGTTTGAAAGGGCTTAACGTCAATCATGCGCTGGTGTGATTGCCGCACTCGCCTACCACATAAATGAATATTGCGGTATAAGGACTCCAAAATGACGTCAGTGAAGAATGGGCCACTTCTTATCACGTGCGGGTTACCTTACGCGAATGGCCCCTGCCATATCGGTCATCTAAGGACGTACGTCCCAGCAGACATCTACGTTCGCTGTCTTAAAAAGCTCAAACAGAACCCGCTTTTCGTGTGTGGTTCTGATACTCACGGAACTCCGATCGTTATTAACGCTGAACAGCAGGGGACCACACCTGAGAAGCTTTCCGCTTACTACCACCGCTACTGGCAGGACATCTTCAAATTATTGGCAGTTGACTTCAATCATTATGGAAACACCGATGCGCCTACAAATCACTTCAGAACGCAGGAAATCGTAAAAGCGCTGCAAGAAAACGGCTACATATATCCGCGGGTCGTAAGATTGGCTTATTGTCCGAACTGCGATCGCTTCCTACCAGATCGGTATGTAGAAGGGGTGTGTTTTTTTTGCGGGATGCCAGCACGTGGAGACGAGTGTGACCAAGGGTGTGGGCGCCATCTCGAAGCGGGAGAAGTCGTCGATCCGAAGTGTAAAACGTGCGGAGCAAGTGCTGAATATAGAGAGGAGGAGCATTTCTTCTTTAAACTGTCCGCGTTTAAGGACTTCTTGTTAACGTATCTTGAGACACTCGGAGGAACCGCCAACGCCCGCAACTATGCACAACAATGGGTGACAAATGAGCTCAAAGACTGGAACATTTCACGAAACCTCTCATGGGGGGTTCCATTTCCGGGAACCGACCTCGTCGTCTACGTGTGGGTTGACGCTCCTATTGGGTACGTTTCGTTTACCGAAGAGGCAACGAGCACGTGGGAAGACTACTGGAAGAAAGAGTCGACTATTATTCACTTCATCGGTGGAGATATAATCTACCATCACGCCGTTTTTTGGCCAGCGCTGCTAAAAGGAGCAGACTACACGAGGCCCACGGCCATCGTTGCCTCAGGAATGGTTAAAATCGACGGCGAGACTTTTTCCAAAAGCCGAGGCAACGTCGTCTGGGTTGATGACGATTACCTCGACCACGGGTTCCATCCTGACCTGCTGCGGTATTATCTCGCGAGTTACACCTCACACACGAAGGAACTGAATTTTTCGTGGAAGGTATTTGAGGAAAAAGTGAACCATGAACTCGTCGGATCCCTTGGCAACTTTATTTATCGGACACTGCTCTTCGCTTACAAAAACTTCGGCTATGTTCCAGATACACCAGTTGACGCGGCGATAATCGAGCGAATAGCGGCGACTCGTGAGAAAATGGTGAACGCGTTGGAGGAATATGAGTTTAAGAAGCTCGTCGACGTGGCGATGTCCTTGTCAGACTTCGGCAACGCCTATTTCCAGTCCAAAGCGCTTTGGAAACTCGTAAAATCTGACAAGGAAGCGTGTGCGCGAGAAGTCAAGAACTGCATTCAGCTTGTGAAGGCCTTGGCGGTACTTTTGGAACCAATTATGCCGTCGACAATGAAGGGGGTGCAGGCTCAGCTCGGTGTTACCTCGACCCATTTCTCGGATGCCACCGTTGAGGTTGAACCGTTGCGGCTGAGCCAGCCGACCCTTCCCTTTGCCAAGATCGATGAGAAAAAGATCGTGGAACTAGAGGCCACACTGAGTAGGAGAATGGCAGGGTTAGTTCAGAAGGCTCCCGCGGACGAAGTTGGGACCACAACAGCGGCAATCGAGCTAGAAGATTTTAAGAAGATGGATCTGCGGATAGCTCGCATTTTAGAAGCCGAATCGGTCAAGAAATCTGACAAGCTCCTGCGAATCACGCTGCAATTGGGCGATGAAACGCGGCAAGTTGTTGCAGGAATTGCCAAAGACTACTTGGCCGAGGAACTCATTGGCACTGACGTTATCGTGCTTGCAAATATCCGCCCTGTGAAGTTGATGGGTGTGGAATCTCACGGCATGCTTCTCGCCGCCGAACACGAGGGGAGAGCGGTACTGATTCGACCATCGAAAAAGGTTCCATCTGGAACTAAAATCAAATAAGAAGTTGATTGAACGTGACAAGCTCAAAGCGAAGCGAGCGGATAGTAATAACGGTTACGGGCTCTGACCATTCCGGAATCGTCGCAGCTTTGGCAAACTTGTTAGCGACTGCCAATGCCAACATCGAAGACATCAGTCAGACTGTCGTATCTGGTTTGTTCACGATGATCATGATCGTTGACATTGGCTCTGCAAACTTTGAGGAGTTAAAAAAAGGCTTGGAATCAATCGGAGTAGCTCAAGGGGTGCTAGTCACCGCCCAGCACGAAAACATCTTCCGCTACATGCATCGTGTATAGGGTCGAATATGGTCTAAGATTGACACAGCTGCGCTTCGCAAGCATGTCCGCGACATCTTGCTAAGCGTATTAGCGAACTAGAGGGGAGGGGGCTCAAAGGACTCTTCTTTCGCCATCAATGGTCGCTCGCACATCATTTGCGCACCACCACAATCTCTCTTGTTAAACTCTTGTGGACGTATTGAGCGTGACGCTCCTCAATCGTGAAACCTGCATCTAAAACTTCACGATCAATTGGGTTGTGCGATATCAAAACGGCACGCGCGCCAGACTTGAGTACACGAAGGATTTCGTCCAAGGCCATACCCGTCAGTTGCTCCAGCGATTGGGCGCGTATGCTGACAGAACGTCCATATGGAAGATCAGTTGTGACAGCGTCCACGCATTCATCTTTTAGCGCCAACTGCTTAGCGTCTTGAACTAGCAAGGAATTCACTATATCATAGTAGTCGAGATTCATCTTTGTTCCAAACACCATCCTGTTGTCAACATCTGATCCTACAACAGTTGCTCCGATAAGCCCTGCTTCAAGAAGCAAACCTCCAGTGCCACAAAAGGGGTCGAATAAGAGTTCATGAGCGTTTATACCAGAGAGGTTCACCGCGGCTCGTGCGATCCGAGGCAGTAGTACACCGGGATAGAAATATGGTCGAAAACGGGGGCGCCGCGATTCAAATTGCGAGCGATTGATCTGAGTTAACGTCTTTCCAATTATGCACACGTCTTCGCTAAGCAATGCCCTCACGAGGAGCTGCGGATGCGCAAGGTCTATCTCAAATCCGCGCTCAGCAAGGGCTTTTCCGATCGTAGCTTCAACGTCGACGCTTCTTAGACCGTGCCCGATTCGCTTAGCTCGGACAGCGACGCTGACACGAGGTAGTTCAATGCTTTGAGCCGCTTGGTAAATAGACGTGAGCTTTTGTGCGCACACGTCCTTAACTTCGATGACTGCGTGCGTCATCGCAAGTCGATTGGCCAGCCGGTGGTCGTAGATTTCGACGTCCATTACAAGCACGCGCTCTATCTCTTGAACTACAAAGCCGCGGAAGATGGCGAGAACCTCAGCTCGCGGAATGCTTTCACTCTCTCCAGATAGCTCGAATGCTAGTCTCATTTTGTTCGCTCGCCGATGTTTATCGTGCGCGCTAGGTGTTGTTTAGCGTATCGCACGCAAATGCAGTTCGATCTAACTTAAACCTTGGTTGGCTTTTACGACCCTCCAACGACCTGAACTGGAGTCATAGCGCGCATGTGTATATGCTAACACCCGAGGTAAATAAAATTGCTGTGGGCGTGTAATTGCCAAGCAAGCGAGATTTTGGGCTGATTTACTCTCAAAACAGCAACGAGCGCCCCCTTAACGTTATATATAAAAAGCCTTTATAAAGCAACAAAGAGGGGGAAGTTATGGTTGGAAGGAAGGGAGATGCAATGGTTGGAGACGCAACGATTGAACCGCGGGACACTATCAAAATTGAAAATGTTGTTGCCTCTACCGGCATTGGGCGAGAAATTAATTTGAAGCAAGTAACGCTTGAGTTAGAGGGCGCAGATTACGATCCTGAACAGTTTCCGGGCCTCGTCTACCGCACCAAGGACCCGAAGACCGCTGCACTCATCTTTCGATCGGGAAAAATCGTTTGCACGGGCGCAAAGAGCATAGATGA
>Ga0208716_1000128_pt1 | contig 29370 bp, 22 predicted proteins | sample NGESurdeep092012_8_FD_184482 | JGI IMG/M metagenome (GOLD analysis project Ga0208716, IMG submission 184482) | Arctic peat soil microbial communities from Barrow, Alaska - NGEE Surface sample 415-3 deep-092012 (SPAdes) | ecosystem: Environmental > Terrestrial > Soil > Wetlands > Peat ...
TCGCCGGCGTCCCGCCGAGCCACATCGTGATGCCGGCCATCCACCTGCGGCAGGACGAAGTGGGCGACCTCTTCCACCGCCTCCTCGGCACGCCGAAGGGGCTCTCCGACCCCACCCAGCTCACCGCCGCGGCGCGGCTCCACCTCCGGGAGCGGTTCCTCGCCTGCGACGCGGCGCTCACCGGCGTGAACTTCGCCGTGGCGGAGACGGGGGGGCTGGTCGTGGTGACGAACGAGGGGAACGCCGACCTCGGCATCACCCTCGCGCCGCTGCACATCGCGTCGCTGGGGATCGAGAAGCTAATTCCCCGCCTCGATCACCTCGGCGTCTTCCTGCGGCTCCTCGCGCGCAGCGCGACGGGCCAACCCATCTCGGCGTACACCACGCACGTCCACGCGCCGAGGGCGGGCGGCGAGCTCCACATCGTGATCGTGGACAACGGCCGCACGGCCCAGCTCGCGCGGCCCGCGTTCCGGCGCTCGCTCCACTGCATCCGCTGCGGCGCGTGCCTCAACACCTGTCCCGTCTTCCGGCGGAGCGGGGGATACAGCTACGGCTACGTGCTCCCGGGGCCGATCGGGCAAGTGCTCGCGCCGGGCACGGACCCCCGCGCGCACCGCGACCTGCCGTTCGCCTCGTCCCTCTGCCTCTCCTGCGGCGACGTCTGCCCCGTGCAGGTGGACCTCCCCGACCAGCTGTACCGCTGGCGCCAGCAGCTCGGCGAGGAGGGGCTAGTCGAGTGGTGGAAGCGTCTCGCGATGCCGGTGATGGGGTGGGTGCTGGCGCGCCCCTGGGCGTACGAACGGACCGCGAAGCTCGCGCGTTGGGCATTGCGCGCATGGCCGCGGCGTGTGCTCCGGGCGCTCGCGCGACCGTATACCGTGGACCGTGAGCTCCCCGAGGCGCCGGCCGAGGCGTTCCGCGACTGGTACCGGAAGCACCGGGGCCGGGGGCCGGCGCTGTGAGCGCGCGCGACGCCATCCTCGCAGCCGTGCGCCGGGCCGCGGTGCCGCCGGTGGCGTTGCCGGATGTGCCGGACGCGTGGCCCGCGGTGCGGGCCGGCACGGCGTCGGGAGCGGACGTGGCGCGGCTGTTCTCGGAGATGCTGGGGCAGGTCGGCGGCACGGCGGTCGAGTTGAACGGGATGGGTGCGCTGGCGGCCGCGGTGGCGGATCTCCCCGCGGCGCGGGTGGCGAGGGAGAGCGGCCGCGGCATCGTATCGAGCGTGCCGGGGCTCCCCATCTCGACCCTCGTCATCGGACCCGACGCCGCGCGGGCACGGCTTGACCAGGTCGAGCTGGCCATCATCCCCGGCCGGATCGGTGTGGCGGAGAACGCGGCGATCTGGGTGAGTGAGGAAGACGTGCCGCACCGGGCGCTGCCGTTCGTGGCGCAACACCTGGCCATCGTGCTCCCGAAGGGGGAGATCGTGGCCGACCTGCACGCGGCGTACCGGCGCTTGCGGCCGCCGCTCCCCGGCTACGGCGTGTTCATCTCAGGGCCCTCGAAGACCGCCGACATCGAGCAGGCCCTCGTCATCGGGGCGCAGGGGCCGAAGAGCCTGACGGTCTACCTGGTCTAGTGGCGCTGCGGCGGCCCCGGGTCCGCGGGCGGGGGCAGGGGCGGGAGCCCGTCGGCGGCGCGCTTCTCGTCGATCTTCCGCTGCCGCTTCTCGTCCTTCTTCTTCTTGCGGTCGAGTTCCTTCCGCCGCTTCTCGAAATCGTAATTGGGTCGTCTCGCCAAGGCGTGCCGCTCCGGGTCCGTCGAACGTGATTGCGAGCCGCCGGCGGGGTCTCAGCCGGGCGGCAGGGTTCCTCCAAAGCTAGCTGTCCGGCCCCGGCCGCGCACCCATCCGCCGGTTCACCACATGCAGTCGGGTGCCACGACCTGCCGCTCGAAGCGCGTCCGGTCGGCCGCCTCGAGGTAGAAGTCGTCGAAGAAGCGGAGCGCCTGCGCCACCTCGCGCGGCTCGAGCCCCGGTACCGCGCGGTACACCGCCGCGATGGAATCGCGCAGCGCCTCGAAGCGTGCCAGCACCGGCACCAGCGCGCCGGCGGGCTGGCAGAGCCCCCGGTACTGGCGGTCCCGCACCGTCTGGATGTGCAGCAGCTTCGAGGGCACGGCGTAGCGCGCGTTGATCACCCCCGACCAGTCGAAGTCGAACGGCACCGGATAGAGGGTGTCGGTCCGCACCAGCACGATGTTGTGCAGGCCCCGGACCGACCAGTCGGTGTTGGCGATGAGATACTGGAACAGGCTCATCGTCAGCGTCTCGGTGCGCGCGAGCCTGCCGAGCCGGACGCCGGACTCCACGTCGAGCGTGCCACCCAGCCGGCGGGCGAGTCGCTCGGGGTCCTCCGTCACGAAGGCCCAGCGTGTCACGGGCCGTACACGCCCCCCCGCGTCCTCCCAGGTCACGCGAAGGAGCCGGGCGCGGAGCGCGACGGGCGTGAAGAGCTGGTAGAGGCGGTAGAGGGCGTACTCGTGGAGGATGTACTGCTCCTCCAGGCGGCCCTCGTGGCAGGGGAAGACGAGCTTGGGCCTGCCGAGGGCGTCGAACGGGGTGCCGCGCACGTCGCGCTCGGCGAAACGCAGGCGGACCGGGGGGAAGGTGCAGTGCGCCAGCCGGAAGTTGCCGCGCGTCCGGACCCGGAGCGACACGGTGAGGGGGCCGCCGCCCGGCCCGGCGCCCGCGAGAACGAGCTCGGCCTCGCGCCAGATGCTCCTCGTGGTGTCGCGGTCGGCGAGCAGGGCGCGGAACTCGGTGCGGATCGTGACGGCGAGAGCGGTGTCGGACCGGAAGAGGGGCGCGAGCTCCTCGGTGGCCTGAGCCGACGCGAGGCGCGGTACCGCCAGGACGACGACGGTGCCGATCGCGAGGACGCAACGAGCGCCGTGCGTAGCCAGGGCGCGTCGTCCCGGCCTCAGGCCCGGCCCTCCCGTCACAGCAGCTCGACGTCGCGCACGCCCGCGGGCTCCTCCGCGCGGAGGGCTTCGAGGAACGCGGAGGGGGACGCGCTCTTCTTGAGCCGCAGCGCGTACTCGATCCGCTGCAGGCCATCCTCCGACGTTCCCTCGCGCTGGAATTGCCACCGCTTGGCGAGCTTGAGGAGGATCGTCTCGACCGCCAGGCGTGCGCCGCTCGAGCCGTCGGTGCGGACGGCGAGGACGCAGTCGTACTTCGCCTTGTCGTCCTCCCCCGTGTCGGCCGTCGCCTCGCGATGCCGCCGCCACGCGCGGTCGGCGAGGGCGTCGAGCTGCTGCGGGGACATCCCCTCCAGGATCTCGTGGTCCACCCGCGACACGAACTCCCCGGTGCGGTTGGCGTCTTCCAGCGCGCGGCGCAGGTGGTCCTCCGCGACGGCGCCGGAGAGGGGGGAGGGCGTCCGGCCGAAGTCGGAGCCGAAGAGGAGGAGGGTGACGAGGTTGTAGCCGAAGGAGAGGGTCGCCGCCGCGGTGAGATCCACGCCCGAGGAGAGGCCGATCCCCGTCGCGGCGAAGATGTACACCGCGTCCTTGCTGTCCTCGAGCGTGTTCCGGAACCGCACGGCCGCCACGATCCCCGCGAGGGAGAAGGCGAGGGCGAGGTTGAACTTCACCAGCACCACCACCCCGGCGACGATGACGGGGAGGAGGATGAGGGAGTGCACCACCGACTGGCGGTACCCGCGCTTCTGCCGGGTGATGGTGTAGAGCCACGCCAGGGGCAGGGCGAGGAGGGCTGCGCTCCCCATCGCCACCGTGGCCGTCGCCCACGCCGGTCCCGGCGGGGGCGGGAGCGCCGCGGCCTCTCGCTTCGAGAGGAAGGTCTCCCCGACGCCGAGGCCGTTCCCGCCGGTCAGCGCGTGGATGGCCTCGTGCAGGGGACCCGGGAGTCCGTAGTACGCCAGCCACGCGATGACCACGATCGCGGCATAGAGTGTCGCGAAGAGCGCGAAGGGATGGCGGGAGTACCACGAGGCCATCCGGTCGGAACCGAGGTCCACGGAGACCGCCTGTGAATGTCGGGGCAGGAATATGGAGCGGTGAGCGGGGAGCCGATAGCCGGAAGCCGGGAGCCGTCCGCGGTGGGCGGTCAGCGGTCCGCGGTGAGCGGTGAGCGGTCAGCGGTCAGCACATAGATCACCCACGGCGCGATCGTCGTCTCGTTCACCCACGCGATGGGTTCGTCCCCCCGCGCGAGAGGGCGGTACGTCGCCGTCACGGCGAGGCGGGCCGCGGCGAACGCCTCCCGGTACTCCGCGTCGGTGCAGAGCACGTCCTCGGCGGGCCTGGCGTCGGCGATGGCCGTGTTGAGGCAGCGCACGATCTCTCCCGGCCGGGCGGAGCCGTTCTCCGGGAAGGCCCGCGAGGAGAACGACGCCCACTCGTGCGTGTAGATCTCCGGCGAGGAAACGAGGATCACGAGGCGTCCGTTCCCCGGCAGCAGCCCGCGGAGCGCGCCGAGGATCCCCGGCTTCTCCGGCGTCGGGATGTTGTCGAAGGTGAAGACCGAGAGGACGAGGTCCCACGCGCGCTGCGGCAGTGCGCCGAGGCCGCCGGCGGGGAGGTGGCGGTAGTCGCCGGCGGGATCGAGGGCCACGGCCTGGCGGACCATGTCCGCAGCGATGTCCACTCCCACCGCCTCGAGACCCAGCCGGCGCAGGAAGCGCGTGGAGCGTCCGGCCCCACAGCCGAAATCGAGCGCGCGCCGCCCCTGGGCGTGCGCGGCGAGGATCTCGGGGAGATCGCGGTAGGCGAGATAGTAGGTGCCGGGGAACTCCAGCTTCGCGTGCGCCCCCGCGTACGCCGCGTCGTCGTAGGTGTTGTGGAATTCAGCCACGGTGGCCCTCGGGTGTCTGAACGTGAGGAATGTACGTCCCGCCTGGTGGGGGCCGGAAGCGGTGAGCGGTGCGCGGTGAGCGGATAGCCGTCGGAGCGTGCCGATTGCCTCAAGCCGCGGCCGGCGGCATGTTGAGCGGGTGAGTGTCGCCCCCGACCCACTCTTCCTCGCCTTCCAGGCCGCCGTGGCGGGCCGCTACTCGCTGAGCCGCGAGCTGGGCCGCGGCGGGATGGGCGTGGTCTACCTCGCCAACGAGGTGGACCTCGACCGGCCGGTCGCCATCAAGCTCCTTCCGCCCGATCGGGCGGCGAACGCGCGGCTGCGGGCGCGCTTCCTCCAGGAGGCGCGGACCGCGGCGAAGCTCTCGCACCCCAACATCATCCCGATCCACGCGGTGGACGAGATCGGCGGGTTCGTCTTCTTCGCGATGGCGTACGTGGACGGCGAGACCCTCGCCGACCGGGTGCGCGAGCGGGGCCCGCTCCCGCCGTCGGACGCGGCGCGGCTGCTGCGCGAGGTGGCGTGGGCCCTCGCGCACGCGCACGCCCACGGCGTGGTGCACCGCGACGTGAAGCCGGACAACATCCTCTTGGAGCGGGGGACCGGCAGGGCGCTGGTCGCGGACTTCGGCATCGCGGCGGCGGAGGAGGGCGCGGCGGGGGAGATCACCGGCACGCCGGAGTACATGAGTCCCGAGCAGGCGCTGGGGAAGCCGGTGGACGCGCGGAGCGACTTGTACGCCTTCGGGGCGACGGCGTACTTCGCCCTCTCGGGGCGGCTCCCGTTCACCGGGCGCACTCCGACGGAGGTGCTGGCGAAGCAGGTCAACGTCCAGCCCCCGCCCCTCGCGGAGGCCGCGGGGGGACTTCCGAAGCGGCTGGCACAGGCGGTGGAGCGGTGCCTCGCCAAGCGGCCGGAGCACCGGCCCCAAAGCGCGGAGATCCTCGGCGAGCAGCTCGGCGTGGCGCTGGAGCAGCGCCGCGACCTGCCGGTGGCGCTCCGTGCCTTCGTGAAGCACGGCTCGCGCCTCGACGGGCCGGGCGTGCTCGTCTACCCGATGGGCCTCTTCCTCGCCGCGATGGGCCTCGGCACCCTCTTCAATTCGGGCGCGGCGTTCCTCGGCACAATGGTCGGAGGGATGACCGTCGTGCCGCTGGGTTTCCTCCTCTTCCGCGCCAGGCGGCTCCTCAAGCTGGGGTTCGGCTACCCGGACATCGGGCCGGCGTTCGCGGCGGAGATCGAGCGGAGCCTTGAGGAGCGGGCGGTGGACGGGGGCGTCGGCGCGTCGATCGTGGAGAAGGCGATGCGCGCGGGCTGGGTCCTGGGGTGGGGCACTGCCGTCGCGGCCTTCGCGTTCGGGCTCAAGGGGGATTGGCAGATCGAGAAGACCGCCATCCTGGTGTTCTCGATGGGCACGATGATCGGCGGAGCGAGCGGGCTCGGCTCCCTCATCCTCCTCCAGCGGCGCCGCGACGTGGACGCCGAGGCGTACTCGAACCTGTGGACCGGCACGGTGGGGAAGGTTCTCTTCCGCCTCGCGCGCCTCGTGACGCCGCGGCGGCTGCTGACGGCCTCGTCCACCCACCGGCCCACGGAACTGTCCATCGGGATGGCGGCGGAGCAGCTCTTCGAGAGCCTGCCGAAGGAGACGCGCCAGGAGCTGGGCGATCTTCCCGACGTGATCCATCGCCTCGAGGCCGACGCCCAGCGGCTCCGCAAGCGCTACGACGCGCTGGCGGACGCGGTGGCGCGCGCCACCGGAAGCGAGGGGCACGGCGAGGCGGAGGGGCCCCAGACGAGCACCGATCGGATGGCGGCGGCGGAGGACGAGGCGCTGGCCGCGGTGCGTGAGGAGCGCGACGCGGTCCGCGCGCGGATGCAGCGCACGGTGGCCGCCCTCGAGTCCATCCGGCTCAATCTCCTCCGGCTCCACGCGGGCTCCGGGACGGTGGACAGCGTCACGACCGACCTGGGGCTCGCCTTCGAGGCCGCGAAGGAAGTGGAGGGGCTGCTCGAGGCCCGGCGCGACGTGGACGACCTCCTCCGGGAGCCGCCCGGGAAGTAGCCATCAGCCATCGGCCATCAGCCATCAGCCATCGGCCATCAGCCATTAGCAGTGCAGGGAAGCGAGAGGGGCCGCGCGACTGGCGGCCCCTTCGGTCAACGGTACCCGGTTACCGGTTACCGGTCACCGCTACTGCCACTCGCCTGACAAGGCCGAGGTCTGCACCGGCCGCTCGATGCGTGCCAGCTGCTTGTAGTCGCGCCCGTTGATGCGCACGGTGACGAGGTAGGTCCCGGGCTCCACCATCGCGCCCGTGCCCCCGAGCAGACCGCCGATGCCGCCGAAGCCGCCGCCGCCGCCGCCCCCGCCCCCGCCGAGGAGGCGCTGGAGGGGGTTGTTGAACTGGCCGGGCTCGCGGGGCTGCGGGTCGCGGAAGAGCGCCTGCAGTCCGCCGGGCGCCGGCTGGCGGCCGCCGGTGGTGTCCTGCATCGCCGTGCGGATGCTATCGCGCAGGAACGCCATCCGCTGCGCGCCGCGGACGCTGTCGCGCACGCCGGCGGGGCCGAGGAGCGCGCGGTCGCGCCGCATGTCCCAGGTGACCCACTTGAGCGCCGAGGGGCGGGCGTTCGTCCAGAAGGTCCGCACGGTGTCGCCGCGGACGTCGGTGACGGTCACCCGCACCGTGTCCCCCGCGGGGCGCGCAGGCCCGCCCATCAGGACCGCCATGATGCCGCCGCCCCCGCCGAACCCCGCCTGCCCCATGAACTCCGCCGCCTGCTCCCCGAAGAGCGCCGCCATCGGATTGGCCTGGGTGGTATCGGCGCCGGCGCGCGGGCCGCGGGCCGGCTGCGGCTCCTCGCCCCGGATGCGGATGGGGATGCGCACGCCGGTGGGAGAGTTGGCCGCGCTCCACGGTCTGCTGCCGCGGGAGCCCACGCCGCCGCCCGCCGCGCGGCTGGTGAACAGGAGCGCCGGCTCGGGGGCGAAGACCGTCACCGGGGCGTCGAGGAGGGAGTCATTCGCCTGCTCGAGGGGGCCGATGTCCACGGTGTAGATGGAGCGCCCGTGGGTCGCGGCGATGAGGGTGTGGTCCCGCGGGTGGATCTTCAGGTCGTGCACCGGCACCGGCGGGAGGCCGGCGTTGAAGGGACGCCACGACGCCCCGGCGTCGGTCGAGACGTACGCCGTGAGCTCCGTCCCCACGAAGAGGATGTCGCGGCGGCGCGGGTGCTCCCGCACCACGTGCACGTACTCCGCGGCGGGGAGGTTGGCGCTGATCGAGCGGAAGGTCCGGCCGAAATCGGTCGAGACGAAGATGTACGGCCTGAAGTCGTCGTTCCGGTGCCCGTCGAAGGTCACGTACACGGTGGCGCTGTCGAACGCCGAGGGTTCGACGCGCGTCACCCAGGTGTTCCGCGGCACGCCGGGGAAGCGGGCGGTGAGGTTCTCCCACGCGACGCCATCGTTCCGCGTCATCCACACGTTGCCGTCGTCGGTGCCCGCGAAGAGGATCCCGGGCCGGAGGGGCGACTCCGCGAGGGTGACCACGGTGCCGTGGGTCTCGGCGCTGGTGATGTCCGAGGTGACGCCGCCGGTGGCGGTGAGGCTCACCCGCAGCTTCATCGTGTCGCGGGTGGAGAGGTCCTCGGAGATCGGGACCCACTCGTCGCCGCGGTCCACCGACTTCCACACCCGGTGCCCGCCGAGGTAGAGGGTGCGGGCGTTGTGCGGCGAGAGGAGGAACGGCGTGGACCAGTTGAAGCGGTTCCGCGACAGGTACGCCGTGTCGGCGGCGATGCGGGCGCGGAGGGAGTCCAGCGTGTGCTGGCGGTCGGGGGTGACGGGCTGCGTGGTGTCCCCGCGCGCGAGGATGAGGGAGTCCTCGAGGACCCGCGCCAGCGTCTGGCCGCCGAAGCCGAAGGCGGCGCCGATCCCGCCGGGGCGCACGCCGGGGCGAATGGAGCGCCGCTCCCAGGTGCGGAGGTTCAGGCGATTGATGGAGCCCCCCTGCGACTCCACGTAGATCACGTCGGCGTCGGTGGGGTCCATCTGGGCGTAGAAGCCGTCGCCGCCGTTCACGCTCGTCCAGTGCTCGTTGTAGATGCGCCCCATCGGCGACTCGGTGGGCCCGCACCAGGTGCCGTTGTCCTGCAGGCCGCCGCACACCCAGAAGGGGCGCTGCATGTCGTACGCGACGGCGTAGAACTGCCCGACGGCCATCTGGAGGATGGCGTCGTACGTGCGGCCGCGGTCGAAGGTCTGCGCGAGGCCGCCGTCCTGCCCGACGAGGTAGTGGTCGGGGTCGTTGGGGTCGATCCACATCGCGTGGTAGTCCACGTGGATCGCCGAGCCGATGGTGCGGTAGGTGCGGCCGGCGTCGTTGGAGTAGCGCGCGTTGGTGGAGAGCCAGTAGACGCGGTCGGGGTTCCGCGGATCCACGCGGATCTGCGAGTAGTAGAAGGGGCGGTTGTTCTCGCCGTTCATCCGCGTCCACGTCGCCCCCGCGTCGGTGGAACGGAAGAGGCCCGACTGGAGCTGGGCCTTCTTCGTCGTGTCGGGGACGAAGCTGCGCTGGCGCGCTGCGCGCACGGACTCGGGGTTCGGGTTCGAGTCGGCTTCGACGAGGGCGTAGACCGTCTGCGGCGCACTCGGCGCCACGGCCACGCCGGCGCGGCCCCACATGGTGGTCGGGAGGCCGTTCCCGGTCACGGCGGCCCACGTCTCGCCGCCGTCGGTGCTCTTCCAGAGGCCGCTCCCGGGGCCGCCGCTCTGCAGGGAGTAGGCGGTGCGGTAGCGCTGCCACGAGGTGGCGTAGAGGACGTCGGGGTTCGACGGGTCGAGGGCGAGGTCCACGAACCCGGCGCGGTCGCTGATGGCCTTCACCAGCCGCCAGGTCGTGCCGCCGTCGGTCGTCTTGTAGAGGCCGCGGTCGCGGTTTGGCGCCCAGGCGTGCCCGAGGGCCGCGACCCACACGACGTTGGGATTGGTGGGGTGGATCACGACGCGGCCGATGTGCTGCGTCTCGCGGAGCCCCATGTTCGCCCAGGTGCGGCCGCCGTCGGTGCTCTTGTAGACGCCGTTGCCGGGAGAGATGGAGTTGCGCGAGTCCTCTTCGCCGGTGCCCACCCACACCACGTTCGTGTCGCTCGGCGCGATGGCCACCTCGCTCACGGCGTGGACGCCGGTGCGGTCGAAGACCGGCTCCCACGTCGTGCCGGCGTTGACGCTCTTCCACAGTCCGCCGGTCGCGAAACCGACGTAGATGACCTTGGGGTTCAGCGGATTGGCCGTCACGCCGCTCACCCGGCCGCTCATGTTGGCGGGGCCGATGGAGCGCCAGCGCATCTGGGCGAGGAAGGCGGAGTCGGCCCGCATCCGCTGGGCCAGGAGGGGCGCGGGCAGGAGGGCCGCAAGCCCCAGGAGGGTGAGGAAGCGTCGCATCGTAGGGCCTCGGACCGTGAAGACGGGGGCTGCGGGATTGCCGCTCACGGCAGGCGAAAAGACAGCGCGCCGGGCGCCGTGTCAAGCGGAGCGCGCGGGACCGCACGGACGGCAGCGCTCGTCGGCTGCGCGGGACCGCAGGGAGGCTAGGCCGTCTTGCCCTTCTTCTGGAGCCGCGCCCACTCGTCCTTGAGCGTGAGCGTGCGGTTGAAGACCGGCGCGCCGGGCTTCGAGTCGGGGTCCACGCAGAAATAGCCGAGCCGCTCGAACTGCACCCGCGACTCGACCGGGAGATTCCCCAGGGCCGTCTCGAGCCGGCAGCCGGTCAGGGTCTCGAGGGAGCGCGGATTGAGGTTCGCGTGCCACCCCTGTCCCGCCTCCACGTCGTCCGGGTCTTCCTTGGTGAACAGGTGGTCGTAGAGACGCACCTTGGCGGGGACGGCGTGCGCCGCGGACACCCAGTGGAGCGTGGCCTTCGGCTTGCGCCCGTCCGGGGCGTCACCGCCCCTGGTGGTGGGATCGTAGGTGCAGCGCAGCTCGGCGATCTCGCCCGTGGCGGGGTCCTTCACCACGCTCGTGCACGTGACGAAGTAGGCGTACCGCAGGCGCACCTCGCGGCCGGGCGCGAGGCGGAAGAACTGCTTGGGCGGGTCCTCCATGAAGTCGTCGCGCTCGATGTACAGGACGCGCCCGAAGGGGACCTGGCGCGAGCCGGCGGCCGGGTCCTCGGGGTTGTTGACCGCGTCCACCTCCTCGGTCCGGCCCTCCGGGTAGTTCTCGATCACGACACGCAGGGGCCGCAGCACGCCCATGAAGCGCGGCGAGCGCTTGTTGAGGTCCTCGCGGACGCAGTGCTCGAGGAGCGCGACGTCCACCGTGCTCTCCGTGGTGTCCACGCCGATGATCGCCGCGAAATGGCGGATGGCCTCGGGGGTGTAGCCGCGGCGCCGCATCCCCGAGATGGTGGGCATGCGCGGATCGTCCCACCCCCGCACCAGGCCCTCCTCGACGAGGTTCAGCAGCCGCCGCTTGCTCATCACCGTGAAGGAGACGTTGAGGCGGGCGAACTCGATCTGCTGCGGGTGGTAGACCCCCAGCGTGTCCAGGTACCAGTCGTAGAGCGGCCGGTGCTCGCGGAACTCGAGCGTGCAGATCGAGTGGGTGATCTTCTCGATGGAATCGGACTGGCCGTGGGCCCAGTCGTACATCGGATAGACGCACCACGTCGCGCCCGTGCGATGGTGCGACGCCTTGAGGATGCGGTACATCACCGGGTCCCGCAGGTGCTGGTTGGGCGCCTCCATGTCGATCCGGGCGCGCAGCACCGCGGTGCCCTCCTCGAACTCGCCGGCGGTCATCCGCGCGAACAGGTCGAGATTCTCCGCGATGGGGCGGTCGCGATGGGGGCTCTCGACGCCGCGGGAGGCGAGCTTGCCGCGGCTCGCCTTGATCTCCGCGGAGGTCTGCTCGTCCACGTACGCCTTGCCCGCCTGGATGAGCTGGACGGCCCAGGCGTGCAGCTGGTCGAAATAGTCGGACGCGTAGTAGAGGTGTTCGCCCCAGTCGAAGCCGAGCCAGCGCACGTCGCGCTGGATGGCCAGCACGTACGCGTCCTCTTCCTTGGTCGGATTCGTGTCGTCGAAGCGGAGATGGCACACCCCGCCGAACTCCCGGGCGATGCCGAAGTTCAGGCAGATGGACTTGGCGTGGCCGATGTGCAGGTAGCCGTTGGGCTCGGGGGGAAAGCGGGTCACCACGCGGCCGTCCCACTTGCCGCTCTTGGTGTCGTCCGCCACGATCTGGCGCACGAAGTCGCTGGGGGTCGGGGTCGCGTTCTCGTCCATACGCGACATTATAGACGCGGAGCGCGACCCGCGCGAGCGGCGGGTGACCCCCTAGCGCCGCGCGGGTGCCAGGTCGAGCACCACGACCTGATCCACTTCCCCCGCCGCCCGCGTCGGCAGGGTTAGGACCACACCTGCTGCGCTCTCGGTGAACGGCACCCGCGCGCCGCCGACGAGGAGCGCGGCGGCCCGCACGCGGCGGGGGAGGGCGGGCAGCGCCAGCTCCGCGTCCCGCCAGTCGAGGACGTGCACGTACACCCGGTCCCCCCGCTGTGTCGTCACGCCCCACGGCCGCGGCGCGATCGGGCCGCCCCGGGTCCCGTAGACGCTCTCGCCGTACCCGCGCCACTTCCGTGCTGGCGCCGAGCTCGGACGCCGTCGAGCGGTGGCCGCGGCCGCGGGCCCCCCGATCGTCGCCCCGGGGCTACTTGGCTCCGAGCGCATTCCGTACGGCTTGTGCGAGCGTACTCGCCGTGAAGGGCTTCTCGACGAGCGCGAACCCGGACGGCAGCGCCTCCGGGAGGCGGAGCGCCTGCTCCGAGAACCCGGACATGAACAGGACCTTGAGGCTCGGGCGCTCCTGACAGAGGCGGCGGGCGAGCGCCACCCCGTCCATGCCCGGGAGGGAGACGTCGGTCAGGAGCAGGTCGATGTCCCCGACAAGGCCACGAGCCTGCTTGATGGCGACCTCGGCACTCCCCGCGGCGAGCACGCTGTAGCCCAGGCGCGTGAGCACGCGCTGGGTCGCGAGCATCAGCGAGTGCAGGTCCTCGACGACGAGCACGGTCTCCGTTCCCGTGGGGAGTCCGGATGTGCCGACCTTATCCGCCCGCGTCGCCGAAACCGCTCGGGGAAGATGGAGGCGGAGCTGCGTCGTTTCGCCATGTTCCTCGATATCGACGAAGCCGCCGGAGCGGGCGGCGAGGTCGAACATGAGCTTGACCCCGATGCCACCCTGGGCGGCAGGGGACAGCATCGCCTGGGTGAGCGCCGCGAGTGGCGCTCGCCCCGACCCGCCGATGGCCAACGTCACATAGTCGCCGGGGGCGACACCCCGGAATCGAGCTGCCGAGAGGCCATCGATATGCACGTTCCGCGTTTCGATCGTGAGCGTGTCGCCCGCTTCCATCGCCGCACAGACGTCCACGACCAGCGCCAGGACCGTCAGCTCGAGTTCACCGGGCGGGAGCGAGACCGGCCAGATGCTCGCGCTCTGCACGCTCGCGTACTCGATGTTCGAGTTGAGCACGCGATGCCACAGCGGCTCCATGTCGGCGATCATCGCGTTGATGCCGAACGTACGCAGATCGGTCATCCTGTGCCCCCTGGCGGTCCGTACGGTGCTGCCGAGCGGTGAGCGGTCCACGGTATGCGGTTCACGGTACCCGGTCGAGTGCGAGCACCACGATCTGATCCACCTCCCCCGCGGCGCGCGTGGGGAGGGTGAGCGTGACGCCCGTCGGCGTCTCGCGGAAGGGGACCGCCGCGCCGCCGGCGAGGAGCGCCGCCGCGCGCACCCGGCGCGGGAGGGGCGGGAGCGGCAGGTCGGCATCCGCCCAGTCGAGGACGTGGACGTACACCCGGTCCTCCCGCTGCGTCGTCACCCCCCAGGGCTGCGGTGGGACGGGGCCGCCGCGCGTCTCGTAGATCGCGGCGCCGTTCCGCTCCAGCCACGCCCCGACCTCGCGAAGGCGCGTCTGGAACTCCGGCTGGATCTCCCCGGTCGGCATCGGGCCCACGTTGAGGAGGAGATTGGCGTTCCGCCCTGCGGCGTTCACGAGGAGGCGGATGATCTGGGCCGCGCTCTTGAAGTCCCGGTCGCCGAGGTGGTAGCCCCACGAATCGTTCATCGTGGCGGCGGTCTCGAGGGGGAGCGCGCTCACCCCCGCCGTGTTGAACCCTGCCGTGTTGGCCCCCGGGAGGTCCTGCTCGAACATCTGGAAGTCCTCGCCGGGGAAGGGCGCCGTGTGGTGGTTCGAGCCCACGAGCGCGCCGGGCTGCAGCTCGTGCAGCATCCGGTAGGTGCGCTCGAGGCGCCAGTCGGCATCGGGGCGGTCCCACATCCCGTCGAACCAGACGCCCCCGAGGGGGCCGTAGTTCGTGAACAGCTCCCGGAGCTGGGCGTCCATGTAGTCGAGGTAGCGCGCGAAATCACCGCTGTCGGGGCGGCCCGCCGCCTGGCCCGTCTGGCCGCGGGGGAAGTACTCGGTGTGGTGCCAGTCGAGCTGGGAATAGTAGACGAAGAGCGTCACGCCCTGCCGGCGGCAGGCGTCCGCCAGCTCGCGGATGACGTCGCGGCGCCACGGCGTGCGCGCGACGACGTTCCAGTCGCTCTCCCGCGAGTCGAACATCGCGAAGCCATCGTGGTGCTTGGCGGTCACGGTGATGTACCGCATCCCCGACGCCCTGGCGAGCGCGACCCACGCGTCCGCGTCGAACCGCACGGGGTTGAACTCGCGCGCGAGCGTCTCGTACTCCGCCGCGCGGATGCCCCGGTTCTGCATCACCCACTCCCCGTCCTGCAGCAGGGAGTAGAGGCCCCAGTGGATGAAGAGGCCGAAGCGCGCGTCCTGGAAGGCGGCGCGCGCCGCGAGGTTGGCGGCCGTCGGCTCGTAGTGCCACTGGGCGGCGGCGGGCGTTGCGGTCACGGCGGCCCCGATGATGAGAGTAGCGGCGAACAGTCGGCGCGTGCGTGGCATGCGCTCATCACCCATCGCTCATCCCCTGTACCATCGCCCGGAAGTCGTCCGCCTGCCGCTCCAGCGAATCCAGCAGGGCGAGCTGCGACCTGGCCCGCACGAGATTGTGGTCCTCGCTCGCGATGCGGTAGTAGCGGTCGCCGTCGAGATGGTCGGTGAGGAAGCGCACCGCCTGTTCCCACGTGATGATCTGCCCAGCCACGACGAGGAGGTCCCGTTCGGTGGCGGTGAGGATCTCCCCCGCCGCGGCGAGGTATCCCTCGGCGAGCCCCGCGAAGAGCGCCGGCTCGGCGCCGACGGCGCCCAGGTCGCGCTCGTCCTCCGCGGTGGGAGATGTGGCGGAGCGGACCATGTCCCCGAAGTCGGAGAGGAGGCTCCCCGGCATGACGGTGTCGAGGTCCACCACGCACAGCGCCTCCCCGGTCACGGCATCGAGGAGGACGTTGCTGCTCTTGGCGTCGTTGTGCGCGATGCGCTCGGGGACGGCGCCGGCGGCCTGGAGAGGCGGGAGGATGCGGGCCATCGCCCGGCGCCCGAGCGCCGCCTCGATCTCCGCGCGCGCGCCGTCGGCCCGGCCGACGCGGTCCGCGGCGAGCGCCGTCTCCAGGGCCCCGAGGCGGCGGGCGGCGTCGTGGAAGTGCGGGATCGTCTCGTGGAGCCGGGGACCGCGGTAGGTCGAAAGCAGTCGCTGGAAGGCGCCGAACGCCTTCCCCACCTCACGGGCCTCCTCGCGGGTGGCGACGTGCTCGCGGACGGTGGTGCCCTCGATGAAGGGGAAGACGCGCCACACGCCCCCCTCGGCGTCGCGGTGGAACGTCGCCCTCGCGCGCGTGGGCACCAGCCGGAGGGCGCGACGCCCAGGCTCGCGGGCCCCCTCGGCCGCGAGCGCGCCGGCGAGGTGGCACGCCACCCGCTCGACATTCTCCATCACCCGCTCGGGCTCGAGGAACACCGTCTCGTTCACCCGCTGGAGGACGAACCGGCTCCCCGCGTCCGTGGCGACGGTCCACGACCGATTGATGTGCCCCGAGAGCAGCGGCGCGACCGTGACGATCTCCCCGCCGAGCTCGAAGGCGGCGAGCACCACCCTCACGGAACTCTCGGCGTAGCCCGTCACTCCTGACCCCTCACTTCTCACCCCCTCACCTCCTCACCATCTCACCACCTCACCAGAGGTGTTCCGGGTACTCCCCGCTTGTCACCATCGTCCGGATCTTCCCCTCGACCACCCCCCGATCCTCCCGATGCGTCATCCCCGTCCACGTGCTCTCCGTCGGGAGCACCCGCACCCTGGCCGCGCCGCGGGCGATGAGCGCCTGCACGACCGTGGGGATGAGGAACTCCCGCGTGGCGGCGTCCGCCGGCGCACCGGCCAGGAAGGAGGCGAATCCCGCCTCGAGCTCCGGGAAGATCGCCGGGGTGAAGCCCCACATGTTCATCGAGACGAGCTCCGCGCCGGTGAGGTGTCGCGGGCGCCCATCCTCCTGGCCCGTGAACCCGCCCCGGTCGTCCGCCGCGATGTGCAGCACCTCGCCCACCGTATGCAGCCACCTGTCCGCTGAGGCGTGGCAGACGGCGCGGTTCACGGGGCCCGCGGCGCTCACCGTGCGGGAGAGGGGGAACCCGACCACGGCGTAGGCGGGGGGCCCGGCACTCGGGGCCGCGCGCAGGAACGTCCCGACGGTCTCGTAGGAGGCGCGGCCGTAAAAGTCGTCGGCGTTCACGACGGCGAAGGGCGTCTGGATCACGCCGGCCGCGGCGAGGACGGCGTGCGCGGTGCCCCACGGCTTGGTGCGGCCGGGCGGCATCGCGGAACCGGCCGGCGCCTCGAAGCGCTGGTGGACGGTGCGGACGGCCACGCGGCCGACGAAGCGGGGGAGGATGCGATCGGCGAAGGCGGGGTCCATCTCGGGGCGCACGACGAACACGACGGCGCCGAAGCCGGCGCGCGCGGCGTCGTACACCGCATAGTCGAGGAGCGTGGCGCCCGCAGGGCCGACCGCCTCGAGCTGCTTGAGGCCGCCGTAGCGGCTGCCGAGGCCTGCGGCGAGGACGAGGAGGGTCGGCGTCACGCGTGGAACCTGCGGCGCCGCGCAGGCGGCCGCAAGCGGCGTCGCGGCAGCGGGTTGACTCCCTTGGAGCCTCCCTGGCGCGGCGTACGCGGCCTGGGTGTAGGTTACGAGCATCGGGCGATCCGTCTCACCGTCGACGTCGCGCACGGTCCGGGCGCTCACAGGGGTCGCACCATGCCCACACCGCTGCCGTCACCTCCCGGCTCCGCCGAACGTCCGCCCCAATCGTCCTTCGTCTTCGAGCGCGGCGGCGACGGCGAGGCCGGGGAGGCGGTGGCCCGCTCAGCCTGGGTCGCCGCAGGGGTCCGCACCCTCGTCTCGCAGCGCCTGATGTCCGGCGGACGGACGGCGGCCATCGCGAACGCGGCCGCGGCGGCGTTGGTGGCCGTGCTGGCCTGGCCTTCGTTCGGGCACGTACTGATCCTGGTCTGGTTGGGTGCCCTCGTCGCAGCGGCGGCTTCGCGCTGGATCGGGCCTTGGCTCGCCGGCCAGTGGGTGTCGCGGCCCGGTGCCCTCGCGTTCACCGTCCGCGCGACTGCCACGTTCATCGGTCTCATCTGGGGCATCGGCGCGGCGATCGCGCTCCCCTCTCTCTCTCCGGCTTCCGCGGCGCTCCTGATCGCCCTGGTCGTGGGGTTGCTGGCCGGCGCCAGCCACGTGTTCCTCGCCGATCGGACGGCCGGTCGGCTGTACGGGGCGGCGCTCCTCGGCCCGCCGACGGCTGCGGCGCTGGTCGGGGGGATGGCCACCTCCGAGCTCGTCGCCCTCGCCGGACTGCTGGTCTTCGCCGCGCTCGCCTGGCGGCTCCACGCCGATGCGCATGCGGCGCTGATCGCGCAGTTCACCGCGGTCAAGGAGCTGGAGTTCAGCGAGGCCCGCGCCGTGCGTGAGCACTGGTTCCTGAGCGCGCTCCTGGGCAGCGCGCCCGTCGCGATCGCCGCGGTCGAGGTCTCGGGTCACGTCACCGCGGTCAATCCGGCGTTCGAGCGGCTGTTCGGCTACACCGTCGCCGAATGTGTGGACCGGAACATCAACGACCTCATCGTGCCCGAGGCGCTGCGCGCGGCGTCGCAGGCCCTGCAGGACGACGCCAGGAACGGCCGCGTCGTCCGGCGGGAAGAGGAGCGGCAGCGGAAGGACGGTCGCCGGATCCAGGTACGGGTGTCGGCCGCGGCTGTCCAGGGCGATCCGAACGGCACGCTCTTCGTGCTCTACGAGGACATCACGGCACTGAAGCGCGGCGAGGCGGCGCTGCGGGAAGCCGAAGCGCAGTACCGCGCGCTCGTGGAGTCCGCCTCCGACCTCGTCTTCCGGATCGATCGGGAGGGCCGGTGGACCTTCCTGAATCAGGCGGCGCGGGAGATCTACGGCGCGGACCCCGAGGCGTTGCTGGGGCGTCGCTTCATCGAGCGGGGGGTGCCCGAGCACCTCGCGGCTGATCGGGCGGCGTTCGAGCGGCTGCTCGCCGGCGAGCGGGTCGTGGACCACGAGACGGTGCACCAGGGGCTGGGTGGGGAGCGGCGCACCCTCAGCTTCTCGGTTCTGTCCGAGCGGGACGAACAGGGCCGGCCGGCCGGCTTCATCGGGATCGCGCGGGACATCGGCGCGGCGGTGCGCGTGCGCCAGGCCCTCGAGGAGGCGCGCGACGTGGCCGAGCGGGCGGCCCTGGCCAAGGCCGCCTTCCTCGCCAACATGAGCCACGAGATCCGCACGCCCCTGAACGGCATCCTCGGGATGATCGAGATCCTGCTCGACACCGAGCTCACGGCGGATCAGCGGCGCGCCGCGGACCTGGTGAAGACCTCCGGGGAGGCGCTGCTCGACATCCTCAACAACGTGCTGGACTACTCGAAGATCGAGGCGGGGCACGTTCAGCTCGAGGACACGGCGTTCGATCTCCCCACCCTGGTCCATTCGGTGGCCGGCCTGCTGGGGGCCCGGGCGTTCGAGAAGGGGCTCGAGATGGTGGCCGACATCGCCCCGGACCTCCCACCGCTGGTGCGCGGGGACCCGGGCCGGCTGCGCCAGGTGCTGATCAACCTCGTGGGGAACGCGGTCAAGTTCACGCCCCGGGGCGAGGTGGTCCTGCGTGCCGCCCCGGTCCAGGCGGACGGCGAGGCCGCGCAGGTGGTGTTCGAGGTGCGCGACACGGGGATCGGGATCCCCGCCGACAAGCTGGAGACGGTGTTCGAGGAATTCGCGCAGGCCGACGCCTCGACGACGCGGAGTTACGGCGGCACGGGGCTGGGACTCGCGATCTCCCGTCGCCTGGTCCGTCTGATGGGCGGCGAGCTGTCGGTGAAGAGCACGCCCGGGAGCGGGACCGTGTTCTCGTTCGCGCTGACGCTGCGGGCCGAGCGCGGCGCGCCCGAGCCGGCGCCCGCGCTCTCCAGCGGGGTCCTGGACCGTGCGCGGGTGCTCGTCGTGGACGACAACGCCACGAACCGCCACGTGGTCCGGCGGTTCCTCGAGGACGCGCGGTCGGTGGTGACGGACGCTCACAGTGCGCCGGAAGCCGTGGCGGCGCTGCGCGCGGCCGAGGACGGTGGGATCCCGTACGCGCTCGCCGTCATCGACAGCTACATGCCCGGGACGGACGGCTTCGAGCTGGCGGCCGGGATCCGCGCCGACCCGCGGCTCGCCGGCACGCCGCTGATGATGCTCACGTCGGCGGGGCGGCGCGGCGATGCGGCGCGGTGCCAGCAACTCGGCATCACCGGCTATCTGACCAAGCCGGTCTCCCGGATGGAGCTGCTGGAGGCGGCGATCGCCGTGCTGGTCGGCGGGGCGCAGAGCGGCCGCCTCGTAACCCGCCACACGATCGTGGAGTCGCGCCGGCGGCTGCGGGTCCTGGTCGCCGAGGACAACGTCGTGAATCAGCAGGTGGCGCGCGCGCTGCTCGTGAGGCGCGGGCACGACGTGGACGTCGTCACGAACGGTCGCGAGGCGGTCGCGGCGCTGCGGACGCGCCCCTACGACGTGGTGCTCATGGACGTGCAGATGCCCGAACTCGACGGGCTTCAGGCCACGCGGGAGGCCCGCACGATCCCGGGGTGCGAACACCTCCCCATCGTGGCCGTCACCGCGCACGCCTTCGCGGATGATCGTGCCAAGTTCCTGGCGGCGGGGATGAGCGGCGTGGTCACGAAGCCCTTCAAGCCGCACCAGCTCTTCGCGGCGGTGGAGGGGTGGGCGGAACCGCCCGGGCCCGCCGCCGAGGCCGCCGCCGGTGCGGCAACGCCGATCGACCTGGTGGCGCTGCGCGCGTCGTTGCGTGCTGGTGGGGTGGAGGATATGCTCGAACCGCTCGTCGCGTCGTTCTTGAAGGACGCCCCGAGCCGCCTCGCCGGGATCGAGGATGCCGTCCGCGCGGGTGACGCCGAGCGGGTCCGGCTCGCGGCCCACGCGTACCGGTCCTCCGCCGCGCAGCTGGGGGCGCTCGCGCTCGCCGCCGCACTCCAGGCACTCGAGCTGGCGGGGCGCGCCGGGGATCTCGCGGGCGCCCCCGGACTGGCTGGCGTCGTCCGGCACGAACACACGGCTGTCTGCGCGTTCCTTGCTGCCGCCGTTCCGGGCGGGGGGTGAGTCCCTTGGGCGCACACTGGCTGGTCGGGGTCGTGGAGCGGGCGGGGCACCACTGCCCGCCGCCGCCGGACGGCGCGGGGATGGCGGAGGTGTGGCGCACCGTGGCGGCCGCGAGCGGCGTTTCGCTCGACGACCTCGCCAAGCTGGTGGCGCGCCACTTCAAGCTCGACGTCGCCGACCTCGGCGCGGCGGAGCCGGCCGCGGCGAAGCTGGTGCCCGAGAAGGTCGCGCGCCAGTTCCTGGTGTTCCCGATCCGCGAGGACGACAAGCGCCTCGTCGTGGCGACCGCCGACCCGACGAACTACGAGGCGGAGCAGATGTTGGGCTTCGCGTCGAGCAGGACCCCCACATTCGTCGTGGCCTTGCCGGAGGCGCTCGAGAGCGCCATCAACGCGCAGTACGCCCCCGATCGCTCGGTCGAGTCCATCCTCAGGACCGTGGATGCCGATGCGTCCGAGGGCGTCACCATCCTGGAGGAGGCGGGCGAAGAGGCGATCGGGGCCGGAGAAGCGGGGTCCGCGCCGGTGGTGAAGCTGACCAACGCCATCTTCCAGGAGGCGGTCACCCACCGGGCCAGCGACATCCATTTCGAACCCGGCCGGAGCGGAGGCGTCATCCGCTTTCGCGTGGACGGGGTGATGATGCCCTTCATGCACCTCCCGATGCCGGCCCTCAACCGGGTCGTGTCGCGCATCAAGGTCTTGAGCAAGCTCGACATCGCCGACCGGATGAGGCCGCAGGACGGCCGCGCCCGCATCCGGGTGCGGGAGAAGGTGTACGACCTGCGCGTCTCCACCGTGCCGACGCGGGAGGCGGAGAAGGTCGTCATCCGGATCCTCGACCCCCAGGGGGCGGTCACGCTCGCCGACGCCGGCCTGCCGAAGCCGGAGGAGACGGCACTGCGGCGGCTCCTCGCCAATCGGGATGGCATCGTGCTCATCACGGGCCCCACGGGGTCGGGCAAGACGACGACGCTCTACGCGGCCATCAAGGAGCTGTCAGCGCACCCGATCAACATCATGACGGTCGAGGACCCGATCGAGTACGAGCTGCGGGGGATCACGCAGGTGCAGGTCGAGCGCAAGCGCAACGTGACCTTCGCGAGCGCCCTGCGCGCCGCGCTCCGCCAGGACCCCGACGTGATCATGGTGGGCGAGATCCGCGACCTCGAGACGGCCGAGATCGCCGTGCGGGCCAGCATCACCGGCCACCTGGTGCTGGGGACGCTGCACGCCAACGACGCGCTCGCGTCCGTCACCCGCCTCCGCGACCTGGGCGTGGACCCGGCCCTGCTCGCCGACGCGATGCGGGGCGCGCTGGCGCAGCGCCTCGTGCGCCGAATCTGCCGGGCGTGCGCGGTCAAGGTGCGCGACGAAGCGCCGAACGACGTGCGGGAAGCGCAACTGGCCGCGCTCTACGGCGTGCGTCAGGTGGTCCACGCACGCGGCTGCGAGGCCTGCGGCATGACCGGCTTCCGCGGACGGCTCCCGATCCTCGAGGTGGCCGTGCTCACGCCCGAGATCTCGGAGATGATTCGGCAGGGGGTGGGGGCGCGCCAGCTCGGGGAGGCCGCCCGGGCCGCCGGGATGCGGCCGATGCGGGAAGTCGCGGCGGACCTCGTGCGGAACGGCCTCACGACGCTCGAGGAGATCGACCGCGTGCTCGGCGAGTCGGCGCAGGCCACCGCGCCGGAGCCGGCGGGCGCGCCCGACGAGCCGCCGACCATCCTGCTCGTGGACGACGATGGCGTGGTCCGCACCCTCGCCCGCACGCTGCTGGAGCGGCAGGGCTATCGGGTGATCGAGGCGGCCGACGGCGAGGCCGCGCTGCTGCAGCTGGCGGATCCGGACAGCGTGGACCTGATGGTGCTGGACCTCTCCCTGCCCAAGATGGACGGCCGGGCGGTGCTGCGGACCGTCCGCGGCGCCGCCGCGACGGCGGGGCTCCCGGTCGTGGTGCTGACTGGGGAGCAGCAGGAGGGTGTCGAGGTGGAGCTGATGGACGAAGGTGCGGACGACTACTTCCGGAAGCCCATCGAGCCGGCGCGCTTCGCCGCGCGCATCAAGGCGGCGCTGCGCCGGGCGGGGACGTAGCGCGGCGCGATGCGCCGCCGCGGGCCGCCTCAGCCGGCGTCCGGCCCGAGAACCTCCTGCACGAGGGCCAGGAACGCCGTCGGGTCCACCGGCTTGGCAAGGGTGCGCACCGCGCCGAGCGCGCTCGCCACTTCCAGGATGCTCGCGGCGTCCATGGCGCCGCCGCCCGAGACGGCGATGACCCGTGTCCCGGGCCGGCGGCGCGCCAGCTCCCGCATGAACTCGAGGCCGTCCATGTCCGGCATGAAGAGGTCGGTGACGACGAGGTCGGTGGGGTGGGCGGCGATCTGACGGAGGCCCTCGGCGCCGTCCGCGGCCTCCGTGACGGTATGGCCCGCGCGCTCCAGGAGGCGGATCGTCGCGCGCCGGAAGTCCGGCTGGTCGTCCACGACGAGCACACGAGCCATCGCGTCCTCCCGGCTCCCGGCGCCTCGTCGCGGGAGGGTCTCGCGGCGACGGCGCTCGGCGCAGCGGAGTCTAGCCCCCGGTTCGCGGACGCACAACGGCGCGGGGGCGCACGGCGCCACCCGGGAGACGGCCGCGGCCCCGCCGCGCTTGCCCCGACAGCGGCCGCCCGCGACCTTGGGGCGGATCGGGTCACCTCGTCGCACGCCATCCGGTAGAGTGGTCATGGGCGATCCAGCGCCGCGCAGACAGTCCATCGTGCATCTGAATGCCACGGCCGCCGAGCTGGCGCAGTTGGTGGACACGCTGCGCGCGAGGGGCATGGCGGCTCGGGCGGAAGATGCCGGCGCCGACGGGCTCCGTGCCGTCCGGATGGACGCCTCCCTGCACACCGCGCGGGTCCTCGCCCACGAGGTCGCGAACTACCTCGGCAGCATCCGCACGATGCTCTACCTCCTCGAGGGCGAGGTCCCCGCCGGCTCGGAGGCGCAGGCCGACCTGCACGCCGTGGCCCAGAGCGTCGAGGCCGGCACGCAGTTCCTGGGCGCGATCCGCGGGTTCGTGCACGCGGAGCCCCTCGGCACGACGCCCTCCGACCTCGACGCCGTGCTGCGGAGCGCCGAGGGGGAATTGCGCGGCGTGCTCCCCGCGCGCACGGGCCTGGCGCTGCGGCTCGCCGACGGCCCGCTGTGGGTCCACGGCGAAGCGCCCAGACTCATCCGCGTCGTCGCGGATCTCCTGGCCGCGGTGGCGAGCGGGATGACGGCCGGCCACGAGGTCATCCTCGAGACGGGGCGCGAGGGCGCGGTGACTCCGGCGGGCGATCCGCACGCGCTCCTCGTCGTGCGCGCCAGGGGCCGCGTGTTCGAGCCGGACGCGCTGGCACGGATCTTCGAGCCGTTCGTCGCCGACCGGGGCCACCAGGGGGGCCTGCGGCTCCCGGCGGTCTACGCGGTGGTGACGGAGAGCGGGGGGACGGTGGCCGCGGAGTCATCGCCGGACGAGGGGACGACGCTCCGCGTCGGCCTGCCGCTCATCGAGCCGCCGGCCGGCGGGACGGGGAGCGCTCCGTGACGCGGGTCCTCATCGCCGACGACCATCCCGTCGTGCGCGAGGGCGTACGCCGCATCCTCCAGGCCGCCGTCGAGATCGAGATCGTGGGCGAGGTGGCGCGCGGCGACGACGCGATCGAGGCGGCCCGCCATCTCAAGCCCGACGTGGTCGTCCTCGACATCGGGATGCCGGGCCCCGATTTCCTGGAGGTGCTGAGCGGGGTGCACGCGGCGCACGCCGGCGCGAAAGTGCTGATCCTGAGCGCGCAGCCGGAGGAGGAGTTCGCGGTGCGCGCGCTGCGCGGCGGCGCTGTGGGGTACCTCACCAAGGGCTACGCGCCCGCGGACCTCGTGGAGGCGGTGCGCCGCGTCGCCCAGGGCCGGCGCTACGTCACCGACACCCTCGCCGAACAGCTCGCGCTCGGACTCGTGAGCGAGGGCGACAAGCCGCCGCACGAGAAGCTCTCCAACCGGGAGTTCGAGGTCCTCCGCCTCCTCGCCGGCGGGCACAGCCTGAAGCAGATCGCGGCCCTGCTCGACGTGAATCCCAAGACGGTGAGCACCTTCCGGGCACGGGTGCTCGACAAGCTTGCCCTCAGGACCAACGCCGACCTGGTCCGCTACGCCCTCCTGCGCAAGCTGATCTGACGCCGCCGCACGCGCCGCCGTCATCGGGCGCGTCGTAGGGGTTCCCTCACAGCTCCCGCACCGCATCCCCACGGCGCGCCGCCCGTCGCGCTGATGGGTCGCCGTGCCGCCCGGCCGCACCTTTGTTCGCGATGGCAACGCACCAGTCGTTCAGCGTCGGGTCGCGGACCCGGGAAGGCACCCCAGCGGGTCGCCGGGGGCGCCCCGCGTGCGGCGCGCTGGTCGCCCTGGTCCTCGTGGCGTGGTGCGGCGCGCTTCCCGGCCTCGCACGCAGCGCTTCCGCGCAGCAGTCGGCGGCCATCCAGGCCACGGCCACCGTGACCTCGTCCTACTCCACCTATGCACTTCAGGCGGACTCGCCCGCCGCAGCCGTTGCCGCGCCGGAGCGGCATGCCCAGCGCCTCGCGGTCCCGGGCGTCGGAGTGCTGGAAGTCGCCGGGGCCGTCGGGGCCCAGGTCCGGCTGATGCCCGCGGCGCAGGCTGGCGGCCAGTCCGGATGGATGCCCCGCCGGGCGGTCGGCGCCGAGCCGACGGTGCAGGGCGTGCCCCCCCGCTTGGTCCAGGCGAGCATCGCCTACGTCGCGAACTAGTCGCATCGCGGAGCCGACCATGACGTCGCACGAACGCCGCTCGGGCCCCTCGGGCCAGGTGGCCAACGAACTGGAGAGCGTGCTCACCGCCGTCGTGACGTCGGCGGACGAGATCGCCGAGGGCGCGCTGACGGACAGCTGGCGGTTCCAGCAGGAGCTGGGGGCGCTCGAGGCGGCCCTGACGCGCGCCCTTACGCTCGTCCACCGCCTCGGCACACTGGCGCGCGAAGCGCCCCTCGCGCCGCTCTGCCGCGAAGACTTCGCGGCCGGCCCGCACCAGGACGCGTAGGAACGCCGTCGAGCACGACGGGGGAGAGGCGGATGGCACGGATACTGGTCGTGGACGATCACGCGCACGTGCGCGGCGCGGTGCGGCGGGTCCTGATCCGCGAGGGCCACCAGGTCTGGGACGTCCCCGACGGTGAGGAGGCGCTCCGCCTCCTGGACATCCTGACCTTCGACCTCGTCCTCACCGACGTCTACATGAACGCGATGGACGGGATGGAGCTCCTGGTGCGCATGCAGCAGCGCGGTCTGCGCGTGCCGGTGGTGGTGATGTCCGGGGGCGGCTTCGCCCCGCGCGAGGAACTGCTCACGATGGCTAAGGCGTGCGGCGCCTTCGCCACCATCATGAAGCCCTTCTCGCAGCACGCGTTGCGCGATGCCGTCAGCGAGGTCCTCCACACGGCGGCGGCGTAGGCCGCTCGCCCTCCTCGCTTGCCGCGAAGAGACACGCCGCCGCACGGGGCCTCCCGGGCGGCGGTGCTGCGCGCGCGCTACGCCGGCGGCGGGGCGTCGAGCAGCTCGCGGATCCTCCCCGCGAGAGCCTCCACCGTCCACGGCTTCTCGAGGACCGACAGCTCCTTCGGCACCGGCGTGATGCCGCCGACATCGGCGGCGTAGCCGCTCATCAGCAGGAACCGGATCCGGTGCCCCGCGCCGCGGAGGCGCTGGTACATCTCGACGCCTCCCAGATCCGGCATCACCCGGTCCGAGACGATGAGGCTGATCTGCTCCGCGTGGGCGCCGAACATCAGGAGACCTTCCTCACCGTCGGCGGCCACGAGGACCTGGTATCCCAGCTTCCCCAGCGCCCGCGCCGTCGCCCGGCGCAGCATCTCCTGGTCTTCCACCACGAGGATGGTCTCCGTACCGCGGAGCAGCCGGGCCGGCGCCTCCGCGCGATTGGGCGCGGCTCCCGCCTCCGCGGCCGCCGGGAAATAGAGCCGCACCGTCGTCCCGTGCCCCAGCTCGCTGTACGCCCGTACGAAGCCGCCGTGCTGCTTCATCAGGCCGAAGACCATCGCTAGGCCGAGCCCCGTGCCGGTGCCGGGAGGCTTGGTCGTGAAGAACGGCTCGAAGATCCGTGCCATCGTGGGCGCATCCATCCCCGCGCCCGTGTCCGTCACGCCGACGCACACATAGGTCCCCGGCTGGTCGGCCTCATGGAACAGCAGGGCGTCGTGCTCCCGGATCTCGACTTCGCGCAGGGTGATCGTGAGCGTGCCACCGCCCGGCATCGCGTCGCGCGCGTTAGTGGCGAGGTTGAGCAGCATCTGCTCGAGCGCGCCAGCGTCCGCCACCGCGCTCGGTCCCTGCCCGGGGACGTCCATGCGGATGGCGATGGTCTCGGGAAGGAACCGGCGCAGGATACGCTCCACGTCGCGCAACGCGTGTCCGAGATCGAGCGGCGCCGCCGCGAGGCGCTCGCGCCGTCCGAAGGCGAGCAGCTTCTTCACCATCGCGCTTCCGGCAGCGGCCGACCGCTCGATGTCCGCGAGGTAGCTCCGCAGCTCCGGCTCCTGGCCGCTCAGGGCCGCGCCGAGCAGGGAGGTGTTCGCGAGGATGACGCCGAGCAGGTTGTTGAAGTCGTGGGCGATGCCGCCCGTGAGCTGGCCCACCGCCTCCATCTTCTGGGCCTGGCGCAGCTGCTCCTCGAGATCGTGTTCGTGCGTGGTGTCGCGCTGCATGGCGACGTACCGCACCACGGCGCCGGACGCGTCGCGCACCGGCGAGACGACCACCTCCGCCACGTAGTGGTCGCCGTTCTTCCGGCGGTTCACGAAGGTGCCGGTGAAGGCCTGCCCGGCGGCGAGGGTCTCCCACATCCGCCGGTAGACTTCGGAGGACTGCACGCCGCTCTTGAGGATGCGGGGGTTCCGGCCGATGGCCTCCGCGGCGCTGTACCCGGTCACGCGCTCGAACGCGGGATTGACGTACTGGATCGTGCCGGCGGTGTCGGTGATGAACGCCACCTCGCCCGCCTGCGTGAGGGCCGTGCTGAGGAGCGCCAGCTCCTGGATATGGCGTTTGCGCTCGGTGATGTCCCGGAAGAAGATGAGCGAGCTCGGCCGGTCGGCGCCGTGGTATGGCACCGTGTCGACCTCGACGTCGAACGGGGTCCCGTCGAGCCGCAGGTACGTCAACTCGGCGGCTCGATCCACGGGCAGCCCGCCGACGAGGCGCTCCGCGCGCTCGTGAATGTGGGGGCGGAACTCCGGGCTGATGCGCTCGAGGGTGGACCGGCCGATCAGGTCGTCGGGAGAAGCGGCGCCGAAGAGGCGCAGGGCGGCCGGGTTGACGTAGACGAAGTGCAGGTCCGTCGAGATGAAGAGGGCCTCCGGCCCGCCCTCGACGACCTGGCGGAAGCGGATCTCGCTCTCGTGCAGGGCGTGCTCGGCGGCGCGGCGCTCCGTGAGGTCCCGGAACACGCCGACGAGGAGGGGATGCCCCGACTCGTCGGCCATCAGCTGGCCCGAGATCTCCACAGGCGTCAGGTGGCCATCACGGTGCTGGACCCGGAATTGATATGTGTGGTGAGCGGGATGCGCGGCTTCCTGGAAGAAGGCCGTGCGCACCGCGTCGCGCTCCTCCGCCGGGAACAGATCCGCCTGATGCATGCCGCGCAACGCTTCGACGTCCCGTCCGGTCAGCTCCCGGCCCACGCGGTTGGCGTCGAGGAACAACCCCGTGACCGCGTCCGCGACGAAGATGGCGTCGGGCGCCTCCTCGAAGAGCGCCCGGTGCCGCTGCTCGCTGGCCCGCAGCTCCCGCTCCCGCTGGCGGCGCTCGGAGATGTCCCTTACCACGCCGAAGAGCCGCGCCGCCCCGTCGGCTTCGGTGTACGCGCTCCCCCGGATCTCGGCGGGGAGGAGGGTCCCGTCGGTCCGGATGAGCTCCACCTCGACCGCTCCCACGGACCCGCCCTGCGCGGTGACCTCCCACCCCGTCTGCGCCGCGGCCCTCGAGGCGGGCGAGACGAGGTCCAGCATCGCGGTCCCGCGCAGCTGCTCCATCCGGTAGCCCGACATCGCCAGCATGGCAGCGTTCGCGTCGACCACGCGTCCAGTGGCGGCATCGACGACGAACATCCCATCGCGCGACTCCGTGAAAAGGGCCCGGTGCCGTCGCTCGGCGGCGCGCATCTCCTGCTGGGAGCGCGCGTTCTCCTCGACGTCCCTCCGGTGCTCGACCGCCGAACGGACCGCGGCTGGGAGGCGCGCGAGCCGCCCCTTCAACAGGTAGTCCACCGCCCCCGCCTTGATGCAGTCGGCGGCGGTCTCGTCGCTGAGGGCGCCGGTGACCATCAGCGTCGGAGTGGTCGGGGCGAGCTGGAGCGAGAGCGACAGGGCGTCCAGGCCGCTGAACGACGGCACGTTGAAGTCGGCGAGGATGAGGTCGGGTCGGAAGTCGCCCAGCGCCGCCACGAACGCGGCGCGCGTCTCGACGCGCAGGGAGTCGAACGCGAGCCCGCTCCGGCGCAGCTCCCGCTCCGCGAGCTCCGCGTCGGCGGGATCGTCCTCCAGCATCAGGATACGCGTCGTCTCGTTCACGGAGCCCTCAGCGTGGGGGCTTGTTCTGGAGGAGCCAGTAGAGCCCGGCATGCGCCACCGCCTCCAGGAACTTCTCGAAGTCCACGGGCTTCACCAGGTAGCTGTTGGCGCCCAGGCGGTACGCCGCCCTGACGTCCGGCCCATCCGCCATGGACGTCAGGATGACGACGGGGATCTCGCGGGTGCGCGGGTCCGTCTTGAGCCGCTTCAGCACCTCGAGCCCGGACACCTTGGGGAGCTTGAGGTCGAGGAAGATGACCTTGAGGGGGGGCGCGTCGGCG
>Ga0208716_1000129_pt1 | contig 29367 bp, 22 predicted proteins | sample NGESurdeep092012_8_FD_184482 | JGI IMG/M metagenome (GOLD analysis project Ga0208716, IMG submission 184482) | Arctic peat soil microbial communities from Barrow, Alaska - NGEE Surface sample 415-3 deep-092012 (SPAdes) | ecosystem: Environmental > Terrestrial > Soil > Wetlands > Peat ...
CCTCGAACCGGCCGAGACGGATCTTCGGCCCCTGCAGGTCGGCCAGGATGGCCAGCGCCTTGTCCGCGGACTTCGCCGCCGCCCGCAGGAGGAAATGGACCTGCTCGTGATCAGCATGCTCGCCGTGCGAGAAGTTCATCCGCGCGACGTTCATGCCCGCGTCCAGCAGAGCGGCGATTCCCTCCTCGGAGGAGGTCGCCGGGCCCATGGTGCAAACGATCTTCGCGCGACGAGTCATGATGGTGTTCCCTTTCGAGTAGGTGGTGCGCACGAGGCCAGCGACCCGGCGAGGTCGGAGTTCGGAGAACCCCAACAGGGGCACACCCGCCCGACGGTTCCTCCCTGAACGGCTGCTGGAGTCGGCCGGAGGTCGTTGACGACGATCATCGGGTGTTCGCTGGCAGCACGGCGGTCGACGAAGCCGGTACGGCAACGACACTCACGGTGAGAGGTGGCATCCACGGGTGCGGTGCGGATCCCGCGCCGGAACCCGGACGAATTGATCACGGTTCTCCTGGGCAAGGCGGGATGGAGCGACGACGCACATGCTGGACCCGGAGGTCCACGACCCCGTAGACCTTTGCGTGAACCCAGCAAGAAGGCTCGGAAAACAGCTGCAGCAATTCGAGGACGCGGTACGCGCTGCGTTGGCCAGTGGCCCGCTCCTGTGATGCCGCCTGACCACCGACGCCGATGATGATGACCGAACGGAGCCCGGCTCAGGGCAATAGCTGATCGCCAGCCGATTCCTACCCTCGCGCGCCACGCGCCATCGGCGGCAAACCCGAAAGGAATGCGTCTTCCGGTTCGCCGTTCTTGCGCCCGGAATCGGGTTGCAGGTAGATGCGGAACCGCATGGTATGTATCCCGAACAGCGCGCCGATGGCGACTCGGCGTGCGGCTTCGAGTCGATCGGGACGGCCTTTCCCGGCGGCGCGGAGCAGCGCATCGGCATCCGTCACCGGTCGAAGACCCGTGACCACCGCGGCCCCCGCCACCGCGGCTTCGAGCCACAGCAGGACGGCGGGACCGCGGCGCAACCGACCCGGCACGCCGACCGCGATCATGGCGGCGTCCCGGACCAGCAGCCCACCGCACACCCCCTCGACCGCAACCGCGCCCGGCCTGCCGAAGCGTCGGATCGCCAGCTGGGTCAGCGGAAAGCCCAGCCCGCTCAACGCGAGCACGGCTCGCCCGATCGGCGGGGACATCACGACCACCCGCTCTTCCTTTGTGCCACCGGGATTCTCGTCTGCCGCGTTCAGGTTGGTGCAACGTTGATCGTGGTGTCGGTGCTGGCCGTGGTGTCGGGGTTGACCGACGGATCGGGCGAAGGCCACAGCCGACGGTCGTCGGGGGGCTGGGGACGGTGGTGCGGGGCATCGCCGCCCGTGACGATCAGAAGCTCCCGCTGCAACGCCTGCGCAACGTCCTGGAGGTCCGGACAACGGTCCGGATCCGCGATCACGGTGACGGTCAGCCGCCCCGCGTACGACAGCGCCGCGAAGGCGACGGTGACATTGCCGGAGATCGCCCCCACGGGGATCACCTCGACAACCGGTGCGCCGAGGAATGACAGGCGCTGCTCAGGTCCGCGGAGGTTGCTGAGAAAGGTGTTGATCAGTCGTTGCCGGTCGACGAACCATCCGAACACGCCGGCTCTGGCCAGAACGCGGAACACCGGCCCGATCAGCGCCGCCGAGGAGCCTCGCGCGGCTGTTTTCCGTTGCCGGGTGATCGCCGCCGTGTCCGCGAGCCGCTGGGTCGGCAAGCCGGTCGTCGGGACCTCGACGGGGATGACGCCGACCTCATTGCCCAGCTCGGTCGCGGTTGCGTCGCGGCGGGCCGAGACCGGGATGGAGACCACCAGCCGGTCGACGCGCTCGCCGCGGCCGGCCAGCACCGTTCGCAGGGCGCCGGTCACCGCCGTGAGTATGACGTCGTTGACCGTGCCGCCCTGGGCGTGCGCCGCGGCGCGGACGGCGGCCAGGTCAACCCGAGCCACCCCCAGTCCTCGGCTCGTGCCGATCGGACGGTTGAGCGAACATCGCGCCGCGCGGGCGCCGTGGCTGCCGCCGAGTTCGCGAACGGCGGCCCGGAGCCGACCCATCCCGGCCGGCAGCCGGCCAACGGCGCGCAGCCGTGAGCGGGCCGCGTCGAGGAACAGATCCCGGCCGCGCGGGGGCTGCCGTGGAAAGCCGGGGTCCGGCCGGATCGTGATGCCGTCGACCAGCTGCGCCAGCACGGCCAGCCCGCCGATCCCGTCCGCGAGGACATGATGAAAGACCACCGTCAGTGCGGCGTGACCGTCCGCCAGGCCGGTGATCAGGGTGGCCGACCACAAAGGCCGGCCGGGCGGCAGCCGCTCGGTGATCCTCTGGGCGACCACCTCGAGAAGCGCAGGTTCGTCGCCGGGTGCAGCGCATTCGGCCGACGTCACGTGATTGCTGATGTCGAACCCGGGATCGTCGATCCACACCGGACGACCGCAGGCGAACGGAGCGTCGAGAAGACACTGCCGCAGCCGCGGCACTGCCATGACGCGGTCCGCGATCGCGGACCGCACCGCCGCAAGCTCGAACGGCGACCGAGTCTGCAGCACCAGGACGGCCGCGACCTGCATCGACGTGCCGGAGACGTCGCACACCAACTCCATCACATCGTTGGGACTGGCCCGCTGGATACCCATACCCGAACCTCCGATCAGCGCACCTTGTTCGATGCTTCACCGCGAATACCGCTGCGACATAGGGCCCTAGGTCCCACGAGGCCCTGCAACTGTGGGCTCATGGGCGAGCTGGCTCACCGCCTGCAACCGGCGGCACTCACCTTCGCGCGGCAGCGGATTCACGGGCGGCGACAACGAGAAGGCCTGGGCCGAAAGGGGTTTCGGAGCGCGCGGTCCGGCTGGTCGTCACGACGCCGGCTTGACTGGTGAACGAGTGCCGTCACCTGGGGGTCCGTGCCCCTCCGCACATTGCTTGATGGTCCGGAGCATTTTCCGCTCCATGATCAGGTGGACGGGGTCGAGCAGGAGAAGTGCGGGCGTCAGCCAGTGGGGTCGCAGGTCGCCGCGGACCCGGATCAGAAGCCGGCATCCCTGATCGACCGGTTCCAGCACGAAGGCCCACGTCCAATCCAGGACTACCCGCGAATGTGCCGACGCGGCGCCGCCTGTCAACGGGTCCTTCGAATGCGCAGCACCAGGCTCCGCGCCGGGTCCAAGCCGACGACGGTGAACCCGCCGTTCTCGGACAGCGCGACAGTATCGCCGAGGGAGAGTGACTGCAGATGCGGGACGATCCGCCGGGCGCTCCCGCCCTCGGCGAAGTCCCCGATGCCGACTGCGCGTTCGAGCCGGTCGTAGCTGTACCACCCGCCGCGTTCGTAGCCCATCTGCACCAGCCACGGCCAGACCTCGCCCGGAGGTCTGGCGATCGTCACCGCGTGGGTCGTGCGATAGGTGCCCGCTACGAGATCATCGCCGGGCAGTGCCCGGGTCGCCTCGTCGGGTGTCGCGCCCCAGGTGAGCTGCCATGGACGCACAACACGGGCGTAGGCGAACGCAGACGCGGCGACGGCAGCCAGGATGCCAAGGCGGGTAGGAACTTTCATAGCCGCAGCATGTAGGTGCCAAGAGCCCTGCGACAAGGGCCGAATGACCCGCAGGCACCCCGCGGTGAACCTTGGGGTCGCGGGCGGTCATCTGGCGTCCCGCGTTGCTGCCTGGTCGGCGGGGGTTCCGGTGACCTGTAGTGTCGGGGGCGCTGACCACGACAGCCGGCTTTGGAGCGGTGTCGCCACCGCAAGGCCGCGACACCGGCAGTGTGTTTGGCCGCCAAATCCCCTTTCCGGGCTTCCCGTTTCTCGAGATATGCCCTGGCTCTCAGCTCTGGCACAAGGCCTTTTCTCTTGACCCCTTGGGTTCGGCAGGCATGACTGACCCGCTGTTGAAACTGCTTGGGCCATGCCACTCATTCGGGTTGAGACGTTGCGTGTGTGCTTCGGTCCGGGTGCGCCCCTCGGCAACGCCCGCATGTCCATTGCCAGGAAAGGAACAAGCGATATGCAGACCGATGTGGGGCCACCTACCGACCGGCTGACGGCCGCCAGGCCGGTGACCCGGCGGACCGCCTTGCAGTTCCTCGGTCTCGGGGTCGGTGTGGTTGCGGTGGCCGGAGCCACCGGCCTGACCTGGCGGGCCATCGACGGAGGCGTATTCGCCACCGGCACCGGGCCGGCCTACACGGCCTGGGATGAAGCGGACCCCACAGGTCAGGACCCGCGCAATCTCGTACGGGCCGCGGTCCTGGCCGCCAACGCCCACAACACCCAACCCTGGCTGTTCATCGTTTCCGGTGAGCGGATCGAGCTGTTCGCCGACATGACCCGCACGATCGGGGCGATGGACCCGTTGCTGCGGGAATTGCACCTCTCGCTGGGCTGTGCATTGGAGAACCTCGTGCTGGCCGGTCCGCCGAGCGGCCTCACCGCGCAGGTCGTGTTGCTGCCGGACCCGGCCGACGCCACCCACATCGCCACCGTCACGCTCACCCCGACGACAGCGTCACGATCGCCGCTGTTCGACGCCATCACCTCCAGGCACACCAACCGCGGCGCCTACGACACCACCAGGCCGGTGACCGCTCAGCAGCTCGACGCGCTCGGCGCCCTGGTCGACGTGCCCGGCACCGAGGTTGTCTGGTTCACCACCGACGAGGAGAAACGCGCGTTCAGCAACCTGACCGTCAGAGCTACCGAGGCCATCATCGCCGACCCGCAACAGGCCGCGGACGACTACCGGTGGTACCGCACCGACTGGCAGGACATTCAGGAAATGAAGGACGGAATCACCATCGACCCGTCCGGCCAGTCCGCGTTCATCCGGGCCCTGGCCAAGCTGCTTCCGGTATCCCAGGAGCAGAACAACAGCGGTTGGCTCACCGGCACCCGCGACACCCAACTCCCCACTGCGGCCGCGTTCGGTGCCCTGATCGTGCCGGACCCACGCGACGCGGCCCAACTCGTGCAGACCGGACGGGTCTGGCAGCGCATGCATCTGGCGGCCACCGCCAACGGGCTGGCCATGCAACCGCTGTGCCAGATCCCCGAACGCATCGACCGAGAAACCTCCGCGGGGCTTGCCCCCGAATTCGGCGATGCGGCCGCGGGAATGCTTCCGGCCGGTAGCCACGCGATCATGACCTTCCGGATCGGATACCCCACCGCGACCCCGCCGCCCAGCCCCCGGCGTCCCTACACCGACGTAACAAGCTGAAATCGCGGAAGGACGTTCCCATGAACGAGACGCTGCGGCGGACCTGGCCCGTCGTGCTGGTCACCATTGTCGCGCTGCTCTACCTCTGGGTGGGAACTGCCGCGCACGGATGGGACCGGGTCTGGGGGCTGGCCGGCGGCGTGGCGATCCTGGCCGCGGTCGCCCTCGGCCGCCGATACCTCGCGGCGGCCGTCGCGGTCCTTGTGCTGGGCGCGTTGCCGCTTGCCGTGATCACCTGGTGGAGCATCGCCACACCCGTTCTGGCGATCCTGGCCCTGGTGCTGGGCTGGATGGCGATCCGAAACGTCAATCACACCAGCATGCTTGCCAGAGAGGCATGACTCTGGGCTCGTGGCCACGAGGTGGCGGTGGGCGAGACGTGACGACGCGCCCGGCCCCGACCCGCAATCGGGTGGACCGCGGAAGAAGGCGAGATGGCTGCAACGATGCGATGCCCAGCCGACCGGTGGTCGCGGTGCGGCGCCGCCGGCGGCCCACTGCAGGTAGGTCTTGTTCGTCTGTTTGAACCCCGACTGTTCATCTTGCTCGGCTGTACTGGCCCGATCATGGACGAAGCATCCCGGTGAGCAGCGGACTGAACGGCACGATGGACGGTGGGTCCACCGACCACCTCGACAATGCCAGGACGGAATCACCTCCGGTGACCGAGGGATTGACCAACGACGCCGTTCTGGCGACCTTGGCCGAGAAGATTCACCAACTGCGGGATCGGTTGGTCGATGCGGAGAACGTGTGGGCGACCCAGATCGCCTCGGTTGACGAGACCAATCTGACCAGCGCGGTGAACCTGGCCCACTACTGGGCGATCCGGCAATGTGACCTGCGGGAGCTCCAATTGGAACTCGCCGCGTTCGGCTTGTCATCGTTGGGGCGATGTGAACCCCACGTGCAGGCCACACTCGAGGCGATCGCCGCCACCGTCGAGGCGTTGCTGGGACAAGCGAACAACCGTCGCGAGCCGGTCGTCGGGTTCGGAGAGGGTCCGCGTCTGCTACGTCGCCGTGCCGTGCAGTTGTTCGGGCCCGAGCCAGCCGATCGACAGACCCGGATCATGGTGACGTTGCCCCCGGAGGCAGCAACGGATCCGACGCTGGTGCTGGCGCTGGTCGAGGACGGGATGAATCTGGCGCGGATCAACTGCGCTCACGACGGCATCGACGTGTGGGCGGCGATGATCGGCCACGTTCGAGCGGCAAGTGTGGCCGCCGGTCGGACGTGTCTGGTGGCGATGGACCTCTCGGGTCCGAAGGTCCGCACGGGTCCCTTGACCGACGGGCCGCGGGTGATCAAGCTGCGCCCCACCCGGGACAAGCTCGGCCGGGTCACGGCGCCGGCCCGGTGCTGGCTGACCCCGGCGGAAAACCCTGTGCCGCCACCACATCCGGGGCTTCCGGTGCTACAGATGCCCGAAAACTGGCTGACTGGCTTGTGTGTCGACGATAGGGTCGAACTGGCGGACACTCGGGGCGCCCGCCGGCACCTGGTCGTCGAGACCACCGACGCGACTGGAACGCTGATCGCCACCTGGCACACCGCTTACATCGCAACCGGAACCGTGATGCGGACGCGCGCTGGCGACGGGGCCGCGGTAGGGACGCTCCCACCCCTTGAACAGTTCCTCACCCTGCGACGAGGCGACAGCCTGACGCTGACTCGTGATTGCAGTCCGGCACCCGTCACCCTTGACGCGCCGGCCAGGATCGGCTGCACCCTGCCGGAGGCGTTCGGTCGTGTCCACGTCGGACACGCGGTCCACGTGGACGACGGCAAGATGAGTGGTGAGGTCATCGCTGCCGACGATGACCATTTCACCATCCGCATCACCAACGCCGCGATCAACGGCTCACGACTGCGGGCGGGCAAGGGTATCAATCTGCCCGACACTGTTCTGCCGATCCACGCGCTCACCACGGCCGACCGCGCGAACCTGCCGTTCATCATCGACCATGCCGATCTCGTCGAGCTGTCGTTCGCCCGCAATGAGGACGATGTCCAGGATCTGCTGACCGCGTTGTGCGAGCTCGGTGACCGTCGGCTCGGCGTGGTCATCAAAGTCGAGACCGCGCAGGCATTCCAGCACCTACCCGCGATTCTGATGACCGCACTGCGACGCCCGCACACCGGCGTCATGATCGCGCGGGGAGACCTTGCCGGCGAATGCGGCTACGACCGGCTGGCCGAGTTGCAGGAGGAGATCCTGTGGCTGTGCGAGGCTGCCCACCTGCCGGTCATCTGGGCGACCCAGGTGCTCGACCAACTGGCCCGCACCGGCCGGCCGTCACGGGCGGAAATCACCGACGCGGCGATGGGAGTCCGCGCGGAATGCGTCATGCTGAACAAGGGCCCGTACATCCTGGATGCGGTCAGGGCGTTGGCCGACATCCTGCACCGGATGACAGGCCACCACGACAAGAAGAACTCGTTGCTCCGTCCCCTGCGCTCCTGGCGACTCACGGCAGGCGAGAGCCTGCGAGACGACGACCTCGCGACGCCCCGGATCGATAGCGAGCCCCGATCGACACGGAGCCCGATGGACAAGCAGCCGCGCCGGTGAGCGGGGGTTCCCGGCAACCGTCGCGGACTTCACCGGCTTTGACAAGCCGTGGAAGCTGTTGGCCGAGTTCGTCCCTGACTTGCGGGTCCACGAATTCGCCTTCGGCACCGGTTATTTCGCCCTCGGCCACTGCGGCCCTCGGCCACTACCGCCCTCGGTGACGAACGGCCGCTCGCCGCGACCTTCTTTCCCGCCGACCGGCGGGACAACTAAAGACGAAGACGTTCGCGCTGTCTACCTTCGGTTCGGAATCGGCCCTCAATCGGTCGTCGCGCGCACGACACCGCCGCGGTCTCCGCCTGGCCCGTCTCGGTCGCTCTTCAGCATCTCGGGGTCTTTTGGCTCTACCAGTTCTGGGTGGCATCCGGTCGGATCGGGTGTGACGCGGGTCGCGCCGAGGATGGTGGTCGCACTCCGACAGGTTGGGCGATGTTCACCCGGGCGACAGTGCAACTGAAGGACGGGCCATGGGTAGGTACGACGCGGTGCTCCGGGCGAGTGTGACCGACCCTGAAGGCTTCTGGTTGAGCGCGGCGGATGCGATCGACTGGGCCGTGACTCCGGTGAGCGCTTTGGATTCGTCGGACCCGCCGTTCTTTCGGTGGTTCCCGGACGGGAAGCTGAACGTTGCCTACAACGCGGTGGACCGGCATGTGGAGGCCGGACGGGGTGAGCAGGCCGCAGTGATCTACGACAGCCCGGTGACCGGCGTGAAGCGCACGTTGAGCTACCGGAAGTTGCGTGACGAGGTCGCCTTGTTTGCCGGGGTGCTGGCAGGTTTGGGAGTCGGCAAGGGCGACCGCGTCCTGATCTACATGCCGATGATTCCGCAGGCGATCATCGCGATGCTGGGTTGCGCACGGTTGGGTGCGGTGCACTCGGTGGTGTTCGGCGGATTCGCTCCGAAGGAACTGGCGTTGCGGATAGACGACGCGACACCGAAGGTGATCGTGTCGGCGTCCAGCGGCATCGAGGGGAAGAAGGTCGTCGGATACCTCCCGCGGCTGAACCGGGCGATCGAGTTGGCGGAGCATCGACCCGGCAAGCGGGTCATCGTGCAGCGGTATGCCGAGGCCGTGCTGGGACCCGACGACATCAACTGGACCAAGGCCATGGCGTCCGCGACGCCTGTCGATCCGGTGATCGTCGCCGCGACCGATCCGCTGTACATCCTCTACACCTCGGGGACGACCGGGAGACCGAAGGGCATCGTACGGGACAGCGGCGGTCACGCGGTGGCGTTGGCCTGGTCGATGAGAAACGTATACGACATAGGTGCCGGGGAAACCATGTTCACCGCGTCGGATCTCGGTTGGGTGGTGGGGCATTCCTACACCGTGTACGGGCCGTTGCTGGTCGGCGCGACGACGGTGCTGTACGAGGGCGAACCGGTCGGTACCCCGGACGCCGGGCAGTTCTGGCGGATCGCCTCCGAGTACCGGGTGAAGACCATGTTCGCTGCGCCCACCGCGCTGCGGGCGATCAGGAAAAGGGATCCGCACGGCGGGCTGCTGGCCGGCCACGACCTGTCCGCGTTGAAGTACCTGTTCGTGGCAGGTGAACGGTTGGAGCCGCAAACCTACCGCTGGGCAACGGATCTGCTGGGGGTGCCGGTGATCGATCATTGGTGGCAGACCGAGTCGGGCTGGCCGATCGTGGCCAACCCGGCCGGGATCGAGGTACTGCCGATGAAGCCGGGTTCGCCGTCCCGTCCGCTCCCCGGGTGGGACGTGCGGGTCCTGGCCCCGGACGGTACGTCAGCCCCGGCCGGTCAGGACGGTGCGATCGTGATCAAATTGCCGCTGCCCCCCGGAGCGCTGCCCCGGCTCTGGAAAGACGACGCGCGATTCCTGCGGTCGTACCTGGCGGCATTTCCGGGCTACTACCTCACGGGCGACGGCGGTCACCTCGACGCTGACGGGTACCTGTACGTGATGGGCCGCACCGACGATGTGATCAACGTCGCCGGCAACCGGCTGTCCACCGGTGCCATGGAAGAGATCCTGGCCTCGCACCCGGACGTCGCCGAATGCGCGGTGTTCGGTGTCGCCGACGCCATCAACGGACAGATTCCCCGTGGCCTCGTGGTCCTGCGTTCCGACGTGCCGGCGGACGAGGTGTCCCAGGCGCGGCTCTGCGCCGAGCTGGTGCAACTGGTCCGCGACCAGATCGGGGCGGTCACCGGAATCCGCCAGGTCGACATCGTCGCCGCGCTGCCGAGGACCCGCTCGGGAAAGATCTTGCGCATGATCATGAGCAGCATCGCTGACGGACGCGACGTCGTGGTTCCGCCCACCATCGCTGATGCGTCGGTGCTCGAGGAACTGCGCCCGGTGTTGCGCCTGGAACCCAAACTGGCATCGATCAGCAAAGGCCGACCCGCTCGCTGACCTTGACCATCGTTGAGTTTGAGTTGCGGTGCCGATCAGGCAATGTGGCTGACTGGCGCCATGAGCGTCGGATGAGATCGACAGACAAGTCGAGCATCGGTTGGACCAGCCGCGGCAGCAAGGTGACTTCGGCGGCGATCAGCGTCCGCAGCAGCGAACCGGCATCGGAATCATCGACCGCCCAATCGGAGATGTCCATTCGTGTGGCCACCGTTGACCCGTGGTTGGCAATGGATCGGACGCCCAACCGCCGCGCGAGCCTGATGGTCGGGTGGTTCTCGGCCAGGATGTCCCCGGTGACGGAGCTGATGCCCACCTCACGGGCACGTCGCGCGAGCCGGCGCAGTAGCAACGTGCCCAGGCCGTGCCGCTGCCAGGAATCGGCGACCACGACAGCAACTTCCGCGGTGTCCGGATGCGCCGGGTCGCGGATGAATCGGGCGACGCCGACGATGACCCCGCCCGTTCCCGGTGGCACAGCGATGAGTGCCTCGTGGTCGTGGTGGTCGATGTCGGTCAGGTAGCTGATCATTTGCCCGGTCAGCCGCGGAAGGGCGGAATGGAACCGGCGGTAGCGCGATTGTGCGCTCAGCCGCTCGACGAAGGCGGCAAGGGCCGGCGCGTCCTCCGGGCACAGCCGCCGAACCGACACCCAGTCCCCCGAGCGCAGTCGGAACCGGTGTTGCTGGTATTCCAGTCGTGGCGACCAGGGCGGCGGCGACGCGCGTACCTCGCAATGCTTGGCCGCTCTCGGAGACTCATCTCCAGCCTGGCACCTGCCTGGTGCCGGTGGGGACGTCGAGGTGACGTCCGCAAGGCGGGCCTCAGCGTAGGGATCCACCCCGGTAGTCGCCGCGTTCGGACTGTCGGTCATGTTGTCATGGCCTTCTCCGGTGCTGTGAAACCGTTCGGGTTGTGGCCGATCCGGCAACGGGGCGCGTCTCACCCTGTTAGCAGATTAGCTGAATCCGGAGCTAACTTGTGAACTGTTGGAGTGCGGGACGTTGATGTTGGTGCAGAGTTAACCCCACCGTCACACGACACAGGACGTGCGCGGCCGGGGGGACCCCAGCGGGGTGTCGCGGCGGGTTCTAGTCGCCTGACTCGTGACTCGTGACTCGTGACTCGAGCGTGGCGTGCAGGCTCCGCCCAGCGCGGCTGGTCGGCCGTCCGATGATCTCGCCGCAATCCCGCTCAGCGGAGGCTGAACGGTGGGTAACGGTCGGTGACGAGCAGGGTGGCGTAGGCGGTGACGCGCAGCGACCAACGTCCGACTCCGACGACATAGTTGAACAGGCCGCGTGGATATCGGCCGGTGAACAGGATGGCGAACCAGGCGATGATGACCGCGAAGAGCGCGCCGATGAACAGGAAGAACAGAACGATGAGGTGCGGGATCACCAACAGCCATTTCACCAGTGGAAGCCACCGGTTGAGGTCGTTTTCGGCGTCGGGGTAGTCGATATCCAGGTGCACGGACTGTTCCTCGACGGTGGAGGGGTATCGGTCGGTGAGCAGGGCGCCGTACGCGCCGACGCGGGCGGAGAAGCGGTGGAACTGCAAGGCGAAGTCGAACCACCAGCGGGGGTACCGCTGCCGGAACAGGATCATCAGCAGGGTGGCCGCAAACAGGGCGCCGAGGATACCGCCGCCGGTGCGGGTGACCTCGGTGATAACCGCACCCGTCCTGGTGACCACGGTGGATGTTGAGACGGCGTACGCGGACAGCACACTCAGGACGATGGCGATGGGGATGATCCAGATGATCCGGAACGCGGTGGTGACCCGGTTCAATTTGTCCGGGTAATCAATGTCGAGTCGGGCGGCGTACAGCCCGGTGGGCGCGGTCATGGCTTCTCCTCTGTTCGGCACGTGTCAGAAAGGATGTCCGGTGGTGGGGACGACGACCTTCCTGTATTACCGCCGCGCCTCAAGCATGTCGTACGCGCGGGCGGTGGGACCGGCCGGGTACCGGTCGGCGGTCGCCGGGGATCACGCTGTGTCGTCCCGGCGGGGGACCGCCTTGCCGTGGCGTCGGCAAACCCGACTTGAAAAGGGGTGTGGTCTGGACCCGAGTCATGGGCTGATGTTGTGGCGGACGGCGAGTACGGCGAGTTGGACACGGCTGTTGGAGCCGGTGCGGTCCATCAGCCTGGCGACGTGGGTTTGCACGGTGGTGATGCTAGGCCTACCTCGGAATGGCGCTAGCGCTGCCGCACCAGATCTTTGACAGCACCCACTTTCACGACCTGTGGTCCCAGGTCTACTGGTGGACCCTGTATTTCGGAACATTGGCCGCTGTCCTGCCCCACACCCCGAGAAGCTGCGCGTCACAGTACAAACCGTCGGTGGCGGCAGCCAACGGGTCACCACCGACGGCCCTTACGGGACACTCACCGACGACATTCGCCGTTTTCCCGCATGGTGATGATCGCCGCCGGGGGTGGGCATCACCCCGTTCACCGGGATGCTCGAAGACTCCGAACACGCACGGGGGCGAGGCGGCTCTTGTGACGTTGCAGTGGGTGCCTGACCAGCGGCTTTGGAGCGACATGCCGCGCCCTGCCGTAGTTATTGTCTTGCTGATGGACCGGAACGGGTGCCATTGGCCGGCTCCGGTTCTGCCCTGCCAAACGACCCGATCGGCCGGGTGGGCTCACGTCGACGCTGGTCGAGAGCGGCGGGTGGCTCCCCGGGCCCCGCAGCGGTCAGCCCTGTGCCGTGGCCTGGCCGTCGCGGACATGGGTAGCCAGCACGGCGACCTGGGTCCGGCTGGTCATCCCCAGTTTGGCCAGTACATGGGACACGTAGTTCTTCACCGTTTTCTCAGCCACGAACATCCGCCCGGCGATCTGCCGGTTGCTCAATCCCTCACCGATCAGGTCGAGCGTGGTTCGTTCATGCTCGGTGAGCACCGCCAGCGGGCCGGCCGCGGGCGCGGCCGACTGCAACCGACCCATCACCACGGCCGCGGCCCGCGGGTCCAGCAGCGAACGGCCGGTGCAAACCGTGCGGACAGCCGCAACCAGATCCACCCCAGTGATGTCCTTGATCACGAACCCGGCGGCGCCGGCCAGGAACGCCTCCATCATCGCCTGTTCCTCGGGAAAGGAGGTGAGCATGAGGCACCGCAGTTCGGGAAAACGAGACAGCAGCTCGCGGCACAACTCGACGCCACTGCCGTCGGGCAACCGCACGTCCAGCACCGCCACATCCGGATGCATCGCCGGCAGGCGCGCCAACGCCTGCGCCACTGTGGACGCTTGGCCGACCACGGTTAGGTCGTCGGCCTCGTTGAGCAGGTCGGTCACCCCTCGCCGCACCATTTCGTGGTCATCGACCACGAACACTCGTAGCTTGGGCATTGCTCCCCCTCCGATCGCGACGACACCGATCTCTGGAACGCTCGCACCGCCGGATCGGCCACGGGCCGGGACACCGGGCGATGTTCGGAGTCGCCGCTCCGTGCAGCGGACCATATGTCCGTGAACTCACCCTTGTCGCCCAAGGAGTGCGGATTACGGGCATCACTTTCAGTAGGCCAACTAGTGCCGACTGTAGTCGCCTGCGGCGTATTCGCCGCAGTGCCGCACCCCCGCGATCATCGAGTAACCAGCGCGCGTCCGTCGTGCTCGCGTGACGGCGTCGTCGGCTCGGTCGGATGAGGTCGCCGTCACTGTGGGTATCGCGAATACCCCCGAATCGGGGACCGCCGGGGTCGGAGACTGTGCCGTTATCGTGATCGGCATCGATCCGCCGAAGACCTGCATGTCCGGCGCGGTTGGTGTCAGTGGTGTGTTCACCACCCACGAACCCGGGGGTGCCCCCGTTTGTCGGCTTCCGGAGGTGGGCGTGGCGTGCGGGCGGTGGCCGACCGCCCCGCTGCAGACAGTTGATGGCACCTGCCTGGGACCGCGGTAGTACTCAAGGGTCCGCACGTCCCGGTGTCGGCCAACCCCACGGTTCAGGGAGCCCGGCGGTGGAACTCCGCCGGGCTACCCGACCCCTGAAAATCCTGCGATGACGCTGCTGCACGGTGGATTTCACCCGGTAGTGCGCGAGCACGCCCTCCAGTTGGTGCCGATGCCGCTGAGTGGCAATTCTCAGGACAAACAGATGACGTCTGGAAAGACGGTTTCACCGGATAGATAGGCCACCCATGTTGCCGGTTACTGCCTGTCCCGAATTGTGCGGACGAAAGCCCTTGGTATCGCCGTGAGCGGGGTTAATGGCGCCGCGATCGCCGGGCCCGCCAAGGTGGGTTACGCGCGGGGGTGCCCTGTGGGTTCCGTACTCTTGTCGAAAATGCCTTTGCCGCATGGTATTTCGGCGTCCATGCGGAAGCGAAGGTGGCGCGGAGGTCCGGTTCGAGCGGGCGTCGTGCCCGATCGGCGGCGCCTACCCCGGTGTGCTTGCCGGGCGTCCAACGCTGAAGGGGCCTTGTGCTCTGGCACCGGCAGACCAATGCCCGGGAATAATGAAGGCGATTTCCCCGTGGGGCGGTGTCGCGGTGAATTCTGGCTTTCCGGGCGGCGGAGAACGGGCGCACATCCCGGAGGGCTTGGTTCGGGCGGCTTCGGGCGTCGGCGAGTCGGCCGGGACGCGGCGCGAGGGGTCGCTCTGGCCGTGCCCGCACGGTAACCACTTCCCGGGTGGGGCGACGGACCCCTGGCCCGGGGTCATCTTGGCCGGCAGGAGGCAACGATGAACCATCCACAAACGGCTGTGGGCAGCGCCGATCAGCACGCTGAGCAGATCGGGTGAGGTGTTTCCTGGCGGTCCAGTCGGACAGGGCGGCAAGCTGCCTGGACTGGGAGGTCTGGCTGGAAAGGAGATGGCCCGGGCTTTCGTCGGTGTGGCACCGTGCGAAATGGGGATCGCGCCCAGGGCTGCACTCCTTCCCGATGACCATCCTGACCACGTCAAGCGCACCACCGGACGTGGGACTTGCGTACCGCGAACATGCGGCTGCTACCTACTAGTCAAACCCTCACCTTCACAGCCCTGGCCCACCGTCGAGACCATCAGCGCGTTCTCGCTCGGCACGGTCATCCTGCCGTCAACCCGGGGAGACCCACGATGAACTCAACGGTCACCGGCGCGACAGCGGTCGCCGCCGCGGCGCAGTCAGCGACTACGGCGCAGGAAGCGGCGGCACCGGCCGGGACGCGGCCGCTGCGCATCCTGCTGATCGAGGACAACCCCCCGGACGTCCGGCTCACCCAGGAACGGCTGCGCGGTTCCGGCATCACTTGCGACGTCGCGACCGCGCTGGCGCAGGTGACAAGGCAGCGGCTGGTCGCCGTAGAATGCGCCCTGATCGACTTGGGCCTGCCCGATGCCAGTGGACTGCAGGCCCTGGACCGGGTCCGCGCCCTGGCACCGCATCTACCGACCGTGGTGCTCACCGGATTCGACGACGAGGTCACCGGCCTGATCGCGCGCGCGGGCGCCCAGGACTACCTGGTCAAACAACGCGCCGACGGGTACGACTTGGCCCGCGCCGTCCGCTTCGCCGTCGCCCGAAAACAGTTGCAGCTCACCGCGGACAGACAGGCGTTGCACGAGCTGGACCTCACTGACGACGTCATCCAGCAGCTGTACGCAATCGGCCTGGCCATGAGTAACAGCCGGCGCCGCACCGCGGAGAAGGACCCGGCCACGGCCGACAGGATCGGCGAGCACATGCGCGCGCTTCAACGCGTCGTTCACTACATCCGCGACGCCACCACCGGCACCGGCGGCAGCGGCGGGGCGACGGGTTCCGGGTCGGACGATCCCACCGCGACCGCCGGTCGGCGTGACAGTGCTCCGTGAGCACCGGAGGGCGCAGCGCCGATGCCAGCAACTGGGGTCGCCGCCAATCGCCGCTGCGCCTGGGGGAGGGGGGCAGCAGTGCGGCGTGCCCAGTGGCGTCCACGTCACCGATCGGGCCGGCCCGTCGTTTCGCGTTGCCTGGCACCCCCCGTCAAACAGCTCACGCGTGGGCCACGCATGTCAGACGGGGTGACATCTCATCCCTCGGCGTGGCACAGTCGAGGTTGCACGAGAAGCCGCCCAGACCTCGCGGGTACAGCCCAACCCGGTAGCCGCCACATCGGTCTGCCGCAGCGGTCATCGGCGAAGGGCAGGCACTCCATCAACTTCCCTCAACAATTCCGTCCGGTGGCGTGGACGAAGCGGCCGCGGTGGTGCCTGATCCGACCCGGTCGGCGCGGGCGCCGCGATGAGACCGCAGCCGCAACTCGGCGACGAACAGTCACCGGGCCTCCGTAGACCGCGGGTAACATGTGGAGAACCTGATGGTGGCATTCTCGCCGGTCTGCGGCGAGCACGGTGACGGACAGCGAATCGCTGCGCGTGGAGCAGACCCGGCAACAGACGATCTGCCCGCGACCGCGTCCTCTCGGACACCTGCACGACGACCTACCCCTTGTGAGGGCTGAAATGCTGACCACACATGCGGGCGACATGCTGGCCGATCGCCGATGACAAGGCCCCCCCTGGCCCGGGTCGTGTCCACAGCCCCGATAGGTGCGCTCGGGACCGCTGCACCGATCGGCGTGTACCCGCTGCAGTGGGAGGCAGATGTGCTGCTCACCGACGGCGGTGTCGCGCACCTGCGCCCCTCAGGTCCGGCCGACGCGGACGCGATCCGCGCCCTGCACGCCCGGTCGAGCGCGAAAACGCTGTACCTGCGGTACTTCTCGCCGGCCAGTACGGTTTCGGACCGAACGATCGAGATCTTCACCGATGTCGACTACGACTCCAGGGTCGGGTTGGTCGCCGTGCTGGGCGTCGAGATCATCGCGGCGGGGACCTACCACCGTTACCCGGTCGGGGACACCGATGCCGCCGAGGTCGCGTTCCTGGTGGAGGATTCGCAGCAGGGCCGTGGGCTCGGTTCGATCCTGCTGGAGCACCTGGCCGCAGCCGCGCAGGAGCGCGGGATCCGCCGCTTCACCGCCGAGGTGCTCAGCCAGAACACCAAGATGCTCAGAGTGTTCATGGACGCCGGCTACACCCTGAACCATGAGTACGACTCCGGTGTCGTCGACCTGGAGTTCGCCATCGCACCGACCGATCAGTCCCGGGCGGTGATGACCGCCCGGGAACACCGGGCAGAGGCCCGGTCGATCGCCCGGCTGCTCTCACCGCGGTCGATCGCCGTCATCGGGGCCTCCCACCAGCCCGGCGCGCTGGGCCGCATCGTGCTGGAGAACCTGTTGCGCGGTGACTTCGCCGGGCCGGTGTACCCGGTGACCCCGGACGCCGCGTCGGTGCAGGGGGTTCGGGCGTACGCCAGCGTGACCGACATCCCGGATCCGGTCGACCTGGCCGTGGTGACGGTGTCGGCGCCGAATGTCGCCGAGGTGGTCGAGGCGTGCCGGGCCAAAGAGGTTCACGGGCTGGTGGTGATGACGGCGGGCTTCGCCGACGCGGGACTGGTGGGCGCCGCCGCGGAGCGGCAGTTGGTCACGCTTGCCCGCGGTGCGGGGATGCGGGTGCTGGGCCCGAACTGCCTGGGTCTGGTCAACACCGATCCGTCGGTGCGGATGAACGCGTCGCTGGCTTCGCTGGTCCCGCCGGTGGGCCGGATCGGCTTTTTCTGCCAGTCCGGTGCCTTGGGTGTTGCGATCCTGGCGGACGCCGCTGCCCGCGGGCTCGGTCTGTCGACGTTCGTATCGGCCGGTAACCGGGCGGATGTGTCCGGCAACGACCTGCTGCAGTTCTGGTACGGCGACGACCGCACCGAGGTGGTGCTGCTGTACCTGGAATCGTTCGGTAATCCGCGTAAGTTCGCCCGGTTGGCTCGGGTGCTGGCCAGGACGAAACCGGTCATAGCGGTGAAGTCCGGCCGGAACGCGACCCGGACCCCAGGACCGGGACCCGGTTCGGTTCCGATGTCCGGGGCGGCGGTGGCCAGCCTGTTCGCGCAGTCCGGGGTGATCAGGACCGAGACACTCACCGCGGCCTTCGATGTCGCCCAGTTGCTGTCCTCCCAGCCGGTGCCCGTCGGCGACCGGGTCGCTGTCATCGGCAATTCGACCGCATTGGGCATGCTGGCGGTCGATGCCTGCCTGGACGCCGGTCTGCGGGTCGCCGACGGCGAGCCCCAGGACCTGGGCGCCAACGTGAGCCCGGAAGATCTGGCCGCGGCCGTGCGGGCCGCGGTGGCCCGCCAGGAGGTGCACGCGCTGGTGGTGGTGTACGTGCCGATCGTCGCGACGACAGGCCGGGCGCACGCCGCGGCGCTGCGATCGGCGATCAGCGACGCCACCGTCCCGGTGCTCACCACCTTCCCGGCCGCCGCCGACGGCAGCGCGGCACGCGGGTCGGTGCCGTCCTTCCGCACCCCGGAGCGGGCGGTTGCCGCGCTGGCCCACGCGGTGCGGTACGGCTCGTGGCTGACCCGCCCGGCCGGGACGGTTCCGGACCTGCCCGGCATCGACACCGAGGGGGCCAGGACGCTGCTATCCCGGCTGCGCGAACCGGACGATCCGCCGCGGGCCCTGACCGATGCCGAAGTCACCGGACTGCTGCGCTGCTACGGAATCCCTCTGGTGCGCTACCGCGCGATCGGTAGCGCGGCCGAAGCGCTGGCGGCGGCCGACGAGATCGGGTACCCGGTGGCCCTGAAGTCGTTCGACCAATCGTTGCGCCACCGGATGGACCGCTCCGGGGTGAGGCTCGACCTGGCCAATGCCGAGGGGATGATGGCCGCCTACGACGACCTGTCCCTGATCGCCGGACCATGGCTGGACGTCCAGGCGATGGCCCCGCGCGATCGCGCCGACGTGTCCACGGTCTTCGCCATCAGCGCCGACCCGTCCTTCGGTGTGCTGGTCTCGTTCGGGATCGGCGGGGTGGCCACCGAGTTGCTCGACGACCGGGCCTACCGGGCCGTGCCGCTCACCGACGTCGACGCCTGGGAACTCATCTCGGCGCCGCGCGCTGCACCGTTGCTGGACGGCTACCGGGGCACCCGAGTGGTCGCCCGCGAACCCCTCATCGACCTGGCCCTGCGGCTATCGACCCTCGCGGACGACCTACCGGAGGTGTCCGCCCTCGAGTTGCGTCCGGTGCTGGCCGGGCCGGCAGGTGTGGCGATAACCAGCGCCACCGGTCGGATCGGCCCCAGCCTGGTGCAGCCGCACGTCCGGCGTCGGCTGCACTGAGGACAGAAGGGCCAAACCGGGGAATGTGCCCTGGGACCTTGTCCTGCGCCTTGCCGGCAACGGTCTCGATGCCCACGGTGGTATCGGCAACGAATTCCTCGGCGACCGTGGTCGTCGGTTATCGGTTATCGGTTATCGGTATCGGGTGGTGGTGGCCCCTGGTCGGGCTCGGTGTCGACGGTGGTGCTGCGGATCTGTTGGACGACCTGCTTGAGTTCGTGGACGTGGTCGGCGATCCGGGCGGCCACCGCCGGTTGTTTGTCGGCTGAACGCTGCTGGGTGGTTCGCATCGCGAGACCGATCGCGAACAGCTGCTGGATGATGTCGTCGGTGAGCTCCAGCTCGTGCAGCGCCTCATGGTCCAGCGCGAGCTGGAGACGCATGCGGGCGACGGCGAAACGGATGGAGCGGACGATCCCTTGACCGTCCGAGTCCTGCTTGAGCAGGAAGTCCTGAGCGCCCAGTCGCAGTGCTATCGGACCGGTGACCTCGTCGGAGAACCCGGTCAGCACGACGATCGGCAGCTCCGGGGCCAGTTTGCGGATCCGTTGCAGCGACTGCAGCCCGCTGGCGTCCGGTAGGCCAAGGTCGATCAGGGCGCAGTCGACGCCGGCGAGGCGCTCCGCGGACACCTCGTGCAGCTGGCTGGCGACGTCGCAGTCGATGGCGGAGCCGCGTAACCGTTCCTGGGTCAGCCGCGCATCGGCCGGGTTGTCCTCGAGCAGCAGGATCCGCAGCCGCTGCGGCGCGGCCGGAGGGGTGTCGCCGGACACCCGCCCCGCGCCGGGGTGGCCGCCGGCGCCCGGTGTCGGTTCGGGCGTCATCGACCCACCGCCGCGGCAGCTGGTGGCAGCGTGACGAGGTCGAGCCAGAACGCGCCGATGGCGTTGATGGCGTGGGCGAATTCGGTGAACGTCGGTGGTTTGACGATGTAGCAGTTCGCGTGCCGCCGGTAGGCCAGATCGACGTCGGTCGGTGCCGCGGACGTGGTCAGGATGATCACCGGGATGCTGCACAGATCAGGGTCGGTCTTGATCATCGTGAGAACCTGTCCGCCGTCGACGCTGGGCAGGTTCAGGTCCAGCATGACCAGCCCCGGGCGGGGGGCGCCCGCGTAGGGCGGTTCCCGGTGCAGATAGGCCATGGCGGCGGCGCCGTCGCTGACCACGTCCATCGGGTTGGTGATGCCGCCGCCGCGCAGGGCTTCGTGGGTGAGGCGGATGTCGCCCGGGTTGTCCTCCACGAGCAGGATCGGTACACCGCGGCCGTCGGTGACCGTGGGCCGCGGGGGGTGCTCGGTGGTGCTGATGGCTGTACCTTCTCTCACGAGGGTCCCCTTCCGGGACCGCTTGTGGTGTTTTTCCTGTGAAGACTGGTCTATCAGCAAGGCGCCGCTCCTTCGTGTCCGGATTGGTTGGCGCGCGGACGCTGCGTCACATTCTGAGCGTAGAGATCGACTGGGCCGAATAGTTCCACCGGTGACCCTCCACACCGCTGCCACACCTGCCGGAGCGGGGAGGGCAGTCACTGCCCAGCGCCCGCGGGCCCTCGACCCGCGGCGGTGAAGGAGGCCAACCGCGGTTACCCCCCAAGGGGGACAACGGGTGTCTCATTGGGAGGCGGGTGGGTCGTGTTGCTGCCGGGCGTGGCGTTGACGGGCGGCCGGCGTTCGGGGTCCGCGCTGGGGATGGTGAAGATCAGCCGGCAGCCACCGCCGGGGTTGTCCTCGATCCAGATGATACCGCCGTGGCGTTGCACGACCTTCTGCACGATCGCAAGGCCGACGCCGGTGCCCGAGTAGACGTCGCGGGTGTGCAGTCTCTTGAACATGCCGAACACCCGTTGCCGGTGTTCGGGGGGGATTCCGATGCCGTTGTCGGCCACGGTGAACCGCCAGGCACCGGCATCGGGTTCCGCCCACACCAGGACCCGCGGAGTCACGTCGGCGGCGACGAAGGTGAGGGCGTTGCGAATGAGGTTGGCGAGGACCTGAGCCAGTTGGGTGCGGTCGGCGTTGAGCACGGGAAGAGTGCGGCTGCGCACGATGGCGCCCGTATCGTCGATGCGGCTGTTCAGGTCGGCCAGCACCGTCTCGAACACCTGCTGCGCGTCGACGGCGGTGAACGGCTTGGCCTGGGTGTCGACCCGGCTGTAGGCGAGCATGTCGGCGATGAGCTGCTGCATCCGGGTGGCACTGGAGGTGATGAATTCGATGAAATCGTCGGCGTCGGTGTCGAGCCTGCCTCGATAGCGTTGCTGGAGCAGGTCAGCGAACGCGGTGATGGTGCGCAATGGTTCGGCCAGGTCGTGGCTGGCCGCGTAGGCGAATTGCGCCAGGTCCTCATTGGAGCGGGCGAGTTCCGTATTGGCTCGTTCCAGGTCGGCCGAGTGCGCTGCGATCACGACGTTGGCGTCCTCGATCTCCCGGCCGTGGCGGCGGCGGCTGGTGAGATCGGCGACGACCAGGCAGCGGACCAGTACACCGTCGATGTCCAGGCCGGTCACCGAGGTGAGCGCGGGGACGGTCGCGCCGTCGCGGCCGGCGAGGTTCAGTTCGGCGCGGTTGGTCTGGCCCGCCGGGGCGTCGAGCAGGTTGATCAGCTGGGAACGGTCGGCCGGGTCGACCAGAGCGGTGGCGTCGGTGCCGATCAGGTCGCGTCGGTCACGGCCGACCAGGTTCGACAGTCGGCGGTTGACGTAGAGCAGCACGCCGCGCTCGGACACCGTCGCCGCCCCTTCTCCCATCTCCTCCACGATCACCCGGTAGGGCCGGTCGGCGCTGGTCAGGGTGTACAAACGCTCCTCGTTCGGCCCGCCGACCATGATCGCGTCGACGCCGCCGCCGCGGATCGCGGCGAACGCCGCCAGCAGATCCTCGAGCTGGCCGCGTAACCGGGTCAGCTCGGCGATCGACGCGGCGGGCGTAGGCGCCCGCGAGGTCATGACTACCGGCCTTCGCTGCGCGGGCTGGCCGGCGCCTGGTCGCGACCGACCGGCCCGAGGTTCAGGCCGGCCCTGACCCGATCGGCGTCGGCGAGGTTCCCGACCAGCCTTCGAGACGGTGGCGGCCATCGCTTCACGAGGGTCGGCACGGCGAAGATGTCGTCGCTGATGGCCAGTGCGGGCCGCTCGCTGACATCGACGATGCGCAGCTCGACCCGGCCGGCGAGATCCTCGTCGCAGATCCGGCGGACTGTGTCGATCGCCTCGGCCGAGCGTGGCGAGGCGCCGGAGACGTAGAGGGTCAGCAGCCACAGCGGGTCCGCTTCGCTGTCGGTCAAGGCGATCGCCACCCGTCCGGGCGTAGTTGCAGCCCGACGAGCACCCGGTCGGTATCGGACAGGTCACCGATGATGGTTCGAATCGGCAGGGGGAGCCTGCGGACCAGCGTCGGCACGGCGATGATCTCGGCGGCGCGGGCGAACTCCGGGGTCTCCAACAGGTCGATGACCTCTATACGGTACCGGCCGGGGAGGTACTCGTCGCACACCCTGCGGAGGTTCTCGATCGCCAGGATCGACTTCGGGCTCTGACCGGCGGTGTACAGCCGCAGATCGAAGATGACCCCATCAACGTTCTTGGCGGGCCCGGCGGGCTGCTCGCCGGACACATCGCCGGTGTTCATGGCTGGTTGGCATCCGGGTCCGGGGTCGCGCCCGGGTCGGCCCAGCGGTGGGCCGCCATCACTGCCCGGTCGGCGTCACGACCCTCAACAGCGGCAACGTCCTGGTCGATGAACTGGTCCAGTTCGGCCAGTTCGGCGGCGAGTTCGTCCCGCAGCGCGGTGATCTGCTGTTCCACCTGCGCGGTGCGCCGGGCCAACGCCTGGCGTCGGCGTTGGAACTGGGCGTTGCGCCCGGTGGCAGCGGCGCGTTCGTCGGCCCGTTGCGCCATCCGCGCGGACCCGGTCAGGACACCGCGGGGGCCGACGTAGACGTCCAGCAGTTCGGCGCCCCGGGCGGTCAGCACAAACTCGCGGACCTGGTTGGAGTGGGCCGAGCCACGACTCTTGATCACCAGCAGCAGCCGGTTGCGTTCGCCGTCGAGTTCGGTGTTGCGTAGCAGCAGCCAGGTGTCCATCAGCGACGAGACCGCCATCACGCTCGACTCGTCCTGCCCGTAGTGGGTCAGCGCGGTGAGCACCGCGGTCACCCCACGGCTCTTGATCATGTCGATCTGGCTGGCGATCGTGGCGCTGACCGAGGTGGAGGTGCCGATATGGTTCAGGCCTGCCATCGCGTCCAGCACCACCAGCGACGGACCGAACTCGTCCAGCCGCCGCTGCAGTTGGACGAGGTGCTCCTCCAGCCCGTAGGCCGCCGGGCGGACCGCCCACAACCGCAGCAGGCCCGACTCCACCCAACGATTCAGGTCAAGGCCGATCGAGCCCATGTTGCGCAGCACCTGGTCCTGGGATTCCTCGTACGAGACGTACAGCGCCCGCTCGCCGCGTCGGCACGCGGCGTCGACCATATGCCCGGCCAGGCTGGTCTTGCCGGTTCCGCTGCCGCCGCTGACCAGTACGGTGGAGCCCCGGTACACCCCGCCGTCGAGCATGTGATCGAGGCGGTCGATGCCGGTGGAGATCCGTTCGTTCGAGGCCTGGTAGGCCAATCCCGTCTCGATCAGCGGCAGCACGACGATGCCGCGGTCGGTGATCACGAACGGGTACTCGTTCGTGCCGTGCAGCGATCCGCGGTACTTCGCCACCCGCAGCCGGCGGGTGGCCAGCTCGTCCTGGACCCGGTCGTCCAGCACCACCACACAGTCCGAGACATACTCCTCGATGCCGTACCTGGTCAGCTCCCCGGACCGGCCCGGCTCGCCGGTGATGATCACCGTCAGACCGCGGTCCTTGAGCCACCGCAGCAGCCGGCTCACCTCTGCGCGGACGGTCAATTCGCTGCCCAGTGCGGTGAACAACGCCTCGATGGTGTCCAGCACGACCCGCTTCGCACCGATCGAATCCACCGCCCTGCCCAGCCTGATGAACAGGCCTTCGAGGTCGAACCCGCCGGCCGCCATCAGGGCGTCCCGGTCGATCCGGAACGCATCGACGGCGAGCTGCCCCTCGCGCTCCAACTGCCGAAGGTCGAACCCGAGCGACGACACATTCGTCGCCAACTCCTCGGCCGATTCCTCAAAGGACAGCAGAACGCCCGGCTCGCCGAACTTCCGTGCCCCCCAGACCAGGAATTCCAGCCCGAACAGGGTCTTGCCCGACCCGGCGCCACCGGTCACCAGCGTCGCTCGCCCGCGCGGCAGGCCGCCCCGGGTGATCTCGTCGAAGCCGCCGATACCGGTCGGCGCCTTCACCAACACAGCCGCGCCCGGATTCTGCGCCGCGGCAGGGTCGGCACCGGTCGCATCGCTCATCCCGACCAACTCCAGATTTCACCGCATTCTCGCCTCTCGGCGCCACCGGCAGGGCCCGTTCATCCCCGCCCGGCGACCGAGAGACCGGCCCGTTCGACGTCGCGCAATTCTTGCTTGCGGAGCTTACCGGTCGACGTCCTGGGCACCTCGAGGACGAAGTCGACTGCCTTGGGTGCCTTGAACTTCGCGATCTGCTCCTTGACGTGGGCGATCAGTTCGGCCTGGTCGGCGTGCTGGCCCGCGGCCAGCACCACGAACGCCTTCGGCCGTTCGCCCCACCGGTCGTCCGGGACGGCGATCACGGCGACGTCGGCGACCGCTGGATGCGACATCAGCGCGTTCTCCACCTCGATGGTCGAGATGTTCTCGCCACCGGAGATGACGATGTCCTTGGCCCGGTCCAGCAGCTGGATGTAGCCGTCGGGGTGCCGCACCCCTAGATCGCCGGAGTGGAACCAGCCGCCTCGGAACGCCGCCGCCGTCGCGCCCGGGTCGTGGAAGTACTCCTTCATCACCGTGTTGCCGCGCATCACGATCTCGCCCATGGTGACCCCGTCGGCGGGCACGTCGACCAGCCGGTCCGGGTCGCCAGTGGTGCCAACAACTCTCGCCGCGTCCGCGGTGAGCATCCCGACGCCCTGCCTGGACTTCAGCCGTGAACGCTCCGCGACCGGCAAGGCTGACCAGGATTCCTGTTCCTCGCACATGGTGTAGGCGCCGTAGGTCTCGGTCAGCCCGTAGGCGTGGATGACCCGCACGTTGAGGTCGCCGAACGCCCGAGTTGGCGGGGCGCCCCCGGTGGTGAAGGTCAACGGCTGGGAGAGCGGGTGGGCCAACGGCGACTCCCGCATCATCGACAGCACCGGCGGCGCGCCGGCCATGTGGGTGACTCCGGCCTCGTCGATCAGCCGCCAGATGTCATCCGCGCGCACCGCGCGCAGGCACACGTGGGTGCCGGCGACGGCCGTCAGCGCCCAAGTGGTGCACCAGCCGTTGCAGTGGAACATCGGCAGCGTCCACAGGTAACTCGACCCGTCGCGCAAACCTTGGTGGATGACGTTGCCCAGGGCGTTGAGGTAGGCGCCGCGGTGAGTGTAGACCACACCCTTCGGGTCGCCGGTGGTGCCGGAGGTGTAGTTGAGGCTGATCGGGTCGTCCTCGTCGGCGACCGTGAACTCCAGGGGTTCGTCGCTACCGGCGGCCAGCAGGTCGTGATAGCTCGTCGTACTGGCGACCCGGATCGTTTCGCCGCTTTCCGCGGGCAGGGTCACGATCTCCCGCAGCGCGGTGACGGCGGAAAGTTCCTCCAGAGCGGGTTCGAGCAGCGGGGCGTCGCCCAGCAAGAACTCGGCGCCGGAATGCTCGACGATGTGGGCGATCTCCGCCGGGGAGAGCCGGGTGTTCAGGGTGACCAGGACACCACCGGCCAGCGGCACCGCGAAGTGCGCCACGAGTTCCTCGGCGCAGTTCGGCGCAAGATAGGCCACCCGGTCGCCAGCCCGCAGGCCTCTGGCCTTGAAGGCCCGCGCGAGGCGGGTAACCTGCTCGGTCATCTCCCGGTAGGTGACCGACCGCGGACCGTCGATGATCGCCGTCCGGTCCGGATGCACGGAGGCCGCGCGCTCGAGAAAACGCAATGGGGAGAGTGGCATTCGCATGGCTGACAGCCGCCTAGATTGGTGACGCTTGGTGGTCCCCTGATTTACCACGGTATGCCTCAAAGCTGCCTTGCGGTCACGGATGGGTCTCTGGTCACAAAGAACCGTCAGGGATCGGGATTCCGCGTCGGGCTGCGGTGCGGCCAACACGGCCACGCCGACGACGAAATCTTCGGCGATCATCGGCGACCGAATGATTTTGTGCATCGGGGATCCTGGTGGCCAGGAAGACGACGACGGGTCGCACACCGATTTTCAAGGACCTGTCGATGACTTTTCCGCCCGTCCCCGACCGGGTGCGGGTGTGTCATCGGACGATGAACATGGGATTTCGTGTCACGACGGTTTCGGCCGGCAGCGAAGCATGTCCGCCTGGTTTGCCTTGACGTCGGAGCAGCGTGTGTAGTCCGCCGCGGCGGAGCTCGCGACTGGATAAACCGGAAGGCCCGATCCCGGAGGAGTTGCCGGGGTATCTGAGGGGTCGAGTGTCCAGTCTCGGCGGACGGCACCCGGTTGGCATCGGAGCCGCGCTGGCCTCGGGTTGGCGCACACCCAGCGTGGAGATGTTGGGGCTCCGTTTCCACTGCCCGATGGGGTTGGGCGTACCGTCAGAAGACCGATTCATAGGAGTTCCCGCGCGGGAGGATCTGATGGCGCAGCCACCCCCGCCCAGGCAGGTACCCGCCGATGACGGGGCCGCGACGGCCGACGGGGCGGCTGAATCGGACGATCTACGGGAGAGTTTGTCGGCACTGTCGCGGTTGTCGAATGGTCGGCTGGACTTGACCGACCTGTTGGTGCAGGTGGCGACGTTTGCGGTGCGGGCGATCCCAGGCGCGGACGGCGCGGGATTGACGATGATGGAACGCGATTGCGCGGACACCATCGTGGCCAGCGCAACGTTCGTGCGGGAGATCGACGCCATCCAGTACGGCATCGGGGAGGGTCCGTGCATCAGCGCAGCCAAGGAACGCTCGACGATGCGGTCGGGGTCGTTGGGTGGTGAGCCGCGCTGGCCGCGGTTCGGTCCGCGGGCCGGCCGGTTGGGGGTGCACAGCGTGCTGTCGTTGCCCCTGCTCACCCCGGACGGGGTGTTCGGCGCGATGAACGTGTACGCCCACCGCAAGGACGCGTTCGACGAGCAGGCCGCGCGCATCGGTGAGTTGTTCGCGGTGCCGGCGGCGATCGCGGTGCAGAACGCGCAGGTGCTCGCGGCAACCAAGCGTCTGGCGAAGTCCTTGCAGGCCTCGTTGACCGCTCAAGCCATCATCGATCAGGCGATCGGCATTGTGATGAGCCGTTCGGGGTACAGCGCCGACGAGGCGTTCGATCGGCTGCGGCATCTGAGCCAGACGCAGAACACGAAGCTGGCGGTGGTGGCCCGGTCGTTGGTGGATGAGGCGGTACGCCGGGCCCGGTCCCGGCATACCGACGGCTGATCACCGACCCGCCTGGGGTTGTGCTGTGACCGGGCGCGAGTAGCGTCGGGGAGTACCGGGTAGTGGGGCGGACCCCGATTCGTCGCCGATCCCGGACATCGTCCAGCGCGGCCTGCGCTGCTGCGACACGGGCACCAGCAAGCAGCGGGCGGGCCCGCGCCCTGGAGCATTCCTTTGGAGTTGTCCGCCGGGTTGGCCGCGGACCTTGCCGGGTTGACCGATGCGCTGGACGATCCCGCAACGGATCTCGCCGACCTGCTGGGCTCGTTGCACGGCGCGTTCCTTTTGGCCGTTCCGTCGGGTCTGGGATTGGCCATGACCATCGTGGTCAGCCCGGACGAGGTCGTCGTGTCCACGCTGGACGGTGCCGCGGGCAGGGTGTCGACGTCCCTGCGGGTTCCGCTCGGGGGGTGGACGGATCTGGGGTCCGGTAGCGACGTGGTGTTTTACGCGGCGACGGGTGGGGCGCTGGTCGACCTGGCCGCGGACCTGGGTTGGTTGCTGGACCTGCGGGACGATCTGGTCCTCGACGGGCACCTGCGGCCCGGTGACCGTCATCGGGTCACGTCCGGACTCAGCGAGATGTCCGTTGTGCAGCAGGCCGTCGGGTTGCTGATCGACCGCGGTCGGACCCCGCAAGCAGCCCGTGACGAACTCGAGCATGTTGCTCGGGAATCCGCTACGCCGGTCCATGAGGTTGCCGCGCATGTGATCCGCGACGCCCGGTCGGCGGATCCCTCGGGGTGAACCACGATCGGCAGCTGTCGGCAGGCGTTCGGCGGTGCGCTGGCACCTTGTTGTTGGGTCCTGGTGGCCGGGGTCCCCCGCGGCCTGGCGCTGACCACCCGGCCGGAGCCCGTCTACGCAGAAACGTTCCCCGTGGGAGCTGGTCCGTCGTTGGCTGATTGCCGGGAGGTGATGGTGGCTGACCAGGTCAGGCGGGTGCCGCCGGTTGCTGGTTCGGTGATGTCCAGCTGGCCGGCGTGGCGTTCGGCGCGGCGGCGCATGTTGGTCAGTCCGCTGGAGCGGCTTGGTGTGCCGATGCCACGACCGTTGTCGGTGACCTGCAGGGTCAGGACATCTTGGGCCACGCTGACGGAGACGTCGACGATGCTGGCCTGGGCGTGCCGGGCGCAGTTGGACAGGGCTTCACGGGTGACGGCCAGGACGTCGGCGGCCAGGGGTTCGTCGACGACCAGGTCGATGGGTCCGGCGAAGCGCAGGTGCGGCGGGTAGCCGAGTTGCTCGGTGTGGGTGTCGGCGATGTGCAGGACGCGTGCCTGCAGGCCGGTGGGGTCGTGAGGTTGCAGCTGGAAGATCGTGGTGCGGATGGTGCCGACGACGCGGTCCAGGGAGTCGATGTAGCCGTTGATCCGCGCGACGCGGGTGGTGGTGTCGGTGACGCCGGCCAGGCGTTGCAGGCCGATGCCCAGGGCGAACAGTTCTCCGATGACGTGGTCGTGCAGGTCGAA
>Ga0208716_1000130_pt1 | contig 29281 bp, 26 predicted proteins | sample NGESurdeep092012_8_FD_184482 | JGI IMG/M metagenome (GOLD analysis project Ga0208716, IMG submission 184482) | Arctic peat soil microbial communities from Barrow, Alaska - NGEE Surface sample 415-3 deep-092012 (SPAdes) | ecosystem: Environmental > Terrestrial > Soil > Wetlands > Peat ...
AGCTGCTCAGAGGAAAGGAGCTTGTCGGCGCGAACGGCATCACGTACGCAGTCGGCCACGAGTGACAGGTCGGCTCCGATCTCGACCAGATCGGCGATGGTCCGCTCGACGGACAGCGTCGGCAGACCGTTGACCGGGATCGCTTCCTCACGCGTCAGCGCTCGGATGCGCAGGCGCACGTCGGGCAGCCGGGTGCCCTTTCGGGCGGGAACGATGAAGTCAAAGCCGTTGAGGATGAAGTCCCCGATCTCATGCAGAGCGGCTGCGGTGGTGCCAGCAGCCACGATGGTGGCAACGCCATCTGCGGTACGTGAATCCGCTGCGCCACCGAGCGCCAGCCAGGTCGCATAGATGGCTTCGTGATCCTGAGCAGGAGCACCGGCCATCCGGTAGACGCCCTGCGCGACGCGCTCAATCGCGCCAGTGGATGCCATCCGAGAGAGTTGTTTGCGTGCGACGCCTGCAGCCTCGGCCTGGGCAGTGGTGACCAGACCCCATCGCCGTTCCGCGATGGCGCCCAGTCGTGTGAGTGTCGCGTCGGCCACGACAACGATTGTACCCACTTTCGGGAACAAATGTTGTCGGCCGTGTTGGCAGTCTGCCCCTTTTGTAGCACTGAGTCGGCCGTCGGCCGCCTGTCCAGCGAAGAGAGGCGCTGGAGGTGGAGCGGGCGGCCGTGGTGAACACGAAGTCGTCAGGGGACTTGTTCTTCATCGCACGGCGAAGGATCGTCACGACTGATGGCGCAATGGTGATGGTTCGCCGTGACTTGGACGTCTTTGGGATGCCGAGATAGTGCCCGCGCATCTCGTGCTTGGCGCTGATCCGCTTGGTGAGCCACTTGGGGATCTGAGTCTCGCCATCTTCGCCTTGGCGGTTCCACGCCTTGCGGACGCTGAGTGTGCGCTTGGTGAGGTCGATGTCCTCAACCCACAAGGCGGTGATCTCGCCAAAGCGGAGGCCGGTGCCCACCATCACGCGCAGGAGGTCGCGGGAGTTCTCAGCCATGAAGGTGTCGGTGAAGGTCTTGAACTCGGCCTCGGTGAGCCAGGTCCGCTCGGGCTGCTCCGCCTTGATGGTGGGCCGTGATGGAGCGGTCTTGGCACAAGGGTTGACCGTGATGAGTGCGTGCTCCTCAACGGCCCAGGCGAAGACGCCGAACAGGAGGCCGTGGTAGTTGGCCTTCGTCTTGAGCCCCCGATCCCACCGTGAGAGCCAGAGACGGACGTCCTCGGGGGTGACGTCCTCAACGTTGCGGCCGAAGGGGAGGTAGATGGCCCCCGGCACCGTCGGCGAAGGGAGCGTCAGAGCGGCGAGTGCCTTGAGTTGGGCGCGAACTTCTCCGCCGTCCGTTGACCGTCCTGACGCCAGATGACGCGCGCCGTTATGCCGCCGTCGCCGCGTGGCCGCTGCTCCAGAGATGGCATGATTCCTGCCGTTCTGTTCCCACGTGGGAACGCCTTGGTCTGACCCTCTGTCGGCAGGTTGTTCCCAAGATGTTCCCATGAGCGGAAACAGGAAGAGCCCCCGACCTGTTCTCCGCAGGGCAAAGGCCCTCTTCTGAAGTGTCCGGAGGGGGACTTGCCCACCAGGGACACACCCCTGGTTCACCTCGGGCTGAGCACGACCGTGTCGGGGGTTCAAGTCGGCCAAGCCATCGATGATTGTGCATATCCGCAGGTCAGAGACTCGAACAAGTGTCCGGAGGGGGACTTGAACCCCCACGCCCGTTAAGGGCACTAGCACCTCAAGCTAGCGCGTCTGCCATTCCGCCACCCGGACAGGGTGATACGAGGCGCTTGTGGGAGCACCCGTAACGAGGGGGAACGATAGCACGCAGAAGGACCCGCTTCCGAACCGCCAACTAGGCTTGAGCCCATGACGGACAGCATGACGCCCGAAGCCGAAGTTGTTCGTATCTGCCGCGATCTGATCAGGATCGACTCGAGCAACTATGGCGATGGTTCCGGCACCGGCGAGCGTGCCTGTGCGGAGTACGTCATGGGAGAGCTCACCGAGGTCGGTCTGGACCCCTGGTATGTCGAGAGCGCACCTGGGCGCGGCAATGTCCTTGTCCGCATTGAGGGTTCGGATCGAGGCCGTCCCGGGCTGGCTGTCCACGGACACCTTGATGTCGTGCCCGCATACTCGGCTGACTGGCAGGTGGATCCGTTCGCCGCAGAGCTGCGGGACGGCTGCGTCTGGGGGCGGGGCGCGATAGACATGAAGGACATGGACGCCATGATCCTGGCCAATATCCGTCATCTGGCACGGTCCGGCGTCAAGCCACCACGTGACCTGGTCTTCTGCTTCTTCGCCGACGAAGAGGCAGGGGGAGTGCTCGGCAGCCACTGGGTCGTGGACAACCACCCGCAGGTGTTCGAGGGCGTCAGTGAGGCGATCAGCGAGGTCGGCGGGTTCAGCGTCACCGTTCCGGCCAAGGGCACCGGCGCACCGACCCGCGCATACCTCCTGCAGACCGCGGAGAAGGGGATGGCGTGGCTGCGGCTGACCGCCCACGGCCGCGCAGGGCACGGCTCGGTGCCCAACGACGAGAACGCGATCGTGCGCCTCGCAGCCGCGATCGGCCGGATCGACGCGCATGTGTGGCCTCGCGAGTACGTCGGTTCGGTTCGCCAGCTTCTCGACGGGCTCAGCGAGATCACCGGCACCCGGTATGACGACGGTTCACCGGGGCAGCTTCTGGCCCACCTGGGTGGGGCTCGCGGGTTCGTCCTGGCAACCCTGCAGGACACCGCGACCCTGACGATGCTCGAAGCCGGCTACAAGCACAACGTCATACCGCAGAGCGCCGCGGCCTCCTTGGACTGCCGATTCCTGCCGGGTCACGAGGACGAGCTGATGAGAACGATCAGGGAGCTTGCCGGAGAGCATGTGGCCGTGGAGGTTCTGCATCGCGACATATCGCTGGACGCCCCGTTCAGCGGGGATCTGACCGACGCCATGAAGAAGGCACTGCTGGCCGAGGACCCCGGCGCGTCAATCCTTCCGTACTGCCTTTCAGCCGGCACCGACAACAAGGCGCTGAGCACCCTGGGCATCAACGGCTATGGGTTCGTTCCGCTTCGTCTGCCGGCCGCCCTGGACTTCGCCCACATGTTCCATGGCATCGACGAGCGGGTGCCGGTTGAGTCCCTGCAGTTCGGCGCCCGGGTCCTGCAACGACTTTTCGCCACCTGCTAGAAGCCGATCACCCCTGCCCGCAGCCGATCATTCCTGGCGGGCGACCGTGCCCTGCCAGACAGTGCGCTGAACGCGAATGATCTTGCGCCGCAACCAGACTTTGCGCGCGCCACCGAAGTAGAGGAGCAGCCTGGAGAGCTCCCAGTGGCCGTATTCCGCCTCCTGGGCGACCGCGCGACGAAGGTCCCCGGCGGAGACGCCGCTCGGGAAGATCATCACGCGGTACTGATACTCGACCATCGTTGCCCATTCTGTCGCAGAAACGGGTACCTTCAAGGCATGAAAGCCGACCCGCGTGCCGCGCTGGCCATCCTGACCGCTTCTCTCGAGAGGCACCTTGAAGCCTCGGCCTCGCGCAGAGGTGAGAATGATCCGACGGTTGTTGCCGCCTATCAGGCGGTCGCGGAAGCCTTCGACCTCTATGACGACGCTCTGCTGGAGGCCTATGGCGAGGTCACTCCGTTGGAGATCTATAGCGGCGACGACGGTGATGATGACGACGAGGACGACGAAGACGACGAGGTGCTGGACGACCACGGCGACGAGGACGGCGACAGCGGCGTCTATCTGGGTCTTGACGACAGCGACTACGACGAAGAGCCCTCTCGCACCAAGTGACTTGTCCGCGGAGCACGCACTGAGGTGTTGTCGACCGCGGTGATGTAGCCCTCGGTGTTGCTGTGTCGCATGTCTCGGTACGTTAGCGACGACCTGACCTCCCCGTGGCGACTGCCCGCCGATAGCCTCCCGACATGAAACTTGGGCTGAATCTCGGTTATTGGGGCATGGACAACGATGCGGACAACATCGCGTTGGCGCAGGAAGCGGATCGGATCGGCTACTCGGTCGTCTGGGCCGCCGAAGCCTATGGTTCGGACACGGCGACAGTTCTCTCGTGGGTGGGGGCGTTGACCGAGAACATCGATCTCGGATCCGCCGTGATGCAGATCCCGGCCCGGACCCCGGCGATGACGGCGATGACAGCTGCGACGCTGGATACCTTGTCGGGCGGGCGCTTCCGGCTTGGCCTGGGTGTCTCGGGACCCCAGGTGAGCGAGGGGTGGCACGGGGTGAAGTTCGACGCGCCGCTGGGACGGACCCGTGAGTACGTCGACATCGTCAGGATGGCCCTTCGAAGAGAGACCGTTGCCTATCAGGGCAAACACTGGACGTTGCCCCTTCCGGACGGCCCCGGCAAGGCCCTGAGGATGACCATCCATCCGGTGCGCGACCATCTGCCGATCTATCTGGCTGCGGTCGGTCCCAAGAACCTCGAGCTTGCCGGCGAGATCGCTGATGGCTGGCTTGCCGTGTTCTTCAGCCCGGAGTATTCAGGGGATCTGCTGGCCTCGCTGAAGGTCGGGCGTGCCAAGGCCGATCGCGGTACCGAAGGGGATCGTCTCGCCGGCTTCGACATCGTGCCAACGGTTCCCGTCATCCTCAACGATGACGTTCAGGTGGCCGCGGCCCCCTTACGCGCCTACTCCGCGCTCTACCTTGGCGGGATGGGATCGCGGGAGAAGAACTTCTACAACGCACTGGCCGTGAGGATGGGCTTCGAGGAGGGGGCTGCAGAAGTCCAGGATCTCTTCCTCGCCAAGAAGCACCGTGAGGCCGCGGCTGCCGTGCCACTGGATTTCATCGACCAGACTTCCTTGATCGGCCCACGCGATCGGGTCGGGGACAGATTGAGCCGCTACGCTGCATCCGGCGTCACGACGCTGACGATCGCCGCCGAAGGTGCTTCGCTGGACGAACGCCTGCATGTGGTGCGCACCATGGCCGAGCTCCTGGACGAGTCCGGGCTGGGTGACTGACCGACCGGACGAACGAAAGAAGAGCCGTGCAGCCTCTGACCTATTTCGACTCGATCATTCTGGGCATCGTGGAGGGTCTGACCGAGTTCCTACCGATCTCCTCGACAGGTCACCTGACGATCGCCGAGAGGATTCTCGGCCTGACCGTGGACGACAAGTCCATCACGGCGTACACCGCGATCATCCAGATGGGCGCCATCGCCGCAACGGTGCTCTATTTCTGGAAGGACATCGTCCGTCTGCTCGGCGCCTGGTTCCGCGGCCTGCGGAACGCTGAGGAACGCAGCAACCATGACTACCAGCTCGCTTGGGCGGTCATCGTCGGGTCGATCCCGGTGGGCGTGGTCGGTTTCCTGGCCCGGGGATGGATCAAGGGCGGACTGCGCAGCGTGTGGGTTGTTGCGGCGGCGCTCATCCTGTGGAGTGGGGTGATGTGGGCGGCTGAAAGGCGCCACACCGTTCTTGACAAGCGGGGAGTCGTGCGGGGTGAGGGCCAGGTGACCTTGCGTGACGGCCTGATCATCGGTCTGATGCAATGTTTCTCACTCATCCCTGGCGTCTCGCGCTCCGGTGCCACGATCTCGGCCGGCCTCATCGATGGGCTCGACCGGGTCACGGCCACCCGGCTGTCGTTCTTCATGGCCATTCCCGCGTTGACGGCCGCCGGGCTCTACGAGGGCAAAGATGTCCAGACCAGCGTGACCGGCCTTGGTCAGATGGCGGTGGGCATCGTCATCGCCTTTGCCGTGGCGTACGCCAGCATCGCGTGGCTGCTGAGGTTCGTCGCACACCACCCGATCACGATCTTCATCTGGTACCGCGTTGCTTTGGGGCTGGCGCTGGGTATTGCTCTGTGGACGGGCTACATGACCGCTACCTGAGCGGTCCAGCAGCCCTGACAGATCTGGGGACGGGACCGCCGGCGGGTTAGAGCCAGCCTGACTTGCGGAACCCCCGGTACAGGCCGAACACGACCACGGCCATCGAGCCCAGCACCAAGAAGTATCCCCATTGGTAATGCAGCTCGGGCATGTTGTCGAAGTTCATGCCGTAGATGCCGGCAACCATCGTGGGCACCGCGGCCATCGCGACCCAGGCTGAGATCTTCCGCATGTCGTTGTTCTGCTGCACCGAGATCTGCGCGAGATGGGCATGCAGGGCATCGGTGAGCAGCCGGTCATAGGACTCGACGTGGTCGATGACGCGCAGCACATGGTCGGAGATGTCACCGAAGAACGGTCGGGCTTCGTCGTCCAGGATCGAGATGTCGCCCGACCGCAGCCCCCGCAGCGGAAGGGCCAGTGGGGTCACGGCGCGCCTGACCTCGAGGACCTCGCGCTTGAGCCGGTAGATGTCGGTGGCGTCGACGCCGCGGGCCCCAGAGAAGACCTGCTGCTCGATCAGATCGAGGTCCTCTCCGAGCTCGACGTCGATGAGCGTGTAGTTGTCGACGACGGAGTCCATCACGGAGTACAGGACGGCGCTGGGCCCGTGAGCCAGGTGCTCCGGCGCATGCTCCAGACGGGCGCGAACCCCTGACAGCGGGTTGGCCTCCCCCCGGCGGACCGTCACCACGAACCGGTCACCGACGAAGATCATCACCTCGCCGGTCTCGACGTCCGAGGTCGCGTCGATGTAGTGCAACGTCTTCAGCGACACGAAGATCGTGTCGTCGTAGACATCGAGCTTGGGTCGCTGGTTGCCCTTGATCGCGTCCTCAACCGCCAGCGGATGCAGCTTGAGCTCCTCGTTGACCAGGGCGAACTCGGCATCGGTGGGATCCTTGAGACCAATCCAGATGAACCCGTGGTCAGCTCTTCGAAGCGCCTCGAGCTCTTCGCTCAGGTCTCCGCACGGTATTCGGTGTCCGTCTCGATAGACGGCTTGGTCAACAATCACAACGCTTATGTGATCACGGTTTCGGAACTCATGCACCCACTCGCCGTAAAGTGTCCTTCGTGCCGACCTGCCTGCTGATCCGTCATGGACGCACCTCTTCCAACGCCAACGGAACGCTGGCGGGGTGGACCGAGGGCGTGGGTCTTGACGATGTCGGGCGTGGTCAGGCTGCGGATCTGGCTGAGCGACTGCGTGGTCTACCGATCCGGGCTCTTGTCTCAAGCCCTCTGCAACGATGCGTCGAGACTGCGCAGATCCTGGCCAGTGCATTGGTCGACGTCACGGTGCGTACCGATGAGCGCCTCGGTGAATGTCGTTACGGCTCCTGGACGGGCGGGTCGCTCAAGGAGCTGGCCAAGGAGCCTTTGTGGCGCACTGTGCAGGACCAGCCGAGCGCGGCACGGTTCCCCGACGGCGCGGTGTTCATGGGGGAGTCAGTTGCCGAGATGCAGGCGCGCGGTCTCCAGGCCGTGCGCGACATCGACGCCGCGGTCAATGCCGAACACGGATCACGGGCTCTGTGGGCGCTGGTCTCCCATGGCGACGTCATCAAGTCAATCCTGGCCGATGCGGCCGGCGCGCATCTTGACCACTTCCAGAGGATCATCGTGGGCCCGGCGTCGTTGTCGGTCGTGGCCTACACCGACCGGCGCCCCTACCTGGTCCGGCTCAACGACGGCGGGACCGATCTGTCAGCTCTGGTGCCGCCTGCGGGCGACGCGCCAGTTGGTGGCGGCGCTGGTGGCGCCGACTAAAGTTGCCGGTATGCCGGTCCTTGAGTTCGACCCACCAGATCGGTTCGTCGCGGGCACTGTCGGGCCGCCCGGCCAGCGAACCTTCTTCCTGCAGGCCAGCGCCGGGTCTCGGCTGGCCTCGGTGTCACTGGAGAAGCAGCAGCTGAGCACGCTCGCCGACCGGGTCAACGACCTGCTCGATGACTTTGCCGCGGGTGAGGCTGCGGATGTCGTTGCCGAGGCCTTCGAGGACGTTGACCCTCTGGCCACCCCCATCGAGGACGAGTTCCGGGTCGGCACGATGAGCCTCGGGTGGGATGCCGAACGTCGGGTCGTCATCGTGGAGTGCCACAACGGGCAGGAGGAGCTGGTGGTCGATGAGGAGGGTGAGCCCATGCTCGAGCCCGAGCAACCCGGGGCGTTCGAGACGGTCCTGCGGGTAGTGATCGAGCCGGCCCCGGCCCGCGCGTTCGCACGTCGATGCAGCAAGGTCGTTGCCGCCGGTCGGCCCCCGTGCCCGTTCTGCGGCGGGCCTCTTGACCCGACAGGGCATATCTGCCCTCGCGCCAACGGTTACAAGCGCTGAGCACGCAGTAGGCGCCATGAATCAGGCCGCTCCGAATCTGCCCGCTCCCACGACGCAGGAAGAGGTCGCCCACGTCCTCGATGTGCTGGCCTTCGGCGAGATCGAGATTGAGGGCCGTCTGGTGGATGCCAGCAACTTGGCACTTCGGGGGCAGCTCGAGCTGGATGGCATCCGGGCGCGGGTGATCTACAAGCCCGTGCAGGGGGAACGATCGCTATGGGACTTCCCGGACGGGACCCTTGCCGCGCGTGAGTCGGCGGCATTCGTGCTGTCGGCAGTCGGCGGGTGGAACCTCGTGCCCCCCACGGTTCTTCGGGAAGGACCCCTTGGACCAGGTTCGGTCCAGCTGTGGGTTGACGCCGTCGAGGGTGCCACCCGGAGCCTCATCGACGTGGTGCCCCCGGCGGAGCTGGCGCCGGGCTGGCTACCAGTCCTCGAGGCGCAGCTGGCCGACGGCACAGAGGTCGTCGTGGCCCACGCGGATCGGCCTGAGCTCGCCTCAGCCGCGGTCTTCGACGTGGTCATCAACAATGCTGACCGCAAAGGCTCTCATCTGGTGCTGGACCAGTCCGGCACGTTGTGGGGCTTCGATCACGGGATCAGCTGCCATACGGAGCCCAAGCTGCGCACCGTGCTGTGGGGCTGGGCGGGTCAGCCTCTGCCGGGGGCCGAGCTGGCCAGGCTGGAAGCGCTCGCGGGATGGTTGAGCACTCCGCTGAGCACCTTGTCCAGGTCGCTTAAGGGGCTGTTGTCACCGGCCGAGCTCGACGCCGTCGGCGCGCGTGTTGGCGGCCTGCTGGCCACCGGGCGGTTCCCGCAACCCAACAGCGGTGGCCCCGCCATACCGTGGCCACCGCTGTAGTCCACTCCGGTTAGGCTCGGAGAGTGAAATCCTGGCCGTCGCCGTTCATTCCTGCTGTGCCCGGCACCGGGCTCCCGGTTCGTGTCTACGACACCTCGTCCGGAGCTGTGCGCCAGCTGACACCAGGGCCAACGGCCCGGGTGTATGTCTGCGGCATCACTCCCTACGACGCAACTCACATCGGCCATGCAGCCACCTACGTGACCTTCGACCTGCTGGGTCGGGCCTTGCGCGACGCAGGCCATGAGGTGCTCTATGTCCAGAACGTCACGGACGTGGACGAGCCCCTGCTAGAGCGTGCCCAGCGCGATGGTGTCCCATGGCGGTCATTGGCAGACGAAGAGATCGCGCTCTTCCGCGAGGACATGACCGCTCTCGCCGTGATCGCCCCGGACCACTACATCGGCGCGGTCGAGGGCGTTCCGTCAGTTGTCAAGGCGGTGACCGACCTGCTTTCCTGCGGTACGGCATACCGTGTCGATCTTCCCGAGGGTGAAGGAATCGCCGAAGCCGGCGACATCTATTTCGACCTCTCCTCCACCCCGGATTTTGGTTCGGTCTCCAGGTGGGATCGGGACCAGATGATGGCGGTCTATGCCGAGCGTGGGGGAGACCCCGAGCGTCCCGGCAAGCGCGATCAGCTGGACCCGTTGCTCTGGCGCGCCGCGCGTGCCGGTGAACCGTCATGGCCCGGCGGCGATCTCGGTGACGGTCGCCCCGGATGGCACATCGAGTGCACGACCATCGCCCTGGACTACCTCGGCATGACGTTCGACGTACAGGGAGGCGGCACAGACCTGGTCTTCCCTCACCACGAGATGAGTGCCGTTCAGGCCTGCGGGATCACCGGCGATGCGCCGTTCGCGCGCGCCTACGTCCACCAGGCCATGGTCGGGCTCGACGGCGAGAAGATGAGCAAGTCCAAGGGCAACCTCGTGCTCGTATCGACGCTGCGACAGTCAGGGGTCGACCCGATGGCCATCCGGCTGGCTGTCCTGGCCCACCACTACCGCACGCCCTGGGAGTGGACCGATCAGGTCCTGGCCGACGCGCAGAAACGACTTGCGACGTGGCGGGCAGGGTTGTCCGGCAACGGAGGCCCTTCGGCCGAGGCGACCATCGCACGCGTCCGTGAGTGTCTCGCCAATGACCTCGACGCGCCAGGCGCTCTGGCCGCGGTGGACGAGTGGGTTCGGGAGAGCCTGCAAGGGCGCGGCCCAGATGTCACGGCAGCGGGTGGTGCCAACGCGGCTGGTATTGAGCTCGGTGCCCCCGGGCTGGTCGGGCGCGCGTTGGACGCGCTGCTCGGCATGCGTCTTTAGCCGGAGGGTGGGTCCTCACCGCGACGACGCAGGTAGCGCTCGAACTCGCGTGCGATGGCGTCACCGCTGGCCTCCGGGAGGTCCGCGGTGTCCTGGGCCTCTTCGAGTGAATGGATGTACTCCGCCACCTCCTCATCGGACTCAGCCAGCTCATCGACTCCGTGCTCCCACGCCCGTGACTGTTCGGGGAGATCTCCGTGCGGGATGGACAGGTCGAGCAGCTCCTCAAGCTTGGCGATCAGCCCTAGGGTGGCCTTGGGTGATGGCGTGCCGCCCGCGTAGTGGGGAACGGCTGCCCAGCAGGACAATGCGGGCAGGTCTGACTGGGCGGCTGCGTCAGCCAGGACCCCGACGATGCCGGTGGCACCCTCGTACCTACTGGGTTCGAGGTCGAATCGCTGAGCGACGTCCTCGTTCTCCGAGGTGGCCGAGACGGGCAGGGGCCGGGTGTGCGGCACATCGGCGAGCAGGGCGCCCAGTGTCACGAACGTGGTGACGCCGATCTCCTTGGCGAACTCCAGCAGCTCGATGGTGAACGAACGCCAGCGTGTCGACGGCTCGATGCCCTGGACCAGGATGATGTCGCGATCCAGCGACGTGGACGTGGCCAGCAAGATGCGGGTCGTGGGCCAGCTGATCCGGCGCTTGCCGTCATCCAGGACGACCCGGGGACGGCTGACCTGGAAGTCGTAGTAGTCCTCCGGGTCGATCGCGGCGATCGGCTCGGCCTTCCACACCTCGGTGAGATGCTCGATGGCCGCTGTGGCTGCTTCGCCCGCGTCATTCCAGCCCTCGAAGGCAGCGATCATGATCGGGTCGCGCAGTTCCGGCACATCCGCGAGCTCAATCAACAGGAGCCTCCGATTGCTGCAAGATTGTTCTGAGATGGACCAGACTACGGAATGACGGTTGGGCGGCCCATCAACCCGCCGATAGACTTCCGTAGATCCAACCACAGAGAAGACGGGACTACCTTGAGCAGCCGCTCTGACCTCTTCCGCACTGCTCTTGCCGAGCGGGTCCTCGTGGCCGATGGCGCGATGGGCACCATGCTCCAGGCTGCTGATCCGTCCATGGCCGATTTCCAGGGCTATGAGGGCTGTAACGAGATCCTCAACGTCACCCGTCCGGACGTCGTGAGAAGCGTTCACGACGCCTACTTCGCGGTGGGGGTTGATGCTGTGGAGACCAACACCTTCGGCGCCAACCTGGCCAACCTCGGCGAGTACGGCATCTCCGATCGCATCTACGAGCTCGCCGAGTCCGGCTCCCGTATAGCCGTCGCCGCCGCCGAGCAGTGGTCGACGCCTGAGCACCCGCGTTTCGTGATCGGCTCGATGGGGCCCGGGACCAAGCTGCCTTCGCTGGGCCACATCGCCTTCGCCACCTTGCGCGACGCCTATGCGGAGCAGGCTCGCGGGCTGATCGACGGGGGGGTCGACGTCCTCCTGATTGAGACCTCCCAGGACCTGCTGCAGGCCAAGGCCGCCGTGATCGGTTCCAAGCGCGCACTGACCGCGGCCGGCGAGAACCTGCCGGTCATCGTCCATGTCACGGTCGAGACGACCGGCACCATGCTGATGGGTTCCGAGATCGGCGCGGCTCTGACCGCGCTGGAACCGCTGGGGATCGACGCGATCGGCCTCAACTGCGCGACCGGCCCGGCCGAGATGAGCGAGCACCTGCGTCATCTCTCACGGCACTCCCGTATCCCGATCAGCTGCATGCCCAACGCCGGGCTGCCCATTCTCACCAAGGAGGGCGCGGCATACCCGCTCACTCCCGAGCAGCTCGCAGCCGCGCACACCCAGTTCGTCAAGGAGTTCGGACTCTCCCTGGTCGGTGGTTGCTGCGGTACGACGCCCGCCCACCTTGCAGAGGTCGTCAAGGCTGTTGGCTGGACGCCGGTGCAGCCGCGCCGACCACACCCCGAGCATGGCGTCGCCTCGTTGTACTCCTCAGTGCCTTTCCGCCAGGACACGTCATTCTTGTCGATCGGCGAGCGCACGAATGCCAATGGCTCCAAGGCGTTCAAGGAGGCAATGCTGGCCTCCCGCTGGGACGAGTGCGTCGAGATCGCCCGCAACCAGACCAGGGACGGAGCCCACCTGCTCGACGTCTGCATCGACTACGTGGGCCGCGACGGCGTGCAGGACATGCACGAGATCGTCAGCCGGTTCGCGACGGCAAGCACCCTGCCGCTGGTTCTCGACTCCACCGAGCCTGCCGTGGTCGAGGCCGGCCTCGAGCTGCTGGGTGGCCGCGCGGTCGTCAACTCGGTCAACTACGAGGACGGCGAGGGTGAGGGCTCGCGATTCTCGCGGATCATGCCGGTGGTCAAGGAGCACGGCGCTGCCGTCATCGCGCTGACCATTGACGAGACCGGTCAGGCCCGAACCTGTGAGCACAAGGTCGCCGTGGCTGATCGGCTCATCACGGCGCTGACCGGTCGGTGGGGCATGAACGTCGAGGACATCATCGTCGACACGCTGACCTTCCCGATCGGCACGGGTCAGGAGGAGACACGTCGCGATGGTCTGGAGACCATCGAGGCCATCCGCGAGATCAAACGTCGCTATCCAGACGTTCAGACAACCCTGGGCGTCTCGAACGTGTCGTTCGGCCTCAAACCAGCCGTCAGGGTGGTCCTGAACTCGGTGTTCCTGCACGAGTGTGTCAAGGCAGGACTCGACTCGGCCATCGTGCATGCCGCCAGGATCGTGCCGATGGCGCGGATCCCGGAGGAGCAACGCCAGGTGGCCCTCGACCTTGTCTATGACAGGCGTGTCTGGGCAGGTGAGCCGGGGAAGAGCGAGCTGACCTATGACCCGCTGAGCCGCCTGCTGGAGCTGTTCGAGGGCGTGGACTCCGCCTCCGTGAAGGACGCTCGAGCCGAGGAGCTCGCCGCTCTGCCGCTGGAGCAGCGACTGGGCCGGCGGATCATCGACGGCGAGCGACAAGGTCTTGAGGACGACTTGCAGGCGGCCCTCGACCGAGGTGACAAGGCCCTCGACATCATCAACGACAACCTGCTCGACGGGATGCGGACCGTCGGCGAGCTGTTCGGCAAGGGCGAGATGCAACTGCCGTTCGTGCTGCAGTCTGCCGAGGTCATGAAGGCCGCAGTCGCCTATCTCGAGCCGTTCATCGAGGGTAACGCCGACGGCTCAGCCCGCGAGGCGAAGGCACGTATCGTGCTGGCCACAGTCCGGGGCGACGTCCACGACATCGGCAAGAACCTGGTGGACATCATCTTGTCGAACAACGGGTACGAAGTCGTCAACATCGGGATCAAGCAACCGATCGCCGAGATCATCCGTGCCGCCGAGGAGCACAATGCCGACGCCATCGGCATGAGCGGGCTGTTGGTGAAGTCGACGGTGGTCATGAAGGAGAACCTCGAGGAGCTCAACTCCCGCGGGTTCGCGGGGCGCTGGCCAGTGCTGCTCGGTGGCGCTGCCCTGACCCGTGCGTACGTGGAGAATGACCTGGCGGAGGTGTACCGGGGTGAGGTCCGTTACGCCAGAGATGCTTTCGAGGGTCTGCGCCTGATGGATGCGGTGGCGGCCGCCCGCGCCAACCCGGAGCTCAGCGTCTCGGACACCCTGCCAGAGCTGCGCAAACGGAGGGTACGTGCGGTGGTGGCTGCGGCCGATGAAGATGCACCCGCCGACACCATGCGATCGGACGTGGCCCAGGACAACAGCATCCCGACGCCGCCGTTCTGGGGCAGCCGGGTCGTCAAGGGCATCACCCTGGCCGACTACGCGTCATACCTCGACGAGCGGGCGACGTTCCTGGGGCAGTGGGGGTTGAAGGGCCAGCGCGGCGAGGACGGTGCATCCTACGAGGAGCTGGTCGAGACCGAGGGCCGGCCGCGGCTGCGGATGTGGCTCGAGCGGATCAAGACCGACGGTCTGCTCGAGGCCGCCGTCGTGTACGGCTACTTCCCTTGCTACAGCGAAGGGAACGATCTCGTGGTCCTTCACCACGAAGAGGGCCCGGACGGTGCGAAGGTCGGCAGTGAGCGGGCGCGTTTCTCCTTCCCGCGCCAGCGTCGTGACCGTCGGCTTTGCCTCGCCGACTTCTTCAAGACCAGGGAACGCTACGAAGCCGACGGTGAGCCAGACGTCATTGCCTTCCATCTGGTGACGATGGGTGCCAGGGTGGCTGAAGCGACCGCAGAGCTGTTTGGTCGCGACGCTTATCGCGAGTACCTCGAGCTTCATGGTCTGTCCGTGCAGCTGACCGAAGCGCTGGCCGAGATGTGGCATGCGCGAGTGCGCGACGAGCTCGGCTACGGCGCCGAGGACAAGGACGACCTCGGCGCGATCCTGCGTCAGGGCTATCGCGGGTCTCGTTACTCGTTCGGATATCCGGCCTGTCCGGACCTGGCCGACCGCGCGGTTCTGGTCGGGCTCCTCGACCCCTCACGCATCGGGGTGACCCTCTCGGAGGAGCTACAGCTGCACCCGGAGCAGTCCACTGACGCCCTGGTCGTGCATCACCCAGAGGCCAAGTACTTCAATGCGACGTAGCCTTCTGCGACATGACTGCAATGCGACATGACAGCGGTGCGACATGACTTCAGTGCGACATGACCTGTGGCCCCACATGACCGCGCCGCTTCCGGCGGCAGTTCTGTGGGACATGGACGGCACCCTGGTGGACACTGAGCCCTACTGGATCGCCGAAGAGCGCTCTCTGGTGGAGCAGCACGGCGGTGTGTGGACAGACGAGCACGCATATCAGCTCGTCGGTAACGACCTGATGGTCTCGGCGGAGTACATCCTGGCTCATTCGCCGATCCTGCTGACGCCGGTCGAGGTCGTCAACGAGCTTCTGTCTGGCGTCGTCGCCAGGGTCGCCGAGCATGTGCCGTGGCGCCCGGGTGCCCGAGAGCTGCTGGCAAGCCTTGTGGCACAAGGGGTTCCGTGCGCGCTCGTCACGATGTCGTGGGAGTCGCTGGCCACAGCCGTGGTGAAGAACCTGCCGAGGGGCAGCTTCGCCGCGGTCATCACCGGAGATGTCGTGAGCCATGGCAAGCCCCACCCCGAGCCATACCTGGCAGCTGCGCGTCTGCTCGGGGCCGACCTCGGAGCCTGCATCGCGATCGAGGACTCGCCGCCGGGAGTCGCCTCCGCGGTGGCGGCCGGCATACCGACGATTGCCGTGCCACATCGCGTCCCGGTGCCGGAGACCATCGGCGCTGTTCAGATCTCGACCCTGGCGGGTCTCGAGCCGCGAGACCTGTTGCGCCTGTTGGCCTGATTGTTCAGCGTCCGTGCCCGTCAGGCCCGGGAAGCCCAGGAGCTCGTGTTCGCCGCAGCAGCCAGGACTTGTGCCAGCTCTTCGTAGCCGTCAGCCACCGGACCGACCGTGACCCGCACGTGTCCGCCTCCACCCGGCAGGACGTCGAACGGCGTTCCGGGCGTGACACCCACCCCCTGGCTGGCCAGCCGGACGATGGCAGCTGACTCGTCGTGGACGGGCACCCACAGGTTCAGCCCGTCGCCGCTGGCGACCTCCACATCGCGTGCCTTAAGTGCGGCGACCAGGGTGCCACGTCGACGGGTGTACTCATCTCGGGCGTGGTCGACGTCGGCGACGGCGGCCGGGTCGGTGAGCAGGCTCAGCAGCACGCGCTGCAACAACCGGCTGCTCCAGCCCTGTCCCAGCTGCCGGCGGTGGAGGATCTCGCGGAGCAGCTCGCTCGGTCCGCCCATGGCAGCCAGCCGGAGGTCGGGGCCGTGGGACTTGGAGAAGCTGCGGATGTGGATCACCTGGTCCGGAATCCACTGACCCAGGCTGATCGGCGCGGTGGCGGCCACGGCACCGGCCGAGTCGTCCTCGACGACCGGCATGCCTGCTTGGGCAAGGATTGGCGCCAGGTCCCGCGCGCGCTGCCCGGTCATCGACGCACCCGTCGGGTTCTGGGCTCTCGGCTGCAGGAAGACCGCCGCGATGGGACTGCGCAGGGCTTCGGTCAGCGGCTCCGGGCACAGTCCCGCGTCGTCGACCGGCACCCCCACCACCTCGACACCGATGGACTCGAGCAGGTCCAGCAGGGGAGGGAAGCCCGGGTGTTCGACGACAACCCGGTCGCCGAAACGGAGCAGCGATCGGGACACCAGGTCCAGGCCGTCCATGGCCCCGTCCACGACCATGAGCTCCTCGGCCGGGTAGGGCCACTGGGCCTTCAGGACCTCCAGCAGCCCAGGCAGAACCGGATCATCCAGATAGCTGCCCGGGATGCCAGCGGTGGTGAGATCGCTCAGTGCCGGTCCGAGGTTCGGCAGCAATGCTGGGTCGGGGGTGCCGGTGGACAGGTCGAGGGCGAAGTCGAGCTGCCTCTCCAGGGCCCGACGGTATCGGCCGGGGGCAGGCTCCTGCAGGCCGGCGACCGTGGTGCCGCGGCGACCATCGGTGCGAATGGCACCGGAACGGGCAAGGAGTGCCCAGCCGGCACTGACCGTGGTGGGGGACAGACCCAGCCGGGTGGCCAGGGCCCGGATCGGTGGGAGCCTGGCACCAGGCGCAAGCGCACCATCACGAACGGCGCGGCTCACCGCCTGGGCGATGCCTTTGGCACTTGGTGCCTCCAGCCGTTGCTCGATGGCTGACAGCGCGGTCGTCATGTTTGTAACATAGCAAGAGACTCATTGTGTGATCAATGAGGTGGCACGTATTGTGTCGCCATGACACAGCGAATCTCACACTGGATCGATGGTCGCGAGACCCCTGGCACCTCCGGCCGCACGGCCCCCGTGTACAACCCGGCAACGGGCCAGCGCAGTGCCGATGTGGAGCTCGCCAGCGGCAGCGAGGTCGATGTCGCGGTCGCCAAGGCCGTGGTCGCAGCCAGGCAGTGGCGGCACGCGTCCTTGTCCCAACGGGCAGGTGTGCTCTTTGCCTTTCGCCAGCTGTTGCACGAACGCACCGACGAGCTTGCGGCGATCGTCACGGCCGAGCACGGCAAGGTCCTGTCAGACTCTGCCGGCGAGATTGCCCGTGGGCTGGAGAACGTCGAGTTCTCCGCAGGCGTGCCACAGCTGCTCAAGGGCGGGTTCTCCGAGCAGGTCTCGACCGGGGTGGATGTCTACTCGATACGTCAGCCTCTGGGTGTGGTGGCCGGCATCACCCCGTTCAACTTTCCCGTGATGGTGCCCCTGTGGATGTGTGCCAACGCCATCGCCTGCGGCAACGCCTTCATCCTCAAGCCAAGCGAGAAGGACCCCTCGGCGTCGCTGTTCCTGGCCCAGATGTGGAAGGACGCCGGTCTGCCTGACGGTGTCTTCACGGTTGTCCAGGGTGACAAGGAGGCTGTCGACGCGCTGCTGACCCACGCCGACGTAGCAGCCGTGAGCTTCGTCGGCTCGACGCCGATCGCCAGGTACATCTACGAGACCGGCACTGCCCAGGGCAAGCGGGTCCAGGCCCTCGGCGGAGCCAAGAACCATGCTCTGGTGCTGCCCGACGCCGACGTGGAGATGGCTGCCGATGCGGTGGTCTCCGCGGCATACGGCTCGGCCGGTGAGCGTTGTATGGCGCTGTCCGTCGCCGTCGCCGTGGGTGACGTCGCCGACAGGTTGGTGGACGCACTCGCTGCACGCCTGCCGAAGCTCACCATCGGTGATGGCACCCACCCGGACACCGACATCGGTCCGCTGATCACGGCGGAGCACCGCGATAAGGTTGCCGGCTACATCGGCGCCGGTGCCCAGCAGGGTGCCACTCTGGTGGTTGACGGTCGTCAGGCTGACGTGCCCTCCGGGGGCTTCTTCCTCGGGACGACCCTGATGGACCATGTCACCCCCGAGATGACCGTCTACTCCGATGAGATCTTCGGGCCGGTGCTCTGCGTCGTCCGCGCGGAAACCTATGAGCAGGGTCTGGCGCTGATCAACGACAACCCTTACGCGAACGGGACGGCGATCTTCACCCGTGATGGCGGGGCGGCCCGCCAGTTCCAGTTCGAGGTGGAGGTCGGCATGGTCGGTATCAACGTCCCTGTTCCGGTGCCGGTGGCCTACTACTCGTTCGGCGGCTGGAAGGCCTCACTGTTCGGCGACTCGCACATGTATGGCGCCGAGGGCATGAACTTCTACACCCGCGGCAAGGTCGTCACCTCTCGCTGGCCCGATCCGGCCACCTCCGCCGTCGACCTCGGCTTCCCTCGCACGCGATAGGAGATCTCCATGGCCCACACAACCAACCAGACCAAGACCCAGACCAAGACCCAGACAGCGCCCCGGACACCAGCGCCCCGGACACCCTCCGACGAGGCCCGCGTTCGCGCCGACGACCGCGCGCACGTCTTCCATTCGTGGTCCGCCCAGGCCCAGATCGACCCTATGCCGATCGCCTCTGCGTCCGGTTCGCACTTCACCGACTACTCAGGCAAGCGCTACCTCGACTTCTCCTCGCAGCTGGTGAACGTCAATATCGGGTACCAGCACCCCAAGCTCGTTGCTGCTATCCAGGAGCAGGCCGGCAAGCTCGCCACCATCTCTCCGGCCTTCGCCAACGATGCGCGCAGCGAGGCGGCCCGGCTCATCGCCGAGGTCGCCCCGGGGGACCTCAATGCCGTCTTCTTCACCAACGGCGGGGCCGACGCCAACGAGAACGCGATCCGGATGGCGCGGCTGCACACCGGGCGTCACAAGATCCTGGCCGCCTACCGCAGCTATCACGGTGCCACTGCCGGCGCCATTGCGCTCACCGGTGACCCGCGCCGCTGGGCCTCGGAACCAGGAGAGCCCGGGATCATCCACTACTGGGGCCCGTACGCCTATCGCTCCGCGTTTCACGCGGCCACCGAGCAGGAGGAGTCCGATCGCGCGCTGTCGCATCTGCGGGACCTGCTGATGGTTGAGGGATCACACACGGTTGCCGCGATCATCCTGGAGACGGTTGTCGGCACCAACGGGATCCTGGTCCCGCCACCCGGGTATCTCGCCGGGGTCCGCGCGTTGTGCGACGAGTTCGGGATCGTCATGATCGCCGATGAGGTCATGGCCGGTTTCGGTCGCTGCGGGGAGTGGTTCGCAGTGGACCACTGGGGCGTGACACCGGACCTGATCACGTTCGCGAAGGGGGTCAACTCCGGATATGTGCCGCTGGGTGGTGTGCTGATCTCGGACGCGATCGCCGCGACGTTCGCGGACCGGGCCTTCCCCGGCGGGCTGACGTACTCAGGTCATCCGCTGGGGTGTGCCGCAGCGGTGGCCTCAATCAACATCTTCCGTGAGGAAGGCATCATCGAGCATGCTCGCTCGCTGGGGACCGACGTGATCGGTCCCGAGCTGCTGGCGCTTGCCGAACGGCACCCATGTGTTGGTGAGGTTCGCGGGCTCGGCGTCTTCTGGGCGCTGGAGCTGGTACGCGACCGCGCCACCCGTGAGCCGCTGGTGCCGTTCAACGCCCGTGGCGCCGATGCCAGGCCGATGGCCGAGTTCGCAGCCGCGTGCAAGGACCAAGGACTATGGCCGTTCGTCCACTTCAACCGGACCCACGTCGTGCCGCCGTGCACAACGTCCGCAGAAGAGGTCAGGGAAGGAATCGCGATCCTCGACAACGCACTGAAGGTGGCCGACACGTACTACATCGGCAGCTGACTGCATCGGGACTCGAGGTGACAGCTGAAGCCGCCTCGTGCGCTTTGTGAAGTCGCACTAGTCGACGACCTGACTTCGGGCCCTTCGCTGGGTCGATCAGTGCGAGTCAAGGGACATGGGGTCTTCGCAGGTCAGTCTGCGGTGGGCGGGACCTGCATGTCGTAGGTGACCCACATGGTGCGCTCGGCCACCTGGTCGTACTTGCTCCGGGCACGGTGGTTGTCATCCGCGGTGATCCAGCGGATCTTGCTCCAGCCACGATGTCGGGCGATCGTCCGCAAGGCCTCCAGGAGGGCATCCACCGCGCCCATGCCACGCGCGGCCGGCGTGACGAAGAGGTCATCGAGGTGGCCTGCCACGGCAGCAGCCAGCGGCCGGAAGTACGGACGGTAGTGGGCCAGGCCAACCGCGGTGCCGCTTGCGTCGCGAACCAGCAGCGCCTTGACGTCGTGGTCGGGGTCGGTGATCCATGACCACACCCGATCGAGCTGTGCGTCCGTCACGGTGTCTTGGTAGAAGTCGGCAGGCGCGATACAGCTCCCGCCATGCCGTGCTGTCGTCAGGGCCCGGTGGTCCAACCGTGAAAGGACGAGAGGTCATGCCTCAATCTGGTCATCTGCTTCTAGTCGTCTACCAGAACGACGGCAGTCGTTCTCTGCGGGTCGAGAGCGAGAACGGCTGCGCCCTCGGGCAGGGGTGGGGGAGTTCCACCCCACTCCGGACACAGGCTGCGGTGGTCGCACCAGTCGCAGAGTCTGGACTTGCTCGGCCGCCAGTCACCGGTCTGGGCTGCGGTCTCGATGGCATGCCACAAGGCCTTGAGCTTGCGTTCGACCGCGAGCAGGTCGGCCTCGTCGGGGGAGTAGCGCACAATCTCGGAGTTGGCGAGATAGACCAGCTGCAGCATTTGCGGTACCTGCCCACGCAACCGCCACAGCACGAGCGCATAGAACTTCATCTGGAACAACGCCTTGCCCTCGAAGAGCTCCGACGGCGATCGGCCGGTCTTGTAGTCGACGACCCGGATCTCGCCCGTGGGCGCGACGTCGAGCCGGTCGACATAGCCGCGCAGGGTCAACCCGTCCAGATCGGTCTCGACGTAGAGCTCGCGCTCGGCTGGCTCCAGGCGGGTTGGGTCCTCCAGGGTGAACCATCGCTCAATCAGCGAGACGGCGTCGCTGAACCAGCTCGCCACCGCGGCCGGGTCGCTCTCTTCCACGAGGTCGGCCAGCTCCGGCCGGCCCCCCACCAGCGCCTGCCACTGCGGCCCGACCATGGCTGCGGCGGCTTCGAGGGTCCGGCCGGATGACGGGAGGTCGAACAGCCGCTCCAGGACGGCGTGAACCAGGGTGCCTCGCGCCGCCGCGGCACTGGGCGGCGACGGGAGCTTGTCGATCACCCGAAAGCGGTAGAGCAGTGGACACTGCATGAAGTCTGCGGCCCGGCTTGGGGACAGTGCGGCAACCATGCAAGGCACTGTAGGCGGGCGCGCTGACACAGGGGGCACCGACACTGGCGCACCGAGGTGCGGCGCATCAACGCTGGCCGCAACAACGCTGGCCGCACTGACATAGGGTCGCTCCATGGCCGCAAGCACCGAGGACGCGACAGGTCCGGCCCCTGGCTGGCGCATTGTCACGATCGGCGGGGTGCCCGTCTACATCGGCAGGTCCTGGCCGGTGATCGCCCTGATCATCGTGTTCCTCTACGGCCCCGGCGTCGCCCGTGATCGCCCGGACCTAGGGGTCGGCGCCTACGCCGTTGCCGTGGGGTTCGCCCTTCTGCTGCTGATCTCGGTGTTCGCGCACGAGGCCTCCCACGCGGTCGTGGCCACCCGGCTGGGCTACCGCGTGAACCGCGTCGTGGCTGATCTCTGGGGTGGGCACACGGCCTACGAAACCTCCGCCGCCCGACCGGGAGCCAGTGCGCTGGTGGCTATCGCCGGGCCTGCAGCCAACGCCCTCCTGGCTGTGGTCGGCAGGTTGGCCCTGCCCGCTGTCCCTGACGGCATCGCCTTCCAGCTGGTCGGCGCGATCGTCTGGACCAATGCCTTCGTCGCCGCGTTCAACCTCTTGCCAGGGCTTCCGCTGGACGGCGGCTTCCTGGTCGACTCCCTTGTCTGGCGAATCACCGGCAGCCGCGAGAGCGGGCTCATCGCGGCGGGTTGGTGCGGGCGGGTCGTGACAGTCCTGGTCGTCCTGTGGTTTGTGGGTGTGCCACTGCTGAACGGCCAGCCCCCGGATCTGTTCAACATCGCCATGGGGATGTTCATAGGGTCCTTCCTGTGGGTGGGTGCCACCAACGCCATCCGTGCAGGCCGCGGGAGTCGTCTGCTGGGCGCCATACGGATTGACTCCGTATGGCGGCGCGCGGCGGCCCTGCCTGCCCGGGCGAGTGCCGCGCAGGCGCTTGCGCTACGCACCAGCGGGCCGGGCGGCACGGCCGTGGTCGTCGAGGACGACGGGCGAAGGGCCATCGGGCTCCTTGACGACGAGGCGCTGCGCGCGATCCCCGAACAGTCTCTTGGGAGTGTCTCGGTCACCGCCGTGATGCAGCAGCAGCCGGACGGCTGGGTCGTCGAGGCCACCGGCGATCAGTCGATCGCCACCGTGGTGATGGCGATGCAGCACCTTGGGATCCGGGCCGTGCCGGTGCGTGGCCCTGACGGGCTGATAGCCGGCATCGTGCTGGCCGGCGATCTCGAGGCCGCGCTGTCTCGAAGGCCTGCTCCGCCCACCTAGACTTGTCCGTCATGAGCCCGCACAGTCCCGTCACCACGCGTGCCACTGGCGCCCACCTGCGTCGTGGATCGTTCGCCGAGGGTGAGCGCGTGCAGCTGACCGACCCGAAGGGCAAGCTTCACACCATCACTCTGGAGCCCGGCAAGGACTTCCACACCCACCGCGGCTGGCTGGCCCACAACGACCTGATCGGCGCGCCGGACGGGTCGACGTTCAAGAACACCGCTGGCGTCGAGTACCTGGCCGTTCGTCCACTGCTCTGCGACTACGTCCTGTCGATGCCGCGCGGCGCTGCAGTGGTCTATCCCAAGGACTCCGCCCAGATCGTGGCCATGGCCGACATCTTCCCGGGCGCCCGGGTGGTCGAAGCCGGTGTCGGGTCGGGCGCCTTGAGCATGTCGCTGCTTCGGGCCGTCGGCGACCTCGGCCACCTCCATTCTTTCGAGCGCCGTGAGGAGTTTGCCGACATCGCGCGGGGAAATGTCGAAGGCTTCTTCGGCGGTCCGCACCCGGCTTGGCAGATCACCATCGGCGACCTGGTCGAGACCCTGCCGACTTCGGTCCAGGCGGGCACCATCGATCGAGTCGTCCTGGACATGCTGGCCCCCTGGGAGTGTCTTGACGTCGTCGCCGACGCCTTGGCCCCCGGTGGTGTGCTCATCTGTTATGTCGCCACCGTCACTCAGCTCTCCCGGGTGGCCGAGGCATCGCGCGACCATGGGGGCTTCACCGAACCGTCAGCCTGGGAGTCGCTGGTCCGTGGCTGGCACCTCGAAGGACTGGCGGTCCGACCCCAACACCGGATGCACGGTCACACCGGCTTCCTGATCACCACCAGGCGGCTCGCCCCGGGTGTCACGCCTCCGCTGCGCAAGCGCCGCCCGGCCAAGGGTGCCCTCGATGGGGACACTGAGCTCCCCACCGGCGACTGGTCAGAAGAGGACATGGGGGAGAGGGTCACCTCGGAGAAGAAGATTCGACGCGTTCGACGATCTTTGACAGATACACCCACCACGTAGTCCTATGTCGGGTTAGGGTCGAATTGTCGGTTGCGAACGAGGCCGACAGGTGACGCGAGGAGGTTCCAATCATGTCCGAGAACTCCGCCCAACATGAGGATCAGCACGGCCCCTCGGTCGAGCCGGTCGAGCCGGTCGAGCCGGTCGACAAGGCGGAGGCTCTGCGCCAGCAGTCTCTTCTGTCCGAGGAGGTGGCAGGCCTGCGCCGCCGTCTGGCGGACTCACCAACCCGGTCGCGTGACCTGGAGAACCGCGTGCTGCAGCTGCAGACTGCGTTGTCGACGCTGTCGTCCCAGAACGAACGCCTCGTGCGGACACTGCGCGAGGCCCGCGAGCAGATCGTCACCCTCAAGAGCGAGGTTGACCGGCTGGCCCAGCCACCGTCTGCCTACGGCTTGATCCTCGAGTCCTACGACGATGCCACCGTCGACGTCCTGACCAGCGGTCGCAAGATGCGGGTCGCCGTGTCGCCGTCGGTCGACCCGAGCGAGCTGTCCGCCGGGCGAGAGGTGATGCTCAACGAGGCCCTCAACGTCGTCGCGACCTGCGGCTTCGAGCGCATCGGCGAGATCGTGATGCTCAAGGAGCTGCTGGGTGACGACAGGGTGCTCGTGGTGGCGCACGCCGACGAAGAGCGCGTCTGCCGGATGGCCGAGAGCCTGGACGGAGAACCGATCCGGGTTGGCGATGCCTTGCTGCTGGACTCTCGTTCGGGCTTCGTCTACGAGCGGATCCCCAAGGCCGAGGTTGAGGACCTGGTCCTCGAAGAGGTGCCGGACATCGACTACAGCGACATCGGCGGGCTGGCCGGTCAGATCGAGGCGATCCGTGATGCCGTGGAGCTGCCCTACCTGTACCCGGACCTGTTCATGGAACACAAGCTGAAGCCGCCCAAGGGCGTCCTGCTCTATGGCCCTCCCGGTTGCGGAAAGACGCTGATCGCCAAGGCGGTTGCCGCGTCGCTGGCAAGGAAGGTTGCGGCCAAGGAAGGCAAGCCCATCGGCAAGTCCTTCTTCCTGAACATCAAGGGCCCCGAGCTGCTCAACAAGTACGTCGGTGAGACCGAGCGCCACATTCGCCTGATCTTCCAGCGGGCCCGCGAGAAGGCCTCCGACGGCACGCCTGTGGTGGTCTTCTTCGACGAGATGGACGCGCTCTTCCGGACCCGTGGCTCCGGCGTGTCCTCAGATGTCGAGACGACGATCGTGCCGCAGCTGCTCTCCGAGATCGACGGTGTCGAACGTCTCGAGAACGTCATCGTCATCGGTGCGTCCAACCGCGAGGACATGATCGACCCCGCGATCCTGCGACCCGGCCGGCTCGACGTGAAGATCAAGATCGAGCGTCCCGACGCCGAGAGCGCCCGTGACATCTTCAGCAAGTACCTCACCGCGGACCTGCCGCTGCACGAGTTCGACCTGGCCGAGCACGGAGACTCCGCGCAGCGAACCGTCGAGGCGATGATCCAGTCGGCTGTTGAGCGGATGTACTCCGAGATCGACGCCAACCGGTTCCTGGAGGTCACCTATGCCAACGGTGACAAGGATGTCCTCTACTTCAAGGACTTCAACTCCGGGGCGATGATCCAGAACATCGTCGATCGCGCCAAGAAGATGGCGATCAAAGACTTCCTCACGACATCTCAGAAGGGCATCCGGATCGAGCATCTGCTCGCCTCGTGCGTTGACGAGTTCAAGGAGAACGAGGACCTTCCCAACACGACCAACCCGGACGACTGGGCTCGCATCTCCGGCAAGAAGGGCGAGCGCATCGTGTACATCCGCACGTTGGTCACCGGCAAGGACGGCACCGAGCCGGGTCGCTCCATCGAGGCGGTCGCCAACACGGGTCAGTATCTGTAAGGCGATCCACCAGGTTTCATGCCGTGGAACCACCGAATCAGATAGTGGGAGAGCAGGATTCGGTGGTTCTGGGGCAACACGCGGGCTGATGTTCAGGTCAGGAGCAGCTGGAAATACGTGGTGCTGACATATGCGCCGAACTTGAACCCGACCTCGTCCAACGTGCCCACCTCCGCGAAGCCCATCTTGCGGTGCACGGCATTGCTGGCCGGGTTCGGCTGCGCCACCACGGCGACGACGAGATGGACGTCGTCCTGGCGGAGCAGGGTGAGCAGCTCGTTGTACAGCCGCGACCCAAGGCCGCTGCCGGTCGCCTCCGGTGCGAGGTAGACCGACGTCTCGCGGGTAAGTCGGTAGGCGGGGCGGGCCCGGAAGGCTCCCGAGTAGGCGTAGCCGAGCACCTTCTCGCCGTCTCCCGCCGCGAGACTGTGTGCGACCAAGAAGTGATCACCCACCGCCGTGCTGTCGAGCTTCGCCTGCCACCAGGACAGGGGCGGCTCCTCGAGGTCGAAAGTCGCCGTGCTCGCGGCCACCGACTGGGCGTAGATCGCAGCAATCGCCAGGAGATCGGATGACCCGGCAGGGCGCACAGCAATATTGCTCATATGCTCTGGCGAACCGTGGTCTGGTCCACGCGCCGACGAACGATGAGCGTCGCTAGGGCGACGTCGAGAGCCAGGACCAGAGTGATGCGCACGAGGCAACCCTAACAAGCGAGCCATTCAGCTATGGCTGCGACTCTGTCAGGGGCGCAGATATCGACGCAGCTCACCGACCAGCTCGGCGCGGTGCTGCCGTCCGATGGGCGTCGCCCCCGGGAAGCTGGCGAACCCGTGCGGGGCACCGACGGGGTTGGTGTGGCGCACGGGCACGCCGGCGGCAGCCATCCGCTCGGCTTAGAGCTTGCCTTCGTCTCGCAGTGGATCGAGATCCGCAGTCTGGACCAGCGCAGGCGGAAGATTCGCGTGGCTCGTGGCCCACAGGGGAGAGATCAGCGGGTCGTCGGCGGTGAGCCCGTGGGGACCGAGGTAGTGCTGGAGGAAGACGTCGATGCTGGCTCGGCTGAGAATCGGCGCGTCGGCGTGCTCAACGATGGACGGCTGGCTCAGGGTCGCATCGATGCCGGGATACATCAGCGCCTGGTGTGCGATCGTCGGCCCGCCCTCGTCCCGGATGACCTGACAGACGATCGCCGACAGGTTTCCTCCGGCGCTGTCACCGCACACGGCAAGGCGAGAACCGTTGCCGCCCCACGAGCCGGTGACTTTGGCGCGACTCCGGCGAATGCCGGGCAGGTCCTTGCCGACGATCGACCGGCCGCCGAAGCGGTCGAGGGCCGCCGTGAAGACCCCTGGTGTGCAGGGGCATGCGATTCATGCCCACGGCGCGCGGATGGGCCCGCGGGGTGGCGGTTCGCCTAGGCTGGCAGCATGACGGTGCGTCGAGTGATGGGGATCGAAACGGAATACGGCATCTCGGTGCCCGGCGATCCGACCGCGAACCCCATGCTGCTGTCCGGATATGTCGTCAACGCCTACGCCAGCGTTCGAGGTTCGCGCGCCGGTCGGGCAGGCTGGGACTACGAGGACGAGATGCCGCTGCGTGATGCGCGCGGATTCGAGATCCCCCGGCAGTTTGCGGATGCCAGCCAGCTGACCGACGAAGAAGATCCCACGCTGGCCAACGTGGTGCTCACCAACGGTGCCCGCCTGTATGTCGACCACGCACATCCGGAGTACAGCTCGCCCGAGGTGACCTCACCACGGGCCGCCCTGTGCTGGGACCGGGCGGGGGAGCAGATCATGCTCGAATCGGTCCGGCGCCTGTCCGGGCTACCGGGTACGGCCGGCGTGAACCTGTACAAGAACAACACCGACGGCAAGGGTGCGTCATACGGCACGCACGAGAACTACCTGATGCGTCGCGAGACACCGTTCTCGGAAATCACTCACCACCTGATCCCCTTCTTCGTGGCCCGACAGGTGATGTGCGGGGCGGGCAGGGTTGGCATCGGTCAGGACTCGACGAACGCCGGCTTCCAGATAGCCCAGCGGTCGGACTTCTTCGAGGTTGAGATAGGCCTTGAGACCACGCTCAAACGTCCCATCATCAACACCCGCGACGAACCGCATGCGGTGGCCGCGCTGTACCGCCGACTCCATGTGATCATCGGTGACGCGAACCAGTGCGACGTCGCCGGACTTCTCAAGATGGGCACGACCAGCCTGGTCCTGGCCATGATCGAGGACCACGCCCTTGATGTGGACCTCAGCGTCCGCAAACCCGTGGCCACCCTCCACGCGGTGTCGCACGACCCTGGCCTGCAAGAGCTCATCGAGCTCCGTGACGGCCGGACCATGACTGCGGTCCAGCTTCTCTGGATCTACTACGAACAGGCTGATCGCTACCTGCAGGCGCGTAACCCCGGCGCCATCGACGATGACACTGCAGAGGTGATGTCACGCTGGGCCTCGGTGCTCACCAGGCTCGAGCGTGACCCCATGGAATGCGCCCGTGAGATCGACTGGGTCGCCAAGCTTGCTCTTCTGCAGGGGTATCGCGACCGGGATGGGCTTGAATGGTCCGATCACCGGCTCAAGGCGATCGACATCCAGTGGTCGGATATCCGTCCCGAGAAGGGCCTGTTCCAGCGTCTTGCCCAACGCGGGCGGATCGAGTCGCTGACCGAGGATGCGGCGGTGAAGTCGGCCATCACCAACCCGCCCGAGGACACTCGCGCCTACTTCCGGGGTCGCTGCTTGGAGAAGTACTCGACCGAGATCGCCGCTGCGTCCTGGGACTCGGTGATCTTCGACGTTCCGGGCCAGACGGCACTGCAGCGGGTCCCCATGCTCGAACCACTGCGTGGAACCCGAGAAGGTGTCGGCGACCTGATCGATCGCAGTCCCGACGCCTCGACCCTTTTAAGGGAATTGGCCGCCGCCAGCGGTTGACAGCGGGCTAGGCTGCAAAAGAGGAAGGTTGTCCGGCGTTCTTGCTCTAGGTAAGGTCAGCGCCGGTCCCGATCAACGCCCGTGGAGGAACAGATGCCAAGCCAGGAGCACAGCCGACCGCAGCGTCGCGACGACACCCCGGACGAGGCGCCCGAGCCCAGCGCAGCCACCCCTGAGGCAACAGCGCGCAAGGATGCACTCGACGACGACATCGACAGCGTGCTGGACGAGATCGATGGAGTTCTCGAGTCAAACGCAGAGGAGTTCGTGCGCGGTTTCGTGCAGAAGGGTGGCCAGTGAGCCTCGGCTCTGGGGGCGGCAGCGGACGGCTGCCCGCAGCGTTCATGACGACTGGTTCCTCATCCTTCACCGAGTTCATCGGCGTGCACGCTCCTGAGCTGCTGCCGTCGCGGCGCCCATTGCCACTGAGCGGGACGTTCGAGCTGCCACATGGTACGACGATCGTGGCGCTCACCTATGACGGCGGCATCGTCATGGCCGGTGACCGCCGGGCCACCATGGGCAACCTGATCGCCAACCGCGACATGGAAAAGGTGTTCGCTGCCGATCAGTACTCTGCGGTCGGGATCGCCGGTACCGCGGGTCTTGCCATCGAGATCGTGAAGCTGTTCCAGGTCGAGCTCGAGCACTACGAGAAGATCGA
>Ga0208716_1000131_pt1 | contig 29220 bp, 22 predicted proteins | sample NGESurdeep092012_8_FD_184482 | JGI IMG/M metagenome (GOLD analysis project Ga0208716, IMG submission 184482) | Arctic peat soil microbial communities from Barrow, Alaska - NGEE Surface sample 415-3 deep-092012 (SPAdes) | ecosystem: Environmental > Terrestrial > Soil > Wetlands > Peat ...
GCGTGTTGTTGCTTGGCTACGAAATCTGGCTGGAAACGTTCGAACTGGTGCGGCAATGCTGCAATGCCGTCATCATCAACTGGTCGACGGACGATTCATGGAAGTACGAGCAGCTTTCCAAGCTCGTCGCGCCGGCATTCGACATCTACGCCACCACCTATCCTGAAGCAATCGCCAAATCGCAAAGGGGCGGGCATTCCAATTTCGTCCTGACGCAATGGGCGGCGAGCGCCGCGAGTCTCGCCAAACCATTGCCCGCCGGAGAATGTCGCTACCCGGTATCTTTTGTGGGATCTTGCTACGGCAATCGGCGAAAATGGATTTCGGCGCTTGAACAGCGAGGCATAGATGTAGCATGCTTCGGCCACGGATGGAACAATGGGCCGGTGCGTTCGGAGGAGATACCGAAAATTATGCGGGAATCGGTGATCAGCCTGAATTTCGGGGATTCCGGAGTGGTGATGCGCGGCCTGGTTCCCGTGAGGAGTCGCCAGATCAAGGCTCGGGTCTTCGAGGCGCCTGGCGCGGGCGGGTTCCTCATGACAGAAAGCGCAGAAAATCTGGATCGTTTCTATCGGGTCGGCGAGGAAATTGTCGTCTTTGAAGGCGTCTCAGACCTTGCGGACAAGATAAATTATTTTCTCGGCCACCCAGAGGAAAGGGACAGAATCGCCATGGCGGGCCATGTCCGCACGAGGAACGAGCATACCTATGCCGTGCGGTTCGGGCATTTGCTTGAAATCGCCTCCCGAATCAAGGCTGCACGGGGGGAGCGACCATGCGCAATCGATTTCGGCAAATTCGACTCGGTCCGGAAGAGGTACAAAACGGGCTTGCTCTTGAAACTGGTAAAGTTCGTGCTGCTCGCCCCCTGCATGGCGGCATGGGGGCGTAACAGAGGGCCGCGCGCGGCGCGCAGATTCTTATTCGAGATCAGCTGGCGAGTGGTTGGCAAAAAAACCTATTCTGTCTCCGGCTGGCCCGGCAGGCTGTTTTACCGAGAAAGCTGATGCAGGCTCCCGTCAGCGTAATCGTTCCTTGTTATCGTTGTTCGGAAACAATCGAGCGCGCGGTAGCCTCGATCGCAGCGCAGACGCTTCCGCCTATGGAAGTGCTGTTAGTCGATGACGGCAGCGGCGATGCAGGAAAAACGCTGGAACTTCTTCGCCGATTGCAGGAAAAATATCAAGACAGGATTGGTTTGAAGATCATTTCCCTCGAAAAAAATGGCGGCCCGGGTGTTGCTCGGAATGCGGGATGGGCTGCGGCCACACAGCCCTATATTGCTTTTCTGGATGCCGATGACGAATGGCACCCGGAAAAATTGGATATCCAGCATGAGTACATGCGGGGAAATCCAGAGATTGCTGTCACGGGACATCAGTATGTTGTAGTGCTCGACAGTAAGCCGACGCTACACGCTTCTTCTATATCCTCATACAAGAATATTAGTCCGCTAAGCCTCCTTTTTAAGAACTGTTTTCCAACTTCATCGGTGATGCTAAGAAGCAAGGTTCCGTTTCGGTTTACTCCAGGAAAACGCTGCGCTGAAGATCTATATCTGTGGCAACAGCTGGCTTTTGCCGGATTTCCGATTGTTCGCATTGAGGCTTCACTAGTGCAATATTACAAAGCAATCTATGGGGAACGAGGTTTAAGTGCCCAACTTTGGGAAATGGAGAAGGGAGAATTGAGTAATCTCGTAGCCCTATACCGGGCAGGGAGCATCAACCGGTTGTTGTTCATTGCCGCGACGGTTTTTTCCATCGCAAAATACCTCAAGCGGCTGGTTGTCACATAGACAAGTCGGCCACTCCGGCGCGTGTCCGACGGCGTCACACGCTGGCGCGGTCCTGGAACGTATTGCTGAACTCCCTCTGCAGGCGGTCGGATGATTTGGGCCTGCCGCATAGGCGCGAACTCGAGAGTTTACTCAGGGCGCAAGCGCATGAACGCTGATCCGCACACCCGTCCGCGCATCTGCATCGTTGTCGCAGCGACCTTGACGCTGAAGGCATTCATGCTCGGACACCTGCAAGCCTTGACCAAGATTGCCGAAGTTACGGCGGTGGCCAATTTCACCCCGGAGGATGAGCCTTTTCCATGGTCTGAAGAGATTACCTGCGTGGCGATTCCCATCGCGCGCCCCATTGCCCCCTGGGCTGACCTGCTGGCGCTGCTGGCTCTGTTCCGGCTGTTCCGCAAGCACCGCTTCGACCTGGTGCACTCGGTCACGCCCAAGGCAGGGCTGCTCGCGATGGTCGCAGGCGCGCTGGCAGGCGTGCCGCTGCGCCTGCACAGCTTCACCGGGCAGGTTTGGGTTACCCGCGCCGGTCTGATGCGCACCCTGCTCAAAAGCGCGGACTGGCTGATCGCGCGACTCGCCACCCATGTGCTCGCCGACAGTGCCTCGCAGCGTGCGTTCCTGATCGCCCAAGGCATCGTGGTGGCGCCCAAATTGGCAGTGCTGGCCCACGGATCTATCTGCGGCGTCGACACGGCACGCTTTCGGTCCGATGCGGCTGCCCGCGAGCGCGTCCGGCGCAGCCACGGGATTCCCCCAGGCGCCGTCGTGTTTCTTTACCTCGGGCGCATCAACCGAGACAAAGGCCTGCTCGACTTGGCGCATGCCTTCGCCGAGGCAGGGACCCAGCATCCGGACGCACATTTGCTCCTGGTCGGTCCGGACGAAGGCCGTTTGCACTCTGCACTCATCAGCGCCGCCGCTGACTGCGCCCCCAGGCTGCACAGCGCTGGTCTCACCGACCGGCCGCAGGAATATTTCGCTGCCGCCGATGTGTTCTGCCTGCCGAGTTACCGCGAAGGCTTCGGCAGCACCGTCATCGAGGCCGCCGCCGCGGGCGTGCCGGCCATAGGCTCTAGGATCTACGGCATTACCGACGCGATCGTCGAAGGCGAGACCGGCCTGCTGTTCGAGGCAGGCAACGTGCAGCAACTCGCGCAAAGCATGCGTACGCTAGCCGGCGACGAATGTTTGCGCAGGCGTATGGGCGAGAATGCAAGGCAGAGGGCTGTGCGCGATTTTTCTTCGGCCGTCGTGACCGCTGCCCTGCTCGAACATTACGGGCAACTCTTGGCCCAGCACGCTGATTGAAAGTTTCCATATAAATGCTCAAACGCAGCTTTGATTTATCAGTAGCGCTCGTCCTGCTCATCATCCTGTCGCCGCTGCTCGCGCTGCTGGCGCTGGCGGTGCGCCGGAAGCTGGGCCGCCCCGTGCTGTTCGCGCAGATCCGGCCCGGACTGCACGGCGCGCCGTTTGAATTCTACAAATTCCGCACCATGACCGATGCGCGGAACGCGGCCGGCGAGCTCCTGCCCGACGCAGCAAGGCTCACACCTTTCGGCGAATTGATGCGAAAATTGAGCCTGGACGAACTGCCGCAGCTGGTCAACGTATTGAAAGGCGACATGAGCCTGGTGGGGCCGCGGCCGCTGTTGATGGAGTACCTCCCCCTGTACAGCGAGCGCCAGGCGCAGCGCCACGCGGTGAGGCCCGGAATTACCGGCTGGGCGCAGGTGAACGGCCGCAACGCGCTCGACTGGGAGGAGCGCTTCGAACTCGATCTCTGGTACGTGGAACACCGTTCGTTCTGGCTCGACCTGAGAATCATCGCCATGACGGCATGGCGCATGCTGCGGCCGCAGGGCATTGCGCAACCGGGGCACGCCACCATGACCAAATTCACGGGGTCGCATCACGGCAGGGGAAATTGAAAGCCAAGGAAAAACTTGTCGTATTCGGTGCCGGCGGCCACGCCAAGGTGGTGATCGACATCATCGAGCAGCAAGGGAGCTATGAAATCGCCGGCCTGCTCGATGACGACCTCAAGCATCAGGGCAAGCGCTTTTTCGGTTATCCGGTGCTGGGCACGCGCGCCGATTTGCCAGCGCTGTTCTCGGCGCAACTACGCCACGCCATCGTCACCATTGGAGATAACGCCAGCCGTGTTGCCGTGGCGGCGCTCCTGGACCAGCTTGGCTGGCGCTTCGCGAGCGCGGTTCATCCCCGTGCCAGCATAGGCCGGGGCGTGGAAATTGGCCCGGGCAGCGTCGTCATGGCCGGCTGCGTCGTCAACGCCGACGCGTCTCTGGGCGGTCACGTGATAGTCAACACAGGAGCCACGGTGGACCATGATTGCCGCATAGAAGACGCCGTGCATATCGCGCCAGGCTGCCACCTTTGCGGCGGCGTTAGCGTGGGACTGGGCAGTTTGCTCGGCGCCGGCTCCATTGTGACCCCGGGCGTTAGGATAGGCGCCAAAGTCATCGTCGGCGCCGGCTCCACCGTGATCCGCGATGTCCCGGATGGAGCCAGGGTCTCCGGCTCACCGGCGCGACCCCTGGATTGAACATGGGACCCGGAGAAAAACGTTCAGACCGGCTTCAGCGCCTCGCGCTGGAAGGCGGCGCGCCCGTGCGCAAGAAGCCCTTCGCACCCTGGCCGAACTTCGCCGAAGACGAGATCGCGGCGGCAGCGGCAGTGCTGCGCTCGGGCAGGGTCAACTACTGGACCGGCGATCAATCGCAGGAATTCGAGCGCGAGTTCGCTGCGCTCATCGGCGTCAAATACGCCGTGGCCCTGGCCAACGGCACAGCTGCACTCGAGCTTGCGCTGCACGCGTTGGGCATCGGCCCGGGCGACGAAGTGGTGGTTCCATGCAAGACGTTTATTGCGTCGGCAAGTTGCGTCGTCCGGCTCGGAGCGACGCCTGTGGTCGCCGATGTCGACCCGGACAGCCAGAACATTACGGCGGCGGGCATCGAAGCGGTGCTGACCGACCGCACCAAGGCCGTCATCGCGGTGCATCTTGCCGGCTGGCCGTGCGAAATGGATGAGATTCTCGCCCTGGCAAAGGAGCGCGGCTTGCGCGTGGTTGAGGATTGCGCGCAATGCGTCGGTGCGCGCTACAAGGGCCGCATGACTGGCTCGATGGGCGATATAGGCGCATTCTCCTTCTGCCAGGACAAAATCGTCACGACCGGCGGTGAAGGCGGCATGCTGGTCACCGATTCGCATGCATTGTGGGAAAAAGCCTGGTCGTACAAGGACCACGGCAAAAGCTACGCGGCGGTGTTCGAGCGCGAGCACCAGCCCGGATTCCGCTGGCTGCACGAGAGCTTCGGCACCAACTGGCGCATCACCGAAATGCAGTCCGCCATCGGCAGGCTGCAACTAAAGAAGCTGCCGCAGTGGCTCGCCGACCGGCGCCGCAACGCCGGTTTTCTCAGCCGAGGCCTGTCCGCCGTTCCGGCGCTGCGCCTGGCCATGCCGCCCGCCCATAGCGAGCATGCCTATTACAAGTACTACGCCTTCATCCGCCCGGAAATGCTGCGTGTTGGGTGGAGTATGCAGCGTATCCTCGACGCCCTAGCTGCCGAGGGCATACCCTGCGGCGTCGGCGCCTGCAGCGAGATCTATCTTGAAAAAGCTTTCGTCGATGCCGGCCTTGGACCGAAGCGGCCATTGCCGGTGGCAAAGCGGTTGGCCGACTCCAGCCTGATGTTCATGCTGCACCCCGGGCTCGCCGAGCAGGACATGCGCGACACCTGCACTGCGGTCGCAAAAGTCATGCGCGCGGCGACCACTTGACTATGCATATCCGCAACTGGATGGCGTTCGGCCATGACGTGGCCGCCGCCGTGATCGCCTGGTATCTCGCCTATTGGCTGCGCTTCAATACCGAGATACCGCAAGCCAACCTCCACAACATGGTGGCGGCCATACTCTGGGTGGCGCCCCTTCAGGCGGTCATTTTCCTCGGCTCAGGCATGTATCGCGGCATGTGGCGCTATGCCAGCGTGCCGGATCTGCAACGCATCGCCCTGGCCGTGGTGTTGTCGACCCTGGCGATCGCCTTGGTGCTGCTGATGCTGCCGCCGCAGCTGCCGCCGGTGCCGCGTTCGGTGATACTGCTCGATCCGATACTGCTGATTCTGCTCCTGGGCGGCAGCCGGCTCGCCTACCGGGTATGGAAAGAACGCCGCCTGCGCAACGTGCTCGGCTCGCCCGGAAGGCCGGTGGTGATATTGGGGGCGGGCGACGCCGCTGCCGACCTGCTGAAGAATCTGGCGCGCGCCGGCGATTGGCGCGTGCTTGGCCTGCTCGACGACAACGCGGCGAAACGCGGCCGCCAGATCCAGGGCGTGAACGTGCTCGGCCCGCTGGAGAACCTCGTCGAGCTTGCCCCGCGCCTGGGGCTCGAGCGGGCCATTATCGCCATGCCCTCGGCCTCGCACCAGTCGCGCCGGCGCGCGCTCGAGATTTGCCGCCGCGCTGGCGTGGAAGCCTTGACCGTGCCCTCGTATCAGGACCTCATTAGCGGAAAAGTCACGGTTTCGCAAGTGCGAAACATCGAACTCGACGACCTGCTCGGCCGCGACCCGGTGCTGCTCGATGAAAGCGGTCTGCAAGAGTGGATCCGCGGCCGCAGCATTCTGATCACCGGCGCCGGCGGATCGATAGGCTCGGAGCTGTGCCGGCAGATCGCGCGCTTCGAACCGGCGCGGCTGGTGCTGTACGAGCACAACGAATTTGCACTCTACCGCATGGAGCAGGAATTCGCCGAGCAGTACCCGAGAATCGGGTTGAATTGTGAAATCGGCGATGTCAAGAACGCGGCGCGCTTGGCCGAGGTGCTGGCCGCGCACCGCCCCGAGATCGTGTTCCACGCGGCGGCCTACAAGCATGTGCCGCTGATGGAGCAGGGCAACGCCTGGGAGGCGATCCAGAACAACGTGCTCGGCACCTGGCGCGTGGCCGAAGCCGCCATCGCGCATGGGGTGGAGAAATTCGTGCTCATTTCCACCGACAAGGCGGTCAACCCGACCAACGTGATGGGCGCGAGCAAGCGCCTGGCGGAAATCGTCTGCCAGGGACTGCAGGCGAAAAACTCGACCCGGTTCGTTATCGTGCGCTTCGGCAATGTGCTGGGCAGCACCGGCAGCGTGATCCCGAAATTCCGGGAGCAGATCGCGCGCGGCGGCCCGGTCACCGTCACTCACCCCGAGATCACGCGCTATTTCATGTCGATCCCGGAAGCGGCGCAATTGGTGCTACAGGCGGGACTCATGGGCGCCGGCGGGGAAGTATTCGTACTCGACATGGGCGAGCCGGTGAAAATCGCCGACCTGGCGCGCGAACTCATCCGGCTGTCCGGGTACGGCGAGTCGGACATCGGCATTGAATTCATCGGTCTTCGGCCAGGCGAAAAACTGTACGAGGAACTGCTCGCAGACGGCGAGCATACCCTGCCCACACCCCACCCGAAGCTGCGCGTCGCCAAGTCGCGCATGGCACCGGATGTTTACTGGATGAACGGACTCCTTGCCTGGCTGCAGCAGGGCAACCCCGGAACCGAACAGGCGCGGCAAGCGCTCGCCGCGCACGTGCCCGAGTACACCCCACAGCCTACATCGCTTGCTGCAGCTCCCGAAAGGCCTGCAGCGCCGCAGCCACGGTGATATCCGCCACGTCGCGGCTGTCCGGCTGCAACAGCCGGTAAGGCACGCCCCAAGGGTGCCAGCGCGCCGCGTCCGAGTCGCCGAAAAAGCACAGGATGGGCTTATCCAGGGCGGCGGCGATGTGCATGGCGCCGCCGTCGCTGCAGATCACGTAGTCCGCCAGCGACAGCGCCGCCGCCAGATCCTTGAGTGCGTGCGTTGGATAAGCCACCAGCGGCACATTGCCGGCCGCGTCCATGACTGCCTGCGCCTTGGCATCGTCCCCTGGATGCTGCGGATGATCCGCCGCGCCAGGCGACCAGAGCAAGAGGAAATCCGCTTCTCCTCCTAGCGCCTGCATCAGCTCGGCATAACGCTCGACCGGCCAACGCTGGCTGGATTTGCGCGCACTGATGTGCACGGCGATCAGCTTGCGCTCCGGGCCGCGCGCGCCCAGCGCAGTACGCGCGTGCGCGCGCGCATTCGCGTCCATCGCCATGCTGAGCTTGCCCGGCGCGCCCTCGACGCCGAACAGCCGCGCCAGGCGAAATACGTCTTCCACTTCGTGCATCGCACCTGCCGCGTCACGGGGCAAGGCGAGGTCCACCTGTCCCCTGGCGTCGGCATAGCCGGCGATATGCGCCGGTGCGATCCAGCGCGCCAGCCGCAGCGCGCTTGCACCCGGATGGGGCGAGGCAAGCACTACATAGTCGAAATGCCGCGCGCGCAGTTTCAGCATCAATACGAACTTGTCCCAATAGATGGCCGCGCGGCTTTGTCCGGGCAGGCGGTGTTTGGCCTTGGCGTAGGCGTACAGCGCGTCCAGATCGGGGTGCCCTTCGAGCACCTGCCGGTTATAGGTGTTCACCAGCGCGGCGATATGCGCGCGCGGATAGCGCCGGCGCAAGGCGCTGATCAGCGGCGTGGTGCAAACCAGGTCGCCGATGTTGTCGCGGCGGATGACCAGAATACTGGAATGTTGATCGATAGCCATGGAAGTCCGGCAGACCGCGTTCCTACAGACTCGGAAAAGGCAATGTTATATGGAATCCGGGTGGATTGAGATAAGATGCAAAGCCAGTGTCGAACCCTCTTATTTCCCTGCCTTGCTCGCCTATCTTTTTTCCGAACCAGTCCTTGCTGATCATCGACGGCCGCGCAGGGTAAGCCATGCTGTTTAACTCTTACGCGTTCCTGTTCGGTTTCCTGCCTGTGGTGCTGCTGCTGTATTTCCTGGCCGGCAGGCGCTCGGCGCTGGCCGCGATCGGCTTTCTCGCCGCCGCTTCCCTGTTCTTCTATGGCTGGTGGAATCCGCGTTACCTGCTGCTGCTGTGCGGCTCGGTGATTTTCAACTATCTGGTCGGGCGGCGCCTGGCGCAGAGCGCCGGCCGGGCGCGCGGTGACCAGGCAATGCTGTGGCTGGGCATCGCCGGCAACCTGACCGTGCTCGGCGCCTACAAGTACGCGAGCTTCTTCGCCGTCAATGCGAATGCGCTCGCCGGACTTTCGCTGCCGATCCCGCATATCGTGCTGCCCCTGGGCATATCGTTCTTCACCTTTACCCAGATCGCCTATCTGGTCGATGCCTATCGCAAGGAAGTGCGCGAGTACCGATTCATCCACTACGGCCTGTTCGTGACTTTCTTTCCGCATCTGCTCGCGGGTCCGGTGCTGCACCACGCCGAGGTGATGCCGCAGTTCGCGCGTGCCGGCACCTTCCGCTTCAATGCGGAGAATTTTGCCGTGGGCCTGACGATATTCGCCATCGGCCTGTTCAAGAAGGTGGTCCTGGCCGACGGCATCGCCGAATTCGCGACGCCGGTATTCGACGCCGCCGGCAGGGGCGTGACGCTCACCCTGCTCGCCGCCTGGGGCGGCGCGCTGTCTTACACCTTCCAGCTGTATTTCGATTTCTCCGGCTATTCGGACATGGCGATCGGGCTTGCGCGGCTGTTCGGCATCGTGTTTCCGGCCAATTTCAATTCTCCCTACAAGGCCGCGTCCATCATCGACTTCTGGCGCCGCTGGCATATGACGCTGTCGCGTTTTCTTCGGGATTACCTCTACATACCGCTCGGCGGCGGACGCTGCCATCCGCTGCGCCGGCACGCCAATCTGATGGCCACCATGCTGCTGGGCGGCCTGTGGCACGGCGCCGGCTGGACCTTCGTGATCTGGGGCGGCCTGCACGGCCTGTATCTGGTGGCGAACCATGGCTGGCGCGAAGTGCAGATGCGCTGGCTTGGAGGCTACGCGCTGCCGCGCGCGTTCGCACAACTGCTGACCTTTCTCGCGGTCGCAGTCGCCTGGGTGTTCTTTCGCGCCGACTCGTTCAGCGCAGCGCGCGTGGTGCTCGAGGGCATGGCGGGACTGCACGGCATCAGCAAGGCCGACCCCTACTACTACGGCGCGCCGCAATTGAAGGGCCTGCTGCTGATGTTCGTGATCGCCTGGGGCCTGCCCAACGCGCAGCAACTGCTGCATCGCTACCGCCCGGTAATAGCCACCTATGCCGACGAAATCCTTGCACCCGGCCGCCTGAGCTGGCGACCCAGTGCCGCCTGGGCCTTGCTTACCGCCGTGCTGTTGCTCGCCGCTGTCGTCAATCTGACCCATGTCAGCGAATTTCTCTACTACCAGTTCTAGGGACATGAGCCGCTACCTGCGCCTGCTGGCCTTGTGCGTGGCGCTGCTCGGCGCCGCGCTGGCCGGATTCAATGCCCTCATCGATCCCTATGGCTATTTCGACCCGCCGACGCTTTCCGGCGTGAATGAACTTCCCCTGGGATTCAACCACCGGCCGCTGCTCGCCAAATCGCTGGCCGTGAGCGAGCTGCGGCCGGCTGCGATCATTCTCGGCAACTCGCGCGCCGAAGCCGCCTACGATCCCCAGCACCCCGCGATTACCCTGCGCCCGGCCTACAACCTGGCGATAGGCGGCGCGGGCTTAAGCATGCTGCATCGTTATTTCCTCGAAACCCTGGCGGCGGGCGGGCTGCGCCAGGTCATCCTGGCCCTGGACCTCACCATGTTCGATCCTGCCGCGAACGCAGCCGATCCCGACCTAGATGCCGTGCTGCTCACCGATGCCACAGGCAGGCCCGAAGGCGGCGCGAGGAAATGGCGGCGACTGGTTTTCACCCTGCTTTCCGGAACCACGAGCTCGGACAGCTGGTGGTCGACCACCCACCAAGGCAAGCCGGTAGCCATCTACAGCCGCTCGGGCCTGCGGGAAGAAGCCTACGATATCGCCCAGGTCGAGCGCGAAGGCGGTCCAAGACGAGCGTCCCTGCGCGTCGAAGCTAGCTTTCTCGCCGGCACGCTGCGCGATGTCGAATCCGCGAGCTTTCGCGCGAGCTATGCCACGACCCTAGCAGCACTACAGGAAATCGTCGACCTCAGCGCCAGGCGCGGCATTCAACTGAAGCTGATCATCAACCCCATCCACGCGCGCCAGAACTACGCGCTCGATGCCGCCGGCCTCTGGCCGCTTTACGAGAACTGGAAGCGCGATCTCGTTGCCGCCGCGCAGCGCTCGCCGCGGCCGGAACTCGTATCGCTATGGGACTTCAGCGGCGTCAGTTCCTGCACCGCGGAGAACCTGCCACCGCACGCGAACGCGGCGTCGACCATGCGCTGGTACCGGGAATCCTCCCATTTCCGGCGCGTGCTCGGCAACCGCGTTCTCGATCGAGTCTTCGGACGCCCTGACGACGGCGCCTGCCCCGGCTTGGGCCAGCGCCTGGAACCCGCTACGCTGGCTGCTGCGCTGGAGGCGCAACGCGCTGCGCTGCGAGATTGGGTTGAAACGCATGCGGCAGACGCTGCCGAGATCGAGGATCTGGCGAAACAATTCGGGCGGACGCGGAGCGGGCCAATAGGCCGCTTGCGATGAAACTGGCTTGTGAATTTCTCTCTTCCCTCACCACGGAGCCCCGATGACCGACAAAATCCAGCAGGTGTATGTGATTCAAGGGCGCGGGCAGCGCGACTACTCCGATTGCCAGACTGTGCTCGCCCAGCTTCCAGTGCGCATGACAGTGCTGCCATTCCTCACCACGGAGGAAGAGGTGATTGCGCGCGCGCGCGATGCGACCGCGCTCGTGGTCACGTCCTCGCCGATCACCCGCAAGGTCATGTCCGCGCTCGAGGACCTCAAGGTCGTAATGCGCACGGGAGTAGGTTACGACGTCATCGACATTCCCGCCGCTACCGAGCTGGGCGTCGTCGCGGTGAACATCCCGGACATCTGGGTGCGCGAGGTTGCCAACCACACGATGGCGCTCCTCCTCGCCTGGAACCGAAAGATCATCATGCTCGACCGCAGCGTGCACGCAGGCAGCTGGAGCGCCGGAATCCCCGGCGCGTGGACAGGCTCGCTGTACGGAGAGACGGTGGGCATCGTGGGCCTGGGCAACATCGGCAGCGCCTTTGCCCGCCGCGTGGCCGCCTTCGAGGCCAAGGTCATTGCCCACGATCCCTACGTCGACGATGCGCGCTTTGAGGAGCTCGGCGTCGAGCGCGTATCGCTCGAGACGCTGGCGGTGCGGGCCGACTACGTGTCAGTCCACACGCTGCTCAATGCCGAGACGCGCCATCTCATCGACGAAGCTTTTTTGCGCCGCATGAAGCCGACGGCCATGCTCATCAACACCGCGCGCGGCCCGGTGGTGGACGAACGGGCGCTGACCCAGGCGCTCAGGGAGAAGCGGCTCGCATGCGCCGCGCTCGACGTGTGGGAATACGAGCCCGTCGCCAGCGACAATCCCCTGCTCGGCATGGACAACGTCATCGCCACGCCCCATGCGGCCTACTACTCGTCGCCCGCGGTAGCCCGGGTGCCGCGCCGGTGCGGCGAGGAAGTCGTGCGCGCCCTCACCGGCCAGCGGCCGCTCAACGTGATCAATCCTGAGGTCTACGCACCCGGAGCAGCCCGACGGGCCCGCTAGGATCTGAAGTCCGAAGGGATCAGAGTAACCCTTTCTTGCTGTTGAACTAAGGCAAACGTCCGCTGATCGGCCGAACCGGATACCCGTGCTTTGCTGATCGCGTCAGTCAGGTCTGCCGATGCGAAAGTCTGCTTCTCTATTTACCGTAGGTCCGTACCCGACCTACTGCGGAAATTCAGCGATTTTGTAAGCGGGCGTTCGCGGCAGCTAGATTGATTGCGGGTCTAGGCAATTCCGAGCGGCCGCAGTGGCCGTATTCTGTTGAAAAACTCGGAATTCCGCAGGCAGAGATTTTCCGCCAGATGCGGCTCTAATCGAAAATTCCATGCTGCGTTCGCTGCTGAAGCAACGGACAGGCCCTCCAGCGCGATATCTGTTCGACCCGGTGGGGGCCCCCCAGCCTGGAGCGACCTTGGCGTCCTACAGGGGCTAGAATTTTTCGAACATCAACAGAAACCGAGTTTTTCAACAGAATAGCCGAGAACCGGTCACTCGCAGGCCTTGGCCGTGACCGCCTCGGATAGAAAGCGGGATTGCGTTCGCGCACATGCCTCAGCAACCCGAAGATTACAAGAGCAGTGAAAACGCGACCCAATCTGCGGATCGCAGCATTTCTCACGCGGTGAACGCTACCAGACCCTAAATCGCGCGCAACAAACCAGCGAGGCGCTCGGCGCGAGCGCGCCAGGTATAGGCGCGCGCCTTCTCGCGCGCCCTCACACCCATGCGGCGCGCGCGCTCGGGGTCGGCGGCCAGGCGGCGTATGCCCTCGGCCAGGCTAGGTGGATCGCCGGGCCGCACCCATACCGCCTCGTCCTCGGCGAGCACTGCGCGCAGCGGCGGCAGGTCGCTCGCGACGATGGCGCAACCCGCGGCCATGTACTCGAACAGCTTGATCGGCGAGGTGTAGCGGCTGTCCGGATCGTCGCGGTTGGGCAGCACGGCGATGCAAGCGCTCGTGAGGCCGCGCATCACTTCCTGCTGCGGCACATGGCCGCGGAACTCGAGCTGCGCGCCTGCCGCCGGCGCGCGGCCGCGCTCGCGCGCGAGCTGCGCCGCGTCGCCGCCGTACAGGGTGATCGTGCATCCGGGCAATTCGGACGCCGCCTGCACCAGATCCGCCACGCCTTTCCAGGCGAAGAAACTGCCCGCATAAGCAATGTGCGATGCGGCGTGCGCCCAATCCTTTTGCGGCAGATGCTCGGGCCAGTCCACGCCGTTGGGCAGCACCTCGATCTCGCGCTCGCCGTAGAGTTCGCGCAGCCGTTCGGCCGTGGGCAGGGAATTGGCGATGACCAGCGTTGCCGTGCGCAGCACCCGGCTTTCCATTTCGAATTGGACCGCGCGCTTTGCCGGCGGCGCGGTATCGCTGAACACTTCGTGCGCCTCGTAGACCAGTTTACGACCGGGGCGGCTTTGCCGCAGCAGCGCCGCCAGTTTGAGGTGGCGCACGAACAAGAGCGCATCCGGCGCAGCCGCGATGCGCGTCAGCAGCCGCCACAGGAAGAGGCGATTCGAATGGATGCGCGCCAAAGGCCAGGGCAGCGAGCGCGACAGCGGCGTCAAACTCAGGCCGGCCGGGACTTCGACGCCGTAATACGCGAGCGGATCCAGCGGCGGATTCGGCACGTAGGCCAACTCGACTTCCACGCCCAGCCGCGCCAGCTCCGCGACGGTATGCGCGACCTGCACGCCGCGCGCGCGCTCCAGCGGCAGGGGCTCGGGAAAAGCGTAGAGCAGCCTCACTACGGCGCCTTGATGCCCTCGATGATGATGCAGTCGCCGAACAGCACCGCGTCCGAAGTCACGCCCTGATCGGGGAAGCCGCGCTTCTTGATGTTCCTGCGGATGATGCCCGCGATCCAGTTCTCGAACACCCGCTTCACCCATTGGGGTTTGCGCAGCAACTCGTTGGCCGAGACCCGGGCGATCTTCACGCCGCCGCCCATGAGGAAGTAATGCAGCTGCCAGAAGTAGATCGGCGCGATATGCGCGTCGTCGATCGGATGCACCAGCACCTTGTCCGGCTCCTGCATCAGCGGGCGGAAACGCGGGAAATAGCCGGACACCAGGTATTTCAGGCGCGCGTCCACGGAAAACGTGTTGGGCGTGCTGATATAGAGCTTGCCCCCCGGCTTCAACACCCGGCACAGCTCCTTGGTGAACGTCCAGGGATTGTCGAAATGCTCTATGCCCTCGATGCTGAACACATAATCGAAATGTCCGTCGGGAAATGGCAGGGGGTTGATCACGTCGTGCCTGGTGAAACGCACCGCCGGATTGCGCAGCAGGAAGGCTTCTTCGTTGATGTCCAGGCAATCGATATTGTCGTAGCCGGCCTTGACCAGTTCCTGCGCGAATGCGCCCTGCCCGGCCGGCACGTCGAGGATGCGGCCCTTGGGCGAGCCGCGAAACAGATCCAGCACCGCCGGGTAGTGGCTCTCGGTGGCCATCACCTTGAGATCGACCCAGTCTTCCTGCGCGCTCATGCCGGATTCCCCATGGTCGCGATGCGACCAAAACAGTTGTTCATAGGCTTATCCATTGCGGTCATTCGATTCAGGCAGTCTAGCAGAGTGCAGGGTGCGGGCGAACAAGTCGGCCAGCCGCAGAAACACCGATTCCGCAGTGAAATCGGCGATCATCCCGCGGCAGCGCGCGCCCCAGGCTGCCAGGCGCTCGGGTTGCGCCAGCGCGTCGATCACGGCGTGCTCCAATGCCTGAACGTCGCCCGCCGCATACACCAGGCCGCAGTCGTGGCGCAGCACCCAGTCCGCTATGCCGGCAGCGTCGCTGCACACCGTCGGTGTGCCCACCGCCGCCGCGTCTACGGTGACCATGTTCAGCCCCTCGCACAGGGTCGGATTGACATTGAGTTCGGCCGCGGCAAGGTAGGCGTAGATTTCCTTTGGCGCCAGGCGCCCGGTGAGCCGGATGCGCGAACGCCCCACGCCCGCGTCGAGCAGGGGGAAGATGCCCCCGGCCATCCATGGATTGTCCGGCCCCGCCAGTATCCACCAGGCATCCGGATAGGCGGCGAGCACGCCCGGCCAGGCGCGCGCCAGATCCTGTATGCCTTTGGAGTAGTAGTTGTCGGATAGCGTCACCAGCACCGGCGCGTCCCGCGGTATGCCGAGCCGGTCGCGCAGTTCCGTGCGCGCCTCTGCGCGCCCGGCATACGCCGCCTCGTAGACCTCGCGCGGCGAGCCGATCTGGATCGGGATCTGGGTGATGCGCGCAGGATCGGCGCCGTCCTTGAGCAGCGCGCGCGCCAGCGAGTCGCACAGCGCCCGCAGCGCGTCGATATGCCGGATCGAGGTTTGCATCAGCCAGTCCAATTGCGGCGTGCGCCTGCGGCCGTAACCCATGTGCGAGCAGTCCAGGATGTCGCCGCCGATGTAGCTCGCGACCAAGGGCGTGTCCAGCAGGCCGAAACGCTTGAGCAGGCCCGCGGGCACGGCATAGGAGAAACCGTCGGTGCAATAGACCACATCCGGGGCGAAGCGGCGCACCGCTTCGCGGATCACCCACATCCGATGCCCGAGATTGCGCCCGTCGAAGGTCTTGCGAAAATAACGGTCTATCGGCAATGTGAGCACCCGCTCCGCTCCGCGACCGGGGTGATACCAGAGCGTGCGGATGCCGTCCCCCGGTTCGCGGAAATACTCCGCCAGCATGCGCTTGCCGCTCATCCCCTCGCGGCGCTCTTCGAGTGCGCACACCTCGTAGCCGCGGCGCCGGAATTCCACCAGGATCGGATACTCACCGCCCCAGCCCAGGGGATGCAGGAACAGGATGCGCATATCAGGCGGGCCTTGGAACGACTTCGTGCGCGAGTTCGAGCAGCATTGCGGCTATGCGTTGCGGTTCGAGTTGCGCGGTAATGGCGCCGCCTGAAAACGGCGCCACCCCATGCGCGACGAATGTTTCGATGGCGCGGCCCCAGTCCTCGGGATCGCGGCCCGGCACGATGGCCGCAGCGCCGACCTCTTTTACCCACGGGCCGGCGCCGACCATGTCGCTGGCGATGGTAAAGGTCTCTACCATTGCCGCTTCGATCACGCCGTAGTTGAACGTGTCGATCACCGACGGCGCGAGTTGCAGGTCGGCAGCAGCGAAGTAGCGCTTCACCTCGCGGATATCGATGTTGCCGGTGAAAATCACTTGCGCCGCGACGCCTTCTTCCGTGGCGATCCCGGCCAGATGCTCGCCGTAGCTGCCAATACCAGGTACGACCCGGTCGCCGCCGCAGATCATGAGATGCAGACCCGTATTGCGCCTTGCCGCTACGGCGAACCCGCGCACCGCGAGGTCCAGGCCTTTGACCGGGACCAGGCGGCACATGGTAACCAGCAGCCGCTCCCCCGGCGGGATGCTCCACTTGGCGAAAACCTCTGCGCGCGCGCGCGCCTTGAACGCCGGCATGTCAGTTATCGCGTCGATACGCATCCAGCCGGTAACGTGCAACGGCACCACGCGTATGCGCTCCGGCGCGCAGCCGCCGGCAATCAGTGCATCGCGGGTGACGTAGGAGTTCGCCCGCACGAGATCGGCGCTGCCCAGCACCCACAGTTTGACCGCCTCCTTCCAGCGGCTCGCCGGCCTCCCGGGAAAGCTGAGCGGGATGCGCAGATAGTCGCTGTCGTGGATGCACACGATCCAGCGAAACGGGATGAAGCGCGCAATGATGGCGGCGAAAAATCCGATCCAGTCGCCCTCGACGAAATACACATCGCAATCGCGCGTGGCGGAGAAGTAGCGCGCCATGGCCGCGAGCGTGGTAAAAAAACGGCGCCCTAGCCAGGGCTTCGCCAGCCGGTCGAACAACCAGGTCCAGGGATTGCGCCGTACATGGTGAATGACAAAAAAATCCAGCCGCCCTTCGCGAAAACGCAGGAAGCGCGCGCCGCTGGGGGCGCGGCCATCTTCTGTGTAGATAGCCACGTCGTGACCCAGCGCGCCTAGCGCCTGCGCCATATCCAGATGAATGGAATTCCAGATGCCGGGGGCGACGATGCCGATTTTCATGTCGACGCCCCGGCGACGGGCGCCGCGGCGATCGCGTGCAAAGCGCGCGCTACGCGTTCGCGGAACGCCGCAAAGGAAAAGCGCTCGAGATGGGCTGCCGCCTGGCGCGGGTCGGGGCGCACTGCGCCGCCCTGCAGCCGCTCGAGCAGTTGCGCGAAAGAGGCGCCATCGTCCGCGCGCGGATCGGTGAAGAAAAACCCGGTCTGGGCGTCGATCACGGTTTCGGTGAAAGGCGGGGCATCCACCGCGAGTACCGGCGTGCCGCAATACTGCGCCTCGATGAGGTTCAGTCCGAGCGCCTCCTTCTCCGGCAATCCGCTCAAGACGAAGTCGAGCTGCGGGTAGACCGCGGCCACGTCTGGCTGGTGTCCCCAGAAACGGGTTTGCTTCAGCATGGGGGCAAGGCTTGCGCGCAGATCGCGCACCGAAGCGTAACCGCCGCTGCCGAATATTTCCAGATTGACCCGCGGGAATCGGGCGATGACCGGCGCGAGAATGCCGAACATCAGCGGAAACTGTTTGATCGGCGTCAGGCGCGATACGATGCCCAGCGTGAGCCCGGGTCTTTTGCTGAACCCCGTCGTCGACTGATGCATGCGCCACCAGGGCTCGGTCAAGCCAAGCAGCCGGTCACGCAGCTTGCGCCGGTCCCAGTCGTATTCGGAGCGCGCGACGATGGCGCCGCCCGATGCGCCGCGCCGCGGGTCGGCCACGCCATACATGGGTTCGCCAAAGACGTTGCTGTAACCGCGCCCCCTGATACTGTCCAGCACATGCCGGGACACTGCCAGCAGAAAATGGTAGTGCCTGAATCCCGCCGGGTTGCGCTCATACAGAGGCATGTGGACGAAGCCGCACAACGCATGCCGCCCGGCCACCCATTGCGCCGCGGCCGCATTCAGCGCCGTCTGGGTCAGGACCAGGGACCTCTCCTGCGGCAGCGCGCGCAGGATTTCGGCGGCGCCATCCACCCGGACGAGCTCCACACCGGCGGGCAAGAGCGACTCCCAGAAGTCTGCCTTGCGGCTGACGAACAATACGACTCTCCAGCCGAGCTCGATCAGCGCCTGGGTAAAGAAGCGGGTGTAGACCTCGCCGCCGCCGAACTCGTTCTGCAGATTGATCTGGTAGAGGCTGCGCGCGGGCATGGCGCTCAATCCCCTAAGCCGGACATGGCGCAAACAAACAAAGTGTCTCCGGCCAGGGAAAAGGCCTTATCCCACGAACAAGGGGGGGCGCGCCCCCCCTTGTAAATCCCCCCGCGGACGCGCTCTCGCAATTTATGGAAATCTTCGTCATTTCTGTCAAATCTTGACTCATGAGAGACGGATCTGTCTCGGCCTTAGCCGGCCTTCACAGCGGGACCTTGAAGCTTTCCACCCATTGGGCGAGCACCAGCAATGACCACAGCCGGTTGCTGTGCGAGGCGCGGCCCGAAAGGTGTTCCTCGACCATGCGCTCGACCGCGTCCTGGCGGAACCAGGGCGCCAGGGCTTGCTGCCCGAGCAGGCGCTCGCGCAGCATCGGGCCGAAATCGTTCCTGACCCAGCTTGCGAGCGGCACTGAGAAACCCTGCTTCTTGCGCTGCATGAAGCCCGGCGGCAGCCAATCCTTGAACGCCTCCTTGAGGATGTGCTTGTGCCTGCCGCCACCGGTGAGCTTATATGAGCCCGGCAGCGAGCAGGCGAACTCGATCAGCTGGTGGTCGAGAAAAGGCGAGCGGCATTCCAGCGAATTCGCCATGCTGGCAATATCCACCTTGAACAGGATATCTTCCGGCAGATAGGTGGACTGGTCCACATATAACCAGCGGTTGACCGGGTCGGCGCCCGCGGCGCGCGCAAGCGCCCGCGCCAGATAATCGCTCGTAGCCGAGCCGCCGGCGGCGCGGGCGAATTCGGGCGTGATCAGGCTGCGCTTTTCGCTGTCGGTGTAGAAGGCGAGCAGGTGCTGGTAGCGCTCGGCCCCGGCCAGACTGAGCATTTCGTCGGCGCGGCTCGCCGGAAAGCGCCGGTGCGGCTTGCCCGGATGCGTCAGGTTTTCCACCGCCACGGTGAACCGGCGCGAGCCGCGCCAAAGCGGTGTCAGACGCCATCGCGCCAGCGTCTCGGCGCGGCGCATGTGGTAGAACCTGCGATAGCCGGCAAACACCTCGTCGCCGCCGTCTCCGGTCAGGGCCACAGTCACGCTCTTGTGAGCGAACTCGGACACGTAATAAGTCGGCATCAGCGAATTGTCGGCCATGGGCTCGCCCAGATGCTCGACCAGTTGCGGCAAAAGGTCCACTGCCGCGGGCCGCACCGTCATTTCGTGGTGCTCGGTGCCCAAGTGGCGCGCGACTTCGCGCGCATAGGGGAGCTCGTTGAAGCGCTCGTCCTCGAAGCCGATGGCGTAGGTCTTGACCGGGTCGGCGGCGAGCCGCGCCATCGCCGCCACGGTAATGCTGGAATCGACGCCGCCCGAGAGAAATGCACCCAGCGGCACGTCGCTGACCAGGCGGATGCGCGTGGCCTCCAGGAATTTCTCGCGCAGCACCTCGCAGGCCTCGGCGAACGACAAGCTGGAGCGGACTGAAAAATCGATGTCCCAGTAGCGCCACACCCGCTCCACCTTGCCCTCGCGCACGATCATGGCGTGCGCCGGCGGCAGCTTCCTCACCGCGCGGAAACCGGATAGCGGCGCCGGGATGTACTGGAAGGTGAGATAGTGATCCATGGCGGCGTAATCGGGCGCGCGCGACAGATCGGGCTTGACCTGGAACAGCGTGGCGATCTCCGAAGCGAAGGCAAAGCCGGCGTCGGTTTCGGCGTAGACCAGGGGCTTCACGCCGAGGCGGTCGCGCGCGAGCGACAGCGTGCGCAACTGCCGGTCCCACACCGCAAGAGCGAACATGCCGCGCAACTGCGCGAGGCAGCGTTCGAAGCCCTCGCGCACGAACACGCGCAGCAACACCTCGGTGTCCGAATGGCCGGCGAAGGTCTCGCCCTGCGCCGCAAGGCCAGCGCGCAGTTCGGGGAAGTTGTAGATTTCGCCGTTGAACACGATGACATAGCGGCCGTCCGGGCTTTGCATCGGCTGATGCCCCATGTGCGAAAGATCGATAATGGCCAGCCGGTTGAAGCCGAGCGCGGTCCAGTCGTCGCGCCAGACGCCGCTGTCGTCCGGGCCGCGGTGCCGCTGCCGTTGGACCGCCGCGTCGAGGTCGGGTCGGAATGCAGTGCCGGCGCGGGCGGCGAAACCTAGGATGCCGCACATGGCTTGCGCCCCCCCTGCAGCAGCTGCTCGAGCCGGGCTGCATTGGCCGCCCAAGTGAATTCGGCCACGACGCGTTCGCGCCCTGCCGCGCCCAGCGCGCGCATTTTGTCCGGCTGCTGCAGAAGCTGCGCGATGGCTGCACGCCAGGCCTCGACCTCGCCCGGCGGCAGCAATTCGCCGGTTACGCCGGGCAGCACGATCTCGGTCATGCCCCCTTGGCGGGAGGCGAGCACCGGCAGCGCGCAGGCCATGGCTTCGACCAGGGTGATGCCGAAAGACTCTTCGCCCAGCGAAGGCTGCACCAGCAGGTCCGCCTGCGCGAGCACTTGCGGCAGTTCGTCATGTGCAATGCGCCCGCAGAAATGCACTCGCTGCGCCAGGCCGAGCCGCGCCGCCTGCTCGCGCAGCCGCGCCCTTTCCGGGCCCTCGCCCACCACGAGGTAGTGCACCTCCTGCGGCAACTGCTGCAGCACCTCGAGAACCACGCGCAGGCCTTTCCAGCCGACCAGCCGGCCTACGCTCGCGAGCACGCGCGCATTGTCCGGCAATCCCAGGCTCTGACGCAATTGTGTTGCGCGCGCGAGCGGTTTGAACTGATCGACGTCGACGCCGTTATGCACCACCTGCACCTTGTGCCCATAGCGCGCCTCGACCTGCGCCGCGTTATAACGGCTGGTGGACAGCCAATGATCGATGCTGCCGGCAAAACAGCGGTCGCCTAGGTAGAACTCCGTGCCGCCGGAGCGGAATACCGTCTGCGCCGCGAGGCCCTTGCGCCGCGCCTGCCACAGGATGGGAAAATCGAAAGGCTTGTTCACCACCACTGCGTCATAGCCGGCGCTCACCAGGTGCGCGAGCGAATGGCGCGCAAACGACAGGCGTTCCATCAGGCGGCGAAAGCGCGTGCCAAAGTCCGGCCACTCCTGCTCGCGCCGGAACGGGAAACGCAGGAGTTCCAGTTCCTGATGGCGCGGCTCGCCGCCCAGGCCGGCGACGATGCTCACCTGGTGCCCGCGGCGCGCGAGCGCCCGTCCCGCTTCCCAGCAATAGGTTTCCAGCCCGCCCTGAATGAAACTCGCCGTCACGTTGTAGAAGCAGATTTTCATCGGATGGCCGGAACCGCATTTGGCGCGCGCGGCGCACCTTTCGCATGGTGCACATATCCGAGCAGCATTCCGGCAATGGACCAGAACAGCAAAGCGAGATCGCGCTGGAAAAAATCGTTGGCCAGGTTGCGCGCGACCACGCCCACGACCAGCAACACGCCGCAGATGCCGGCCATGGCGATCACGCGATCGTCAGCGCGGCTCAATTTCCAGAATTTTCGCAGCAGCGCGAAGAATAGCAACAGAATTGCGAGCATCCCCGGAATTCCCATTGCCATGCCGTAATTCAGAAACAGGTTGTGCGCGTGCCAGACCGCAGGATATTTCCTGGACAGCAGATCCGGGTACGCCTTCTTCATGGTTTCCCGGCCAAATCCCTTTCCAGCCAGGGGATGCTCCAGAATCCGCGCGGCAACAGCCGGCCAGGTCGTGAGGCGCGGGTCCTGCGTCCACCCGATCGTGTCGCGCTTTGCCGTCGCGCCTGCGATCGCGAGCGCGGACAGAATGACGGCAGTCACGCCGATTGCCCACACGCGGGACGCCGAGATCGAGAGAAAGCCGCGCGCGCGCAGCAGGTACAGGGCGAACAGCGTCTGCAGCCCGAACACCAGCCAGAACGCGCGCTGCCCGACCAGCACGGCGACCATGAGCTGCAACGCAATCAGGCCCGAAATGACCGCCCAACGGTGCCGATGCCGCAAAACGCAGCCGGCCCACAGCAGAAGAGGCAACGCTGCGAGCAAGTAGGTGCTGTAGCTGCCCGAGCCCCCGGCGAGCCCGCCTTCGTTCCAATACGCCGCGTCCGAGGAAAAATGCTCCCGCAGCGCCGACATCGCGAGAGCCAGATTGCCCAGGACCAGCGCCATCACGAAAAAACCGGCGTCCTCTCGAGTTCGAGTCAAAGTAATAAAACCAAGATAGGCGGCCATGGCATAGCCAATTTCGTTCTTGATCTCGCCCAGCGAGTAGCCAGGATCGATGGCGGTTGCGAGGGAGAACAACGCGCACCCCGCCCAAAAAAGCAGAGCCATGCTTGCCGGAATTCGCGGAAAGCCCTCTTTATGCCAGCTCCACGCACACACGATCAAACCGATCGCAAGAGTCAGCAAGCGCAGCGCCACCGTACCTGGAAAAGGCAGAATGAACAAAAACACCGCAAAAGGCAGCAGGCGCACCCATGGGTTCATGGCTGCACCCCGCGTGCGAGCAGGTCCGTCGCCGCCTGCCATACCGCAGCGACCGGAATATCGGCCATCGAAGCCGTGGCGGCCCTGCTCCTGCCGGTGAGCGGATGCTCGATCATGACGCAGGCCGGATGCTGCAGCGGCGCGAGATTGCGTCCCGGATAGGCGCAGTGATACAGCGCCACCATGGGTATGCCGAGCGCGCCGGCGATATGCGTCGGCCCGGTATCAACTCCAATATAAAGATCCAGTTCCGCCATGAGTGCCGCGCTCTGGCGCAGGCTGAGCCTGCCCGCGGCGAGCGCGACCTGCTGCGGGAAGGCTGCGAGCAAGGGCGCGGCTTTTGCCGCCGCCGCCGCATCGCCCAACAGCAGAAAACGCGCCTGCGCGTACCTGGCGGCGATGCGAGCGATCAATTCCCGGAAGCTGGACGCGGGCCAGTCGCGGTGCGACTTGGTCGGAAAGCTCGCGATCTGCAGGCCGATCAAGGGCCGGCCGGAGGGCACCTGCGCTGCCAGCCACCGGCGCGCCCAAGCGCGCTCTTCCCCGGTGACGCAATACGCCAACCGCAGGTTTCCTGCGGCCAGTCCTAGTGACGCCAGCCGCAGATCATCTGCGGCCAGCCCTAGCGGCACGAGCAGCGACAGCCGGTGCAGGACGGCGTGCTCGGGTCCGGATGGCTCTTCGACCAAGTGCGCGAGGCGCCGGTTCAGCGCCTCGTCGTGCTGCCGAAATGCGATGACGGCTTCGCTCGCACGCAACGCATAGCGCACCAGCGCCGCGTCATGACCGTAGACCAGCGCATAATCGTAGCGGTTTTTCACTATCCAGCCGCGGACCGTCGCCGAGGTTTTGGTGATGCCCTCGAGCACATCGATAAAGGACAGGTGCTGCAGCACTTCCAGGCGTTTGGGATGCGCAAGCACCGTCAGCCGGCCTTGCGGAATCGCCGCCTTGAGCGCGCGCAGGGCTGGCGTCGCGAGCAGCGTGTCGCCGATGCGCGCCACGATGATGACCAGTACCTTCGCGTCGGATCTGATCACGCGGCCACGCTGCGAAAAACCGCTTCCATGCTGTCGAGCATGCGCTCGCGCGAGTAGCGGCCGCGCACCCAGGCGCGCGCGGCCTCGGCCAGCCGTCCCCTTAGCGCTGGCTCATCCAGCAGGCGTTCGATGGCGGCGCGCAGGGCCTCTGCGTCCTGCGGCGGCACCATCAGCCCGGTTTCCCCGTGCCGCACCAACTCGTCTATGCTGCCGACCGGCGTCGAGACCACGGGCACCCCCACGGCCATGGCCTGCATCAGTGCCTGCGGCACGCCCTCATTGGCATAGGAAGGCAGCGCGAACACGTCCAGCGCCTGCAGCCAGGGCGTCACATCGGCCTGGTTGCCCGGCATGAGCACGCGATCCTCCAGGCCGAGTCGCGCCACCTGCTCCCGCAGATTGTCCCGGCCCGGCCCGTCGCCGACCATGAGCAAGCGCGCCTCCTTCCGCTTCAGGCCGGCAAAGGCATCGACCAGGTAGCGGTGTCCTTTCCAGCTGCGCAACGTTGCGACGATGCCGATGCAGGCTTCATCCGGATCCAGGCCCAGGCGCGCCTTCGCCTGCGCCCTGTCGGCCGGCACGAAGCGCGCGAGGTCGATCCCGGTTGGCACCGAGACAATCGACTCCGGGCGAAAACGATTGTCGCGGATCAGTTGCTCGCGCAGGCGTTCGCCGGTGGTGACGATCTGGCGCGTGGCCGACTGGTACAGCCAGCGCGTTGCGAGGTTGTTGGGGATGGCAGCCGAGATGTGGCGTGTGCGCACCAGCGCGGGCCGCGGGTTCATACCCAGGAGCGCAAGCGCGGCAAGCCAGCTGTCGGTGGAGCTGTGGCTGTTCAACACGTTGCAGCCCTGGTGGGCGAGCCAGCCGCGCATGGCGCGCAGGCCGGCCAGGCCTTTGCGCGCGATCGGCAAGGCCACCGCGGGCACGCCGCGCCTGGCGGCCTCTTGGTGTATGCGCGCCTCACCCGGACACAACAGGGTCACGCGGTGACCGCGTCCCAGCATGCCGGCCGCTTCCTCCAGCACGCGGATCTCCTGCCCGCCCCAGCCGCAGGAGGACTCGCTGTGAACGATGTGCATCGCCCGGCGGCCGCCTCAGATGGCCGCGGAAGACCTGCCGCGGGCAGGGGCTCGGCCCGCCTGCTGCCCTGGTGCATCATCATCAACGGCGAATTGGATTTTGTACAGGTGCGCATACAGCCCGTCGCGCGCCAGCAGCTCGGCATGCGAGCCGATTTCGGCAATCGTGCCTCTTTGCAGCACCACGATGCGGTCCGCCTTCTCGATGGTGGACAGGCGATGGGCAATGATCAGCGTGGTACGACCTTGCATCAGGGTCTCCAGCGCCGCCTGCACCACCCGCTCCGACTCGGTATCCAGTGCCGAGGTCGCCTCGTCCAGGATCAGCACGGGCGCGTTCTTCAGCAGGGCGCGCGCGATCGCCAGGCGCTGGCGCTGCCCGCCCGAGAGGCGCACGCCATTCTCGCCGATAAGCGTCTGCAGACCCTGTGGCATTTCGCGAATGAACTCCATCGCATGCGCAGCCTCGGCGGCGGCAACGACCGCCGCCTCACCCGCGCCTGCCAAGGGGCCATAGGCGATGTTCGCCGCAACCGTATCGTTGAATAGGACCACGTCTTGGCTGACCAGCGCGAGATTGGCGCGCAGGCTGGCCAGAGTCAGCGTCTGCGTATCGATTCCGTCGAGCAGAATGCGCCCGGCGCTGGGCTGATAAAAGCGCGGAATCAGGTTGGCGAGCGTCGTTTTTCCGCCGCCCGAGCCGCCCACCAGCGCGACCGTTTCCCCAGGCGCGATGCGAAGATTGACGTCGGTCAGTGCCGGCCGGGTGGCGCTGGGATAGGAAAAGCTCAAATGATCGAACTCGATCTGCCCTTGAGCGCGGCCTATGCTCTGGGTGCCGCTGTCTTCCTCCGGCGGCTCGTCGATGATGGAGAACACGCTTTCGGCCGCCGCCAGGCCGCGCTGCAGCGACGAATTGACTCCGGTAAGGTGCTTCAACGGCGTGAGCAGCATCAGGGTGGCGGTCATGAACGACACGAAACTGCCCACGGTGACTCCGTTGGCGCCGCTTTGCCGCGTGGAATAGTAAACGATGACCGCGACCGCGATTGCGGCGAGCACCTGCACCATCGGCACCGACGCCCCGGCGGCTATGGTCTGGCGCATGGCGAAATCGCGCATGCGCTTGATCGCCACGCCGAAGTGGTGTTGCTCGTATTCCTGCCCGCCGAACACCTTCACCACCTTGTGGCACTCGATCGCCTCGTCCAATACGTGCGTAATGTCGCCCATGGCCTGTTGTGCGTTACGGCTCACCTGGCGCAGCCGGCCGCTGAAGGATTGGATCACCATGGCGATGAGCGGGCCTATCACCAGGGTGATCAGCGACAGTTTCCAGTCGAGGTAGAACATCCAGCCGAGCAGTCCGACGACGGTGAGGCTGTCGCGCACCAATACCGTGAGCACCGTGGTCGCCGCCGCGGTGACGCCGGTCACGTCGTAGGAAAGCTTGGAAATGAGCGCGCCAGAGGAGGCGTCGTCGTAATAGCGCGTCGGCAGATTGACCAGCCGGCCGAACATCTCGGCGCGCAGATCGAGCACCACCAGGTTGGAGACCCAGTTGAGTGCGTAGTCGCTGGCAAAGCCGAACAAGCCGCGCACCAGGAACAAGCCGACCAAGGCGAACGGAAGAAAGCGGATGGTCGTTGGATCCTTGTTGACGAAGCTGCCGTCCAGGAGCGGCTTCATCAGCGCCGGGAACAGCGGTTCAGTCGCCGCCACCAAAACCATGGTCAGGATCGACAGCGCGAACATGCGCCAATACGGCGCGACATAGCGCAGCAGGCGCAAGTACAGGGCCCGGCTCTTGGTTTCGGGAACGGCCATTATGGGGACTGCATCAGGGTGGAAAAATGTGCAATTATATCAGAGCCCTAAACCCTGGCCGCCGGTGTTCGCGGGCTTGCTCGCGAAGAAGGATCCGCTATAGCGGCTTACAGGCGGTTTCAAAATCGCTGAAGCGGCCCCTGAATCAGGGGAGCACAAGGGGAGGCATCCCCTCATTTCGTAATCAGCTCTTCGTCTGCAGCAACTCTGAATACAGCCGCGTCAACTGCTGTGCCATGCCCTCCAGACCGAAGGGCTCGACCTTGCGCCGCGCGGCGGCGCCCATGCGTCGCGCCTGCCCGGGCGCGGCCGCCAGATTGAGGCAACGCGCGAGTTCGACCACGTCGAGCGCGTCGCGGCATATGTAGCCCTCGACGCCGCTTTCGACGAATTCGGCCGCGCCACACTGCATAGAGGTAATCAGCGGCAGGCCGCTTGCCATGGCTTCCAGCGCCGCGTTCGGAAACGGATCGTACAGCGTGGGCAGGGCGAAGCAATCAGCCATGCCGTACCAGGGCTTCACGTCCTTTTGGGCGCCGACAAAATGCACGCGATCGGCAAGCTTCATGTTTCCCGCCGCGCTCTGCATGAGCGCGAGTTCCCGGTCCTCGCCCACCACGATCAAGTGCGCGTTGCGCACGCCGGTCATCGCGCGCAGCAATTGCGGCACGCCCTTGCGCGCGAAGCCGGAGCCTACGAAAAGGAATACCATCGCCGAATCGGCGATGCCGAGCTCTACGCGTTTGCGCGCGCGCCACTCCCCGCGCAGCGCCGGATTGAAGGCGGCGAGGTCGACGCCGTTGTAGATCACGTGCAGCTTGTCCTCGGCCAGGCCGAAGTGGCGGCGCACTTCCTCCTTCACCATGTTCGAGTTGCAGATCACTGCGCGCAGGCGCGGGCTCTCGAACAGGCGCTTTTCGGCAGCCTTCACATACAGATGGTAGGGATTGAGCGCGAGGGCGATGCGCTCAAGCGGCCCGACCGCCCGGGCGCGGTTGGCGAGCCACTGGCGGTGCACGCCGTCGCCGGCGCGGTAGATGTCGCAGCAGGCGATGCGCTCGTGCGACTGCACCAGGTCGAAGGCATTTGTCTTGAGCGCGGCGCAGACGGAGCGGGCAAATCCCCAATCGCGCCATACCCGGCCGATGTAGAAAGGGTCGCAACGGACCATGCGCACTTCGCCGGCCAACTCCGCCGCCCCCAGCCAATCTCGCGCGAACAAGGTCATTTCGACGTTCTGCGCCGCGAGCGCCGCCATGGCCCGCTCGACGAAGCGCTCGGCCCCGCCGTAGGGGTTGTAGCGCTGGCGTATCAGGGCAATTTTCAACTAGCGCGACTGCAAGGCCTGGATGGCTTGCAGCACCTCGGACACGGGCAGCGTAGTGAGGCATTCGCTGATCTTGCCGCCGCCGCAGCCGTCGTTGCCGCAGGGGCGGCAAGGATAATCATTGGAAGCGACCACGCGATGCGGCACCTGCCAGGGTCCCCAGTTGAATTCGCCGCTGGGTCCGAACAGCGCCACCACCGGTGTCTGCACGGCGCTGGCAATATGCATGGGCGCGGAATCGACCCCGATGAATAGCCTGGCGTTGCGCGAGAGCGCGCCCAGTTGCTTCAGCGTGAGCTTGCCGGAAAGATCGGCAAAGGGCGTTGTCGCCAGCGCGCGGATGCGCGCAACGAGGTCGAGTTCGTCCGCGTCCGGGGCCGCGGTGACGACCACGCGCTCGCCCAGAGCCTGCAGCTTGTCGATCAGGTCGGCGGTTCTCTCCGCCGGCCAGCACTTGAATTGCCAGCGCGAGGCCGGATGCAGATGGATATAGCCCCCCGGCGCGAGCCCCTGCTCGGCCAGCATGCGGCCTACTTCGCGCTCTGCCTCTTCGCCCGGCACGAAGCAGAGCTTGCGCTCCGACTCCCCCGGCTGCACGCCGATGCGGCGCAGCAGGTCCAGGTTCAGTTCCACCATATGACGCCGGCCGTTCTTGGGCAGGGGGGACAGATGGCTGAAACTTTTTTTCCACCAGCCGCGTACCCTTGGGTAATCGGCGGCGACGCGGTAGCGCGGGCCGAGCACGCGCGCGAGCCACGCGCCGCGCGGGTGCTCGGACAGATGAATCAGCAGATCGTATTCACGGCTGCGCAGTTGCTGCAGCAAGCTCCATTCCGCTCGCGCCTGAGCTAGCCAGCCCAGGGCCTTCCAGCCGCGGTCGACGCCGAACACCCGGGACACCGCCGGGTTGCCGGCCAGCATGACCGCGGTATCGGCATAGACCAGCGCGTCGACC
>Ga0208716_1000134_pt1 | contig 28894 bp, 25 predicted proteins | sample NGESurdeep092012_8_FD_184482 | JGI IMG/M metagenome (GOLD analysis project Ga0208716, IMG submission 184482) | Arctic peat soil microbial communities from Barrow, Alaska - NGEE Surface sample 415-3 deep-092012 (SPAdes) | ecosystem: Environmental > Terrestrial > Soil > Wetlands > Peat ...
CCCCCATCGCGGACGGGAACGCTGACGTCAGCCTTCGGGTGAACCGCCCGTTGCCGCTACCGACGTCGACGATCGGCAAGGTGGGGTCAAGGTGTTCGGCCATGATCGCGAGGTAGGCGTCCATCTCGTCGAGGTCGCCGGTGTCCCAGAGCACGTCACCCCCGACGCCCGTCGCCCGAACGCTGCCCCAGAAGCGTTCCCAGCCGACCGCGGTGTCCTTGGGCGTACGCATCGCGACCCAAACCACGTGCGGGACCAGCATCATTCTGGAGAGCAGGACCAGCGCACGCCGCGACGGCGACGTCGGGCCGCCAGTGCTCGGCGACATCGCGGTCATGACGAACTTGCCGGGATCGGACGGGCCTGCAGAAGTCGCGTCATCTCTGCCGCCGGAACCGGCTCGCCGAAGAAGGTGCCCTGACCATAGAGGCAGCCTAATCCCAGTAGTTGCTCCATCTGGGTGGCGGTCTCGATCCCTTCCGCTACTGTCCGTAAGCCCAATGCATCGATCAGTCGAAGCATGGCCCCCACAAAGGTGATCTGTTCGCTGTCATTGCCGAACTCGCTGATCAGCGACTGATCGATCTTGACGGTGTCGATGGGCAGCCGGCGCAGGTAGCTGATCGACGAATAACCGGTGCCGAAGTCGTCGATCTCGATACCCACGCCCAGCTGCCGGAGCGTCCGCAGTGCCTCGAGACCGGCGATGTCCCCGATCATCAGGCCGGTCTCCGACACTTCAACGGCCAGCCGGTTCGGCGTCACCGCGTGCTGTTCGAGAGCGGCGGAAATGAACTCGGTCAATCCGGGCCATCTGACCTCCACCGGTGCCAGGTTGATGTGCACCTGGAACGGGTCGGGGACGGCGTCGGCCCAGTCGCTCAGCTGCCGGATGGCGGTGTGCAGCACCCAGTGCCCGACTTCCACGATTTGCCCGCTGTCCTCCGCCACCGGCATGAACTCCGCTGGAGGCAACAACCCTCGCTCCGGATGCATCCACCTGACCAACGCTTCGACCGCCATGATCTTGCCTGTGGCGAGCGCCACGATCGGCTGGTAGTGCAGCCGGAGTTGGCCCTGCGCGACGGCAACACCGAGCTCGGAACCGACCTGAAGGCGCTCCTGCGCAGCGTGGTGCATCTCTGCCCGGAACACCTGGACGTTGCCGCGGCCGCGAGCCTTGGCCGCATACATGGCGGTGTCGGCGTCCCGCAGCAGCAGGTCGGCGGCCTGCCCGCGCTGGCCGAAACACACACCGATGCTCGCCCCGGCCCACACCGCCCTGTCCCCGACCGAGAACGGCTTCTGCAGCTCGGCCAGCGCCCGGTGGGCTATCCGCAGCGCGTCCTCCTCGGACGTGCCAGGCATCAGAATGGCGAACTCGTCACCGCCAAGCCGCGCCACGGTGTCGGTGTTGCGCACCACGCTGCTCAGCCGCTTGGCCACCTCCACCAGCACACCGTCCCCAGCGCTGTGGCCGAGCCCGTCATTGATGGTCTTGAACTCGTCGAGATCAAGCAACAGCACGCAGGGCGGCCGTTCGCCGCGTTCGGACCGCACGATCGCCTGGCCGATCCGATCAGCCAACAGGGATCGATTTGCCAGGCCGGTCAACCCGTCGTAGAGCGCCAGCCGCTCCATGTCCCGCCTGGCCTGATCCAGCTCGGCGGTCCGCTCGGCGACCCGATGCTCGAGGGTCTTGTACATCAGGTCGAGTTCCTCGGCGAGGAGGTTGATGCCGGTGATCACTGCGTCCACCGAGTCCCTGGCCTCGGACGGTGCCAGCCTGGCTGTCAGATTGCCCGACGCGAGCTTGACGATCAGGTCGACCAGCTCGTCGAGCCGTTTGTCGTCAAACGCCTCTGTCATGCGGGCCTTCCCGCAGAAACGCCATGGCCTTGTCGCGATCCGTGAAGAACCTGGTGGGGCACGGAACCTGGCTCACGCCGAGGGTGAAGTTCGCGATCACCCTGTCCACCGGCGACTTGCCCAGCAGGGCGATCCGCGACGCGGCGGAAGGCCGGCCGAACACCGCGCGTGCCTCGCGGGCGACCGACTTGGTGGTGGCCATGTCGACGAGCATCGGCCGTCGGGAACCAGCGCAGATGCGGTTCACCTCGTCGAAGGCTTCCTGCGCAGACGGGCCGGTGATCTGCCCGCCGACCGGCCACGACAGTCGGAGGAAACCTTCGTCATCGATGGTGAGCGATTCGTAGCGGCTGTCCGCGGGCGGAATGCTCATCTGCTCACCTCGTCACGCAGCGTCACACAACGCACGCGGGTAATTTGCACGTTCATTAGACTATCTAGTGTAATCGACACTATCGCTCGCGTAGTCACTAGAGCGCACGAGGGTTCTGCCACCCTGTTGCCACTGGCTTGCTCGCTGTCCGCTGCACGACGGGAGCCATTCAGTCGGCGAACGCGGGTCGCATCGCCGCGAGAACCGATCCCGGCTGATCGCCGTACTCACTGGTGCTGATCGGTGACCGGCTGATCCCTGACTGGGCTCGCGCCACGGCCATCGAACCCAGTCGGCGATCGGACCATCCGACCAGCGACCACCCACCCGTCCGTTTTGGAGATCACCATGTCCGCAGTCAGCACCGCCACCAGCCGGCCCCGCCTCGAACCCGCCCGCACCCTCACTCCTGGCCCCGGAATTCCCGACGGCATTTCGCGTCCGCGGCGGCCGCGGAATCCGTTCCCGGTCGGTGCTCGCTTTCCTCGCCGCTCGGCGGCCGAGGTGCACGCCTACCGGCCGCAGTCTGCGACCGGTACTGCCGCGGCTGCGGTCTTCCCCGTCGGCGCCCGCTTCCCGCGTCGCACGCAGTCGGACATCCTGGCTTACCCGGCGGACATCGAACTGGGACGTCGCGCTCCGGTGCGTCGGTCGCACCCGGTCGGCGCGCGCTTTCCACGACGCCCGGAATGATGCGGGACGGTCGGTTCGTCCCGTGCAGCCTGGTCGGTTCGCCGGTCGCGCGCAGCCTGGTCGGTTCGCCGGTCGCGCGCAGCCTGGTCGGTTCGCCGGTCGCGCGCGGCCTGGTCGGTTCGCCGGTCGCGCGCGGCCTGGTCGGTTCCCGTTGCTCGGCGATGCAGGCTGAGCGGCGCGGATCGGGCTCGACCGACGAGGGCCGATCGAATTCCGATCGGCCCTCGAGGGACCCCGAAGGGCTACTGGATGAGGTCCGGCCCGCCGTGCGGTACGGTTTTGGAGGTCTCCTTCGGCGTGCCGTATGCTTTCCAAGCTCCCAACGGCCAGCCGTTGGAGGCGGGTGTCAAGGCCCAGCCCCCATCGTCTAGCGGCCTAGGACGCCGCCCTTTCAAGGCGGTAGCACGGGTTCGAATCCCGTTGGGGGTACACGGTTTCCGTGTCGGCTACGGTCGGCAAAGGAGCCACAGCGAGGCCCCGTGGCGCAGTTGGTTAGCGCGCCGCCCTGTCACGGCGGAGGTCGCGGGTTCAAGTCCCGTCGGGGTCGCTGCGCGGGCCGGAACCACACGATGGGGACCGGCCCGTTCTGCTGGCCAGGTAGCTCAGTCGGTACGAGCGTCCGCCTGAAAAGTGGAAGGTCGCCGGTTCGATCCCGGCCCTGGCCACCACACGATCCCCGCCCTGGTCTGCCCAGGGTGGGGATCTTCGGTTTCGCCGGCCGATCATGAGTCGCGCGCAGGGGCTTGATCCCCGCCCCTGCGGACGAGCAGGGCCGCCCCGGACAGCGGCGCGACCACAGACGGCGGTCCGGGCACAGACGGCGATCCGGGCACAGACGGCGGTCCGGGCACAGAAGTCCCACTCAGCGCCGGTTTCATGGTCTCGGCGCCAGCATTAGACGGCGCCCAGTCCTGAAAAGCGGCGCTCAGTCGAGCGCAGGGCCCCGAGTGACGACCTGCACCGCGTTGACCCGCTGACGAACGCTCCGTTCCACGACGTGCCGCGCGCACCGAGGGTTCGGCCTTATCCCCGCCGTTGGCCTTCGTGGCGTCACCGCGAGAAAATGCCGCGCCGCCGAGGAGCCCGATCGACCGGGCTCGTCGGCGGCGGGCGTTCTCCGCGGGCTCAGCGCAGATCGAACACGATCCTGGCGGCCACTTCGCCCTTCAGTACCTCGTCGAAGCACTGGTTGACATCGTCCAGCCTGCGGGTTTCCCGGATCACCTCGGTCCGGCCCGACGCATGCAATGCGTACACCTCGGCGAGATCCTGTCGGGTGCCGACGATCGACCCCACCACGGTCAGTCCGTTCAGCACCGTCTGGAAGATCGGCAGGGAAACCGTGTTGTCGGGGGGCAGCGCGACGAGTACCAGCGTGCCGCCGCGGCGCAGGGAGCCGAAGGCCTGCTCGAAGATCCCCGGTGCGACCGCGGTAGTGATGGCGGCATGCGCCCCGCCGAGCGCCCCGATCGCCGCGATCGGATCGTCGATGAGCGCATTGACCACATGGTCGGCACCGAGATTCTTTGCCAACGAGAGCTTCTCGTCCGACACATCAACGGCGACGACGCTCGCGCCGGCGATCTTCGCGTATTGCAGCGCCAGGTGACCGAGCCCACCGATGCCGAAGACAGCAACCAGCTGCCCCGAGCGGGCGCCGGAGACCTTGACGGCCTTGTAGGTCGTCACGCCGGCACAGGTCAGCGGCGCGGCGTCCAGCGGATCGACTTCGTCCGGCACGACGGCCACGTAGGCGGCATTGGCGGTGACGAACTCGGCGTAGGAGCCGTCACGTCCGTACCCGGTGTTGACCTGCCTCCTGCACAGCGTCTCCCACCCGTCGATGCAGTACTCGCAGACGCCGCAGGCGAACCCCAGCCAGGGCATGGCCACCCGGTCGCCGATCTTCAACCGTTCGACGCCGGCACCGAGCTCTTCGACGATGCCGACACCCTCGTGGCCCGGGATCAGCGGCAGGTTCGGCTTGACCGGCCAGTCGCCGTGCGCCGCATGGATATCGGTATGGCACAAGCCGGATGTCTCGATACGGACCAGCACCTCCCCACGAGCGGGCACAGGCTTGGCGACATCCTCGACGCGAAGGTCATGGGTGAAATCATGGACGACTGCTGCCTTCATTTTCCGATCTCCTTCTGCACGTCGTGGCAATCGAGGATGTGCGGGTTGCTTCGTCGAAAGTGGGACCTCCTTGTGGGTGGCACGCAGGGCACCGGAAGCGCGACCGGGCGCGGGTGTGAAGAATGTTGCAAGGCAGCAATTCCGCGTGGTCAGCGGGCGATTCTCCAGACGGTAGGAGAAAGAAGGTTGCGAAAAGGCTGCAACGGCCGGAATGACCGCGGTGGAGCCGGAATCAAATGGGCGGTGCCGGCCAGTTCTCCGGAGCTTCCCGATCGATGGCCGGACCGGATGGGGTCACAGCCTGCATCGCAGGAGAATCCACGACCTGGATCACGCCCGAATTAGCGGCCGGAAGATGCAGAGGCGATTGCGGAGTCGCTCCGGTCGCTGACACGCGCCGCCGTCGTCGTTGACTGGGCGCACCCCAGTGCTACGTGCGCGACGAGTCCTCGGCCAGGGCCATCGGTCCCGCAGCGGCAGGACTTCGGAACCGTTCTCGGGCGTGTCGCCGGGACCGGTTCCGGCGAAGGGTAGACGGCAGTGCCGCGCGGGTGAGGTTCACCCGCGCGGCACCTGCCGGCCTTATGAATTGGCGGTGGATTCCGCCGCTACATCTCCAGCGCCTCGTAGACGTCGACGGCGCCGCCGGTGGCCAGGACCGGGCAGCCCTTCGCGGAGGCGGTCGCCGCATCGAGAGAATCAGCGGTGATCACCGTGTACCCGCTGGCACCGAGTTTTCCGGCGCCGCTGACGCTGCCGTCGGCCGTCACCGCCGACGATGCGCCGAAGGGGTTACCGGGATCGGTGATGGCCTCGCCCAATGTTCCGAACCACGTCCCCCATTCCTGCATCGAGGCCTCTTGCTCCTCCGGAGTGAGCGCCATGCTGCCGCCGCTGTAGACGAACACGAATTTCGACATCGGATGCTCCCTTGCTGGTGCCGGTCACCACATCGGCGCCGGGCAGGACTTGCGGACACCCAGTAGACGGACATGCCGTGGCGGAATCGACAGCCCGCCCGCACCGCTTCGGCGAATCGGCGGCGACCCGCCCCCGGCGCCGACCCCGCGCACCCCCACCCCGGCGCGGATCAACGTCGCGGGCGCGGACAAAGCTGTCGGTTATGGGACCCGTGTGACGGAAGTCGCCGAGTTGAGCCGCGTTGTCGATGTTGATCCGCGCCGCTCAGGGGCGCGCGGGCCAGGTGGTGGAGACGACGGGGTGGTAGCGGTGGGGGAGGTTGGGCTCCCACCATTCGGACTTGAGGTCGTGACGCTCGGCCAGAAACGCCTTCGCCTGCTGATCGCCGTCGGCGATGAGCCCGCGCAGGAACGCGGGGTCTCGGTCGACCGAGGACGCCAGGTCCAGCCGGCGGGCAAGCGGTTTGCTCATCTGGATCCGGGCCACGTCGATGGGCTTGAAGTCCTCCTTCGGCAGCACCCCCTGGGCAATCCACTGGTTGATCTGTCGAATCCAGTGCAATTCCGCAGCCATGGACAGATTGCTGCTCAGCTCGAACCGACGGGCCACTACGTGGCACGGCGCGGTCGGCACGTCCGGATCCAGTTCCGGGTCGATCTGGATCACCCAGAGCTCGTCCGGCCGCATCGAGTAGTCACGATCGACCAGGTGCCGGATCGGCGGGTTGTGCGCGAACGCGGCGTCCCAGTACTCACCGAATTGCGGATCGTGCCCGACACCTTTGTCGATGCGAATGGCCGGCATCAACGGGGGCACGGCCGCGGAGGCGAGCACCGTCTTCACCGAGACCGCCGCCGGGTGGGCGTCCCAGCGCTCGCGGCGCCAGTCCGGATCGGGGCATGCTTCTTCGAACACCACGAATTCACCGGTAACGGCGTCGACAGCGCTGCACATCAGGGTCGGGTGACGCGGATGGGCGCGGAGCAGTTCGGGTAGGTCGTCGAAACGGATCAGCCCGTTCAGCAAGCCTTCCAGGCGCGCCCTGAACTGTCCCTGCACACCCTTCACCGGAGCCGTCGCCGGGAGCACACCGGCATCCACCAGACGATGCATTCCCACGACAAAAGGATTGAGCACCATCATGTCCCACGGGTCGTGGGCGGAATTGCGCTGCCAGAACGTGCGGAGCAGATCAGCGGCAACATCCCCGCGGCGGCCCGGACCGTCCGATCCTGCAAGTAAGCCGTACCAGGCCAACGCGCTGCAGATCGCTCCACCGGAGGTTCCGCCGATCGCGACCAGTTCGAAATCCCGGTCCAGCCCTGGGTCGCGCAGGATCCTGCTCAGCACACCAGCGGTGAAGGCGGTCTGGCTGCCGCCTCCTTGACAGGCGATGGCCACCTTCGTGCTGACCTGGTCGAGCATGGCAAACCCCGCAACCGTTGTTTCCACAACCGCTCTGCGCTAGTTCGCGGGCACATCCGGCTGGGGATGGGGAAGCTTCGCCAGCAACTGCCGTCCCCATTGCTGTGCCCGGTCGATCTCACCGTCGACCAGCGGCCCCTTGGTGCCGTGCACGTAGAAGCTCTCGGCCGGCGCCACCGTCGTGCAGCCGATGTGCCGCAACCGGCGCTGCGCGGCGTGCGCTGCCGAACCGGGTACGCGCGGCTTGTTGATCCTGGTGTCGAAGGCCACCGCCGGTACATCCAGTTCCATGTGCACCGCGTCGAGCCATTCCCGCAGTCCGTCGCCCTTGGACAGCACCCCTGCACCCTCGGACTTCGACACGGCGTCATCCCTGGTCGTCGGTCGGCTCATGCCGAAAGCGTGGGTTGGCCCGCCGACCACCAGCAGATCGACGTCGCGATCGACGGCGGCCGGGGCCGCACCGACCTCGACCACATTCACGGCCATCTCCCCCGACAGTCCGGCGGCCACTGCCTCCGCGATCGCCCGGCTGTCGCCGAACATCGACTCGTACACCACGAGCGCTTGCATGTGCCTCGACTCCCTCGTCACCCCGGTACCGGCTCCGTTCATCGTTGGCGCGCGTCGAAAGCAGCGAACAGAGCCAAAGGTCCCGCTCGGCACGTGTGCCTGAGCACGCCTCCAGTGACCTGCGTCTCGTTCGGTCGGGATGTGTTGAACAATTGCCAATGTATGCAACTGTTGAACCCATGCGTACCGGCGATGGCGAGTGTTCATGAGCGCGCCGCTTTATCAGGTCAAGGCCGAGTTCTTCAGGACGCTCGGCCACCCCGCCCGCATCCGGGTGCTGGAGCTGCTGGGCCAGCGTGAACACGCCGTGTCGGAGCTGCTGCCCGAGGTCGGCATCGAGCCCACCAATCTGTCACAGCAGCTGGCGGTGCTGCGCAGGGCGGGACTGGTAGTCACCCGCAAGGAGGGCTCGTCGGTCTATTACTCCCTGACCAGCCCCGAGATCGCCGAACTGCTGGCCGTCGCCCGGGTGATCCTCACCGAGGTCATCGCCGGACAGGCCGGCTTGCTGGCGGACCTGCGCAGTCCCGTCAGCCCCGCGGCGCCGGTCGAGTAGCGGAGAGGGCCCGGTGTTGAGTCTGTGGCGCAAGATCCGCGCGGTGGGCCGGGTGGCCGAACCCGCGCCGCCCGCTCCAACCGATCACGCCCCCACGGCGACTGTGCTCACTTCGGACACCATCAAGGAACTGCACGGCTCGGTGCAGATCAGGCACGTCGACGCCGGCTCCTGCAACGGCTGCGAGGTGGAGATCGCCTCCGCGTTCGGGCCGGTCTATGACGCCGAGCGGTACGGCGCGCGGCTGGTGGCCTCGCCCCGGCACGCCGACGCCCTACTGGTCACCGGTGCTGTCACGCTCAACATGGCCGAGCCGCTGCGCCGCACCTACCAGGCGGTGCCGGGCCCGAAACTCGTTGTCGCCGTGGGCGACTGCGCCCGCAACTGCGGGGTGTTCAGCAAGGCCTACGGGGTCGCCGGAGCGGTGGGCGACATCGTGCCGGTCGACCTGGAGATCACCGGATGCCCTCCGCGCCCGGACGCGATCGTCGAGGCGCTCCGCCGGCTGACCGGCCGGTGACGCGGTGAACACCGTGCAGGCCGGCCTGCTGACGGCGGTGACCTTCGGACTGCTCAGCGCGCTGGCCGCCCTGCTCATCGCCCGTCCCGCGCGGTCGGCGGTGGTCGGCGTTGGCATCGCGGTCTGCGGCGCCGGCGCGCTGGTCGCCGGGGTCGCCGCGATGGCCGGTCAGGTCGCCTGGTTCGCGGCGCCGGACCTGCTGCCGCTGTCCGGGGTGGTCTTCGCCATCGATCCGCTCGGCGGCGCGTTCCTGGCCGTGACCGGCGGGGTGGCGGTGGCGACCGGTATCTACGGCATCGGCTATTGCCGGGGGGGGCTGGACGGTCGCCTGGTGCAGTGCATGCTGCCGCTGTTCGTGCTGGCGATGATGCTGGTGCCGGCAGCGGCGGGCGTCGGCACATTCCTGCTGTGTTGGGAGTTGATGGCGCTGACGTCGCTGCTGCTGGTGCTCGCCGAGCATCGCCGGCGGCCGGAAGTTGCCTCGGCCGGCCGCTGGTACGCGGTGATGACCCACCTGGGACTGGTGGCCATCCTGATCGGATTGCTGATCTTCGCCGCCAACGCCACCGACTCCACCTTCGCGGCACTGCGGCTTGCGGGGCACCACCTTTCGCCCGGCCTGGCGGCACTGATCTTCCTGGTGACGCTGATCGGCTTCGGCTCCAAGGCCGGCATCGTGCCGCTGCACGCCTGGCTGCCGCGGGCGCACCCGGAGGCGCCCAGCAACGTGTCGGCGCTGATGTCGGCGGCGATGGTCAACCTCGGCGTGTACGGCATCGTGCGGGTCGGCTTCGACCTGCTGGGCGGCGGTGCCGCGTGGTGGTGGCTGCTGGTCCTCGCGCTGGGCGCGCTGTCCGCGGTCTACGGCATCCTGCAGGCCGCGATCGGCACCGACCTCAAACGGCTGCTGGGGCATTCCACCACCGAGAACATGGGGATCGTGCTGGTCGGTGTCGGGGCGGCGGGGCTGTTCACCGCGTCCGGGGACCTGACGCTGGCCGGGCTCGCGATGGCCGCCGCGCTGCTGCACATCGTCAACCACGCCGCCTTCAAGACGTTGCTGTTCCAGTCGGCCGGCTCGGTGGTGCACGCCACCGGACGCCGCGACCTGGACTACCTCGGCGGGCTCCACGACGGAATGCCTCGCACCACAGCGGCTTTCGGCATCGGCGCGCTGTCCGCGTCGGCGTTGCCGCCGGGCGCGGCGTTCGTCAGCGAATGGCTGCTGCTGCAGGCGCTGATCCACGGACTGCCGGCCGGGGTGTCGGCGACCATCGTGATGCCGCTCGCGGTCGCCGCCGTCGCGCTGACCGCCGGACTGGCCGTGGCGACGTTCGTCAAGGCGTTCGGGGTCGGCTTCCTGGCCAGGCCGCGCAGCCGGGAAGCCGAGTGTGCGCACGAGAGCCCGCCCAGCATGCTGGCCGGGATGGGGCTGGCGGCCGCCGCCTGTGTCGGGCTGGCGCTGCTGCCGACCCTGGTGCTGCCCACCATCGGCGCGGTCGCCGGCGGCGTCGTCGGATCGGGAGATCCGGTGACGGTGACGGCGACGACCATCGCGCTGACCGACTTCGCCGGGTCCCTGTCCCCGCTGTTGCTCACCGTCGCGCTGGTGATCGGGCTGGTCGCCACGCTGGCCGCGGCACGCGCGCTGGCCACCAGGCGGGCCGCCCGCGAGGCCCGGCTGTGGGACTGCGGCGCCGGCCCGCTGTCGGCGCGGATGGAATACACCGCAACGTCTTTCGCCGAGCCACTGCAGCGGGTGTTCGACGACGTGGTGCAGGCCGAGCAGGACGTCGACGTCACCCACCACCGGGAATCGGCCTACCTGGTCGAGGCCATCGAGTACCACCGCCGGGTTCCCGACCGGATCGAACGGCGGCTGTACGAGCCGGTGCTCGCCGTGATGGCGGTGTGGGGCCGGGTGGGCCGACGGCTCGCCCCCGGCAGCGTGCACCGGTACCTCGGCTACGGCTTCTACTCGCTGTGCGCCCTGCTGATCCTGCTGGTGGTGACCCGGTGAACGCGCCCAGCGTGTACGGCACCGTCGGGGTGATCCTCCAACTTCTGATCGTCATCGGACTGTCCCCGCTGCTCATCGGGATGATGCGGCAGCTCCGCGCCCGGCTGGAAGGCCGGGCCGGCCCGGGGATCGGCCAGCCCTGGCGGGATCTGCGCAAACTGATGCGCAAGCAACGGACCTCGCCGCGCGGCACCAGCGAGGTGTTCCGGGTGGCACCGCTGCTGCTGGTCGCGACCTGCCTGGTGGTGGCGGCGGTGGCCCCGTTCGTCACCACCGCGTCCGCCCTGGACCCGGTCGCCGACCTGTTCGCCGTGGTCGCGTTGCTGACGTTGGGCACGGTGGCGCTGGCCCTGGCCGGACTCGACACCGGCACCGCGTTCGGCGGGATGGGCGCCAGCCGGGAGACGACGATCATCGCGCTGGTCGAGCCGACCATGCTGGTGGCGATCTTCGCGCTGTCCGTGCCGGTCGGGTCGACGAACCTGGCCGCGATCGTCACCTCCGGCCTTGACGACCCCGCACAGGTCTTCTCCCCGGTGAGCCTGCTGGCCGCCGTCGCGCTGATCGTGGTGATCATCGCCGAGACCGGCCGGCTGCCGGTGGACAACCCGTCCACCCACCTGGAACTGACGATGGTGCACGAGGCCATGGTGCTGGAGTACTCCGGTCCGGACCTGGCGATGGTCGAGCTGGCCTCCGCGATGCGGCTGACCGTCTTCCTCGGGTTGCTGGCCAACCTGTTCGTGCCGTGGGGCATCGCCACGTCGGGGTCGGTGCCGGTGATCGCGATCGGGGTGCTCGCCTTCGTGGTGAAGGTCGCCGTGCTCGGCGCCGCGCTGGCGGTCGGCGAGGTTTTCCTGGCCAAGCTGCGGTTGTTCCGGGTGCCAGAATTGCTCGCCGGTTCCTTCGTCCTGGGGCTGCTCGCCGTGGCCGCCTCGTTCTTCCTCGCATGAGTACCGCCCTGTACACCCAGTTGCTGAACCTGGTGGCCGGCGCGTTCCTGCTGACCGCGGTGCTGATCCTGTGGCGCCGGGAACTGACCGCGATCATCGACGTGTTCGCGCTGCAGGGCGTGGCGCTGGCCGCGCTGGTCGGCATCATCGCGGTCGCCGAGGGGTCCGCCGAACTGGGCGCGGTGGCGGTGGGCGTGCTGATCCTGCGTGCCGGGGTGCTGCCCTGGGTGCTGCGGCGCGCCGCGGCCTCCGCCGGGGTCGTCCAGCGGGAGACCAAGCCGCTGGTGAACGTGGTGTCCTCGCTGCTGGCCGCGGCCGCGTTGACCCTGCTGGCGTACGCCGTCTCGCAGCCGCTGGTGGAGCTCGCGCCGTCACCGGCCACGCACGCCATCCCGGTGGGCATGGCGGTGGTGCTGATCGGCTTCTTCGTGCTGGTGACCCGGCGACTCGCGCTGTCCCAGTTGGTCGGATTCCTGTTGCTGGACAACGGCATCACCGCGGTCGGGTTCCTCACGGCGACCGGCGTCGGGCTGATCGTCGAGCTGGGCGTGTCACTGGACGTGTTGCTGGTCGTGCTCGTGCTGCAGGTGTTGAAGACCCGGATGCGCGAGGCGTTCGGCGCCACCGACCTGGACGAGCTCCGGGAGTTGCACGACTGATGACGAACTCGCCGATGTGGGGATGGCCGGCCTGGCTGATGCTGCTGCCGGTTCTCGTGCCGTTGCTCGGGGCGCTGGTGTTCGGGGTACTCGGCTGGCGGCGGAGCACGCGCTGGGTCGGTGCGGTCAGCGCCGCCTGCGTGCTGGGCACCGCGCTCGCGATCGCCGCCGGGGTGACCGCGTCCGGTCCGCAGCTGGCGTTCTTCTCGCTGCTGCGGGTCGACGCACTCAGCGCGTTCCTGTTGATCGTCATCGGCGCGGTGGCGCTGATCAGCGCCGTGGCCACCCCCCGATACCTCGCCGTCGAGGTCGAGGCCGGGCGGGCCGACGAGCGGGATTGCCGGCAGATGGTCCTGCTGGTGCAGGTATTCCTTGCGTTGATGGCGTTGGCGGTGCTCGCGGCCGGGCTCGGCGTGCTGTGGGTGGCGATGGAAGCCACCACCATCGTCACCGCCTTCCTGGTCGGCCAGCGCCGCGGCCGTGCGGCGGTGGAGGCCGCGTGGAAGTACGTGGTGATCTGCTCGACCGGGATCGCGCTGGCCCTGCTGGGCACCTTCCTGCTGAACTTCGCCGCGCAGCACACCCCGTTGCCCACCGGGCTGGATTGGGTGGATCTGGTCGCCGCGGCGCCGCACCTGGATCCCGGGGTCACCCGGATCGCGGCGGCGCTGCTGATCGTCGGGTTCGGCACCAAGGCCGGGCTGGCTCCGCTGCACGCCTGGCTCCCCGACGCGCACAGCCAGGCTCCGGCGCCGGTGTCGGCGCTGATGTCCGGGGTGCTGATCTCGGTCGCGTTCTACGCGGTGCTCCGGGTCAAGGTGATCGCCGACGCCGCGCTCGGGCCAGAGTTCGCCCGCGCGTTGCTGGTGGTGCTGGCGCTGGCGTCGCTGACGCTGGCCGCCTCGCTGATGCTGGCCCAGCGCGACTACAAACGCCTGTTGGCCTATTCGAGCATCGAGAACATGGGCCTGCTCGCGCTCGGAGCCGCGATCGGCAGTCCGCTGGCCATCGCCGCGGTGCTGTTGCACATCCTCGGGCACGGGCTGGCCAAGAGCTCGCTGTTCCTGGGCGCGGGCCGGATCCTGCAGGTCACCGGGACCAGCCGGATCGACCGGGTGCGCGGATTGGCCGCGCGGGAACCGTTGCTGGCCGGATGTTTCGGTTTCGGCGTGCTGGCGATCATCGCCTTCCCGCCGTTCGCGCTGTTCGCCAGCGAACTGGGTATGGCCCGGGCGGGCTTCGATGCCGGGCTGGGCTGGCAGATGACCGCCGCACTGCTGCTGGTGCTGGTGATCGCCGCCTCGCTGGTCAACCACACCAGCCGAATGCTGCTCGGCGCACCGGTGGCGGCGGTTGCTGCGCCCTCGGAGGCTGCCGCCTCCAAGGACACGGTCGTTGATGCTGCCGGCCTTGAAGCCGTCGATCTTGCGCCTGTCCCGGCGGCCGGACCGTTCGCCGCTCCCCCGGTCGCGGTGCGGACGCTCCCGGCGCGGTCGGCCGTGGTGTCGACCGTGGCGGTCGCATCGCCGATCCCGGCCGTTTCACCGATCGCCATCGAGGTCGCAGCCGGGCCGACCGTTGCTGACGCGCGCCGGTCCCGTCCGGGAGCCGAGATCTACGCCATGGGAGGCGCCTTGCTCAGCTGCGCCGTCCTGGGCCTGACGTTGGGCCCGCTGGGACCGCTGCTGGCGCAGGCCACCGCCGTCATCACGAGGACGCCATGATGCCCCCGATGACCAACGCCGACCTCGCCGGTTCGGGCGGGTCCGCCGACGAACCCGGTGCCGCGTCGAACACCGGACCCGTAGTCGGCACAGCCCGCGCTGTCGGCGACGACGCGGGAGGTCCGGGCCCGCTGGCCGGCGCGCAGCCGGTCGGGTACCACCGGGTGGCGCTGACCGTCGCCGCCGACGAGCTCGCCCGACATGCACAATCGTTGCTGGACAGGGGTTTCCGGATCGCCCTGGTGGCCGGCCACGACGGATCGAGCGGTGCCTCCCCGGCCGGGGAGGCCGCCCCCAACGCCATGCGGGTGGTGTACCTGTTCACCCATCCCGCCACTGACCAGCGCGTCGAACTTTGGTTGCGGTGCGCCCACACCGATCCGCATGTGCCGAGCTTGGCGGGCCTGTCGTTCGCCGCCGGCCGCTTCGAACGCGAGATGCGCGACCTGTTCGGCATCGTCCCGGACGATCACCCGATGCCGAGCCGGCTGGTTCGGCACTTCCACTGGCCGACCGGATGGCACCCGATGCTGGCCGGCGCCGGCGAGCCGCCACCGTTCGGTGACGTGGACGGTCCGTTCAGTTTCCGGATCGTGGAAGGCACCGGGGTGTACGAGATCCCGGTCGGCCCGGTGCACGCCGGGATGATCGGCCCCGGTCATTTCCGGTTCTCCGTCGTGGGCGAGACGATCCTGAACCTGAAGGCGCGCTTGTGGTTCGTGCACCGCGGCATCGAGAAGCTCTTCGAGGCAAGGCCTCCCGCACAGGGAATCGAGCTGGCCGAACGGATCAGCGGCGACACCTCGGTCGGGCACACCCTGGCGTTCTGCCAGGCCGTCGAGGACGCTTGCGGCACAACCGTTTCCGTGGCGGATGGACAGGTGCGGGCCATACTGCTCGAGCTGGAACGGATGTACAACCACGTCACCGACATCGGCGCGCTGTGCAATGACGTCGGGCACTCGATCCTGAACAACCAGGCGCAGCGGGTCAAGGAAGACCTGCTGCGGATCAACGACCAGGTCACCGGCAGCAGGCTGCTGCGCGGCGGCGTCCTGCTGGGCGGGGTCAGCGTGCTGTGCTTGCCCGATCCGGAGCGGCTGGCCGAGATCGGCGCCGACATCGGCGAGATCGCCGCCCTCGCAGTGGGTCACAGCGTGGTGCGGGACAGGTTCACCGGCACTGCTGTGCTCACCCGCCAACAGGCCGTCGATCTGGGAACGCTGGGGTACGTCGCCAGAGCGAGCGGGCTGGCCGTCGACGGCCGGCGCGATCATCCTGTTCCCGGGGTGCCCGCCCCACCCGTCCGCGACGGCAGCACCGACGGCGACGTGCTGTCCCGTTTCCTGATGCGCGTCAACGAGATCGAGGAGTCCGTCATCCTGATCACCGACCTCGTCGCGCGGTTGAGGACAGCGTCCCGCGACGATGCCGAGTCGATCCAGCAGCCACCCCGAACGACGGGCTCGGGCGTCGGCATCGTCGAGGGGTGGAGGGGCACGATCGTGCACCGGGTGGAGATCAACGCCGGCCTGCTGACCAGGGTCAAGATCGTCGACCCGTCGTTCTTCAACTGGCCCGCCCTGCCGGTGGCGCTGGCGGACACGATCGTCCCCGACTTCCCCTTGGCCAACAAGAGTTTCAATCTGTCGTACGCGGGAAACGACCTCTGACCCGAAAGCGTGGCACCGGCCGAGGTCAGGAGGCCGGGGGCTCGTCGTGCCCGGCCGCCTCGGCGGCGTCGGCCTCTTCCTTGGTGCGGTGAACCACGCCGTCGGCGTGGTCCGGCGGGCCGTAAACGGTGTACAGCACCAGCGGATTCGGCCCGGCGTTGACGAAGTTGTGCTCGGTGCCCGCAGGCACGATCACCAGGTCGCCCTGGGTGACGGTCCGACGATCGCCGCCCACCGTCGCCTCGCCGGTCCCGCTGACGAACGTCAGGATCTGGTCGTTGTGGTCGTGCGTTTCCAGCCCGATCTCGCCGCCCGGCGGGATGGTCATGATCACCAGCTGGGTGTGTTTGCCCGTCCAGAGCACCCGGCGGAAGTCGGCGCTGCTCTCGGCGACAGTGGCGATGGGGAAGTGCGGCATGGCGCTCATGGTGGATTCCTTTCTCGGGGAGGTGCTGTCAGGACGGGTGCACGATCTCCCGACCGGTGATCCCGTACGTGGTGATGCGGACCCAGAACGGGCGATTGCTGCGATCGGCCCATGGATCGAGGCCGAATTCGTTCAACCGGGCTATCTCCTTCTCGTCCTCGACCGTCTCCGCGACACCACGAACGACCACGCTCCAGCCGCTGCGCCGCGCCGGCTCGAAGCTGTCGACCTCGAACGCAACTGACGAGCCGGTATCGGCGGCAAGTAGTTTCGAGCCGGCGTTGGAGCGGAACACCACGGCGTCGCCGTCCAGCGCGTGATTGACCGGCAGGATCAGCGGATCGCCGTTGGAGACGAAGGCAATCCGACCCACCGGCGTCCGGGCGATGCGGTCGAAGCACTCCCGGGCGGACAGCATGCCGAGACCGGAATGGTCCAGCGGTAACGACGGCTGCGTCATTGCAGACTCCTGACGGCGTTTGTCACGGTCGCGCGCCGGTGTGCGAACACCCCGAGGTCGACCGCCTTCAGGTTCGCACCCTGCGCGGCGGAGCGCTCGCCGGGGAGTCTTGCGTTCAGCCTCCTTCCCCGGTGTACTGGAAGCTGGAAAGGGTCGTACCCGGGTTCCTACCCGGGTAGCATCGAGTGGGTGAAGATCAGCGTGAGCCTCCCCGCCGAGGATGTCGAGCTGCTCGACGAGCACGCACGGCGAGCCGGCCTGCCGTCGCGCTCGGCGGCACTGCATCAGGCGGTGCTCCTGCTGCGTCAGGTGGACCTCGAAGTCGACTACGCCAGCGCCTGGGACGAGTGGGCGTCGTCCGGCGACCAGGCTTCCTGGGAGACCGTCACCGCGGACGGACTGCCTGATGCATCGGGGTGAGATCCGGCTGGTTGATCTTGATCCGGTTCGTGGCAGCGAGGCCGACAAACGGCGCCCAGCAGTGATCGTCAGCAACGACAGTGCGAATGCCACCGCCACCAGGCTGGGGCGGGGCGTGCTGACTGTCGTGCCGGTCACGAGCAACGTCAGCCGCGTGCTGCCGTTCCAGGTGCTGCTGCTGTCGGGCGCGGTCGGGCTCAGGGTGGACTCCAAAGCGCAGGCGGAACAGGTGAGATCGGTCGCGGTCGAGCGAATCGGCCCAACAGTCGGTCGGTTGCCGGCGCCGGTGATGGCCCAGCTCGACGACGCGCTGCGGCTACACCTTCAGCTCTGACGGCAGCTGCGACAATTCAGCCGGACCAGCACGTCGACGAGCCGAAGGTCCTTGGCGCCTTCACGCCGGCACGTGCCCACCGTCACCACCACAACCCGTGACAGGGCGAGCGGCGCCTGCTACTGTGCGTCGCAAGGTCATGAGTGCCAGCAGATAGCCCCGGCTTGCTGGCCGGCAACCCTCGTTCCGCGGTGGGGTGCCCCGGGTGAAGACCTGGCCTGGCGTGAGGTGCGCCCGGCAAGCGCGGGCCTCCGGTCACCCTGGCGGTCCGATGGACCGTAGGGGAACCCGAATGACCATCCTGCTGGAACGTCCCGACCTGATCTCGGCCTTCGCGCCGCGGGTGACGCCCCGCCGTGTCGAACAGCCCTACCGACCGGCCGCGCGACGCGCCATCGTGTCCCATCCGCATGCGCCGAATCTGGAGATCGTCGGTGCGGAAACGCTTGTCCCCGTCGTGGGCGGCGGACGCGTTTCGTACGCCAACCTCGACCACGGCGCGTCTGCGCCCGCATTGCGCGCGGTGAAGGATACCGTCGACCGGCTGCTCGGCAGCTACGCCAGTGTCCATCGCGGGGCCGGCTGGAACTCCAAGGTGTGCACCGAGCTCTACGAGGGCGCGCGCGAGCCGGTCCGGTCGTTCGTCGGCGGGCGTGCGGACGACGCGGTGATCTTCACCCGGAACACCACCGACTCGCTCAATCTCCTGGCGCACTGCCTGCCGCCGCGCACCACGGTGGTGGTGTTCGAGACCGAGCATCACGCCGCGCTGCTGCCCTGGCCCGCCGATCGCACCGTGCGGCTGGCCGCTCCGGCGACCCCGCGGCTGGCCGTCGAGGCGGTGGATCACGCGCTCCGTCGGCGGCCGGCCGGCCCGGCGCTGCTGGTGATCACCGGCGCGTCGAACGTCACCGGCGAACTGTGGCCGGTCGCCGAACTCGCGAGGATCGCCAGGGCGCGCGGTGCCCGGGTGGCGCTGGATGCCGCTCAACTTGCCCCGCACCGGCCGTTCTCCATCGACGAACTGGGCGTGGACTACGTGGCGCTGTCCGGTCACAAGCTGTACGCCCCGTACGGCGCGGGCGCGTTGATCGGCCGCAGCGATTGGCTGCAACAGGCCGCCCCTTACTTGATCGGCGGGGGCGCGACCGCGTCCGTCACCGATGACGAGACCAGCTACAAGCCGGTCCCCGATCGCCACGAGGCCGGGTCGCCGAACGTCGTCGGCGCGGTCGCGCTGGCCACTGCCTGCCATGTGCTGGCCGGCACCGACCGCGCCCAGCTGGCCCACACCGAGGCGACACTGACCGACACCTTGCGGCAGGGTCTGGCGGACATCCCCGGGGTCACCGTGCACTCGCTGTTCCGGGGCGCGGTCGACAGCATCGGCGTGGTGACGTTCACCATCGCCGGCCAATCACCCGCGGTGGTCGCCGCGGCGCTCTCCGCCGAGCACGGCATCGGCGTGCGGGACGGCGCGTTCTGCGCTCACCCGCTGGTCCGGCATCTGCTCGGCGCTGCCGGTTGCGCGGTCGAGGACGGCACCGAGGGCCAGGCACTGCGGGCGTCTGTCGGCCTGGGGACGTCGACGGAACACGTGAACCGGCTGATCGCGGCCGTGGCATCGATCGTTGATCGTGGGCCACGGCGGGTCTATGTCACCGTCGACGGGCGGCCCGCTCCCGTCGGTGACGACCGGGTGCTGCCGAGCATCGCGCCCTGGCAGCGGTAGAGCGAGGAGAAGAAGCCGGCGCGACGTAGCACGTCGGGGCGTCACGAACAGCTGACCCGACTCAGCCGGCCACCCCCGTGAATGCGAGGGCGGGCCGGCTGCCTCGGCTGGTCGAGTCGGATCTCGCGTCAGGCCCGGTGCCGACCCGGACCCGTCGTCTCCCGCTGGCGGTCGGCCGGGATGGTGGCAAACCCGCCCAGACCGCGGTCAGTGCGGTTGTCGGCGGAGGCGTGCGCACTCCCGTTCGAGCCATTCGACGGGGCACTGCTTGGTGCAGCGCCGTTGGACACCGCGCCGTTGGACACCGCGCCGTTGGACACCGCGCCGTTGGACACCGCGCCGTTGGACACCGCGCCGTTGGACACCGCGCCGTTGGACAGCGCGCCGTTGGGCAACCCTTTCGCTGTGGCGCCGTCGCCGTCCGCCGCGCCGGCAGAGCTTCCCACCGAGGCTGCCACCAGCTCGGCCTCGGACTCGCCAGTGGGTTTGGCGGTGGGTTCGGCGGTGGGTTCGGCACTGTGCAGACCGTCTTCGTCGGTCACCGACTCGGGGGTCGCGGCCAACGCTTCGGCGCTGAGCGCCGCGTCCTCCTGCGCCTGCTCCTCCAGGCGCTCGTCCAGCGCGGACTTGGTGCGCAGGGGCAGCTCCTTCATGATCAACACCAGCACGAAGGCCAGCACCATGATGACGCCGCCGATGATGTAGACCAGGTGCGTGGAGTCGACGTAGCCCACCTGGAACGGCCTGGCGATGTTCGGGTCCAGCGTGGTCAGGAACGACGAGTCGGTGCTCAGCGAATCACCGATCGACGCGCCGGCCGCGGCGTTGCCCTGCGAGGCGGCGACCAGGCTCTGCGCCACCGCATGGCTCGGGCTGTTCGGATCCTGCGCCGCGGCGGCGACGGCCTGCTGGAACGCGGGCGTCACCGACGCCGACTGCAACGCGCCCTGGATCTTGTCCGGCAGCGAGTTGAACAGCAGCGACAGGAACACCGCGACACCCAGCGTGCCGCCGAGCTGCCGGAAGAACGTCGCGGACGAGGTGGCCACACCCATGTCCTTGGCGGGGACGGTGTTCTGCACGGCGATCAGCATGGTCTGCATGCACAGGCCAAGACCGGCGCCGATCATCAGGAAGTAGATGTCCAGCAGCCAGTACGGCGTGTCCACGGTGACGGTCAGCATGAGGAAGAAGGTGAGCGCCAGGATCGCGGTACCGAACACCGGGAAGATCTTGTAGCGACCCGTCTTCATGGTCAGCTGGCCGGACAGCACGGAGCCGCCCATGATGCCGATCATCATCGGGATCAACAGCAGGCCCGACTCGGTCGGCGTCGCGCCCTTGACCAGCTGCAGGTACAGCGGCAGGGTGCTCAGCGCACCGAACATGCCAAGACCGACCAGCACGTTGACCGCGAGCCCGATGCTGAAGACCCGACTGTTGAACAGCCGCATCGGGATCAGCGCCTCGTCCTTCATGCGCTTCTCGATCAGGATGAAGGCGACCACGCCGGCGATGCCCAGCGCGATCATGCCGAGCGCCGCCGGCGAGGTCCAGCCCCATTCGCGGCCCTGTTCGGCCACGATCAGCAACGGCACCAGGCCGACGATCAGCGCCGTGGCGCCCCACCAGTCGATGCGGTGGTCGTGCCGGATGTGCGGGAGGTGCAGCACCTTGGCGACGATGATCAGCGCGATGATGCCGATCGGGACGTTCACCAGGAACACCCAGCGCCACCCGACGATGCCCAGGATGGTGCTGGTGCCCGCGAAGAAGCCGCCGACCAGGGGTCCGACCACGGACGACATGCCGAAGACGGCGAGGAAGTAGCCCTGGTACTTGGCCCGCTCGCGGGGCGGGGCGATGTCGGCCAGGATGGCCAGCGCCATGGAGAACAGACCACCGGCACCAATACCCTGCACCGCGCGGAACGCGGCCAGCTCGTACATGGAGGTGGCGAACGTGCACAGGATCGAGCCGAAGATGAAGATGCTGATGGCGGTGAGGAACATCGGGCGGCGCCCGTAGATGTCCGACAGCTTGCCGTACAGCGGCGTCGTCACGGTCGAGGTGATCAGGTAGGCGGTGGTGACCCACGCCTGGGCCGACAGGCCGTGCAGGTCGTCGGCGATGGTGCGGATGGACGTGGAGACGATCGTCTGGTCGAGGGCGGCCAGCAACATGCCGGCCATCAACCCCAGCAGGATCGTCTGAATTTGCTTGTGCGTCAGTCCGGCCGGTGACGACACTGCCGGTGATGCTTCGGTGGACATCAGTGGCCTTCCTTCCTATGGTGGTCGGCCCCGTGGGCGGGGCCGTCATGGTGACGGGGACTGTCGGTGGCCCGCAGCATGATCGAGACGATCTCGTCCCTGCGCTCCTCTACCCCGTCGGTGTATTTGCGGAGCAGCCGCAGCAGGTCCTCGCGATCTTCGATCGACCAGTCCTTCAGCACCGGGGTGACCGTGTCTCCGCGGCGCCGCTCCTGCTCGCGGACCCGCTGCGCACCGAGTTCTGTGGGCACCAGGATCGACGCGCGGCCGTCGGCCGGATCGGCCCTGCGCTCGATCAGCCCGGACTTGACCAGCGAGGACACCTGGCGGGACACCGTCGAGGGATCGGCGCACAGGAACTCGGCCAGATCGCTGGCCCGGCTCGGGCCCAGGTGCGCGAGCTTGACCAGCAGGAACAGCGGCGAGGGTTCACCGTCAGGCCCGGCCGTCACCCTGGCTCGGATGCTGCCGTACAGGCGGACCAGCTGGATGATGACCGATCCGATCTCTCCGGCCTGTTCGTGCTCGCGCTGCTGCTCGGGTGAGGATTGCGGATCGGCCAACGGCGCGGTGTCGCGCTGCTGCTCTGGTTCCGCCACGGCCGGGGTCTCCAGTGGCGACGCACCGGCATCTGCCATCGATGTGGTGACGGCGGGGACGCGCATCATGGATTCACCTCCGTGCTTGTTGGACGTGCTTGTTGGACGTGCTTGTTGGACGTGATGGCGGGATTGATGGCGGAGATGTTGACCGCGGGGATCTGCTGGCGCTGACGTCGCGCCAAAGTAGTTGATTGCGTTATGCATCTAGTTGCCGTACGCAAGCATGCACCTTCGATCGCCATGTGGCAAGGTCCTGGATGTGGTGGGCTCGGTCACCCAGCTCGTGATCGACTTCAGGACCCCAGCAGTGACCGAGGTCGAGTCCCCAGGGTGTCATTCGGGCAACCCCAGGGTGGTCGTCGAAACCCCTGGGTGGCAGCACGCTAACCCTGGGACACGCGTGCGAATGTGACGCAGAACGTGCCGAAACAGGGCCCTTCGACCCATCCACTGCTCGGGGCGGAGGCCCGCTGGGGCAGCACCGCGCACAGGTTCGTCGAATTGGCCAAGGACGCCGACGCGGACCTGATCATGCTCGGCAGCCACGGCAAGGGCTCGCTGGCCGGTGTGTTCGTCGGCAGCTTCGCGCACGACCTGCTCAAGATCGCGCCCTGCCCCGTTCTCGTGGTGCCGTGGACGCACCCCGACATCTGACGGATCCGGTGCGGCGCAAGCCCCCCAACGTCGGCCGATCAAGCCGCACGGCACATCTCGATCGACAAGTCCCGTCTCGGCGCCGGTTTCGAGAACTCGGCGCCGGAACAAGACGGTGTCCAGTCTGGAAAAGTGGCGCCGAGTGAGGGATTCCGGGACATCGCACGGGTGCGGGTGGTTGATCCGCCAGTCCGATCGCCGGGCCCCTACCCCAGCGCGGGGTAGAGGGTGGACATCCGGAACCGCCGGCGCCGGTGCACCACGAACATGCACACCCCGACCGCGACGACGGCAAAGCCCGCGAGCATCCCGACATCCCGCCACAGGTGGTCGCTGGGTCCGCCGGAGATGGTGATCCGCAGCGCGTCGATCAGGTACGTCATCGGTATGAAGTTGTGGATGGCGCGGAACGGCGCGGGCATCACATCGACCGGGTAGAGGCCTCCGGCGCAGGTCAGCTGCACCATCAGCAACACCAGCATGATCGCGGTGCCGATCATCCCCAGCCAGGTCCGGAGTAGATGTGCGATGGCCGTGAACGCGGCGGCGGCCAGCAGCACGACCGCCACCGACCCGCCGGCGTTGACCGGGTCAAGGCCGAGCCCGATCCACACCACGCCGAGCATGATCAGCGAGCCGAGCGCTGCCATGCCCACGATCGGCAGCCAGCCGGCCACGCTGATCCGGGCGGACGACGCCCGTCCGGCCAGCGCGCGGTTGGAGATCGGCCGCATCACCAGGAACACAGCGATACCGAACACCCAGATCGCGATGCCGAAGAAGAACGGGGCGAGCCCGCGCCCGTAGTACAGCGCCGGGTTGTCCACGGTGAGCTGCACGTCCGCCGGCGACGCCAACACCTGCGCGGCGGAATCGCGCTGGTCCTGGGTGAGCGCCGGAACCCGAGTCGCGCTGTCGGTGAGCTCGGTGGCCAGCTGCGTCGCGCCGCCGTTCACCTGGGTGAGGCCGTCGACCAGCGCGGTCGCCCCGGTCGACGCCGTGGTCAGGCTGTCGCTGAGCGCTTGCGCACCCGCCTGCTGGGTACCGATCGTGGTGTCCAGGGTCGTCGCCGAGGTGACCAGGGTATCGACCGAGGAGTCCACGGTGCTCGCCTGCGATGCCGCGGTGCTGATGCCGCTGCTGAGCGTGCCGACACCGGTGGCGAGCGTCTGGGACTGGTCGGCGAGTTGGGTGAGCTGGGTCGAGGCGCCGGACGGGTCTGTCCCGGCCGCATCGATGATGTTGGCCACCGATGTGACTGTGCCGGCCGCTTCGCGAGCGTCGCCAGCGGCCGTGTTCATGTCGGAACCCGTGGAATCGATTGCGGTTAGTGCGGCCGCGACCGCAGCGACGTCCGTGTCCGACGGGTATTTGGCCAGCAAGTTGTTGATCGGGGTGTTCGCGCTGCCCAACTCTCGGCTGAGATCTGCCACGTAGGTACTCATATTCGTGGCTGCCGTGGTCATTTGCGAGGCGGCCGGACCGACTTGCGGAAGTGCAGGGGCTACCCCGTTCAGATAGGGCACAAGGCTCGATGCCACGTCCTGGCTTTGCGACTGCACCTGATCGGCCGCCGTCACCACGGTCTGGGACCCGCTGTCTAGCGTGTTCAGACCGGTGGCCAACTCGGCCGACGAGGTCTTGGTGCTGGTGGCGTCGCTGACCAGCTGCGCCGAGGCCGCCTTGTCGTCGGCCAGGCCGCTGACCAGTTGGCTGGACCCGTCGGCGGCGGTGGTGATCGCGGTGGACAGGTCCGTCGCGCCCTTCAACGACGCGGCGGTTCCGGTGGCCAACTGGTTCGCGTCGTCCGCGGCGGTGTTGATGTCGGCGCGGACGGTTTCCAGGTTGGTGAAGACGGTCTCGAAGTACGCCCCGATCGCCGCGTGGTTGATCGCCGATTCGAGCTGTTTCTGCACCGACGTGGTGAGCAGCCCGGTGACGTACCCGTTGGCGTCGTCGCGCTGCAGGTAGACGATCGCGCGCTGCGGGTCGTCGCCGGATCCGCTGGCCAGGTTCGCGGAGAACTCGGGTGGAATGACGACGGTCAGCTTGTAGGTGCCGTCGGCCAATCCGGCCTGGGCCTGGTCGGCGTCGACGAACTGCCAGTCGAAGATCGGATCGGCCTCCAGCTCGGTGACCAGCCGGTCGCCCGCGTCGATGGTCTTGCCGTCCTCTGTGGTGACCGGTTGGTCGAGGTTGACCACGGCCACCGGAACCTGGTCGAGCTTGCCGTACGGGTCCCAGTTCGACCACAGGTACAGCGCGCCGTAGAGCAGCGGGACAAGCACCAGGAACAGCAGCGCCAGGATCGGCAGGGGACCCTTGAATCGCCGAAGTTCATAGCCGGCCAGACGGAACGTGTTGATCATCGGGCGTCCTCGGGGGCAGCTGGGTCGGCGGGTGGCGGGGCGTCCGGATCTGCCGGCGGTGGTGGGCTGAGCGGTCCGGGGCCGGCGGACAGCGGTGCGAACGAACCGTCCGGTTGCACCGCAGCCGAATCGGGGCCGGTCTCGGGATCCGGAGCGGGACTGGGAACGTGATTGGCGTCCTCGGCCTCCGGCACCACGGGGATCACAGTGGTGGGCGGGTCGGCGACTACCGGAATCCCGGTGGTGCGGGCATCGGAGATGCCTGGCGGCAACTCCGCGATCGGCGTCCCGGCGGGCGGCGGCACCTGGGTGCGGTACGGAATGGGCCAATTCGGGACGTCGGACTTCTCGACACGGGGCGGCAACTCGACGATCACCGGCAGGTTGGACACCGGCCCACGATCGGCGGTGGTGACGATGATCGCGGGCCCGGTCTTGGTCATCTTCGTCAAACGGTCAAGGGCCTGCACGATCCGGTGCTGCGTCGCGGTGTCCACCCCCCGATCGATGTCGTCGACCACGATGACCGCGCTGATCCGCACGCAGGCCAGCGCAACGGCTAGCAGGGTGGCCCGTTCCCCGCCCACGTCGCCGATCAACAACGACGGTTCCACTGTCAGGTCGAGCGCCGTGCAGGCCTCCGCGAACCGCAGCCTGCCCTCTGCCATGTTGACGTTGTCCAGCAGGCAGCTCTCGTCGACCGACTCGTTGACCGTCAGCGCGGGTTCGGGTCCGATGGTGTTGCCGATCCGCGCCACCGACGTCAACGCCCTGATCTCACTGGCACTGTCGGCGAGCTTGCGGCCGGCGATGGCCAGCACGCCCATGGTGATGCCCATCCGCCCGGTCAGCGCCAGCAACAGGCTGGACCTGCCGGTTCCGGACGGACCGACGATCGCGGCCAGCGACGCCGGGCGGACCGTGAGGCTGATGTCGTGGAACAGGGTGCCGCGCTTGGTCTCCAGGGTGAGCCCGGTCGCTTCCAGTGCGGGTTCGGGTGGCTTTGGCGGTTCGTTTCCCGACGTGACCTCGGCCGAACCCGCTGCGGGGACGGGCGCGTCGTCGTCCGGGTCCGCCACGACGATCATCTGGCTGGGCGCCTCGTCGTCGCCGGAAGACAGCTCTGATCCCGCCCCGCGGTCGGCTCCCGGCGGCTGGTCCCGGTCCGCCACATCTTCGCCGGCCGGTGGCGCTGACGGGTCCTGCCCGGGGTCGTCGACGGCCCCCCAGGCCCGATCGGTCGGTGGGTCGTGCGGCGGCCGAACGACCTGCGTCTCGTCGTTGTCGCGTCCGTCATCTACCGGCGTCATGGCCCAATCCCCTCGCTGGTGTCCACACCATCCAAGCGAGCCGGTACGCTCGCGTCGCGTCCGGGGCCCTTCCGGGGACCGATGGGACGTGCTCGAGGGCCTCTGGCTCACGTGGCAGAGCAGCGGACTCATTGTCCGCGGTTCGGTCGTTGATGGGATTGTTTCCGCTGGTCAGGCCCCTCTCTGACCGCGTCAATGATCATCAAACTCCCGGAAGACTCCCCGCATTCGAGTCGTGTCAGGCTTTGTAACAGGGGGTCCCATCCCGTCGTGACCTGGCCTTACGCATGCCCGATTCATTACGATCACCCGTTTCGGGTCGTCGCCGGAGCCATGGGTACCCACCGGGAAACACTCTCATAAGCAGGGATGGAAGCGATCCGGACGCGCGCGCAAGCCAGCCCTTGCGCTGCTACCCGGACCCGAACTCTCGGCCCACTGGCACAAACCGACGCTGACCGCTGGTCACCCTTCAATCTGCCGAGCCAATGGCACCGCGTGCTGACGGGCCGACACGAACACGACGCCGACTGTCCCCCGCTCCAGATTTCGAGATCGTGAGCCATGACCTGTTTCCTCCCGGCTCGACCGGAACAGCCGGCCTCTTGGCACATGCCTAGTTGACTAGGCATGTGCCTACTCGGCATGTGACAAGTACTTGGATATGGTTGGCAGATGCCTACCCTGTGCGAGGTGGAGACGCTGCTGGGCAATGCCGAACTCGGGAAGCTGCTCGGAGTCAGCCGTCAGCGGGTGAGCCAGCTCGTGACCCGTGATGACTTTCCGGCGCCTCGAGCCGTGCTGATCATGGGGAGCGTCTGGACTCTCGACGACGTCATCGCGTGGGCCGAACGCTCCGGGCGGACGCTGAACCTCAGCGCACTCGGTGGCACTTCCGTCAATGCCAGAGGTGATCAAACGGAGCCATAGTGGATGAAGAGCAACGGGTTTCGCGCGGCTTCCGCTGCGACACGGGTGACATCGCGGCGAAGCGAGTAACTCTCGAAATCTTGTTGTCAGCCGGCTTCGTCGTACCGTCGGTTGATGTCATCGATCACGAGCGCCGCGAGCCGTTGGCCTTTGGTCGCGTCATCCAGCCGCCTGGCAGCGTCCCGAAGACGCGCCGACGCGGGCTCTTACACGATCAGCGGCGGTGCCGGCGGCGCGACGAGAACGGCGTCCGCTCGCCGGACGCACTCTCGTGCCTCGATCAACGATGGCCGTGGCGCCCGCCGCGGTGGCGACGGCCAACACCAGGGTGCTGACCGACTGAAGGCCTCGCAACCAGACGCCGGCGACTCCACCGAGGAGCAAGCCGGTCAGCGCACTCCAGACGCCGGTCGTGACGGGTCGGCCGGGGGTTGCGCCGACCTAACTTCTGCGATTCGGGATCACCGACGGCGATCTCCACCAACACCGGTGCTGGTGTACTCGCGGCCAGGCGCGCCAAGTGCGCGGCCTCGGAATCGACGGCCTCCCACGCCAGCCATCCCCAGCTCGTCGAGATTGTCATCCGTGATGCTGCGGGCTTTCGGGCGAACAGCGCAGACCACCGAGCCAAACCCGCTCGCGGGTCGGGCCGGCCAAGCTCCATTCATCGAGATCCTCTTATCGACCCCACCGTCACCAACCATCGCGCCGCTTGTCACGGCACAGGGCTGGGACGACCTCGGTCACGCGATGGACAGCGGCTCTATCAAGGACGTCAGTCGGCTCAAGCTCGATGTGCATGGCCGGTCGAGAATGAAGCTCCCGGAAATCGCGTTCCGTTTGTCGCACCTCCACGGGAATCCAGACCGGGCGGGCGTTGCGGGACCCATGATTGGGGTAGTGGGATGAACGGTCGCGACCCCATCCCGGTCACGGCAACACCCGCAGTCTCGACGTCCTCGCCGCGCAGCGCGTCCTGAGCTTCCCCGCTCAGTCGACGGAACGTGTGCCTCCACTGTGACCGCTCCTGCCGCGACACGCGGCGATCACCGGCCAGGTAGGAACCCGACCGCGCCAGGCCGGCAAACTGCGTGACCTCTCCCAAGACGAGCCCCGGATCAGGCGGCGCCTTCACGCCGCGATCGCGCACTTCCGTGCTCTGTGGGTCAATGATGGCCTCGACAAATTCCCGCAGCGGCGCCGCGCCCCGCCAATACAGGGTCCACAGCGCCTTCTTCAGATCCGTCGCCTCCATCTCGGCCGGCTTCTCGAAGAACTGGTCGCG
>Ga0208716_1000135_pt1 | contig 28769 bp, 25 predicted proteins | sample NGESurdeep092012_8_FD_184482 | JGI IMG/M metagenome (GOLD analysis project Ga0208716, IMG submission 184482) | Arctic peat soil microbial communities from Barrow, Alaska - NGEE Surface sample 415-3 deep-092012 (SPAdes) | ecosystem: Environmental > Terrestrial > Soil > Wetlands > Peat ...
CCGAGTCGACCCCTGCGTACACGTTGCCGGGACGATCGTGCCGTTGATGTCGAGCACGTCGATCGCCTTTGCCGGGCCGTCGAGCAAGAGCGCGGCGAGGCCCTCGACAGTCGTCGGCAGGCGCAGTGCGCGGGCCAGGTCGTTGCCCCTTCCGGCCGGTACGATTCCGAGCGTGCCGCCGGACGCGACCGCCGCGCCGGCAACGTCGCGCACCAGCCCGTCACCGCCCACAGCCACGATGACATCGCCGTCGGCGGCCGCGGCCGTCGCCAGCTCGATTGCATGTTCGCGGCTGTGGGTCATTTCGACCCGCACGGTTGCCCCGGCGTTGCCTATGCGTTCGGCGAGCGGCGCCCAATACCTCGCGGCGTGGCCGCGGCCCCGCCGGAGATCGGGTTGACGAGTGCGGTGAATGAGCGCATGTCCGCCGACTCAGCCGATCAGGACGCCGGGGTTGAGGATCCCGGCCGGGTCGAGGGTGTTCTTCACCGCGCGCAGCACCTCGACGGCGAGTGGCCCGATCTCCTGCGCATAGGTGTCACGGTGGTCGGTGCCGACCCCGTGGTGATGCGTGATCGTCGCGCCGGTGGCCCGGATCGCGGCGTTGGCAGCGAGTTTCGCCGTGTGCCAGTGGGCAATCGGGTCGTCATCCTGCGCGCAGAGGATGGTGAAGTAGAGCGATGCGCCCGCTTCATAGACGTGCGAGATGTGGCAGAGCACGACCGGCGGCGTGCCCATTTCGGCGAGGGTGGCGGTGAGCGCGGTCGTCACCGCTGCGCGCAGGTGCGCAAGGTTCGACCAGAAAGTCGCTGTCTCGAGCGTTTCGACGAAAGCACTCTTGTCCAACAAGGAGTCGCGCAGGTACGGCGCGAGGTAGCGGCCGACGCGCCAGGCCTCGCCCGGCCCGGTGCCCAGCGCTTCGCCACCGGCGGCGGCAAGGACGTCTGACGCGGCCGCCCGACGTGACGCGACCTCGTCCGGCGTGCCCTCGTAGCCGGCGATCGCCAGGCAGCCGCCGGGGCCGCTGCCGGAGCTACCGCTGGGATCGGAGAGATTGACTGCCGTCTCGGTCTCGTCGGACAGGCGCAGCACGGTCGGAACCGGGCCGTCCTTAACGAGCGCGCGCAGCGCGGCCGCACCCTGCTCGAAGGAGTCGAATCGCCAGCCGTCGTAGATGCGTTCTTCGGGTGCGGGGTGCACGCGTACGGTCACCTCGGTGATCACGCCGAGCGTCCCCTCCGAACCCATGACGAGTTCGCGAAGGTCCGGACCTGCCGCGGACTTCTGTGCCGTGCCAAGGGTGATCGTGCCGCGCGGCGTGGCGAGGACGAGGCCGACGACCATCTCATCGAAGCGTCCGTAACCCGCGGACGCCTGCCCGGCCGCGCGGGTGGCCGCGTAGCCACCGATGCTGGCGCCCTCGTAGGACTGGGGAAAGTGCCCGAGCGTGAAGCCCTGTTCGCCGAGCAGCTGTTCGGCGCGGGTGCTGCGCACACCGGCCTGCAGGGTGGCGGTGCGTGACTCGGTGTCGATCGAGGTCATGGCGTCCATCCGCCGCAGGTCGAGGGTGATGACCGCATCGAAGGCATCGTGGACGGGAGCCAGACCGCCGACCACCGACGTGCCGCCGGAGAACGGGACGACGGCGACGCGATGCTCGGTGCAGATCTCGAGCACGCGTAGCACCTCCTCGTGCGAGCGGGGGAGTACGACTGCGTCGGGCGCGTCCGAGGCGTCACCGGACCGCAGCTTGAGCAGGTCGGAAGTCGACCAGCCACGGGTGTGTGCGACGCGGGCGAGCTGGTCGGACATCACGTTGCTCGCACCGACTGCGGTCTCGAGCGCCTCGCGCACCAAGGTGGTCAGGCAGGTGTCGGGCAGGGTCGCGGCGTCCGGCTCGACGGGCGCCTGCTCGGGGGCGTGCGCCCCGAGGTAGCCAAGTGCCGCCTCGGCCGCGGTGGGGAGCGCGACCGTCTTGGTCGGATCGCCCCAGCGGTAGGGACGCATCTGGACGACGGGTAGTCGCGACTGCGTCGCGAGCTCGAACTTCCCCCGTCCGGACGCACCGCCCGTGTCGTCACCGGGCGGATCGGGCGCAACCGGGACACCGGCTGGTGGGTAGTACCGATGCCCACCATCGATCCTCAGATCGTGGCAGCGTCGGCCCGCCTGTTGCCCCGGTATGGGCCCGATTTCTCGTATTCCCACTTCTGGGCTTCCGGCAGCCCCTTGGCTGCGGCCGGATTGGTGGGTGGCGCGGGGGCGATTCTGGCAGCGGCCCAGATCCCTGCGGCTCGCCGAGCCCTCGGTCGCCTGCGCCCGTCGGGCTCGGGTCCGAGTCCCGAGCAACGCGAGCAGTCGTGGTTCAAGGTGCGGTTCTTTGGAGAGGGTGCAGGGTCCTCCGTCGTGACCGAGGTGGCCGGGGGCGATCCGGGTTACACGGAGACTGCCAAGATGATCAGCGAGGCTGCCTTGTGCCTGGCCTTCGACAATCTTCCGCAGACGTCAGGCCAGATGACCACGGCATCATCGATGGGGTCGGCTCTGCGCTTGCGGCTGGAGGCGGCGGGAATCACCTTCTCCGTTCTTCCCGCAGATCCTGAAGGTGTGCGGCCCACGTGATGGGCGCACCCGAGCTGATCGATGTCGCCCGCCAGCCGAACTTCCCCAGGGACAACTACAGCGTGATGGCCGCGTAGTTCAGCCAGCGCGACGAACGCGGGCGTTGCGACTGTTGAGGGCACGTCGTTCGTCCTCGGACAGTCCGCCCCAGACCCCGGCGTCCTGGCCGGATTCGATAGCAAATCTCAGGCAGGCCTCAACCACCTCGCAGCGACGGCAAACGGCCTTTGCTGCTTCTAGCTGGAGAAGAGCAGGGCCGGTGTTCCCATCAGGGAAGAACAGCTCCGGATCCTCGCCGAGGCAGGCAGCGCGGTCGCGCCAGGTCACCATGGTCGGGCTCCTTGAATCGAGGTCCGGGAAATCTGCATCATGCGGGTCTTTCAGGGGGCGGTACAAACCACCACAACCGTGGCAACAAGGTTGGTGGGTTTGATAATCCTTCTCCCACTTCTCGTGTTTCCCTTTGGGTGTCGGCTGAATACAAGCTGAGTGCCCGCGGTCTTCTGAGAACAAGCAGCCTGACCCCGCATCGCCAAAGGCACTGGCGCAGGCAAGGGCACTGTTGCAGTTCTGAACCGGGGGCGATGATGGACGAATGCTCGGCGAATTGGACTTTCAGGTCGAAGACGTGCCACAGGAGGACGTGATTGGCCGCATGGATTGCTAGTTGATGGCCGCAGCGACATCGTGTCGATCACGTATGGCTATCTGCGGTGAGAACATCCACGAACACGGCGCCGCGGGCTTGAAAGCCCGGCCGAAACGGAGGAATGGCGATGATCGTCTTTGCTGATCGGGTTGATGCCGGCCGACAGCTGGCAGCGCGACTGGCACACCTGCGTGGCCGGGACGTGGTCGTCCTGGGCCTGCCTCGAGGCGGGGTGCCCGTGGCATTCGAGGTGGCGAAGGCGCTCGACGCACCCCTGGACGTCATCGTGGTACGCAAGCTTGGGGTCCCGTTCCAGCCCGAACTGGCCATGGGCGCGATCGGTGAGGAGGCCATCGAGGTGCTCGACGCCAAGGTGCTCACGGCCGCTCAGGTCACCGAAGAGCAGCTGCACGCCGTCGAGAGACGTGAGCGGGCCCTGCTCGAAGCCCGCGTCGCACTCGTGCGGAGGGACCGTGCGCGTGTCGATCTGAACGGTCGCATCGCGGTCGTCGTTGACGACGGCATTGCGACGGGCTCGACTGCGCGGGTGGCGTGTGAGGTGGCCCGCCACCTCGGCGCGGCGAGAGTGGTCTTGGCGGTGCCGGTTGCTTCGGCAGAGAGCGTCCGGAATCTGGCGGAAGCCGATGAGGTCGTGTGTGTGTCGGTTCCCCGGTGGCTCATGGCAGTCGGCGACCACTATCGCGATTTCTCGCCCACGAGCGACGATGGGGTGGTCGTCCTGCTCGACTCGGCCGCGCGGCGAACAAGGGGTGGTCCGGATGTGGGCGAAGGACCCGATTGCGATGTCGATGTCGAGATCCCGGTGGACACGGTGGCCCTCCAAGGGCATCTACACCTTCCTGCACCGGCAGCCGGTGTGGTGCTGTTCGCCCACGGAAGCGGCAGCGGCCGGCACAGCCCGCGCAACCAGCTGGTCGCCGGGGTGCTCAACCGCGCAGGCCTGGGCACGCTGTTGCTCGACCTGCTCACGCCGGAAGAAGAGCTCAACCGAGCCAACGTCTTCGACGTGGAGCTGCTCGCGAGCCGGCTTACCGCAGCGACGCGGTGGCTTGGCGATCGGCCCGACGCCGCATCGAGTCGCGTTGGATACTTCGGTGCGAGCACGGGAGCCGGAGCTGCGCTGTGGGCGGCGGCGGAGGCGAGTGCGCAGGTCGCGGCAGTTGTCTCGCGCGGTGGCCGTCCGGACCTGGCCGGACCACGGCTTGCCCAGGTGCGGGCCCCAACACTTCTGATCGTGGGCAGCGCTGACGAGGCGGTCCTGAAGCTGAACCGGTCGGCACAGGCCCAGCTGCGCTGCCCGAGCCGGCTGTCGGTCGTTGAGGGTGCAACACACCTGTTCGAAGAGCCAGGGACCTTGGCAGAGGCAGCGATCTTGGCGAGCGACTGGTTCGCCCACTACCTCTTGCCGGCCGAGGCCCAGCGAGCCACCGGAGCTGTCCGATGAGCGCGGCGCGGCCGGGTCGTGGTTCTCCCAACCCGCCAATTAGACGTTCCAGCTAGGCCAAGGGTCACACGTCCACGATGGCCTGGCATCTCCAGCGGCCGTCCTGGGTTCCGAACAGCAAGCCTTCGTAGGAGACGCCTTTCGCGACTGACCCGACCACTTTGACCTCGTCGAACGACACCAGGGCGAATGCGCCGTCCAGGCCCTGCCCGCCGGGGTGCTCAACGTTCACAGCGCGTGGGACGAGACCTTCGACATCGATGGCCAGGAGCACTTCGTCAATCAACAGGACGCTGGTCCTCATCGGGGGACTTGCAGCTATACCCGCGCGCAACGCTCGGTCGTAGAATCTGGTCGGAGGGGGGTGCGGACTTGTCGCAGAGTCAGACGGGTGCGATGAACCTGGTCGAAGAAGCACCGTTCCGGTGGCGGATCGACCCGGTGGGGCAGATGTGCGTCCCCGGGATCATGTTCGCATCCCGTTCGCTACTCCCGGACGTCATCTCGGACCGATCCTTGCATCAGGTGGCCGATGTGGCGACGCTGCCCGGCATCGTTGAGGCCTCGTATGCAATGCCTGATGTCCACTGGGGTTATGGCTTCCCGATCGGGGGTGTCGCCGCCACCGATGTGGCTCGGGGTGGTGTCGTCTCGCCGGGAGGCGTGGGCTTCGACATCTCCTGCGGGGTACGGCTACTCATCTCTCCACTGCGCGCCACCGAGCTCGACGACCGGTTGCCCACGTTGATGGATGAGCTCGACCGGTGCATTCCCCGCGGTATGGGCCCTGGCGGCATATGGCAGTTGCGCGACGAGAAAGAGCTGAGCATGTTACTTGACCGCTCCGACTACGTCCGGACCATGCTCGAAGCGATGCCGCGGTATGGCATCGAGGTCCCGGACCCCCAGCTGGCCTGTGCTCCGGTGCGCTCACCTGAGGGTGAGGCATACCTGGCAGCGATGGCAGCGGCAGCGAACTACGGTCGGGCCAATCGCCAGATGCTCACCGTGGCGACTCGCAAAGCGTTCGCCTCGGCGGTCGGTACCGATCGGCTTGAGCTGCTCTACGACGTATCCCACAACCTGGCCAAGGTCGAGCCGCGCATCGTCGACCAGGAGCGCCGGGTGCTTTGCGTGCACCGCAAAGGGGCGACCAGGGCCCTGCCACCTGGAGATCCCGAACTCCCCACGGCCTTGCGAGCGGAGGGGCAGCCGGTGCTCATCCCAGGTTCGATGGGCACGGCCTCGCACGTGCTGGCCGGCGTCCCCGAGGGCGGGGCGTTCCACTCGACATGTCACGGCGCGGGTCGGACAATGAGCCGTCACGTCGCCACCCGCAAGATCAGAGGACGCGATCTGCGGGCCCAGCTCGGCGCCCAGGGGATAGAGGTGCGGGCGCACTCGGATCGGGGTCTGGCCGAGGAGGCACCCTTTTCCTGCAAAGACGTCGACGAAGTCGTCGCCACGTGCGAACGAGCCGGGCTGGCCAGACGAGTCGCTCGGCTCCGGCCCGTCGGGGTCGTCAAAGGTTGAGCTCGCCACCATGGTCAGCGGACCCACGCGGACTGCGCGGCGGCGCGCCGCTGCTCGACACCTATCTTTCGTTCCTCGAGGCCAGCCCGCGCCTCTTCACGATCCCGGGGCACAAGCAGCGCATCGATCTGGTCGGCACCGGTCGACGCCGCCAACGCCTCAGTCGCTGTGGCTCAACAGCAGCTCAGCGAGGCGACGATCGTCAGCCCGATCACCGGGACTGTTAGCTCGGTAGGGCTGACCGTCGGCCAGCAGGCCACCGCCGGGTCGGCTACCAGTGCGGTCGATGTCATCGACCCGACCGGTCACGGCGTCACCCTGTCCGTGGACCTCACCAAGATCCCCCAGGTCAAGGTCGGGGACAAGGCCACTGTCGTGCCGGACGGATCATCCACTCCGCTCGCGGCCACCGTCTCCTACATAGCGGCAGCCCCGACCACGACCGGCAGCACGGCATACAACGTCCGGCTCGCCTTCACTAACAACCCCACCGCGCTCCGTGACGGCATTCAGGCAGCCGTCACGATTACCACGGCACAGGCGACAGGCGCTCTGGCTGTTCCGACTTCGGCGGTGAACCATCGCGGAGCCCTCGACTATGTGCTCGTCCTGAACGGTGGCACCACCAAAGCGCAGATCATCACCGTCGGCGCCGTCGGTGCCACCTACACCCAGGTCACTGACGGCCTGACCGCCGGTCAGAAAGTCGTCTTGGCCAACCCCAACCAGGCCATACCCACCAGCACCATCACCGGCCGGATCGCCCGGATCACGGGTGGTGTCACCAGCGCCACCGGCGTTCTCGGCGCCAGCACCGGGGGTGGCAGCGGAGCCGGTTTCGGCGGTGGTGGCGGCTTCGGCGGGGGTGCGGCAGGTGGCACCGGAACTCGACCAGGTGGCTGAGCACATGACGCCAGCCGCCATGGGGCAGATTTCTCGGCGTGCTGTCAAGCCCGACCGTAGGTGGCTTTTCTGAACGCCAAGGGTGAACGGGCTGGGGAAGCCTCCGTGTTTGGCTCACTCGGCTAAGCCTCGATCCATGTGCGCCACCGGCGAACATGGATCGAGGCTTTGTAGACATTCACTTGTGTCAAGGGCGCGGCTGGGTTCGCCGTTCTGGGCTGTGACGCGGCGAGTCCTGGGAGTGGCTTATCAGGCGCTGCCGACGGTCGCCTGCTGAACGACGCGGCAGACGCGGCGAACCCGCCATATCTGGGCGACCAGCGTCAGCCAGATGGCCGCCACGATGGCGAAGAGGGCGAGGACAAGGACGTTGCCCACGCTGGCGAGGGGTTTGGCGGGGGCGGGGTGGTAGAGGGACCGGGCGACCGTCACCGCCACTGTGGTGCCGGATGTGATCGGCTTCGCACCGACAGCGGTGTAGGTGGCGGCGAAGCCCTGCTGGCCGGTGACTTTCGGCGCGTACTTCAGTCTCGCGATGCCAGTCTTGTCTGTGGTGGCCGACCCAAGACGGACGAGCCGGGCCGGGGTCCCGAACTCCGTCGTGGAGAGCAGGAAGGCGACCTCCGCCGCAGGGAGCGGACGACCTTGCGGGCTGGTGAGCGTTGCGGTGAGCTGCACCGATCCGCCGGCTTCGACACCGGTGAGAGTGACCGCGGGCGCACTGGGCGAGGTCGCGGCCTGAGCTGGGTGGGCCGAGCCTATGCCGAGCATGCCCATGAGAGCGACGAGCAGCAGGACGCCGGTCGCCCCCGCGACGCGATGGGCTTTGTCGCTCGCGCCGACCAGCCGGTCGTCGTTGGCGGCAGGCTCACTCGGTGCGGTCTGCGGGCGGGCCGTCGCGTTCTTCTCCAGGTCGCTGAGCTCCTGCATCTCTTCGATCTCCTCGATCTCGTCGATGGACAGCAGTGGCACGACGCGGAAGAGCAGCATGAGCATCAGCGGTATCGCAGCGGTTGCCGCGAGGGTGATCGCGATCGGGACCCAGGTGGGGTGGTATCTGCCGAACACGCCGGTCACCGTGTCGTAGGAGGCCGGGCCGACGACCATGAGGATCCGCTTGAGCCACATCATGGGCACCACGAGGATAGCCGCGGTGACCATGCCGCCCACGTTCCTCGTCCAGGGGAGCGCGACCAGTAGAAGTGGAAGCACCCCCCCGACGATGGCGAACATCCAGAACCAGATGGCCAGGCGGCCCACGAGGAGCTCGGTGAACACCGCGGCGGTTCCACGATCGCCGACATAGGAGCCGGGAAGCAGGTCGGCGAACGTCAGGTAGATGTAGGTCGCGGACAGCGTCGCCATGATGAACCCCAGGCGCACGAAGTGCCGCGGTGTGATGAGCCCCTCGAGGTGATAGCCGCGACGGAAGCCGGCGACGACGAGGATGACCAGGGCCACCCCGGAGTAGAGGGCTGCCACCACGAACTGTGGCGCCCAGATGCTCTCGTGCCACCACGGCCGAGCGGTGCTGGCGAAGGCCCAGGCCAGGACTGAGTGCACGGACACGGCGAGCGGGATGATCATGATGGACACCAGGCCGAGGGCTCCGGCCAGGACGCGTCGCTGACGCGGTGCTCCCACCCAGCCGCGGGAGACCCGGGCATACAGGGTTGTCCTGCGGCGACCGAGTTGTTGCCCATGCTCTTGGCCCAGAACCGCCATGTCGGGCACCAGCGGGAGGGCGAAGAACACGATGGACCCGAACGTGTAGGTCATCACCGCGACGAAGTCCCAGAACACCGGAGCGGACAGGTTGGGCCGGGTTACCAGCTCCCACAACCGGATCGGGTTACCGATGTGCGGGATGATGAGGGCCGCTCCGATGAGCACGGTGACGACGGCCGTGCCTTCGGCCAGGCGGGTCAGCGGTGCCCGCCAGGTTGCGCCGGTCAGCCGCAGGATGGCCGAGACCACGGCCCCGCCGTAGCTGACACCGATGAAGGTGACCACGTCCGCGATGTAGATGGCCCAGAAGGCCTGGTCGCTGTAGCCGGCGACTCCCATCCCGCCCCTGAGCTGGATGACCCAGGCGGCGATACCGGTCAGCACTACCAGACCCAGGGCGATGACAGTCAGCCACCAGAGGCGGCTCGGCTTGCCGAAGGGACGCAGCGACGCCTCGCGGGCATTCGTGGTTAAGGCTTCCGTGGTCATGCTCAGCCTCCGAGGTTCTGGCCGTGGCCGAGTATGTAGTAGACGCGCGGGTTGGTCCCGAGCTCCTCCTTGAACCGCACCGCGTCGTTCGCGCGGAGGAACTCCGAGAGGACCACGGTCTTGCCCATTCCGTTGACGGCGATGTCGGTGACCAGGTCGCCGATGAACAGGACGCCCATCGGGCACCCCGACACGCAGGCGGGCAGCTCACCCTGTGGCAGCCGGTCGGCGCAGAACACGCACTTTCCGACGACGCCCTTCTCAGGCACCGGCATCTGCGGTGTCGAAGGCGCGGGCATGCGCTTCTGGGGGAGGGGGTCGGTCCAGTTGAAGTAGCGCGCCTCATACGGGCAGGCAGCCATGCAGGCGCGGGACCCGATGCAAGCCTCGGTGTCGACCAGGACCAGCCCGTCGTCGGTGCGCACGTTTGCGCCGACCGGGCAGATGTACATGCAGGGCGCGTCCTCACACATCATGCAGGGCCGCGGCATGTTGAAGGTGCCACCTGCAGCGTCCTTCATTTCGTAGACGTTGATCCAGGTCTGCTCATCCCGGAGCCCGTGGCGCTGCTGGCAGGCCATGGTGCAGCCCTTGCATCCGTCGCAGGTGCGCAGGTCGATGACCATGCACCAGGCGTGCGCCGAGGCCTTGGCCTTGGTTGCCATCGCAGTCATCGCGGGGGTCATCGCCGCCTGCGCATCGTCCTGGAAGCTGACCAGCGCCAGGGCGCCGCCGGCAGCCGTGACGCCAAGCGTCGCGAGGAGGTTGCGCCGGCTGAGTCCCCGACGTGCTTCCGGGGTGGCTCCCGAAGGAGGACCTACTGGTCCGCCCTCCTCCGGGTGCGTCGGGTGACTCTGCATGCTGTTCTGCCTTCCAGTCGTGTACTTCAGTCGTTCTTGTCAGTCGTTCTCAGAGCTGACTGCCTCGTTCAGCGTCCCGGTCAGGAGACGATCACGTTGCCCTTCATCCAGCCCTTGGTGGCCATGGAGCCGGTCATTCCGTCGGCGCCGCCGCCACAGGGGGTCATACAGCTCCAGGTGTAGGTGCCGGACTTGCCGACCGTGAAGGTGAACACCGTGGTCGAGACGCCGCCCTCGGGGGCCTTTGTCAGTGGAACGTTGATGCCGAGCGCCGCGATGGTGAAGGTGTGCGCGATGTTGGCATTGGACACGTCGGTCCCGGCCACGCCGTTAACCGTCATGGTTCCGCCGGCGACCTTGCCGTACGGCGAACTGGCCGGCAGCGCGGTGGGGGCGTCGTCGTACTCCTTGATCGTGAGCACGACGGTGTCGCCCTTGCCGAAGGTGAGGTCGCTGGGGGCCATTGCCGGCCAGTGTTCCTTGCTGGTGAACGTCCCGACCGGTCCCTTGTCCGCGTCGATCTTGCCGATCATCGAGATGTTGACCGTCTTCGCTTTTGCGACCGGAGCCGGAGCAGCCGCGCCCGCCTTCGACCCGCCGCACGCCGACGCCGAAACCGCGACACCGCCCACGATGAGCGCGACGGCGAACATCTTCAGAGGCTTGAGCTTGCTGGAATCGAAACGGTTCACGATATTCACACCTTCTGGCTGGGTCGGCCGGTCTTACCCCGGTCGGGAACGCAGACCCGAGCCTGCGCCCGGGTGTTCCAAGGGGAGTTTCGTCGAGTCCGGACAGATGAGGCACCGCGATCTCCCCCATCTCTGACGGATCGTTCTACGCACTGGCCAATGGGTGATCTCCGCCACGGCTGGCCTGGGCCACGCCGATCCTGATCAGGTGGGCACCCCGGTGATACGTGTGGTGGTCGTCGAGGACCATGTTCTGCACCGGAATGGCACTCGTCAGACTCTCGACGCGTGCTCGAACCCCGCACTGTCTTTCTTGTCTGCTGCGCTTGACACCACGACCATCACCTGCGGGTTCGGAATGGTCGGCAGGTCGGACCAGGTCCGTGCCCGTTCGGCTTAGTGGTTTCTTAACACTCGCCTGAGCGGTTCTTAACGCACGCTCGACGCCTACTGAGTACGGTTTTCATGTGTCGACTTTGACTCCTGCGCGGCCACGGTGACTTCGGTCGATACGCCGAACTGACTCGTATGATGCTGAACCCCCAATACCGCATATTCGAAGGGCGCGATCTGATGACGTGGCGCGACAACGGTGCCTGCCTGGACGAGGACCCCGAGCTGTTCTTCGCTATCGGGAACACCGGCCCCGTGCTGCGCCAGATATGCTGCGCCAGATAGAAGAAGCCAAAGCTGTCTGCCGTCGCTGTGAGGTCGTTGACACCTGCTTGAGATGGGCCATCGAGTCTCGCCAGGAGACCGGGGTTTGGGGCGGACTCTCCGAGGATGAACGGCGCGCCCTCAAACGCCGAAACGCCCGGGCTCGTCGCTTCGGCTGAGCTCGGTCGCACCCCGCCAGTACTTTCCCAAGGGCACCGAACTCAGGGGTTGCGAGGGGCATCTAAGTGCTCCGCTCACCGTTCGAAGCCTACGGGGACGGGCCTGTCAAGCGCCTAGGCTCACGAGGTCACGATATCCGTCGGGGAGTGGGGTTGCTTCGCGGACAAAGAACAAGGCGTCGGCCTGAGCCGTGATCCGGGTCCGGCATCCCGCGCCGTAGATCCAGCACACATCCTGCTCGCCGCGCAGCAGTTCTGGCAGCATCTCGGGCGGTCCCAGTGGCAGCAGGAAACACTCCCCGACTTGTGCCAAGGCCTCATTCAGTGAGCCCTTGGCCAGGGCGTATTCACGCGGCAGGGACGGCAACGGCTGGGAGTCGCTGCCCCAGTCGTGCAGCAGCCACACAGACAGCACCTGACCCGGATGGTCATGGGCGAGCTGGGTGCCCAGCGAGGCGGGAGGTGGGCCGGCACCCGTATCGAGGCGCCGGGCTGAGGGCCAATCCTTGGAAAGATGCGCCGCATGCCCCAGCAGAACCACATTCTGGTCAGCGGGCAGTCCGGCGATCACGGAACGGGCCTGCGTCACCATCGTCGACTCCCGCCGCGCCATCGGAGCCCCCAACTGCGCCCAGTCCGCCGCCTCGCGGCTGTCCCGGACGAAGATCAGCCCCTCGCGCAGCGCCAGCACCGAGCGCTGCACCTGAGCTGCCGCATCGCCGCCGATCTCCCCGCTCAGCGCCTCGCGCATGCTGTCCACTCGGGCCAGCACCGTGCCCAGCCGCTCAACCTCTTGGGTCATGGACTCCTCAGGCACGCGCGTCAGCTCCTGAGCCATGGTGCCGGCAACCAGGCCGCCATCGGCCAGCAGCTCAGCCACGTCCTCGTATGCTCCGCCGGGTGCGTTGTCGGCGTCCATCCCGAACCAGTGCAACCGGTCGGGGCGCTTAACCTCGTGCCGCAACCGGCGCGCCAGCTCGGCATGAGCCGATCGCATCGCCTCCCCTGGGTAGCCTTGCCCACCGAACAAGCCGGCCAGCGAGTCGTCCCGGTCAGTGCGCATCCCCTTCCGGTATCCGAAGCTGGGCAGGCGGCGCAGCCATTTCTCGTCTCCGGACTCCAGGTAACGATCGATCCGCAGGCCGTCGCAGACGGCCAGCTCCTCACCGATCCATCGGAACCCATGGCCGATGAGGTAACGCAGCAGGAGTGTCCGGAAGCCCAGCAGCTCACCGACGAAATGGTCGGCCTCACCCAGAAACACCAACCGCTTGTCGGCTACCAGGCCATCCAGCGGGGCGAGGCGATCCGGGTCGGCAGCATCCAGGTCCTCGATGTGGATCGCGCGCTCGTCGGCCCATGCCCGCAACTCGGCGACCCGGCGACGATGCACACCGAACAGGTCCATCCCAACCCCCAAGCGATCACGGCCCCACCCATCATGCTCCCGTCCACCGGGCAGCCATTGATACGGCCGACCGCAGGACCGCCGAGCCGACCGACACGACCCTGGCGGCTCGCTGCTTGAGTTCGTCACGCCCTAGCCAGCGGCGCGCCGCGAGTCATCGCGTCGTGCGGATGACCTCGGGGGTTGTGTGCGACGTCGCGTGGCGGATCGTGGCTAGCGCCCACAACGCGACCATCCCCCCGGTCAACGTTGCCAGCGCCGAGGAGCTGCTACCGGAAAACGCGAAGATTCCGGCGAAGAGCATGACACCACCCAGGACTGAGGTGAGCACGACGTAGAGAAGCGGCGGACGCGGTCTACCGCCGACGCCGTACACGTCTTCCATGTGCGATTTGGCCGTGTAACACCCCCCTATTCCCAGCCCGAAGATGGCAACGGCCAGCGCGCGGGGCCCGGACAGTCCCGCGACCGTGGTGCCACCCTGAGACAGCATGTAGAGCACCACTGCAGCACCGACGAAAGCAGTCGCCAACCCGTCCTTCCAGGTGAGACTCATGTTGACCTCCTTCTGCTACCCGCCCATCCGATCAAGGCTCAAGGGCGGCCATTTGCATCATCTCGCCCGCACAAGTGTCCGGCAAAGTGACAAAAGTCCTGCCTTTCGTGTGCCCGAGTGACTGGTCAGATCAGCCCGCCTTTCCACGCTTGGTCGCGAGCCACCAAGGCCCCATACCGTACGAAGGTGCGGGTACGACAAGTCATCGGTTCTCGGTTACCTGGTTGAGTCGAAACGGCTTGCCGTGACCGGGGTAGATCCGGTCTGTTCCCAGGCTTCGCAGCCTCCTGAGGCTGGCCCGGGCAGCGACCATGTCGTCAATGAAGAACTCCAGGCTGGGCCTGCCCATGCTGTCCATCAGGTCGCCGCAGAATAGGTCTTTTTCAGCCGTCAGGATTCCGATTGAACCCTTCGTATGCCCTGGGAGGTGAAGGACTGTGGCCTCTAGGCCGTATTCCGCGAGGCTCTGCTGGTCCTCAAGGAGGACGTCTGCTCTAACGTGTCGAACTCTCCTGGTCTGATGAAGAGCGCCACCATCTTGAAGAGAAGACCGAACTTGTCCGGCTTGGGCTTGAGGTTCCAGGTCCAGTCTGCGCGCTCGACGCGTCCTACGTCGTCACGATGCATGGCGATCTTTGTGGCGTACTTGTCGCGAAGGTACGCGGCATTGCCTGCGTGGTCATAGTCGCCGTGGGTGAGCACAATGAGTCGCAAAGTCCCGGGCCTGCAGGCCGCGCTTGCCAGCTCAGACTCAAGAGCTTCGCGCTTTTCTGGGGTGCTTGTGTCGATCAGGACGAGGCCGTCGCCTGCGGCAACGAGGTAGCAGTTCACACTGCCCAGGCGGATAGTTCGAATCATCGCGTGTGCCCCGAGGCCGTCAGGCGCTCCGCGACGGCTCGTCCATGCCCGTCGGACAGTCCGGTGATCAGAACGACCTGCACCGTCACTGCACCTTCTTCTCCGCGGTGTCCGCCTCCAGCGGGGAGAGTGCGGGCTGCACCACCGGCACCTGTTCACTGCTTCGTCCGAGCCGGTAGAGGTTCCAGCCGACGGCGCCCATCCAGACCGGCAGGAGCACCCCGTAGATGCCGTAAAAGCCTCGAATACCATCCTCAGAGCCTCGGCGGAGATGCCGAGGACGCCGATGGCGACGCCCAGGTAGGCCACGGACCTGGGGAATACGCCCTTCAGCATCACGATGGAGACAATCAGCAGACCGACGGTTGTCAGCGGGCCCACGATCACCGTGGCGCGATTCTGGGCGATCAGGGTCTCGGCGGCGGCCGAGAATACTGCGCGTCGGGCGGGATCAGCAGTGGCCATGAACTGGTCACTCAGATAAACCAGCGCGGGAGCTCCGGTGGTCGTGGTCGGGATGGCCAAGGTGAGCGCCCAGGCGCCGCCCCCGATCACCGCACCCAACGCCGCCAGACTCCTATCTAAGTGCTTAAGGGCCGGATAAAGGGCCAAGTAGGTGACCATGGCGAAGACGCCGGGCACCAACCAGAGTTGCTGCTCAACGATGTAGAGCGTCCGGTGCGCGGCAATGTAGCTCAGCGTGGCTGTCCCCCCCGCCGTCGGCGGGGCCGGTGTGGCGATGGCGACCACGATGGCGGCAACCAGCATCCCGACGAAGAGCCAGGCGGACACGCCGCCGATCCGGTAGAGGAGACGCCAAGACGGATCCGGTCCCGCGATCCTCGCACACACTGACCTATCTGCGTTCATGGGTTTGACCATCCGAATCCACCATCCTTTGGCCCGCGCGGAACAAACCGCCGAAGCTTGGCGGCGAGCAGTCGCGGAGCGAACCGTCGAGTGAGGGGGCGACGCGTGCTTCATCGTCAGAATCGATGATCCGCAAGCCCTCGTCCGGTCTTGACGCGGTGCACGCCGTGGGCGACTTCCCCGGGTGGCGCTCCGCTGTCGCCATCGGCCTCCGCCTCCGCCTCCGCCTCCGAACTCAGCTGGTACCGAACACGTCTCGTGACAACAAACGGACGTCCACGACACTCACCCCTTCACAAACGTGCGCGTGGCGTCCCGACGCAGGGAAGGGACTTTAGTCCCATGAGCGAAAGCAAGCCAGGCGTCGACCGTCAGGGATCCCACGCGCGCTGTGCCACAAATGTGCCACAGGACCCTCGCCCCGGGACGTTTCCGGGAGGCCTGCCTCATCTCGCTGGGAGCAGCAGAAACACCCAGTGGGGCAGCAGGGACTTGAACCCTGGACCGACGGATTATGAGTCCGCTGCTCTAACCAGCTGAGCTACTGCCCCTTTCGCACACGCCAAAGCGCATGCGACTGGTGAGCCTATCGCGGTGTGGCCGGCTGATTGGTGCCCGGGAGGTGAGTTGGGCCGTACCGTTTCGCACGGGGATGTCGGCCGCACTCAGCTGGTTCGCGGGATCCTGCTCAGAAGGCGTCGCCTGGCGCCTGCATCCATCGGGCCGTTGCGGGTGTGAAGCGTTGCGGCGATCTCGGCGCGGTGCTCCACACGCTTGTTGCCGCCGTACTTGAACTTGGCATTGACCCCGGTGATGGTCAGTCGCAGCCCACGGATGCCCTCCATCAGCCGCCGGTCGCTCTCCACATCGACGCCCGGTGTGACTCTTTGCGAGTCCGCTGGTTCGAAGTGTTTCAGCGCTCTGGCCAGGATCGCCGCCTTGGCCTCTGGATCGTCGATGATCCCAACATCAACCTCGGCTTGAACTGCTGCGTAGTAGCTGGTTGGCACGCCGAGCGCAGCATCGTCGCCCGCGTCGGTGTTGACCGCAGAAGGCACGTAGACGTAGTCGGTCACCACCGTCAGCAGTGCTCGGGGACGCTCGGCGAGCGCGCGCCACACCGGGTTGGGCCTGGCGAGGTGCAGCTCTACGGTGCACCCACCATCGAAGATGAAGTGCGTGGGTACGACGACCGGCAGCTCCCGGTCAGGCCCGCCGGGCGCGATGAGCTGTCCGAAGTCGAAGTCTCGCAGTACCGCCCGCCACTCGTCGTCATGGTTCGGGGCGTCCCAAGGGTGTATGAGCATGCCTGTGATCCTGTCATCGCGGATGCCGGATGGCCGATTCTCGCTGTTGGATGGGGGAATCCGACCTCTGGTGCTCGTGTGACGAATGGTGCACAATATTGTCGAAAGTGGCATTGTGGAATTACGGCGTGAGCCGCAGCACTGCAGAAAGCCGGTCCGTGTCGAGGTCGCTTGGGGAAGACGTCCCTCGACACAGGAGGTCCGGTTTGTTGTCAATACCGCGTGTTATGACGTGCGGCGTGGTGTTCATTCACTCCGCACCTGCTGCGTTGTGCCCGCACATCGCCTGGGCCCTGGAGTCGGTGCTCGGTGAGCCAGTCGCCCTGGAGTGGGCCCGCCAGCCACGTGGGCCCAAGTTGTTGCGCACCGAGATCTCCTGGGCAGGGGAGGCCGGCACCGGTGGCAAGATGGCCAGCGCGCTGCGCGGCTGGGACAACCTTCGCTATGAAGTCACGGAGGAACCCAGCCCCGGCAATGACGGCTCGCGCTGGTCGCACACTCCGAGCTTGGGGATCCACCACGCATGGACTTCGGCTGGCGGTGATGCGGTGATCAACGAGGACCGACTGCGCGCAGCGATCTCGGTCAGTGGTGGCGACTCGACCGCCCTGACCCAGGAGCTCGACCGGTTATTGGGTCGGGCTTGGGATGATGAGCTCGAACCGTTCCGGCAAGCGGGTGCCGGAGGCACTGAGCGCTGGCTGCACATGGTGGGCTGACGCCGCTGGTCCAGGACCGCGCTTGGTCTAGAGCGGGATGTTTCCGTGGTTGCCGCGGCGTTGAGGGGCTGTGGCGATGGCGGCGGCGAGGGCCGTTCGGGTGCCCTTCGGCTCGATGATCTCGTCCACGACCTCGATCTCGATCGCGCGCGGCAGGCCACCGGAGAGCACCTCGTGCTCGGCAGCCAGCTCGTTCTCGACCAGCGTGTGATCCTCTTCAGCGACCTCTGCGAGGCGGCGACGATGCAGGATGCGCACGGCCGCGACCGCCCCCATGACGGCAACGGTGGCCGTAGGCCAGGCAAACACCTTGGTGGCACCCAGGGACCGGGAGTTCATGGCGAGGTAAGCACCGCCATAGGCCTTGCGTGTCACGAGGGTGACGCGGGGGACGGTGGCCTCGGCAAATGCGTGCAGCAGCTTGGCGCCACGTCTGACCACCCCGTCCCACTCCTGGCCCACGCCGGGCAGGTAGCCGGGCACGTCGACTAGCACGATGAGCGGGACGCCCAGGGCGTCGCACATGCGCACGAAACGCGCCGCCTTCTCGGCCGAGGAAGAGTCCAGACAGCCGCCGAGGCGCATGGGGTTGTTCGCCACGACGCCGACGGTTCGGCCACCGAAACGACCAAGGGTGGTGGTGATGTTGGGAGCCCACCTTGGGTGCAGCTCGACATTGTGCTCGGCGTCGTCCAGGACGTTGAAGATCAGTGGGTGCACGTCATAGGCACGCCGGGCCGATTCGGGGAACGTCTCGGCGAGATCGCGGTCCTGCACCGCGGCGACGTCCAGCGTGCCCTGGTCGCCCAACAACGAGCAGAGAAGCTGTCCGCGTTCATAGGCCTCTTCGGTCGTCTCGGTGACGACATGCACGACGCCGGAGCGGCGGCCGTGTGGCTCGGGACCGCCGAGTCGCAGCGCGTCGACGTTCTCGCCGGTGACCGCGCGTACGACGTCGGGGCCGGTGACGAAGACACGTCCCTCGGGGCCGAGGATGACGATGTCAGTCAGGGCAGGACCGTAGGCCGCGCCCCCAGCCGCCGGCCCGATGACGATGGAGATCTGCGGGATCTTGCCTGAGGCGCGTGTCATGATCGCGAATACCTCACCGACGGCGTGCAGCGAGACGACGCCTTCGGCCAGCCGGGCGCCACCGGAATGCCAGATACCCACGATCGGCACGTTCGCGACCAGAGCACGCTCATAGGCCACGAGGATTGCCTTGCAGCCCTGCGCGCCCATCGCGCCGCCCTGAATGGTGGCGTCCGAGGCAAATGCCACCACAGGGGTTCCGCGTACCTTGCCCACACCGCAGAGCACGCCGCTGGCGTCCTCTGCGGTGATGAGCTCGAGGGTGCCGTGGTCGAAGAATGTCTCGAGCCGTCTGACCGGGTTCCGGGGGTCGTTCTTCTTGTCGATCGTGGGCCGGGTTGCGGCAATGGCCTGTTCGGCTGCGGGGCTGAGCATCCGCGCGGCCATCAGGTGCTCCGGATTGTCAATGCAAGGTTGTGACCACCAAACCCGAACGAGTTGTTCAGGGCCGCGATGTCGCCCTCGGGAAGCTTGCGGTTCTCACCGTGAACGACGTCGAGCTTGATCGCCTCGTCAAAGTTGTCGAGGTTGATCGTGGCCGGGGCCAGGCGGTGGTGAATCGCCAGGATGGTGAAGATCGTCTCGAGCGCTCCGGCGGCGCCGAGCAGGTGGCCGGTCATCGACTTCGTGGCGCTCACCGGCATGTGGTCAACATCGTCGCCAAAGGCGAGACGGATGGCGTTGGACTCGGCGATGTCACCCACCGGGGTCGAGGTGGCGTGGGCGTTGATATGGACGATGTCCCTGGGTGAGAGCCCGGCGCCCTTGACGGCATCGCGCATGGCACGGGCGGCACCCGCGCCCTCCGGGTCGGGTGCTGCGATGTGGTAGGCGTCCGAGGAGATGCCCACCCCGGCGAGCTCGGCGTAGATCCTCGCGCCGCGGGCCTTGGCGTGTGCTTCGGACTCGAGCACGACCACGGCGGCCCCCTCACCCAGCACGAAGCCGTCGCGGCCGGTGTCATATGGGCGCGAGGCTGCCTCAGGATCATCGTTGCGGGTCGACAGTGCCTGCATCGCGGTAAAGCCGGCGATCGGCATGGGATGCATCGCGGCCTCGGTGCCACCTGCGACCACGACGTCGGCGCGGCCGTTGCGGATCATCTCCATTGCGTAGCCAATGGCCTCAGCTCCTGAGGAGCAGGCGCTCACCGGTGCGTGCGCTCCGGCGCGCGCGCCGAGCTCGATAGACACCGCTGCGGCAGGGCCGTTGACGATCAGCATGGGTACGGCGAGCGGGAAGACCCGACGAACACCCTTTTCCCTCAGGGTGTCCCACTGGTCTAGCAACGTGCTGACACCGCCGATGCCGGTGCCGATGACGACCCCGAGACGCTCCGGTTCGACTTCGGGGATGCCCGCGTCGGCCCAGGCCTCCCGGGCGGCGATCAGGCTGTACTGGCCGGCGGGGTCAAGACGCCGAACCTCGACCCTGGCCAGGACCTCCTGGGGGGACTGCTTGATGCACGCGGCGATCTTGACCGGGAGCTGGTAGGTCTCGACCCAGTCGAACGACATCAGGCTCACCCCTGACTTGCCGGCCAATACCGCTTCCCAGGTCTCGGTGACGTTGCCCCCGACGGGGGTGGTCGCACCCAGACCGGTCACGACGATGCGCTGCTCGGGGTTCGAGGTCATTGGTGGTTCCGCTCCTTGTTATCAGTGGCCCGGTCTTCAGTGGCCCGGTGTTGAATGGCCCGGTCTTCAGTGGCCCGTATGACGCACACGGGGCCCGGGCTGTACGGCATACAGCAGTGGGGCATCGCGTGTCTGCGGTGAGTCACGCGGGGCCTGCCGTGGTGCGTCGTCGCCGTTCAGCGGCAAACGCACCACAGCGGACATGGTGGGTCAGCTCTGTGCGCCCGCGATGAAGCTCACGGCGTCGCGGACCGTCTTGAGGTTCTTGACCTCGTCGTCGGGGATGCGCACGCCGAACTTCTCCTCGGCGTTGACGACGATCGTCATCATCGACAGTGAGTCGATGTCGAGGTCGTCGGTGAAGGACTTGTCGAGCTCGACGGAGGCGGTGTCCAGACCGGTCTCCTCGTTGACGATCTCGGCGAGACCGTCGAGGATCTCTTTCTCGCTTTGCGCCATGAGGTTGCTCCTTGTTGTTGTCGTGCGTATGGGACGTACCGGTCGTGCTGTCTGACCCGAAATACCCGCCGGGTCGTCGGGAGCTTTCAGGGAAGAACGATGACCTGCGCGGCATAGACGAGACCGGCGCCGAACGCGATCTGCAGGGCCAGGCCGCCGTGTGGCGCCTCGCCCGAGTCGAGCATGCGCTGGGTCGCCAGCGGGATCGAGGCTGCTGAGGTGTTGCCGGTGTCGGCGATGTCGCGGGCGATGGCAATGTGCTCAGGCAGCTTGAGCTGCTTGATCAGGGCGTCGATGATGCGCATGTTCGCCTGGTGCGGGATGAAGACGTCGAGGTCGTCGGCTTTGATGCCGGCCCGGTCCAGGGCAGCCTGGGCGATCGGGGCCATGGAGTAGACCGCCCAGCGGAACACCGACTGGCCCTGCATCGTGATCGCCGGCCACGCGACATTGTTGTCGCGCACCTCGATCCAGGAGTTGCGCTGAGAGATGGTCTCCCACTTGGCGCCGTCAGAACCCCACACAGTGGGGCTGATCCCGGGGAAGTCGGAGGGACCGACGATCGCGGCGCCGGCACCGTCGCCGAAGATGAACGCCGAACCCCGGTCGGTCTTGTCGGTGAAGTCGGACAGCTTCTCGACCCCGATGACCAGGACGTACTGGGCGCTGCCACCTCGGACCATGTCGTTGGCCAGCGCGATCCCGTGGCAGTAGCCGGCGCAGGCCGCGGAGATGTCGAAAGCTGCCGCCGGAGTGGCACCGATACGGTCTGCGACCATGGGAGCGGCGCCCGGCGTCTGGTACGGGTGGGTGACCGTGGCGACGATGACCGTGTCGATCTGCGAGGCCGTGAGTCCGGCAGCCTCCAGTGCCTTGAGCGCTGCGGCGGACGCCATGTCGACCACGGTCTCTGCGGGAGCCGCCTGTCGACGTGTGATGATACCGGTGCGCTCGCGGATCCACTGGTCGGAGGAGTCGATGTTCTCGCAGATCTCATCGTTGGTGACCACGCGCTCGGGCCGGTAGCCGCCGACCCCCCAGATCCGGGCGTGGGACGCTCCGGTGGTGGTGCTCAGTGTCGGGCGCTGCTTGGGAATCGTCGTCATGTCCTGGTCTCCGTGTGGTTCAGGCGTGTGTTTCAGGCGTGTCGTTCAGCGTTGGGGCGGCCGTGTCTCCGGTGGCAGTCAGGCAGCGGTGGGGTGCAGTCGCAGCAGCGGCTGACCGGGGGAGACGGGGTCACCGTCCTCGACCAGCCATTCGATGACCTGCCCACCGTGGGGCGCGGTGACCTCGAAGGTGTCACGCAGCGTGTTCACCGCGGCAACCACCGAGCCAGGTGGAATCGTGCTCCCTGGCTCGGAGTGGGTGAAGCTGACGATCCCCTTGGCCGGTGCGATGATCAGCCGCCAGGTCGGGGTGTCCGCGATCTGGCTGGGCTGGGCGTGCTCGCGGATCATGCGGTGGGCTTCGGACAGCTGGTCGGGAGTCTTCAGGGCGAGAACCTCAACACCCGGAAGCCCTCGCTTGGCTAGGTTCGCGAGGGCCCCGGCCGGCGGGATCTCGATCAGGCCGGTGACTCCGAAGTCCTTGAACGTCTCCATGCACAGGTCCCAGCGAACGGGGTTGCTGACCTGGCTGACCATGCGCTCGAGGAACTCCCGGCCGCTGTGCACGACGGTCCCGTCCCGGTTGGACACCAGGCGCAGACGACTGTCGTGGGTGGAGATTGCGCGAGCCATGGCAGCAAGCTCGGTGACGGCAGGCGCCATGTGTTCCGTGTGGAACGCGCCGGCGACGGACAACGGGATCACCCGCGTCTTGGCGGGCGGGTCGGCTCTCAGTGCCGCGAGCTGTTCCAGGGTGCCGGCTGCCACGACCTGGCCACCCCCGTTGTTGTTCGCCGCGGTCAGTCCGTGCTTTGCCAGCACTCGTGCCACGTCGTCGGGGTCGCCGCCGAGGATGGCGCTCATGCCGGTCGGGGTGATCTTGGCGGCTTCGGCCATGAGCCGTCCACGCTCGCGGACGAAGACCATTGCCTGTTCGGCGGTGATGACTCCGGCGGCGGAGGCTGCGGTGATCTCGCCGACCGAGTGACCGGCGCCACCGGCAACCAGACGAAAGCCGTCGGCAGGATGCTCGAACAGCGCCAGCAAGGAGATGAGACCAGCGCCGACGATCAGCGGCTGGGCGATCGCGGTGTCCCTGATCGTCTCGGCGTCGGACTCGGTGCCATGCTTGATCAGGTCGATCCCGGCAACCGTCGACAACCACTGCATCCGGTCGTGGAAGCCCGGCAGCTCAAGCCAGGGAGCGAGAAAGCCGGGGGTCTGGGAGCCCTGTCCAGGGCAGACGATGACGAGCACGTGTTCTAGCCTTCCGGTTTCGCCGTGATCGCGTCGTGACCGAACAGCACCAACAATCACTGCCCGGTTTAGAGGTTTTCTACAAACGGCGGTCCACTGATTGTCTCATGTACCGCGGGTTCGCCAGGCTGGAGTGAACGTCGCCACTCTCGTGGGGAGGACACGGCCAGGCGTCCGACGGCGAGCGCCAGGCGCACGGTATGAGCCTCACGGGGCTGGCTCAGGTCGTAGCCCGTGACCACCGAGATCCGCCCGAGCCGATAGCGCACGGTGTTCGGATGGACGAACAGGATCCTGGCCGTGGACTCGAGCCCGCCACCGCCGTCCAGATAGGTGGTGGCCGTCTCGAACAGAGCTTTGCCGGCCGTGGTCAGCGGGCGATAGATCCGGTCGATCATTGCCCGACGCGCTATTGCGTCACCGGCCAGGACGCGCTCGACCAGCAGCTCGTCGGCAAGAACGGGGCGTGGCGCATCGGGCCAGGCGCGGGCGGCCACCAGGCCCGAGAGGGCGGCTCGGGCCGAGCGCCCAGCGGCGAAGAGGTGCGGCACCGTGGGGCCGATGACGATAGGGCCGTCGCCGAAGTACTGGGCGAGTGCCCGAACACTGGGGGACGGATCTTCCAGCCCACCGAGGATGACAACCAGACGTGGTCCCTGGACTGCAGCCAGAGACTCGATCTTTAGTCGGGAAGCGGCTCGACGGATGAGGTCAACGACCTCGGCTGCGTTGCCTGCCGGGCTCATGCCGGCGATCACGGAGACGTTGCTGACCGATCCCCAACCCAGTGCGGCCGCTCGTGACTGCATCGAGTCGTCAGCCTCACCTCGCAAGACCGCGTCGACGACCAGGGACTCCAGCCGCGCGTCCCATGCGCCGCGTGCTTCCGCGGCACCGGCATACACCTCGGCGGCAGCGAAGGCGACCTCGCGTGAGTAGCGCAACACAGCCACGCGCAGGTTCTGTTCGTCGCCGGGCGCAGCGAGCTGCGCCACGTCGTCCTCGACGACGTCCACGACGGAACGCACCAGATCGAGGGTCTGCACGAGGCTGATGGACCGGGTCAGCTCGCGCGGCGCGGTCCCGAACACGTCCACCGAGAGCTGAGGGGTGTCGCTGGGGTCTTGGTACCACGAGATGAAGGCTGCGATGCCTGCCTGGGCGACGAGTCCGACCCACGAGCGGTCTTCCGCGGAGAGGTCGCGATACCAGTCGTAGTGGGTTTCCATGTGTCTGTTGGCGGCCGTTGAGAGCGCGGCGGAGCTCCGCTCCATGCTCCGCTGGGTGGCCGCGTTGCCGCGCGGTTGTTTGGCCGCCATGCGAACACTCTATTTTGTATGCCGGACACAAGGCTCCCGTTCGCCTGAACGTCATCAACCCTTTGCCGTGCTGGCACCCGGTGGTGTTGTGCGCCCGATGGGATCGAGCTCAGGAAACGATCTCTCGGAAGGCTCCTCATGGGGACTGTGGCCACCCTCACGATCGCAGCGGTCAACCTCCCCGCCGCCAGCCAGATCCCTGCCGCCGGTGGGAACGTCGCGTCGCGCAGTCCTCTTGACCGCAAGCCTGCTGCCAGCGTGCCGCTGATCATCGGCCATCGTGGCGCGGCCGGCTATCGCCCCGAACACACCCTGGCCTCCTACGAGCTGGCAGCGCGGATGGGCGCGGACTTCATCGAGCCCGACCTCGTCTCGACCAAGGATCACGTCCTGGTGGGCCGCCACGAGAACGAGATCGGCGGGACCACGGACGTGGCCGGCCACCCGGAGTTCGCCAGCCGAAGGGCCACGAAGTTCATCGACGGGAACACCGTCACCGGATGGTTCACCGAGGACTTCACGCTCGCCGACCTGAAGACCTTGCGGGCAAAGGAGCGGCTGCCCGCGGTGCGCCAGGAGAACACCATGTACGACGGGCGGTTTGAGATTCCTACCTTCGCCGAGATCCTGGCGCTGCGCGAGAGGCTGAGCAAGGAGCTTCACCGGGTGGTCGGGGTCTATCCGGAGACCAAACACCCCACCTATTTCCGTTCGATCGGCCTCAACCTGGAGACCCCGCTGGTGCAACAGGTCCGTGGTGCGGGCCTCGACCAGGCGAACGCGCCGATCTTCATCCAGTCGTTTGAGCTGACCAACCTGGTGGACCTGCGGCAGCACTTCGGCGTCAACGCCCGGCTGATCTTCCTTACGTCGGCCAGCGGCGCGCCCTACGACCTGGCGTCCACAGGAGACCCCACGACCTACGCCGACCTGACGACCGCGGCCGGCCTGCGCTCCATCTCCGGCATCGTCAACGGGATCGGCCCCGCCAAGAATCAGATCATTCTGCGCAACGTCGACGGCACGCTCGCCCAGCCGACAACGTTGGTGGCCGACTCGCACGCCGCCGGTCTCAAGGTCCACCCGTACACGTTCCGCGCCGAGAACACGTTCCTGCCGCTCGACTACCGGGTCGGGACGGATCCCACGGCATACGGCCGGGCCATCGACGAGCAGGTGCGGTTTCTGCGGACAGGGATCGACGGCCTCTTCACCGACCAGTCGGACATCGGCGTGATCGCGAGGGCTGAGTTCCTCTCCGCGAAGGCTGCCGCCTGACCTGATCAACCCATCAGTCGCCCGCCAATGGGCTGAGGGCTGCGGCGAGATCACTCTCGCCGCAGCCCTCATCAATGAGTCCGTATGCCCAGGGCTTGCCCAGAACTCGCCTAGGACTCGCCGCCGGCATTGCCCGAGGTGCCCGCGCTGACGTCAAGCAGGCGATACTTCTGCGCCGCCTCCCGGGCCACCGAGGGGTCGAGCTCGCCGCGCTTGGCCAGCATCTGCAGCGCCCTTACGGCGACGCTCGGGCCGTCGATGTGGAAGTAGCGCCGGGCGGCTGCCCGCGTGTCGGAGAAGCCGAAGCCGTCGGCACCCAGGGAGATGAAGTCCTGGGGCACCCATGGCGCGATCTGGTCCTGGACGGCCCTCATGTAGTCGGACACGGCGATCACTGGTCCCGGTGCATCCTGGAGCTTCTGGACCACGAACGGCACCCTCTGCTCCTGCTCGGGGTGCAGGAACGCCAGCTCGTCGCAGGCCATGGCTTCCCGGCGCAGCTCGCCCCACGAGGTCACCGACCAGACGTCAGCGAGGACGCCCCAGTCGTTCTTCAGCAGCTCCTGCGCCTCCAGGATCCATGGAACACCGACACCGGAGGCCAGTAGCTGGACCCTCTTCGCGTCAGCCGTGCCATTGCCGAGACCGTCGCCCGAGCCGCGAGACAGCAGGTACATCCCCTTGAGGAGGCCCTCGACGTCCAGGCCCTCTGGTTCTGGCGGCTGGACGTTGGGCTCGTTGTAGAGGGTGATGTAGTAGATGATGTTCTCCGGCTGATCGCCATACATACGGCGCAGCCCGTCCTCCATGATGTGCGCGATCTCGTAGGCGTAGGCGGGGTCGTAGGCCACCACGGCCGTGTTCGTCGACGCGAGCAGCGGGCTGTGCCCGTCGGCGTGCTGGAGTCCCTCACCGGTCAGCGTCGTGCGTCCCGCCGTCGCGCCCAGCATGAAGCCTCTCGACATCTGGTCGGCGGCCGCCCAGATCGAGTCGCCGGAACGCTGGAACCCGAACATCGAGTAGAAGATGTAGACGGGGACCATCGGGATGCCATGGGTGGCGTAGGACGTTCCCGCCGCGGTGAACGCGGCCACCGAGCCGGACTCGTTGATGCCAGTGTGAAGGATCTGTCCCTCTTTGGACTCCTGGTAGGCGAGCATCAGGTCTGCGTCGACCGCCGTGTAGGTCTGGCCGTGGACGTTGTAGATCTTGGCTGTCGGGAAGAAGGAGTCCATCCCGAAGGTGCGTGCCTCGTCCGGGATGATCGGCACCACATAGCGGCCGAACTCCTTGTCGCGCATGAGGTCCCGCAAGATACGCACGAACGCCATCGTGGTGGCGATCTCCTGCTTGCCTGAGCCCTTCTTGCCCCCGTCATAGGCAGTGTGGTCCGGCAGCTTGAGCCGGACAGCCTCGCCCCGGCGCCGGGGCAGCGGCCCGCCGAGCTTGGCGCGCCGCTCCATCATGTACTGGATGGCGGGGTCCTCCATGCCGGGGTTGTAGTACGGAGGCAGGTAGGGGTCCTTCTCGAGCTGTTCGTCCGAGATGGGGATGTGCAGCGTGTCCCGGAAGCCCTTGAGGTCCTCCAGAGTCAGCTTCTTCATCTGGTGCGTTGCGTTGCGCCCCGAGAAGCGGTAGCCCAGGCTGTAGCCCTTGATCGTCTTGGCCAGGATCACCGTCGGCTGCCCGTTGTGGTCCATGGCAGCCTTGTAGGCCGCGTACACCTTGTGGTAATCGAGGCCGCCCCGCTTGAGCTTCCACCAGATGTCCTCGTCGGACCAGTCCGCCACCATCGCTCTCGTGCGCGGGTCGCCACCGAAGAAGTGCTCACGCACATAGCCGCCGTCGTTGGCGCGGAACGTCTGGTAGTCGCCATCCGGGGTCTTGTTCATCAGGTTCACCAGAGCGCCGTCGCGATCCATCTGGAGCAGCGGGTCCCACCCGCGGCCCCAGATCACCTTGATGACGTTCCAGCCGGCACCTCGGAAGGTTGCCTCGAGCTCCTGGACGATCTTGCCGTTACCCCGGACCGGACCGTCGAGTCGCTGCAGGTTGCAGTTGACCACGAAGGTGAGGTTGTCGAGCTCATCGTTGGCGGCGACCTGCAGCAGCCCGCGTGACTCCGGCTCGTCCATCTCGCCGTCACCCAGGAATGCCCAGACATGCTGCTTGGAGGTGTCCTTGATCCCGCGGTTGGCCAGGTACTTGTTGAACTGCGCCTGGTAGATCGCGTTCATCGGGCCAAGGCCCATCGACACAGTCGGGAACTCCCAGAAGTCGGGCATGTTGCGCGGGTGCGGATAACTCGGCAGGGCGGATGGCTGGCCGTCGACGAGCTTGGAGTGCTCCTGGCGGAACCCGTCCATCTGCGCCTCGGTCAGCCGGCCCTCGAGGAAGGCGCGGGCGTAGATACCGGGGGAGGCGTGCCCCTGGAAGTAGATCTGGTCGCCGCCACCCTCGTGGTCACGTCCGCGGAAGAAGTGGTTGAAGCCGACCTCGTAGAGCGTGGCAGCCGACGCGTAGGAGGAGATATGGCCGCCGACGCCGATGCCTGGGCGTTGTGCGCGGTGGACCATGATCGCGGCGTTCCAGCGCAGGTAGGCGCGGTATCGGCGCTCGACCTCCTCATCGCCCGGGAACCAGGGCTCGGACTCCGGGGGGATGGTGTTGATGTAGTCCGTCGCGGTCAGCGAGGGGACACCGACCTGGCGCTCGCGGGCCCGTTCGAGCAGCTTGCGCATCACGTAGCGGGCCCGGCGGCGGCCACTGCCGTCGATCACTCCGTCCAACGAGTCCAGCCACTCCTGCGTCTCTTCGGGATCGACGTCCGGGATCTGACTGGGGATGCCGTTCAGGATGGGTCCGGCTTCCTCACGTGCCACCACGGTGTGTCCTTTCTTGCGATGAACGAGTCACTCGCGGGGCCGACGGATGATGGTGTCGGCGCGTGTGCTCGGGTAGAGATCCATCCTCTATCAGGAAGTCGCCGAACGTCACACTTGGCGGGGGTTGCTTGTCCGGTATTTGGCGGGAAGTAGAGTTCCGGCGGTCGAGGCGAAAGGGTCGCCCCTGTGCCTGTCACGCCTTCCGGGAGGACAGTTAACGGGTGGTATGGCGGGGCTGCTT
>Ga0208716_1000136_pt1 | contig 28733 bp, 22 predicted proteins | sample NGESurdeep092012_8_FD_184482 | JGI IMG/M metagenome (GOLD analysis project Ga0208716, IMG submission 184482) | Arctic peat soil microbial communities from Barrow, Alaska - NGEE Surface sample 415-3 deep-092012 (SPAdes) | ecosystem: Environmental > Terrestrial > Soil > Wetlands > Peat ...
CTCTTCATGCGTGAAAAATTGAAAACTGGATTGTTGGGTATCGCGTTAGCCGCAGCCACAGCCGCTCCTGCTTTTGCCCAAGGTGCCCCTGCCCCAACCATCAACAGTGGAGATACCGCTTGGGTTTTAGTCTCCGCGGCTTTGGTCCTTTTAATGACCCCTGGCTTAGCCTTCTTCTACGGAGGATTGGTGCGGAGCAAAAACTCTTTAAATACTCTGATGATGAGTTATGTGGCCCTCGCTGTGGTCGGCCTCGAGTGGGTCCTCTTCGGTTACTCTCTGGCTTTTGCTCCCGGTTCCCAATGGTTGGGAGGGCTCCAATGGTTAGGCCTTAATGGCGTAGGCCAAGAACCCAGCCCACTCTATATGAGCACCGTGCCCCATCTGGCCTTCATGGTCTTCCAGGCTATGTTCGCCGTGATTACACCAGCCTTGATTTCCGGCGCTATCGTCAGCCGGATGAAGTTCAAAACCTATGTCGTGTTCATCATGCTCTGGTCAGCGGTAGTCTATGTCCCAATAGCGCACTGGGTCTGGAGCTTCACCACCGGGGCGGATGGCAAGCTCATCCCTGGCGGTTGGGTAGGCACTTTGGGTGGCTTGGACTTTGCGGGGGGAACGGTCGTACATGTTAGTGCTGGGATCTCAGCGCTAGTGGCTGCCCTGATTCTGGGTCGTCGCAAGGGTTATCCGGGCCAACCGATGCCTCCGCACAATGTGCCTTTTGTGATGTTGGGTGCTGGTCTGCTCTGGTTCGGATGGTTCGGGTTCAATGCTGGTTCTGCCGGAGCTGCTAACGGTTTGGCGGCAGCAGCGTTTGTGACAACGAATACGGCAACGGCCGCAGCGATGGCAACCTGGCTGTTGATTGAAACTATCTTCAATAAGCCGACAGCGGTTGGCGGTGCTACGGGTGCGGTGGTCGGTCTGGTAGCAATTACGCCAGCGGCAGGGTTTGTGACACCCTTAGCGTCGATTGCGATTGGAGGGATAGCGGCAATTATCAGCTACGCGATGATTCAGTTGCGGACCAAGCTGCAGTATGACGATTCCCTGGACGTGTTTGGATGTCATGGGATGGGTGGTTTGACGGGAGCACTTTTGACGGGAGTTTTCTGTACGAAGGCAGTTAACCCGGCAGTAGTGAATGAAGGTTTGGCCTATGGGGGTGGTTTCACCCAGGTATGGATCCAAATCATCAGTGTGGTCGGGACCGTTGTCATCGCGGTGCTGGGTACATCGGTGATTTTGTATGCGCTGAAATTCACGATGGGACTGCGTCCCAGCGAGAAGGAGGAGCAAGAAGGATTGGATATCATCGAGCATGGAGAAGAGAGCTACACTGGCTTGGTCGGTGGCTACTCTTTCGCAGAGGAAGGAAGCCCTTTCTCTCCTTCTATGAAGCAGTCCTCCATTCCAGGGCCTGCCCAAGACTAGAAATGTCGTACTCCTTAGTTCATTAGATCTCTACAGCCCCCACCTGGGGGCTTTTTCCTGGAGCTAAGGGCACTTCTAGGGCAATTGCTCCCAATTGCCCTTTCCGAAAGTCCTGCAAGATCGCTCGGGCGGTCTTTTCCCCAGAACCTCCAAACCTTCTCTTGGCGAGCTGGTCTAACCATGCTTCGGCGGTAAGCGTTGTTTCAGCATCGGTAAACGATAGAGCATAGCGCTCCGCTAATCGTCCAGGCACAATCGTTTGAAAAATCTTGATCGCTTCGATGGCTACTTGCTCTTCTTGATAAGCTGCTTGTCCGATGTCATCGCAAATAGCGAGCTTTACTGCTGCTTCCTGGTCTTCGATCCGAGGCGGCAGAATGCCAGGACTATCCAGAAGCTCCAGATGGTCTAGAATGCGCACCCAGCGTAGCTGCCGGGTCACTCCAGGCTTAGAAGCACTGGCCACCGCCCGCTTGCCGACCAGACGATTAATCAGGGCAGATTTCCCCACATTCGGAAAACCAATCACCGCTGCCCTCAGAGGTCTTGGATTCATCCCCCGTTTGAGCCGACGCTCATTCACAGCTTGGGCTGTCTTCTGCGCTGCGTTCAAAAGATCTCGTATCCCTTTGCCTTTCTGCGCATCGGTTACACAGACCTGGGAACCTTGAGCTTCGAAGGTTCGTTGCCACTGTCTGAGAATACTTTGAGGAATGGTGTCCATTTTATTGAGGACTAGGACTGAATTGCGTTCTCCTATGAGCTGATGGATTTCTTGATGGCGTGAGGCGCGAGGAATCCGGGCATCTAGCACCTCAAATACAAGGTCTACATTTTTAAGTTGCTCCTGGAGCCCTTTACGGGCTTTGGCAATATGCCCCGGATACCACTGGATAAGGCTACTCATAAGTTCTCATTAAGGCGTCGGTTTAGCTAAGGCATCAAATTCAAGCCCCACGCTATCTTCCACGGTTACGAGAAAGAGACTGGGAGGGGTGATGCCATAGTCGGTCATCTTGACTTTACTCGTTCCAGTGACCTTGAGTTCTTTTCCGGTATAAATAGCTTCTGCATCAAAGGTCACGGGCTTGGTGATGTTTTTAATCGTCAAATCACCGATAATTTTTCCCTTTTGCCGATTTCCCCACTGTTTCCATTCAGAAAATTTAGGAAAATTCTCAATCTTTTTGACGACAAAGAGGGCGGTAGGAAATTTATCGGTTTGGAGAAATTCATTGCGCATACGAGCATCGCGGACGCCATTTCCAGAATCAATCGAAGCTAAACCTACTTGTACTTCCCCTTTGATAAATTCTCCGGTTTGGCTATCGTATTCCACCGTGCCATTCACATCTTTTGTGGTCCCTGTCCAGGCACTAAGTGCATCCTTGCCCTTATAGGCTGCGGTGGATTGGTCGAATTTCAGGGTTTTAGGCTCTGCCTGTGCAGCGGTGCTGAAGGTTAGAACGAGCAAGAGAGCTAGACTCCCCTTCGCAAAGTTTCGTTGGGTGGAGCCTGCCGGAGGCACAGAATAATGAGGGGGGAGAAACGACCAAGAACCTTGGTTACTGCTTAAAACTTTATGTAAATAGCAAGTGAACTTTTTCAAAATGATTCCTCCATCTCTTATCAGAGCCTTTGTTAGCATGCTACACAGATTGGGCTTCCTGCAGTATTAACTCATCTGAAGCTAGCCAGCCTTTATCACGCAAATGTTGCCAAGCTATGCGGATATGTTCCGGTCGAAAGACTTTACTCTTTCGCTCATTCCAATTCTGCAAACCTTCTATAGCAGCATCAACATCGGTTTTGGCTTGTTGATCTTCTTTAGTTGCTATCCAGTGGACAGTTGCTAAGAGCTCCAGACTATATGGAGTCTCAAACCCTTCTATAAGGGTACTCACGTTGCTAAGGCGTTGAGCTACTTCTGGCTCTTCCAAGAATTCATGTGCTGCCTCTACTGCATTAGGGAGTAAGGTAATTTCTGCTGGAGCAGTACCATCTCCATATCCCTGAATATAGTGTCCTTCTATAGCATTTAGCACTTGACGCAAATCATCGGCATAAGGACCATACTTATGCTTGACAAAATGCAATTTTAGCTCCTCGCCAGCCTCTTGCAGGAAATAAGCTAGTTTTTGGATTTCTAGTGCACTAGCTTCATAGCCAGGGACAAGATAGCTATCTAAAAGTTGAATAAGCAAGGCACGGCCACGAGTCATCTTTGGTTTTTGTGTGGCTATCGGCATAGATTTTGCTTCAGGTGCGCCCTGCGGTTCAAAAATTAGTACTCGGATATTAGGCGTTTTTGCAAAAGCTTCCTCAATGAGGGGCTTCACTTGTGACCACTCCAAGCCACCATTGCCACAGCCTAGAGGTGGAACAGCAATGGACTGTATTCCTAAGCGTTTAATCTCCTCGATTAGAGACTGAAGGCCATGCTGGATATCTTCTATCCGTGATTTGCCTTTCCAATGGCGCTTGGTAGGGAAATTTATGATGTATCTGGGGCTGGGGCTTAGAAGATTACCTACAGAAACCGTAAACATTTGTCCTATCTGTACTTCATTCTTGCGACAAGCCTGCTCATATTGGCGGAAATTATCAGGATAAGCTCGCTTAAACTGCAAAGCAACACCCTTGCCCATGATGCCAACAGTGTTCACTGTGTTGACGAGAGCTTCAGCATTTGCTTTTAAGAGGTTGCCTTCTGCGAACTCAATCATAGCCAGCACCATGCTCTGTTGAACATCTCAACCCTTAGTGTAGTACCAGTCCTGACGAATAACCACTGTGGGTCTATGGGTTGAGTCTTGGAGGATCTTCTCAACTTGTCTTTTCATCTCATCATTTATAACCCCTATCTGTGTGACTAAGTTCCAAGGGAGAGATTGATAAACTAAGAACTCAGCCTGACGCCGCTCTTTGCGATCGTTATGTTCAGGATTGTTAAACCAGTACTGGGAGTTCATAACCTTCCAATCGATTTTGTTCAAGTGCTTAAGATTATCCAAAAAATTAGCAAGTCGCACTATGCTATGCCTATCAGTGAAAACAAATTTATGGCTCGCAGCCTGGACAACTTGAGCTGTAGAAACTAAATGAATCACACTTTTTTGACCTTGTGCGTACCCCTCTACATTTCCTTGATGAATGGTGTAGAGCATAGGTGAACGTGGTGCGAAGTAGAATGGCACATAATCATGTAGATTTCCCCTTGGTTCGCACGTTACTTGAGTTTGAAAACGACGATCTTGAATACTTTGATGAGCAATATTTGTGTAGCTAATGCCTGCGTGTTGATGCTGGTTCTTGGCGTATAGACCTCCTGCAGTGAGGATAGAAGCAAGATTGTCAACACATGTGATGTGATAGATAGGAGTTGGGATTGGAACCATATTTTTAATAGTCTCAATCTTAACTTATATTTCCCGAATAAACCTGGGCAATTACTTCTGCAATCCTACGCACGCCTTCTTCAAGTTCTTTTGGCGTAGCCGTTAAGCTGATACGAACGCATTCATGTTTGTGTTTCCAGTCTTCGCGGAGGCCAGGGAAGAAAGAGCTTCCAGGAATAACAATAACGCCCAATTTTTTTGAGCAGTTGATAGAGTTCCACATCCTTAATCGGTAGGTTCTCTAACCACACCCAGGTTCTAATCTGCATAGCGCTCCCGAATGCGGCTATCACCTTCCAGTGGCGCCATTCTAACACCCAGTGCAAGTTCTGGGTCTATCGATCCCCTTATGCTAATTCGACACTTGATTTACATAGAACTCCTATCAGATAAGGCTTTTAGCCAAAATGCACATTCTTGCTAGGTTGAAGATCTTAAAACCTTTACACTGTAAGATTTTCGATGAAATAAGGTGCAAAATTAGCATACTGGGATCGATAGACCCGCAGTTCTCAATCCTCCAATGACTTCGAATCTCGAGGGCTTGTTGCATATTACCAGACAGGCTGCTGATGTAATAGCGTCTTTCATGACTGATTTGCCCAGATACTGACCATGTGAATAGCTTCTTTGCCATCGCGCTTATCAAAAGAATGGCGCAGGGTGTTACATACCCTTACAAAGCAGTAGTACTATGTTCCTAATGCCCTTAGTCCTCAAGGACGATACATGGAAGTACTCAATACAGCGGATTTGATAGAGTCCCTGAATCTTGGCCTGCTTGCCCCGGAGTACATAGTCACCGGGACCCTGATTATTCTCCTTTTGGTCGATTTGATCTGGGGCCGACCTGTGGCCAATAAGCTTCCTTGGATTGGTCTGTTGGGACTGGGGCTTGCTTCTTTAGCCTTGATCCCCATTTGGTCTGTAAGTAATACGGACTCTTTCTTGGGAGCTTTTACGGGAGACCCTCTGGGGTTACTCTTCCGAGGGATCATCCTGATTAGTGCCGCAGTCACCATTTTGATGTCTGAACGATATATCTACCAGTCGGGTACCGCTCCTGCCGAATTTTTCGTGATCTTACTCACGGCCACGCTTGGCGGAATGCTGTTGTCTGGTTCTTCTGAAATGGTGATGATTTTCGTAGCCTTGGAGACCTTGAGTATCGCGAGCTACTTACTTTCGGGTTATACCAAGCTGGATGTGCGTTCCAACGAAGCCGCGTTGAAGTATCTACTGCTGGGAGCGGCTAGTTCTGCGATTTTTCTGTATGGAATGTCCTTGCTCTACGGCCTGTCCGGGGGGGAAACCAAGCTGACGGAGATCGCTCCGAAGATCGCTACTATGGGTTTTCCGAGCATTTTGGCCCTTGTGCTGGTGATCGCTGGTATCAGTTTTAAATTAGCGGCTGTTCCCTTCCATCAGTGGACTCCTGATGTGTATCAGGGGGCTCCTACGCCTGTAGTTGGCTTTCTTTCTGTCGGCTCTAAAGCTGCTGGGTTTGCCCTAGCAATTCGGTTTATGACTTCGGCCTTTCCTGATTTCGCCACGCAGTGGCATACGATTTTTGCAGTCCTCGGCATTCTCAGTATGATTCTAGGCAACGTAGTCGCTATCGCCCAGACTTCTATGAAGCGGATGCTGGCGTACTCCTCCATTGCCCAGGCGGGGTATGTCATGATCGGTCTTGCCATCGGGACTCCCGATGGATATGCCAGCATGATCTACTACATGTTGATTTACCTATTTATGAACATGGGAGCTTTCCTGGGCGTCGTTCTGTTTGCCCTGAAGACGGGAACGGATGAAATCTCTGCCTATGCCGGTCTCTATCAGAAAGACCCCTTCCTCACCCTTTGCCTATCTCTTTGTTTATTCTCTTTGGCTGGTTTTCCACCCCTGGCCGGATTCTTTGGAAAGCTTTATCTCTTCTGGGCTGGTATCCAGGCTGGGGCGTACACTTTGGTCTTCGTCGGTTTGGTGACGAGTGTGGCTTCTATCTACTACTACGTCCGAGTGGTTAAGTTGATGGTGGTCAAAGAGCCATCCGAGGTCGTTCAGAAATACACCCCTACAGACTGGACGCTGCCTGGGATGCGTTCTTTGCAAATCGGCTTAGTCTTTACCCTAGTCAACACGGTGGCCTTGGGACTGGCTAGCCCTATCCTCAACTTTACAAAAGACTCGATTCAGAATACTCCGATCCTTACCACGGCTCCCTTAGCCAAGGCTGAAAAGAATGCCCCTTGAAGCCTATTGTGCTTGCGCCCGGAACCTGTAGCTACTGAAGGACATAAATACAAAAGCGAAAATCGCTAGAGCGAGTATTTGCGGCCAGAGGACGGATACGCCAACATCTTTGAGCATTAAGGCGCGAACGATGGTGATGTAGTGGCGAAGAGGATTGAACAAAGAAAGCGTTTGAAAGAAGGGTGGCATACTCTCAATCGGGGCCAGTGCCCCAGAAAGGATTACCATCGGCAGGGTAATGAAAAAAGAGGTGAGGATGGCCTGTTGTTTGCTGCGGGAAACAGTGGCCAGCAGAATGCCAAGGGAGATTCCGATAAAGATTTGGAGGCCTGAAAGCGCTAGAAATAAGGGCAGATTCCCCCGGAAGGGCATAGCAAAGACAAAACGAGCCACGCCAAGCGATAAGAATACATTGCCCATCAATAGGAAAAATAGAGGTACCACCTTAGCTAGTAGGATTTCGAGAACACTGGCTGGCGTCATCAGCAGTTGTTCAAGCGTCCCTGCATCTTTCTCCTTCACCACTTCCACCGCAGAAGCGAGGACACTAACCATGGTCAGCAGCATGCCCATTACACCAGGGACAAAGAACCAACTGCTGATCAGTCCTGGATTATAGAGATAGACGATCTGGGAGACTATATTCGCTCCCTGGGGGCGAGCCACCAGCTGATAGCCATACTGATTCACAATCTGGTTGACATAGTTACTGGCGACACCAGCGGTGTAAGCATTCACCCCATCCACTAAAACTTGAACCTCGATCGGACGGCCTCGCTTTAGCGTGCGCTGAAAGTCATGAGGAATGATCAAGCCCACATCGACTTTCCCGCGACGGACCTCTTCTCCTAGAGCTTTTGGGTTAGCAGGATAGGTCTGCGCGATAAAAACGTGATTCTCCGTCAGCGCTGCAACCAACTCTCGGCTAATTGCAGTCCTGGAGTCATCACTAATCCCCAGTTTGAGGTGGCGTACATCGGGGCTCAGCGCAAAGCCAAAAATACAGAGTTGCACCGTCGGCGGGAAGGTGAGGAGAAAAAGTAGCTGTTTGTTCCTAAAGATCTGACGGACCTCTTTGAGCGCTAAGGCCCAAAAGCAACTTTCGAATAGCTGTTCAAAAAATTTGATATCCATACACTGAGTTCCTAGTCTGAGAACTGCATGCGCTGTAGTTTTTGCCAGGCCCCCCAAAACAGGACCAGACCTAAGGCGGCTAATGCAGGAAATACAAACCAGATCCCTGGCCAGCCTGTTCCTCGGACAAAAGAATCACGGGTCAGCTCGATGTAGTAGCGGACAGGGACTAGATTTGCCAGTAAGGAGAGAGGCCAGGGAATATTGCTGATCGGATAGATAAAGCCAGAGAGCAACATCGCGGTCAAGGCATTCGCAGCCCCGACCACCTGGATGGCTGCACTTTGGCTATTGCTGCGTGCCCCGACAAATAAGCCAATCATGACACTCGTGGCTAAGAAAAGCGGAGTGCCCACCAATAGAGGGGTCGGGTCTCCTGCCAACCTAGTCCCAAAAATAAGCGCAGCGGCCATCATTAGGAATACGGCCTCACTCAAGGCAATCGAGAGATAGGCCAGTCCTTTGCCCAGCAACAGTTCCGTTGCACTGGTGCTAGACGCATAGACCTGGACAATCGTGCCTTCTTCCTTATCTCGGACCATGGCGATGGCAGCCAGGATAGAAGGATAGAGGACTAGGTTAATCGCCAGCACTCCCGGCACCATGTAGAGCGATTCTTGACGGCCTGGATTGAACCAAACCCGTGTACGGGAAGTAATCAGGGACTGCTTGGGGAGTAGACCTTCTGTTTTCAAGAAGAACGTGTTGGTAGCGCGGATGCTATTTTTAATCACCCGTGCGTTGGCCACATCACTGCCGTCAATTAAGACCTGTATGCTGCTCGTTTTTCCTTCTTTGAGGCGCCGGGAAAAATCCGGCGGAATAATCACGGCGGCGCTGGCTTTTCCCTGATTGATCGCATCCTGGGCCAGCTTATCTCTAGACCAGCGAACAGGGTCCAGTTGATTGGTTCCATAGAGCCGTTCAATGTAGGCACGACTGAGGGCGCTGTTATCAAAATCTTGGATGACCAAAGGAATATTTTTCGTCTCTAAACGGATGGCAAAACCAAAGATTAATAAGGTCGCAAAGGGCAATAGGAAAGCCAAGGCCACGGTCAGACGGTCACGACGAAACTGAGATAGTTCTTTCACGCATTGCGCCCAGACTCGTTTGAGCTTCATGGAGTCCCTCCCGCTTGACTCTCTAGAGCCCGAGAAATGGTGCCAATAAAGGCATCTTCCAGAGAAAAGGGGATAGTTCTGATCGAGCGAATCTCTATGGCGGCAGCTTGCAGGATCGACTTGAGTTCAGGGATTTGTTGATCCGGTCGGTCCAGGACGACATGCAAGTAATCGGCAAAGATCGACACCCGCCAGGGATCAAACTTAGTTTTCAGTAAATTGGAAGCGACTTGTGTTTCTGCCAACCCCACCTCGATCAGCTGACCGGGCTGTTGAGCTTTGATTTGGCTGGGGGAGCCCTTGGCAACCGTTTCTCCGCTGGCCATAAAGGACATCTGATGGCAGTGTTCGGCCTCTTCCAGATAATGGGTGGTGACAAGGACGGCAGTACCGTTATGGGCAAAATCTTCAATCAAACGCCAGAACTGGCGGCGGGCTAAGGGGTCTACCCCAGAAGTCGGTTCATCCAAAAATAGAATTTTGGGCTCATGCATCACCGAAGCCCCAAAGGCCACCCGCTGCTTCCAACCACCCGGTAACTGGCCAGTCAGCATGTTCTCTTGTCCCGTCAAACCGCAGGTTTCCAGTACCCAATCGATTTTGGCGCGGCGAGCGTGGCGGGGCACGCCATAGACCCCACAGTAAAATTCCAGGTTTTGGAGAATGGTCAAGTCATCGTACAGCGTAAACTTTTGGCTCATATAGCCCATGCGCTTGCGCAGCTCAGCACTGCGGAGGTTACTCGTTTGACCGGCCAGGATTATTGCTCCGGCGCTGCGTTCTAGCAGACCGCATAGCATTTTGATCGTGGTGGTTTTACCAGCTCCGTTCGCCCCGAGTAAACCATAGATCTCGCCGTAGTGAATTTCCAGGTCTACATCCTTGACGGCTTGGAAATCTCCAAATTTTTTGCTCAGGTCCTGGGCATAGATGGCCATCTCCCCCTGGTTATTTTCACGCGGGTAAATCCGTGGAAAGGGTATAAAAGGAGGGTCCGAACCTTGCTGGCGCAAATGGGTGACAAAGACATTTTCTAGGGTTGGTTCCGTTCGGCTGATATGGACTGGACTTCCAGGCTGACCATCTAGAGGGCTCTTATCAAGAAGCAAACGAATTTGGGCTTCCCCCGTCTGTATATCTTTGACCAAGACATCCAGTCGATCCCCAAAAGTTTGGACATCAATAATGCTGGAATCCGTTCCTTGAGGAGTCGTAAGTGCACGTTCAGCATCTTCAATCGCTTCCGTCCGCACTTCTAAGCGGTGTAGGCCAAGTCCGGCGCGTAGTTGATCAGGCGTCCCAATTTGTTGCAACTGGCCTCCATAGATCAGGGCTATGCGGTCACAGCGCTCCGCTTCGTCGAGATAGGGAGTGGCCACCACCATCGTCACGCCTTCATCGGCCAAGGTAGCCAATACATCCCAGAACTCTCGACGGGATACCGGGTCTACCCCCGTGGTCGGTTCATCGAGGAGTAGGACTTTAGGTTGGGCAATCAAAGCACAGCAAAGGGCTAACTTCTGCTTCATCCCTCCCGAGAGCTGCCCGGCCAGACGTTTTGGGAACTTATCTAAATCCATGAGCTTGAGATATTTACGGCTACGTTCTAGAAAGAGGTCTTCGGGGACTTCTCGCAATCCAGCACTGTAGCGGAGGTTTTCTTCCAGACTTAGGTCCAGGTAGAGGGAGAACCTTTGGGTGAGATAACCAATCCCCAAACGGGCATCACGAGGAGCTTTGCCAAGAACCTGAATATCGCCCCCGGTCGCTTCCATGACCCCAGAAAGGATCTGAAAGGTGGTGGTTTTCCCCGCGCCATCCGGTCCGATGATGCCAAAAACTTCCCCCTGATGTACCTCAAAATCAATTCCTTGGACGGCTTCTAGGGCTCCGTATTTTTTGCGCAGGCCCCGTACTCGGATAATCAAGTCTTGTGCCGCTACATCAGCGATTGAGGAATGAGCTGCAATGCTAGTCATCAGCGGCCCTCCTACTTGGTTTCACGCTCAGTCAGGATTTCTCCATCCGCAGGCATCCCCGGTTTGGCAAAACCACCAGGGTTATCAATGGCTAGTTTGACGCCAAAAACCTGCTTAACCCGTTCGTCCCGGAAGTAGATATTCTCTGGCGTAAACGAGGCTTGGGGGTCAATGGCTGTGACTCTAGCACTCAGCCCTTTCTGGGGAGCAGAATCCAAAAAGACGTTTGCTTTTTGACCGACTCGGATCTTGCCAATTTCTCCTTCTGGAATGTAGCCCCTTAGGTAAACCGTGTTCAGATTCACCAAAGAAAGCAGCGTTTTTCCTGAAGTGACTACCGCTCCTGGCTCCACACTCCGGGCGGTGACCACGCCCTCAATCGGACTCACCACATTCAAATAGGCCATTTGCGCGACAATCTGCTGGCGAGCTGCTTGCGCACTTTTAACATCTGCCTGACTAGCAGCGAGTTTTAGTTTGTTCTGGGCTAACTGATTGCGCAGTGAGTTGAGTTGGGCATTGCGGATTTGTGGGTTCAGCCCTGTGGTCTGCGCTTGCTCCAATTGTCCCTGTGCCGCATTGACTAACTTACGAAAAGAATTGACCGCAGCTTCTCGGCTTATTAGGGTTGCTTGCGCTGTCTCTAGCTTGGTTTGGGCTTGGTCCAATTGCTGCTGGGGAGCGGCTCCCTCTTCGGTGAGCTGACGAAAACGCTCCCGGTCTAAGTTGGCTAGTCGTAACTCTGCACGGGCCTGATTGACCTGGGCCTCTGCTTGTTGGAGCTGGGCTTGAGCCGAGGCAACATTGGCTTGAGCCTGGAAAATACGGCCTTTGGAATCCCCTTGTGCTTGTTCGACATTAAGCTGGGACTCTTGAATTTGGCTATTGGTCACCGCTAGTTGCACACGGGCTTGACGTTCCTGTTGCTGGGCAGCGGTGAGGCGAGCGTTGGCTCCCTCTAATTGCGCTTTGACCTCTGCATCATCCATCCGGAGGATGACCTGACCTTTTTTGACGGGGTCTCCTTCCCGAACCGCAACAAAATCGATACGCCCCGTCACTTTGGCCCCAATATCGGTCTCATATCCTTCAATCCGACCACTTAATTGCAGGGGACCTGCCTTGGGTCGCGTGGAGAAATACCACCAGCCTCCTGCAATCCCAATAGCCAAAAGCCCTACGACCAGCAAAGGACGCAGATTGGACTTGGGTTTATCCGGCAAGATAGGCGCTTGCACTTCTTGAAAAGCCGATGGTTTGGTTTCTGAAGAATTCGATGGGGTACTCGCTGGATTATCTGTATTGGTTCGTGTCATAAGGTGAACCTTCCTTTGTTCACAGTTTCCCATAAAACTCAGTAATGAAATAGGGGACTATAATCTAGTCTTGAGCGTAGTCTTTAAAAATGAAGAACTTGTGAGGCAGGGTGTATGCCTGTGAACCCCCATACCTATATGTATTGAGAACTGGTCTTTGTGGTTGGCTTTTCAGCTCTTGCTTCTGACACTTAAGATCGTGTTTCAGAGGCGTGGAAGGTACGAGGGAAGCTTCAAGTCTGGTATGTTGGGCCTATGCCTCCTATAAGTCACAGACCAACCTGGAACGAATACTTTATGCTGCTGGCTAAGCTGGCTGCCACCCGTTCTACCTGTAGAGCGGCGGCAGTGGGAGCCGTGGTTGTCAAAGATAAGCAAGTCCTGGCTACCGGCTACAATGGTCCTCCGGCAGGGGCGCATCACTGCACGGATATGGGCTATTGCTATGAGGGGATCAGCCGTTGTGATGCGGACCAAGCCTATCCTTCTCGGTCTTCCCATGCGGAAGCGAATGCAATTGCTATGGCTGCCAAGAAGGGAATCTCCGTGGATGGTGCGACAATTTACGCGACCTTGGAACCTTGCCTTTCCTGTCTGAAGCTGATTATTGCCTCAGGGATTAAAGAAATTTATTTTGAAGTTCCTCTGGCTCTACGTACGGATGGTCAAAGTTTTGCTAAATTAGCCTTGGTAAATGAAGGATTGGTCCGTATGGAAAGAATTCAGCTTTCTACCGATACGATTGCCCAAGCCGTAGCTTTCCTCTCCAACCCGACTTCTTTACCCCGTCCAGAACCCGCTTATATGCTGGAAGATTGACTCTGCGATTAGAGAATGGACTAGAGGGCAAGGGGGAGCGAGCGATACCCCGACCGTTCGGCAATCCCAGGGAACACCATCTACCAAGACGAGCACTTAGCGCCGTGACTTTTGCAAGAGCTCTATTGGCTTTGATATCGTGCCCGGTCTGTTTGCCGTATAATTAATACATAGTTGTACGGCAGTGCCATGCAGACAAAACTAACCCTAAGAATTGATGATGCGCTCATTGAGAAAGCCAAGCGCCTAGCGACTGCCAAAGGAATGAGCGTATCGAAGATGGTCGCCCGCTTGCTTGAAGTGATGCCGGAACCTGAAGGGCAAAAGGAGAACCGAGAAAAGGATTTAGAGCTTTGGACGCAGAGCCTAATTGGAATACTGAATCCTGATCGGACAAACCCACCCCTGACTGATGAACAGGTGAAAGAGCAATACTACCGATACCTTGAGGAAAAGCAACGTTGATAGCCCTATATGACACGAATGTAGTGCTGGATGTATTGTGGCCCAGACCGGAATTCCTAGGTAATTCCAGCTCTGCACTCAACCCTGTAGCTACAGGCAAGATTGAAGGTTATCTAGCGGCCCATGCCATCACCACAATTGACTATCTTGCTCGGCATAGTCCTACCTATAGCAGAGCCTCCATTACTTCACTATTGAGACATTTGAAGATTGCTGCGGTAGATCAATCGGTCATTCAGGAAGCCTTGGCCTCTGCGATGAAAGACTTTGAAGATGCTGTTACACATGCCGCTGCGTGTGCAGTTGGGGCTAGTTTCATTGTTACCCGCAATACCAAAGACTTCTCCGGTAGTAAAGTTCCAGCCCTTGATCCTGCTCTATTCTTGATACAAATTATTGCGTCCGAAGGGCTATAGAGCCTATCCTCCTAATATGAATCAGGGATGGCATCAGAAGCCCTAGCCCTTGGAAGGCCACCCCCACAAGTTCTTCATTATTTCAGGACATCATAGGCGTAGAAGGCTAGTTTGAGCCTTCTACCATGGCGTGTTTCTACGAGCGCAAGGCTTATGAAGACTGGACTCATAAAAGAAACAGACCTCAAGATCATGGCGGGACTGTCTGAGCGGGAAGCGGCAGATAGGCTGAAGCAAGAAGGTTATAACGAGCTGCCTTCTACCCGGCAACGCAATCTATTAACTATTGCCGCAGAAGTGCTACAAGAGCCTATTTTTCTCCTGCTCGTCGCCTGTGGCGTGATTTATTTCATCTTGGGGGATGTTCAGGAGGCTTTGATCCTCTTAGGGTTTGTCCTCTTTATTACAGGGATTACCCTCTACCAGGAACAGAAAACAGAGCGGGCTCTAGAAGCCTTAAAAGATTTATCCAGTCCCCGCGCCTTAGTGATTCGAGAGGGCAAGCAAGAGCGGATTGCGGGTCGTGAAGTAGTCCGTGACGATATTTTAGTTTTATCAGAAGGAGACCGGGTTCCAGCCGATGCCATCCTGCTTTCTTCGATTAGTTTAACTATTGATGAATCCCTGCTCACCGGGGAGTCGGTACCGGTTCGCAAGCGGGCTGGAGTAGCAGAGGAAATGAAACGTCCTGGCGGTGATGACCTGCCTTTTCTCTACTCTGGAACCTTGGTCGTACAAGGGCAAGGCGTTGCGAAGGTGCAAGCAACCGGTAACCGTACAGAACTCGGCAAGATTGGGAAAGCTCTGCAGACGGTTGAGACGGAAGAGACCTTACTCCAAAGAGAAACCAGACAGCTTGTCAGTAAATTAGCCCTGGTCGCCATTGCCATTTGTATCGGAGTCGTGGTCGTCTATGGGCTGACCCGTGGGGATTGGCTCCATGGGTTTTTAGCTGGGCTGGCCTTAGCCATGGCGATTCTGCCCAATGAATTTCCGGTTGTACTCACGATCTTCCTGGCGCTGGGAGCTTGGCGTATTGCACAAAAAAGAGTATTAACCCGTCGGATGCCCGCCGTTGAGACCTTGGGTTCTGCTACCGTCCTCTGTGTTGATAAAACAGGAACCCTTACCTTTAATCGGATGTCCGTACGCCAGTTGTTCGCCGGGGGTGAATTTTATGATGTGGATGGCCATCGGGAAGAGCCTTTGCCGGAGGCCTTTCATGAACTGGTTGAGTTCAGTATCCTCGCCAGCCAAAGAGACCCTTTCGACCCTATGGAAAAAGCCTTTAAGTCTTTAGGGAATCACTATTTAACGAATACGGAACACCTACATAATGACTGGGCCTTGATTCAGGAATATCCTTTATCAGAACATCTCCTGGCCATGTCCCATGCCTGGAAAGTAAAAACAGATGGCTCAGGCTATGTGGTCGCCACCAAAGGAGCCCCCGAGGCGATCACAGACCTATGTCACTTCGACCAGCAGCAGACTGAGGCCTTATCCCAACAAGTGCAGAGGATGTCTAGCCAAGGCTTACGGGTTCTAGGTGTTGCTAGAGCTTATCAACCGCATACTGCCTTGCCATCCAACTCCAGGTTGCCCGATCAACAGCATGACTTCCAGTTTGAGTTTTTAGGACTGGTGGGGCTAGCTGATCCGGTGCGACCAACGGTGGCTCCGGCCATTCAAGAATGTTATACCGCTGGTGTCCGAGTAGTGATGATTACTGGCGATTATCCAGGCACCGCCCAAAATATTGCTCAACAAATTGGTCTTGCTCCCAACGACCAGGTGATCACTGGACCAGAATTAGAACAAATGGCTGACGCAACCTTGCGTCAGCAGATCAAGACAGTTAATATTTTTGCGCGGATGGTACCAGAACAAAAACTGCGACTGGTCAATGCGCTGAAAGATAACGGTGAAATCGTAGCGATGACGGGAGACGGCGTGAATGATGCCCCTGCCCTCAAAGCCGCTCATATCGGTATTGCTATGGGTGAACGGGGGACCGATGTAGCGCGTGAGTCGGCGGCGCTGGTGCTCTTAGATGATGACTTCTCCTCGATTGTGCAGGCAATCCGCTTAGGGCGTAGGATTTTTGACAATCTTAAGAAGGCAATGGCCTATATTCTGGCAGTCCATATCCCAATTGCGGGTATGTCTTTAATCCCTGTCTTACTCAAATGGCCTTTAGTCCTTTTGCCTGTCCATATCGCATTTCTACATCTAATTATTGACCCAGCTTGTTCTGTTGTATTTGAAGCAGAAGCGGAGGAAAAAGATGTAATGAACCGGCCCCCACGCAACCCGAAAGAGCCCTTATTTAGTAAACGCACCTTATGGTTAAGTGTGTTCCAAGGTATCGGGGTCCTGATGGTCCTTCTTATCATCTTTGGCTTCGCACTCTATCGTGGACAGGGAGAATTGGATGCTCGCGCACTAGCTTTTACGACCTTGATTATTGCCAATCTCTCGCTTATCTTTGTCAATCGCTCTTGGAGAGATACCGCCTTAGCGACCTTGCGTCTTCCGAATACCGCTTTATGGTGGGTAACAGGAGGAGCAGTAGTCTTTCTTCCTCTTATTCTCTACGTTCCTTTCCTGCGGGACTTATTCCGTTTTTCCACTTTGCATCCTATGGATTTAGCCATCTGCATCGTCGGTGGATTGTCTAGCGTTCTCTGGTTTGAAGGATATAAGCTATTCAATAAATATGGGTCCTGATTAAGTGTGGGAAGATATCCATTTTTTCATCCATTCTAGTTCACCTAAAGGCTCTTGCATCCATCGATAGGAAACTAGATTCAGCAAGATACCAACAGCCAAGAGGATTACCATCAAGGCTATTTGGGGCCAGACAATGGGTGTGACAAACAAATCAAGAACTACATGTAAGAAGTTCATTAGGGTATAGAAAATAGTTAGATAAAAATGAGTTTTTCTATATAGCTTTTCATCGGTCAAAGCAGTCATAACAATAGCAATCATGGGCAGTACGAAAAAGCCCAGCATCAGCCACAGAATCCAAGAAATATCAGCAGCAGGGTTAACTCCTGGGTCAACGATACTCTTACCGTGAAATAAAGGTATTAAGCCTAGTTGGGTATGAAAAACAGTGCCAAACAAGAAAACGGCCCAAAGAGAAATTATTTTCCCTTGATCGCTTATAGCCATAAGACTTCCTCTAAATGCAAACTCAGACGACAAATTGAACGATTGATTACTGGTTCAATAGCATCATCTAAATTCTAGCAATTCATATAGGATGAAATCTTACTCTGTTACAAAAACTTATATCTTTAGCAAAAAATAAATACAGAACCAAATTACGATTTTACCCATCTATAAAAATACCTTTTCATCACTTCTGCCGCAGAGATATAGAGCACCACGATCACACCCAATAGAGCAAGAAAGATCATTGGTAAGGGTTGAAAACCAAAGAGCCCTGCCATAGGGGTATAAGGAAGTATCAAAGTGGTAACAACAATAATTAAAGTTGCTATAAATAAATATTGTCCTGGCATACTTTTGAAAAAAGGCTGGCGAGTACGAATCACCAATACAATGGATGAAGCAGAAATTACAGATTCCATAAACCAGCCTGTTCTAAATTGGTCTGGCGAAGCCTTTAGGACAAATAGTAAAACACCAAAAGTAAGAAAATCAAATATAGAGCTAAGTGAGCCAAAAGCCAACATAAAATTGCGAATAAATTGGATATTCCAGCGTCTAGGTTGATTCACCATTTCATCATCTACTCGGTCCGTGGCAATAGTAATCTCAGGAAAGTCTGTCATTAGATTGGTCAGTAAAATTTGCTTAGGAAGCAAAGGCAAAAAGGATAGAAAGAGAGAAGCCCCCGCCATGCTAAACATATTGCCAAAATTAGCACTGGTTGCCATGAATACATATTTAAGCGTATTGGCAAAAGTGATTCTTCCTTCTCGGACTCCTGCCAATAGAACGCTAAGGCTCTTTTCCAACAGCACAATATCCGCAGCTTCCTTAGCTACATCCACCGCACTCTCCACAGAAATGCCTACATCTGCAGCATGAAGAGCGGAAGCATCATTAATCCCATCCCCGATATAACCTACTACATTCCCTGCTTTTTTCAAGGCTATGATAATGCGCTCTTTTTGGTTGGGCTCAACCTCTGCAAAGACATTGATTTCATTGACTCGCTGGAGTAGAGCTTCATCACTGAGATGACCTAGTTCTTGACCTGTAAGAATCTTGGGCTCTGCTATGCCCATCTTTCCACTGATGTATGCAGCAACCGCATGGTTATCTCCCGTAATCATTTTCAAGGAAACACCTAGCCGTGACAAATTTTGAATGGTATCGGCAATATCAGATTTCGGAGGGTCAAAGAAAACCAAACATCCTAGAAATATCATATTTACTTCATTAACCTTGGTAATATCCAGGGCAGAGCTAAACTCTTGATAAGCAACACCCAATATGCGAAACCCTTCATTTCCTAATGCTTCAAAACGATCCTGAATAGCTGCTTTGACCTGAACAATATCTACGGTCTTTCCATCAAGAGTCTCTGCCAATGAACAGACTGACAATATGTTTGGCAAAGCTCCTTTCGTTATCATAATGTAAGTATTTTCTTTAGCAACCAAGATACTTAGCCGTTTACGGATGAAATCATAAGGCACCTCATCAAGCTTTTTAAAAGTAGTGATGTAAAATTTTTTATGAGTACGGATAGCCTCGTCAATAGGATTTATAAAGCCTGTTTCATAGGCGGCATTGAGATAAGAATAAAACAGTACTTTCTCATTTTCTTGACCATCGATACCCCGAGCTGACTCAATTTTTACAACTCCTTCGGTAATGGTGCCTGTCTTATCAGAACACAACACATTCATGCTGCCAAAATTTTCTATCGCCGCTAAGCGTTTAACAATTACCTTTTCTTCAGCAAGACGTTTTGCCCCACGCGCTAGATTGATACTAATAATGGCAGGTAATAATTGTGGCGTAAGCCCTACTGCTAAGGCTAAAGCAAAGAGCGCAGAATCTAAGACGGGACGTTTGAGATAAACATTGACCGCAAAAATAGCAATTACAAGATATAGGGTTACTTCCATGAGGAAATACCCAAATTTACTGATTCCCTGTTCAAACTCTGTTTCTGGGGGTCGCAGTTCCAGACGCTGAGAGACCTGACCAAATTCTGTTTCTAAACCTGTTTTTATTACCAGGGCCGTCGCCGCACCACTCACCACATGGGTTCCAGTGAAAAGCACGTTACTCCGCTTAGCCAGGGGAGTTCCTGCGGGAAGGATGCCAATTTCTTTAGTGACTGGGTACGTTTCACCCGTTAAGGTCGCTTCATCCACGAAAAGATCCCTAGACTCCAGGAGCAAACAGTCTCCGGGAATACTCCCGCCAGCAGAGAGAAGAACAAGGTCACCGGGCACCACTTCCTCTACAAAAACTTCCTGGGGCGTTCCATCCCTGAGCACGGTTGCTTTGGTTTGGACCAAGGCCAGTAGTTTCTCAACAGCATCAGCAGCACCCCGTTCCTGCCAAAAACCGAGCAGACCACTGATCAAGACAATCGTTAAGATGATCAGGGCGTCGGTGGTCGCATTGAGGAAAAAAGAGAGTCCGGCAGCAAAAATCAAAATGAGGATAATCGGGCTCTGGAACTGGGCTAGAAACAAGGTTAGGGCTGTTGATTTCTTTTTTGGTTTTAGGAGATTAGGTCCATATTGTTTCAGCCGTATTTTCACTTCGTGGCTGGTTAGCCCTTGGGGCGTGCTCTGGAGCTGCTGCTGTATCTCATTCGCAGGAATACTCCAAAATGGGATTAGGTTCATCCATAATTCATCAGGTAGCTACTTTGACTCTGGTGACTGCTTCGCTATATTTATCTCTTGTTCAGAGTTTAGTCCTTGGGTACCTTAATAAAGGCTTACGAAACATTGAGCTGAACTGAAACAAGACAGGGGGGGCTGTTGGTCGCTTCGCAAAGGTGCTCCCTACTAAATTTGGAGCACGCTGCTTTCACCGTGTAGCGGCCAAGACATAAGCAAAAATGTCGCTGCTTTCCCGAAGCTGCAAAGTGCTCAGGCTCGAAACCACCATCAATAATCCTATACTTGGGAAGTATATGAGCGGTGTGGCCCGTGTATCCGACACTGAGGGTGTTTAAGCAGAGCCGCATCAGGGGCTACCGCCTTCATTGAGCGGACCGTTCAAAATTGCATTCTGCCCAGCTGCTTTATTCAGACGTTAATTCTGTTACAAGGAAAGACATTAATGGCCGGAACCAGCCTTTTAGCCCTAATCGATGACATCGCATCCATTCTGGACGACGTGTCCGTATTGACCAAAGTCGCTGCCGCCAAGACGGCAGGAGTCTTGGGGGATGACCTTGCCCTCAACGCCCAACAGGTGGCTGGCGTCCAGGCTGAACGTGAACTGCCAGTGGTATGGGCGGTGGCCAAAGGATCCCTCAAAAACAAGCTCATTTTGGTACCGGCGGCCTTAGCGATTAGTGCATTTATCCCCTGGGCGGTGACGCCGCTCCTGATGATCGGCGGTGCATTTCTCTGCTACGAAGGTTTTGAGAAGTTGGCACACAAGTTTATGCACAGCAAACATGAAGAAAAAACTGCTCACTCCGACCTGGTGGAGGCTGTGGCTGACCCTGCTGTTGATGTGGTTGCCTTCGAGAAAGACAAAATCGAGGGGGCCATTCGTACTGACTTCGTTCTTTCCGCTGAAATCATTGCCATCACGCTGGGAACGGTAGCAACGGCATCGTTTGGAGTGCAAGTTGCCGTGCTGTCGGGGATCGGAGTCATTATGACCGCCGGGGTCTATGGCATCGTTGCCGGGATCGTCAAGCTAGACGACGCAGGGCTTTACCTCAGCAAGAGGAGTGGGGGCAGTTTGCTGAGCAAAACTCAGCGCGGTATCGGCAAATCCATTTTGCTCGCGGCCCCTTACCTGATGAAAGGTCTATCCATAGTTGGTACGGCTGCCATGTTTATCGTGGGAGGGGGTATCCTAACCCACGGCATACCCGTTATGTCTGAATTGATCCATGAGCTGGAACATGACGCCGGGACCATCCCTAGCATCGGTTCGCTCTTTGGGGCTGTTACCCCAACGTTGCTGAACGGCTTGGTTGGTGTTATTGCAGGGGCGGTAGTCTTGGTCGGGGTGACTATCGCCGGCCGTGCATGGCGAACCGTCAAAACCTAGGTGGTCCTACCTTAGGGCATTTTCAAAGGTAGGGTGCCCTCTGCAGGGAATACCCTTTCAAAGCGATTGTTCGTGCTTTGAACAATAATAAACTCCACCTTATCGCCCGAAGATATATGCAGGTCTGCCCAAGGGAGGGCGAGTTCCATACACCGTTCTAAAACCGCTCGTGAGCTGGTGAGACCATCTTTCCATTCCAAAAAGGGCTGGGAGTGGCGCAGGGCTAGACGCTGCAGGTTTAGATCAATTTCTAAATGGTGGGTATACAAATACTCCAAGGCTCCCCCCTTGGGCAAATTAGAGAGAGGAACAGGGCTGTTAATCCGGGTGAGACCGGGGTAAAAAATGAAAACATCTAGTTTGCTGGGGGGAGTCGACGCAAAATCCAAGCGCAAAAATAGATTGACATGGTCCACCCCATACCAAATACGCTGTATCCCTGTGGCTTGGTGCATAGTACCCCGCGCACCCCCCACATCTAGGCGCCCAGCCTTGGCCCACTCTTGGTCAGTCCCCAAACCATCGATCACAGGTTGGATATAGCCATAGCCTTCAGGGACATGGGAGCCCGTAATCTGATGATTTTCCAAGTCTTCCAAAAGATACGTGGGAATCGCTTCTCCTAATTCTTGATACACCGCCTGAAGATGCTCTCTAAACAATCGGTCGAAGAGATAATCATGGTCAGAGGAATGGGGGTCTCCAAACCACCAAAACCAGTCAGACCCTTCTGCCGCCCAAATCGCTTCCCAAGCTTTGGGGGTAGCGCGGGGATGGTCTTGAATAAGCTGGCGGGCCTGTGCCAACATTTCCCAAGCCCGATTCTTTACCGGGTCTCCAATCCACGTAGAAAAATCTCCGTTAATCCAAGAGCCACTGTGCAGATTTTTGGCTTCTAGGAAACGGTCTGGTGGATATTGTTCTAAATAATCAGCTACTGTCACGAGCTTGAGGCTAGATTTTTCAGATAGCCTGCTGTATAAGCTTTCTAGGAAGAGCTTACCGTCTTGGTCATAGAACTCCCAGCAGTTCTCCCCATCTAGAGCAATGGTGACCAAATGAGGACCTTTTTTGCCTTGGTGTTTGAGCTGGCGCTGGATCGCTTCTAGTTGCTCAATCAAATCGGCGGAAGCTTCCTCTGGCCATTTATTGCTGTAGCTAAACCCGATCAAATCGGATAGACGGTGGTCGCGGAAGATGATGGAAATATCCCCTTGATCCGTACTAATGCGATAGGGACGATAGAGAACATCTGGTTCCTGGAGATGACCATAACCATCTCGATGGAAGGGATGGTGCAAAGTTCTTCCCAAAACTTCCTCATCGGCTACGCACCACTGAAATCCTTGCCCTGCCAGCATGGACAAAACCTGTGGACTAACAGATTCCTCTGAAGGCCATACTCCTCTCGCTTCGCAACCAAAATGCTCCCGATAGATCGCCCTACCCCGCTCCAAATGGTACTGAGCATCCTCCGGCCAAGCAAATTTATAACGAGGTAGCGGCATATCCGGACGAGCTACTAGGGAAGCTTCAGAGTTAATGAGAAGAGGCAGAATCGGATGGGTGTAGGGCGTAGTTGTTACTTCTAGCTGACCTTTTTCTTGGAGTTCCCGATGCTTGGGAATGATTCTCGCCAGAATTTCCTGCTGTTTGGCGAAGACCCGCTGACGGTCTCCCATGTTGAAGTTCCTGCCCTGCCGAATCCATGCCTGGATATCCTGTTCTTCTTCCTGAAAAATGGGGTCAAACCAGCATAGGTTATGCCACATGAGCAGGTCTTCAAAATCTTGCTCGCTCCAATTGGCAATACACCAATCGATACCAAATTTTTCTCGCTGTTGATGAAGGGCTGTATAGCGAGCATGGGGATAGATTAAATGCTCTCGATTCGCATCAAAAAAGCGTTCCAGGACAAACCGACGCTCCACCAACCCCATCTCATCCATCGGCCTCAGCAAAGCTTCCAGCCAAGGGTCAAAGGCTACCCCTTTCACATATTCCTCAATCTGCAATATTAGCGAAGGAACTAAGTTGACCGTTTGCTTCAGCTTTGGGTAGCGCTCTAAAAGCAGAATCAGGTCCAGGTAATCTTTGGTGCCATGTAACCGGACCCAGGGCATCACATACTTCCCGGTTAGGGCACTCCTATAAAGAGGTTGGTGCTGGTGCCAGATAAAGGCAACGTGGAGAGGCAAAGTCATTAGTATCGATACTCTCTGGCATAGGGATAGCCTACCACTGCTTATTGACCATGAGGGCTACGATCCCCAAGAATCTGCTCTCGCTTCTGTTCGAAGGCAGAAACATCTCTAACCTTTGACTAGAGAAGGTTCGGCACATTCCAGATTCTATTTCTCTAGCCATAAGGTAAATTTCCCGGTCGATTTAGGTTAAGAACAAGATTTAGAGAGTTTTAAGCTTAAGAGAAGAACTGCTCATATTTGTCGTGGCTACCAATCCAAAACCATGTGACCATATCACCCTCTAAAACCCCAAGTGCTCGATGGCTTTCGCGTCACTCTTCCAGACCAAATATCTTCCTTATTATTGATGCATTTGAAATGTAAGGAAGGATGAAACGGATTTTCTGCCCACAGTCAATAAGCTTTCCGAGCGTTCTGCCTGATTTCATCACTTAAACGCCCATATTCAACTCAGAACGAAGGAAGCGTCGCCGATTTCATAATTGCTCATAGTCCATTGCCCTAGCCTGTCCCTCCGCAATTTCTTGCTTGGCCCGACGAGCAGCAGCAACAAGGCTTTCTTGCGTTCGTTGAAAAGACTCTTCCCATCTGGCTTCATCTTGCAAATCACTGATGTACTCTCGCAGATGCTCTGCAATTCGATCCTGGATGTCGATGGGTAGAGACTCCAACATTTTTACTACCGTGGTAATCGCTGTAGATGACATGACGTACTACTCTGATGAGATGCTACTGTTTTCAGGCTAGCACCAATCGAAACTGACCTGACTTCTAGCCTGAAGAAATACGATGGGGATATAGAGGACTAATGATGATGGCTCAAGTTAAGAAGGAACGTTTAGAAACGAAGGGATGAAAAATTAGTACGGTTTCAGATTTCTTAGAACTGACGCCAGAAGAAAGCATTCTCATTGAGATTAAATCAGCTCTCACATGCAGAACACATCTGATATTCAAGAAGGCCATTAAGCTTAAGGCAATTGGTCATATGACACTGGTTCAAGATCAGGAACCTTTGCCAAAACTTCTTCATATCTTCCTCGGCTGCCCTGTTGTGCCCGTTCTTTCAAATAGGTTTCCGTTGTTAACGCAGAAATTTTTTCTGAAACTGCAATAGCAACGAATTGGTCTATTGAGATGCCATCTTGCTCAGCGAGCTTCTGTAAACTCTTGTACAGTGAGTCTGGTAGTTGAACATTTAGCACACTCATGACAATGCTCCGATAGACCTTAGGAACTCTACAGGTTCAATTGCTCTCAAACCGAACTTTTCGATGCCCGCAAAGTCACGCAAGTTATATGTTATTACGTTATCACACCCTGCTTTAACGGCAAGTTCCAGCACCATATCATCCTTGGGATCGAGCAAATAAGGTCGCCAGAGGAAAAATATCTGATGGTGTGCAGCAACCAAACAGTGGAAATCAATTAAATCTTGGATATCTGCGCCAGTAATCGACAGGTTTGGCAGTTGCCGCAACAAAACCTCCTCATATTCCAGAACAAGTGGGACAGAGAGATGAATGTCAAACTGCCCAGCCCCTACCAGGGTTAACAGCCGAAAAGAGCAGCCACGTCTGGAACGCAACCCAGCAACGATGACATTTGTGTCGATAACAATTTGTGGAACAGGCATAGGGGAATGATAAAGGCTTCTGTTCCTTGAGTGAAAACAGACAACACAGCCAGCCTAGCGTTTGCCATAACCGGCAAGTTTGAAATAAGCCTTAGCTATCCCGCACAGTCGAGGTGAGAGGAACAAGCCCCGGCGACAGCCGCTTGGTATTAGTCTAATCCTAAAACAATTATCGCCTAAGCTCCGATTATTATAAAATTCTCAAACTGTCAGTTTTCTAATGTCTTTTTTCTTCGATAAAATTTTTCATATTTTCCTGATAGCGTGTTCGGGAAAATTGTTGAGCGTGGCTAGAGATAATAGTGCTATCCCATGTCTGATTCTCACATTCCTTGACGGCATTTATCAGGGCTTCTACCGTCTGTTCTTTAAAGAACAGACCTGTTTTTTCTTTCACTACCGTTTCTAAAGCGCCTCCTCTGCCATAGGCAATCACAGGTCTACCGCAGGCTTGCACCTCCAAAGGTACGATGCCAAAATCTTCTTCACCGGGAAAGATTAAAGCGCGACAGTTGGCAAAACAATCTTTGAGTTCCTGACGAGAAAGATGAGGGAAAAACGTGATATTAGACTTAGCTATAGATTTTAGTTCTTGCAGTTCAGGGCCTTCACCAACAACCCGTAATTTCAAACCCAGTTGATTAAAAGCTTGAATGGCAAGGTCTACGCGCTTATAACCAACCAGACGACCTGCCAGCAGATAGTAATCTTCTGTTGGAGAAGAAGTTGGGGAAAAATAATCGACATCGACTGGAGGATAGATCGTAGTTGCGTTACGACGATAGAACTTTTCAATACGACGCTGTACATGATTACTATTAGCCACTAAGTAATCCGGTCGTTGAGCCGCCTGAAAATCCCAGTTTCTCAGATAATGCTGGGCAACCGGAGCTAATTTGGCTTGCCAGGAACCTGGTTTATAGCTGGCCAGATATTCTTGATTCAAATCCCATAGATAACGGACGGGCGTGTGAATATAGCTGATGTGTAGGCTATCCACACTGGTAAGCACTCCTTTGGCATAAGCATGGCAACTGGAGAGGATTAAATCAAAATCCCTGAGGTCAAACTGTTCATAGGCCAGGGGCATCAGCGGCAAAAAGTACTGCAGACGTTTTTGATAATTCTTCTTGCCTAAAGGAAGATTTTGCAGAAAAGAAGTACGAATATCCCTCTTCTGCCAACGCTCAGGCATAGTCTCTGGGCTATAGAAACAACTAAAGATGGGAGCGTCTGGAAAAATTTCTAAAAGGGCCTCAACACAGTTCTCTGATCCACCTTGCTGAATCAGATATTCGTGAACAATGGCTACCTTCATATCTTAGTTTCCACGCAGCTCCATTTCTGGGAGGACCCCAGCTAGAGCTTCGTGCCGCATTCAGGACAGAAATGGTTCAAAGAAGGATTTTTAGCCCCACAGTTGGGACAATAGACCAGTTCAATCCGGTCTGTCATTGGCCGTTCGGGTAAACCAACCATTTGAGCATTGGAGGAATTGGGCGGGACCATCGGGTAACAATTTTCATCGCGAACCACTTGGAAATCCGCCACCACAGGGCCATCATGGGCCAAAATGTCTTTCACCGCTTCCTGGAGCTGGTCAGGATGATCTACAACTACACCTTTAGCGCCATAAGCCTCAGCAATTTTGACGAAATCGGGCATCGAGGGAGCCATGTCTGAATTAGAGTAGCGCTCTTCGTAGAAAGCTTGCTGCCACTGACGGACCATCCCCTGCCAGCCGTTGTTGATAATGGCGCACTTAACGGGCAGATGGTACTGCACCGCCGTGCCAATTTCCTGAATATTCATCTGGACGCTGGCATCTCCAGCTATACAGACTACCTGTTCCTCAGGCAATGCAACCTGGACCCCAATCGCCGCAGGATAACCAAAGCCCATCGTGCCTAGGCCCGCAGAGGAGATCCATTGGCGGTTGCCATTGCGTAAAAATTGGGCAGCCCACATCTGATGCTGGCCTACATCCGTCGTGTAGTAAGCATTGGAAGCCTGGTCACGAAAAGCGACAATCACTTCCTGGGGATAGAGACGTACGCCATCATGGGGGACATGGAGAGGATAGTCCTGTTTCCACTGGTCTATCCGTTTGAGCCAAGGGGCGGTTAGGGAAGTAGAACCTTTTGAATGGCCGTTGCGGGCAGCTAAGCGCTCCAAGAGTTCTTGTAAAACGGTCTTCACGTCCCCAACAATCGGGACCTCAGGACCTCGGTTCTTTCCTACTTCAGCCGGGTCAATATCAATATGGATGACCTTAGCTCCGCTGGCAAAAGTATCGAGTTTACCCGTCACCCGGTCATCGAAACGAGCGCCCACCGCGATCAAGAGGTCACATTCAGTAACCGCGAAATTTGCATAAGCTGTCCCGTGCATGCCCAACATCCCGACGGAGAGAGGATGATTCTCCGGGAAAGACCCTTTACCCATCAAAGTAGTCGTCACAGGAAGATGGAGGAGTTCTGCCAGTTGGCGAATCTCAGCAAAGGCTCCAGAAGTAATCGCACCTCCGCCTACGTAGAGCAGGGGTTTTTCTGCTTGCTCCAAGAGGACCAAAGCGGCTTGAATCTGTCTGGGATTACCCTTTGTGGTGGGGCGGTAGCCATCAATTCTGATTTTGGGAGGTTCTGGGTTGTAGTCAAAGCTCTCCTGCCCAACATCCTTGGGCACATCGATCAAGACAGGTCCGGGACGGCCCGTACTGGCGATATGGAAGGCACTAGAAACCGTTCGGGCAATGGCTGAAGTTTCCCGGATTACATAGGAATGCTTGACGATGGGGAGGGTAATGCCAAAAATATCCGCTTCTTGGAAGGCATCAGAGCCAATGGCCGCGCGTGAAACTTGACCGGTTACGACCACCATAGGAACAGAATCCATATGGGCCGTAGCAATCCCGGTTACCAGATTGGTCGCCCCTGGCCCTGAAGTCGCCATACAGACGCCTGCCCTGCCCGTAGCCCGCGCATAACCATCCGCAGCGTGAGCCGCCCCTTGCTCATGTCGGGTTAAAAAATGCTTGAGTTTACCTTCAGCTTCTGCCTTGTAAACTTCATCGTAGATGGGAAGAATCGCTCCACCAGGATAGCCAAAGATGTGTTGGACGCCCTGACGGTGCAAGCTATCCACTAAGGCTGCGGCCCCCGTTGTATGCAACACGCGTATGCCCTTAATCACGACCGTAGCACTCTAGTGTAGTGTTCAATACACTCAGAGTCCAGTTCTATTCTGTTCTGTATGCCCGAAAAAACGTCTTATTGCCTGAGAAAGTTAAAGTTTTTTTTGAAACAGC
>Ga0208716_1000139_pt1 | contig 28500 bp, 40 predicted proteins | sample NGESurdeep092012_8_FD_184482 | JGI IMG/M metagenome (GOLD analysis project Ga0208716, IMG submission 184482) | Arctic peat soil microbial communities from Barrow, Alaska - NGEE Surface sample 415-3 deep-092012 (SPAdes) | ecosystem: Environmental > Terrestrial > Soil > Wetlands > Peat ...
TCAAGCCAATATTACGGTGAACAAAAACACGATTCCCTTTGACCCAGAATCTCCTTTTGTGACTTCTGGGATCCGTTTAGGGACTCCTGCCATGACGACCCGTGGATTAGGGAACGCTGAATTTGAGCAGATCGGTGACATTATTGCTGATTTGCTACAGTCTCCCGAGGATGATACCGTCATCCGCAACTGTAAAGAACAGGTGCTCACGCTTTGTGAACGATTCCCCCTCTATCCTCATTTGCAATATGCCGAACCCGCTCCGGTATAGGTGTTTATGAATCCACTCATCCCGAGCTTGGTAGCCACGCTTACGGCTGCGGTCATCGTTCTTTGGACAACACCTTCGGTTAGGGCTGCGGCCCTAACGGCTGGTGTGGTGGATAAGCCAGACCCCCGCAAGATCCACAAAGCTCCGATGGTGAGACTGGGCGGGGTTTCTATTTTTGCTGGGGTAGTGATCGCGCTGCTATTGGTCTGGAGTTTGGGATGGTTTGGGATCCTTCCGCACAAGGAAGAGCTAGGAATCTGGGGGGTCACGATTGGGGGGGTTCTCTTCTTCTTCCTGGGGCTCGCAGATGATCTGCTGACCCTTCCACCCTTGCCACGCTTGGCGGCTCAGTTTCTGATTGCTGGTGGAGCTTGGGCCGTAGGAGTCCAAATAGAAGCGATCACCCTTCCTGGGATTGGGGTCGTGCAGTTGGGGTTTTGGAGCTTGCCCATTACACTTATTTGGCTGTGTGGGGTCACCAATGCCATCAACTTCATTGATGGTTTGGATGGTCTTGCCGCTGGCGTCTCTGGGATCGCAGCCGCTATCACGTTCTCGGTGGCTGCCCTCACCCAACAATGGGCAGCAGCGCTGATTGCAGCTGCTATTGTCGGTGCAACCCTAGGATTCTTGCGCTACAACTTTAACCCAGCTCAGATTTTTATGGGGGATGGGGGAGCTTACTTCTTGGGATTTCTCCTGGCTGGGCTTTCCGTGATTGGGGTTGTCAAAGTCATAACAACGGTCGCTATCCTCCTACCGTTCCTGATTTTGGCAGTGCCAATTGTGGACACCGCTTCTGTGATTATTCAGCGGTTGCGTAAAGGACAGTCTCCTTTCAAGCCAGACCGTCTGCATCTTCATCACAAACTTCTCGATGCTGGGTTGTCCCAGCGCTTTGCGACCCTCTGGATTTATGCCTTGACACTCTGGGCAGGAACAGTTGCTTTAGCCCTCTCTGGGATGGAAGCCGGTCTTACTTATACGGCAGGGGGTACGCTGCTCTTTGCCTATATGAGCTGGCTGGCTTGGCGCAGGTCTCAGGAACCCAAAGTACCCTCTGATCCTAAAGACCATCTTTAGAAGCCTGGGCGGTTGCTGCTGTACTCGCAAAATCGGCTTTATATTGATAGATAGGTAAATATGTTTTTGGGGAATCCCATGGCCGATTTCGAAAAGCTCATTCAACAAGAAAAAGAAGAAGCAAAGAAAGCATGCGAAGAAAGCGGTCCTGACTCCGCAGCCTGTGCAGTTGGTTGGGACAACGTAGAAGAATTACAAGCAGCTCGCGCCCATGCGGCTAAAGCCACCAAGCCCAATTCTCTAGAGCAATACTGCGATGCTAATCCTGATGCTCTGGAATGCCGAGTCTACGACGACTAAGTCTGAATATTCTTGTGCTGCTTCTGGAAAGTGCCTGTCTGTGAGCTAGGCACTTTTTTGTTCGGGCCTATACAGGCCATAAATGCAGAAGAGAGAGCCAATTGCTGGCCCTCTCTAGGGACGATGCATCATCTGTTGAGCAGTGAGGAATAATATTTTTCTATCGGGCTGTTGGCCACCCGCTGCCCTATTCCGATCCCTGCTGTGTCTTCATCTTAGTCACAGGGGAAATTCCGGCACATAATGCACAAGGTTCTTAATAGAGTCCTGAGGCGGTTCCTTTTTGCCTTAACGTCGTTGCTCTTCCGCAAGAAACTTCTCATACAGAGCTTGATCTTTTCCTTTTTCCAGGCGGTATAAGCTCACCATCGCGGCAACCAATCCTACATGAGCCAAAGTCCATAGAAAATTGGTGAAAAAAGAGGCTTCACCGATAGTCGCCAAGGCACGTGATAGAAAACTTAAGGTTCCAATCAACCCCATAGCCGCAAAAGCTCCATAGATTCCCAAGCGCAAAATCCGAGCAGGAGCTTTCATTTCCGCACGCAACCGCGCCCGTTGCATCTTTTGTTCTTTAGGAGTGAGGGTTGTCATCAGTCTTCATCTGGGTCTCTAACCATCTTACTGATAGGCTGCTTCCAAGAGCGCATCTGGAACACTGACATATTCTGTTTCAGTCTTGACCCAGCCTAACAGCGCTTGTTGTAATTTTGAGATGCCTGCTCCTGTAGCTGCGGAGACAAAGACAGCTTGAGGATAGTTTTTCAGCGCAACACTCAGGGCTTGGGGAGCTACCAAATCCACCTTGTTAAAGATCAATTGAGTAGGGCCACACACCACAGGCATCTGGGAGAGAATGAGCTCCACCGCTTCTATCTGTTGTGGCCAAGAAGGATTGGAAAGGTCTACAACGTGCAGCAAGAAATCTGCTTCCGTAACTTCTTCCAGGGTGGCACGGAAAGCATTGACTAGAGGTTTAGGTAAGTCGTGGACAAAACCGACGGTGTCGGTGAGCAGTAGGGTTTTTCCCCCCTTGAGATCCAGACGACGCGTGGTCGGGTCTAGGGTGGCAAATAGCTGATCGGCCACATACACTTCTGATTCGGTTAGGCGATTGAGCAGGGTGGATTTTCCGGCATTGGTATAGCCAACCAAGGCAAATACAGGGAGGTCTTTCCCCTGACGATAGTTCCTTAGGCGACTCCGATGGGCTTGCAGTCGAGTAACCTGTTGCTCGAGTTTGGCAATGCGCCCACGAATGGCACGCCGGTCGGTCTCTAACTTGGTTTCTCCAGGGCCACGGGTTCCAATACCACCTCCCAAACGAGAAAGTCCCAGTCCACTCCCGGATAGCCGGGGCAGTAGATATTCCATCTGGGCTAACTCGACCTGAAGCTTACCTTCATGAGAACGCGCTCTTCGGGCAAAGATATCCAAAATCAACTGTGTACGGTCTACAACCCTTACCCCAATCGATTGTTCAAGGTTGCGGGCTTGGGAAGGGGTGAGGTCCTTACCAAAAATAACCAGATTGGCACCTTGCTCTTGGGTCGCTAGAGCTACTTCCGTCATCTTACCTTCTCCAATAAAGGTAGCGGGATGAGGCCGTTCTCTCTTTTGCCAAAAACTATCGAGGACTTGCCCTCCGGCGCTTCGGACCAATTCTTCCAATTCTGCCATTTCATCTAGTAGTGCTTGTTCCTGGGTATCAGGGGAGAATACGCCGACAAGTAACGCCCGTTCCAGGTCTCTATCTACCGCCCTCAGAGCATCTTGAGCCGCAAAAGCAGTTTCTAAGTCTCGGATAAAGGCCTCTAGATCTTGGCTTGCTAGCTCATGCAGAGATTCCAAACTAACAACAGACCAGCGCATTGGGTCTGCCACCAAATGCGCCAGATGGATCTCTTGGACAAAGCCTGTAGGAGCAGCACTTTTTCGTTTACGCCCTTCCGAAGAGACACTAAGCGTGACCAACGCATCTAAGCGTTGCATGGCAAGGGCGGTTAATGCTGACTTGGGGGGCACACCCGTATGCAGTTGGGTCGAGAGACAGCGTAAACCAGAGAGTCTTTCAGCTCCTTGCCGAGGCAATTCATGGGGCGCAAACTGCGTCTGGTGGGGAGTTCCCACAGCCACCCGAACAATCTGTCCCCGACGGTTGACATAGACACACAGGGCAACGTCCATCTCTGCGCTTAAAGCAGCAAGACGCTGGGCAAACTCTGGTGTTGTAAATACATCTGCCGGAAGAGAGCGACGATATAGATGGCCTAGGCGGCGCACCTGGTCGTTCTTGATCCCCTTAATATCACCGTAAATCTTTTCTATGACTTGTTCTTAACGTGACGCTTTATACAGCCATATTAGACTAAGAAACTGGGAAAGAATACAAGATGCTGTTTATGATTCACTGGTTTAACGTGAACTGGAAAAGATCTCTGCTGCTTGGTCTTATATCTGCCAGTTCAACCAGTTTTCTCCATACACCTCAGATACTCGCAGCCCCCAAAGGTTATCAAACAGCCCGTAGAGAAGCCGTTTGGACCGACTATAAAGAGCCAAAAGCTTGGCCAGAGAATGCTTTTCCTCTAAAAGTATTTATCCAACCCTTGCCAGAAAAAGCAGCCCAAAAGCAACAGGAATATACAGCCGCTATTCGAAAAGGCATGCAAACCTGGAATGCAACAGGCATCAATGGCAAGCCAATTTTTCAAGAGACAGAAGACCCGAATACGGCCAATGTCATGATTGGCTGGGTGCTAGATAGAGCTGGAGAACAAGTTGGATTTGAACGGTCTTTCACATCAAGGCCTAAGAGTGCTGACGAAAAATTCCGCAGGTTCAATAGATCTGAGCTCACGCTCGTTGTTAATCGGATGACCACCAGTTACATCCCGTTTATTGGAATCCAAGTAGCCCGCACCATAGGACCAGCGGGAGCAGGTGAACTTGAAAGAGTAGTAAGCCATGAACTCGGTCATTCTTTAGGATTAGGTCACAACGACGATAGCAAAGATATTATGTATCCGGTAGAAAGCTCGGAAGTTGTGATTAATGGCTTCAAATTTACGAGCACCACTACATTTACAGATGTCACAAGAAAGAAGTTAGCCGCGCACTACCTAGAAGCATTCAAAGACTTCTCGCGAGCCGATGCTGCCACTCCAAAAGTTCCGCAGGCGCAACAGGTGCCATAACCAATTCATAATTAGTCGGCGCAATAAGCAAGGGTAGTTGAGAATCAACCAAATAATCGCTATGCTGCCAAACATGGCAGAGCACCCAGTGAATCCAGAGGAACTGATCAACGCGCCCAACTTTGCTCCAGAGCGGTTGGAGCAAAGTTGGGCCAACTGCAAGAGTCCGTGAGCTGAAACAGCAGAGCAGCGAAAATAGTTCGCAACCACTGTCGCAAGATGACAGAGTAGGGCTAATTACCCCATTCCTTCACCCCCAACCCTCAGTCGGCTCCTGGGCTGCTATTGCATGCGAAACACTTGCCTCGGCGGCCGAAACCTCTGCCAATTTCTGGATTAACTCTCCGGAGAGACTTTCAGTTGCCGATGTCGCGGCCAATGCATCAATCAACGAATTCTGCTCAACGATAAGCCGCATCCTCAGCTCCTTCAGTTTATCAAGATTCGCACTCATGGTTCAACTCCAGTTGCAAGGTCTATTCATCCTCTAAGCATTACATAGACAGTGGCATTATAGATAGTGGCATCGGGTCAGTGCCGTTAAGTTGCCAATACAGTGATAATCTAACGCCTTCTGGGGGCACGTTGGATCTTGAACTAGAATTATTTCCCCAGAGACGCAGGCGTGAAAAATAAGCAGTATTTAGGTTGCAGGGGGAAAATCCGGCTATCTATTTTAAAATTTCAAAATCTCTCCCAGTCCAGTCTTTTCCTAGGAGTATTGCTAACTATTTGTATTTCTGGAATATTGAGTGGATGTACGCAAACCACCGATTCCCAAATTAATAAACTATCTGTCGATAAGCCCTATACCTTACTGTTCACAAATCCAAATCAGACCAGTCAAAGCGACCACTTAGATCCGCTTGGAGAAGCTGTTGCACAACATATCAGTCAAGCTAAAAGTACGTTAGATATAGCCGCCTATGAATTGAATAATGAGACTATCACCAAGGCGATCAGTCAGGCAAAGAGTCGAGGGGTGCAAATACGTATAGTCACCGAGCATAGCAATCGCCAGGAGGCACCTCTACAAAAATTAGAGCAGCAGGGCATTCCAGTAGAGGATGATGGGGCAGAGAATAGAGGGTTAATGCATGACAAATTTTTGATTATTGATGGGCAAGTTTTAGGCATGGGGTCTATGAACTTCACCCGCAACTGCACACAGCGCAATAACAATAACTTTGTCTTTTGGGATAGTCATCAAGATCCAGCCATCGCTCAGCTTATTGACAACTATCAAATTGAATTTGAACAACTTTGGTCAGGCAAATTTGGTCCGATGAAAGTACCCCAGACTCCCTATCCAAAGATTCAGCTAAAAGATGGCACGGTCCTTGAAACTTATTTTAGTCCAGAGAATCAGCCCCTTACGGCCTTAGAAAATACCCTAGCAAATGCAAAGCAAAGCGTAGATATTTTGGCCTTTAGCTTCACGGCTAAAGCTTTGGAAAAAATCTTACAGGAAGATATTGCACGGGGTGTGGCTGTCCGCGGAATCTTTGAACATAAGCAAAACTCTACCTACTCCAGCTTTTTGCGTTTGTCTGCCCTAGGAGGAGATATACGGGAAGATACGAATCTCTATATGATGCATCACAAAGTATTGCTCATTGACCGAGATAGTGATGCCCCTAGTCTAGTTTTTGGCTCTTTCAACTTTTCCCTCGGAGCAAATACCCGCAATGATGAAAATCTACTAATCGTCCATAACAATAAAGCTATGAGCCAAAGCTTTGGGCAAGAATTTGACCAGCTATGGTCTGAGCGATAGCAAAGACTATTAATCTTCTACAATCTCACCAGCATCCATGCCACCAATTTTGGGAGTTAGAGAACCCAGCATAAAACCATCGACAGCTTCTACGCGACCCCGCCAAAAAGCTCCGTCATTCGAGGGGAAAGGCAGTCCTTCCGGGTTAAAGATTTTTACATTTTGTAGATGAATAAAGTGGGGATTAGGCGGTGGTGGAGCATCTGGGGATTTCTCTTGGGAATAAAAACTTTGCCCCATTTCCCGGAACATAGCTTCTATTTCTTCCCGTTCCGATTCTTTGACGGCAGAACCCATTTGCTGAGCGAATTCTTCAAAATACTGCAGACCACTCACCAATTCTCCAGACACTAAAAGCCCACCCACATGGAGGGTGACAGGACAAGGAGTCCCCGAACTGTTGGTGACACTTATTAAGATTTGCAGAAGCCAATCGCAGGCGACGGGCTCATCCACGGCTTTAGGAGCCTGTTCCAGTTCTGCCATGAAACGCTATGTCCTCAATTTTCCATATCAGCGTATCATCGCTCAAAACCTGCACCTAGGAGACTGGGCGTTTTGCTAAAATTTAAAAACTGACTCATTCACCCTGCGGTTGAGCTCGAGTAAACATCGTGGTAGAAGTTGTCACTTCTTCTTGGGTATCTCCCGTCGAGATTTCAATGTGATTGAAAAGCGTCGTTACAAAGGCGAAGAGCAAGAAAGGTAGGGACACTACCCAAACCAGGCCCACGGTGATTAGAGCAAATATAGGATTGTTGGCGCCCATACCAGCCAGCGCAGCAGCCAAACTTACAAAAATCACTCCCAGCCAAACAATAATTTGGCCGTAGATATCTCCAAAGGTGAGCGTACAAGCAAAACGATACTTTTTGAGGTCGGCCATAATAAAACCTTTAGGAAGAAGGGGAATACTACAACTGTTCAGCTAAGGGGAAAGAAGGTATTCCCTTACTAAGAAGTATAGATAAATCCTACATTCCTGCTGCGAATTGTTGCAGTATATTTACTTTTCCTATCTTAATAATCAGGACATTAATATAAAAAATGGCTTTTTTTTATATTAATGTTAAGAACTTTTAAGCTGCCAATCCCCAGACCAGCGGTACAGTTGTCCTTCTTTCTTACAGACCTCGGTAGCTTCTAAATGGGCTTTATATTTGGCATCTTCTTCATTGCCCGCAGAACCCGTAGCAGTCCGCAGGGCAGAGGCTGCTTTGGCATCTCCAGTTTGCGAAGCTTGTTCGCTGATACATACAAAAGAGCGAGATACGGTCATGGGCTGTAGTGTTTGAGCTACCGCAGCAGGGACGATACTCAACCCTAAAAGCACAAAAGTTAGAAAGACAGTGCGCATAGGTTTATCAGAGAATCTATATCTATACTACTAAATCCTGATAGGGAGTGGGTGTAAAGGAATGATGAGAATAAGAAGCTCTATAAGTAGCTCCTTTTAAAATGGAAAATATAACTGATGCAAGAGCTTTGGAAAAAACTGTAATAGTTTGTCAAAATCGCACCTGCTTAAAGGATGGCTCCGCTCAAGTGCTCGCCGCCTTAGAGTCCTATGATCTGCCTGAAGTGACGGTATTGGCTAGCGGTTGCTTGGGCCAATGCGGTTCTGGGCCTATGGTTTTAGTCATGCCCGAACAGATCTGGTATTCACGGGTTCACTCCAGCGAAGTGCCCATTTTGGTGCAAGAACATCTAACAGGAAATAAACCTGTGCAAGCGATGATGTACCCAAAATTCCACCCTAAACCTAAGCGTTTTGGTTTATTTTGAGTAGTGATTTGGAAAGCAGAAAAACTTAGCAAGATTAAGCACTGCGGCGACGCTTTTCCATGCGGTCTTTGGACTCGAAAAAGAGAATAGCCGTGGTTTCAAAACGGCCCCAGCGGCAGTTTACGAGAGGGAATGTGATTACATTAGACCCAGAAGCTGTTGTAGGGGAAGGCATATATTGGCATTCGAGGCGTAGATAGGTACTCGGAGCGAGTGGTTCTGCAAACTCCAAGGTCAACACTTGTTTTCGGCTACTAACAGACTCGATCTCTATCGATTTTCCATTCTGGTCGGTGGCATGGACCATATCCCAACGAATAGCACCATCAGGGATCCCCTGAGGAAGCGTAAGATGTAATCCCTGGAGACCACCTAGACCGATGGTAAGCTCGCGTTCGGCCGAAGGTGTATGAACATCCAATAAATAAGTCACGTAACCCCAATCCACATCACTATCCTGGAGTTCCTCGGGAGAAACATAGGTACTAATAAGGGGAACTAAGACATACTCTTGCCCACGCTGTGCTAAGCCCATAGGCTTTACCTGAATTGGTTTGAACCACTGGCAGAGATGGAACCTTAAAAACTGTCTACTTACTAATGGTGCCACTCTGTCAACTGACTCAGCCTAAGTATACTCAATTATAAAAAAAATGTGAAATTTTCTTTGAAAAAACAACTTTATGCATGAAGTAGAACTGGATGCTAGAGAAATTAGGAATTTAGCCGTGAAAGATAGAGTAAATAGCCCTCAAGCAGGAAGGTAGCTTTGAGTACAGAAAAGACAAAGCTTATTCTCCCTTTGGATTTCTCCGATCTATCTGCGGTAGAAACGGTGATCAATGCGCTGAGTCCCGAAGTCAATTTCTGGAAGATTGGTCTTGAGCTTTTTATCCATGGCGGCCCCGCAGGGGTTACCCAGGTCAAAAAGAAAGGGGGCCAGGTTTTCCTTGACCTAAAGTTGCACGATATTCCCAATACCGTAGCCAAGGCCTGTATCGAAGTCTGCAATCTAGGGGTGGATCTCCTGACTATCCACAGCAGCGGAGGACAAGCGATGATGCAAGCTGCCACTGCTGCCGTCCAAAACTTTGCAGAGAAAACAGGAAAACCTGGCCCGAAATTGCTGGCGGTTAGTCTACTGACGAGCATCGATCAGTCTGCTTTGTCGGGGGAACTAAATATTGAACTAAAGGTATCCGACTACGTTCAGCGTATGGCCGAACTTGCCCAGCGCAGCGGAGTCGCAGGAATTGTTTGTTCTCCTCAAGAAATTGAATTAGTGCGCCATACGTGTGGACCTGATTTTCTGATTGTCACCCCTGGAATCCGGCCCACGGGTAGCAATGCTGATGATCAACGACGGACCCTTACCCCTAGGGAAGCCATCGAACGCGGGGCTGATTATCTTGTAATCGGTAGGCCGATTACCCAACACCCTCAGCCGAGAGAGATGGCTTTGGAAATTCTGGCAGAAATTGCAGGCAAAATCCATGCTCGTTCCTAGGCTCTTCGTCGCTATGGGATTGCTCGGCTTCTTGGCACAGCAAGTCCAAGCAAGTCCTCTAGAGGATTTGGCCAAAACCTTACAAATAGCTCTCCCCGATTATGTGAATCGGGCCTATAGTTCCATTCCTCGATCCAGTCGGCTTTTGCGCACCAGTACCCCAAAAATAGAAGGGACAGAGGTGCATCTCCTCACCTTTGAGCGGTTTTGGGACCGCACTCAGATGAAACCTGTGTTGATTGAGCGCGTCCTGCGCATAGAACGCTTGCAAAACCGCTGGGTTCTGGTTTCTGTTAAATCGCGATTTGGTCCAGTGCCAGAGACAGTAAAGGATATTGGCCCGTACTTTAACCAACTAGAAAAGCCATACCAAGGAGAGCCTTTGGATGTTTCGATCCGGGCTTTACCCGCTACCGATACTTCTGGAGGGGCTTTTGCTGCTGGGGTGCGCACGTTCTTGAGAGATTATGATTTAGGTCTTGTGCGTAAATCCTGATGGCTATTCTAATCGCTGGGACCCATAGTGGGGTTGGAAAAACTACGATTACGCTGGCGCTTTTGGCTTGGTTGAAAAAACGTGGTTTGACGATTCAATCGTTTAAGGTAGGACCAGACTATATAGACCCCATGTTTCACCAGCGAATTACGGGTAGACCTTGCCGTAATTTGGATCCTTTTTTAACTTCCGAACCCTATGTCGCCCAATGTTTTCAGCATCAAAGTCAAGGCAGCGATGGGGTTGTTATTGAAGGGGTCATGGGTTTATTTGATGGCCGGATTACTGCTGGAACCACTAACTCAAGAGCCGATCAAGGAAGTAGTGCTCATGTGGCCGTCCTCTTAGGCGTGCCTGTTCTACTTGTGATCGATGCTTCCAAAATGGGGCGTTCTGTAGCTGCTCAAGCGCTTGGATTTAAGCTGTACAATCCTCACGTCAACCTGGCCGGCGTGATTCTCAATCGCGTCGGTTCTGCAAGGCATGAAGCCTTATTGATAGAAGCCTTGGAAGACATAGGGCTAACGGTCTATGGGACCTTTTACCGGGCTGATGAAGTTACCTTGCCAGACCGTCATTTAGGTTTAGTCCCTGTCGGAGAATTAGACCAATTTACGCAGATTGAAGCTCGCCTAGCACATCTGGCGGAAACCTATCTCAAGGGAGAAAAGCTTCTACCCCTGATCCAAGAAATTCCAGATTATACATGCGCTACCCCTTATATTTTTCATCAAAAAGAAACCCCTATCTTGATTGGGATCGCGCAAGACCAGGCTTTTAACTTTTATTATCAGGATAATCTCGATATCTTAGAGGGCTTGGGAGCAACCTTAGTTCCTTTTCAACCAACGCTCGATGAAAAGTTACCTTCAGGAATTCAAGGGCTTTATCTCGGTGGTGGATTTCCCGAGATTTTTGCAGAACAACTAGCAGCCAATACCCCTTTAAAAAATCAGCTGAAAGACTACATTGATCGGGGCCTACCTGTTTATGCAGAATGTGGGGGATTGATGTACCTGAGTGAAAGCATCCTCGATTTTCAAGGCAACACCCATCAGATGTTAGGCGTGTTGCCTACGCAAGTCCGCATGGGAGCAAAACTCACCTTGGGCTATCGAGAGGGCATCGTGCAACAAGATTCATACGTTGTTCAAGCAGGGCAAACGATTAGAGGCCATGAATTTCATCGTTCTAGTCTAAAGATGCAACCCAATCCTGCCCTTTATCATTTTCAAGATGGGACGAAAGATGTTACAAGAGAGGGCTGGAGTTTAGCGAATATCCATGCTTCCTATCTTCATGTTCATTGGGGAGAACAGTTAGCTATGCCCCAACGATGGCTCGAACATCTATCAAAACAAAAAGCTTACTAGAATGCCTGAATCCATTCCTTGAGGGTATATTCTGTCCACACTCCTGCTTGCCAATAGGGGTCTTCTTCTACGAGTTTTTGGGCAGTAGCTTCATCTGGTGCATCATAAACCCCAAAAACTTTCCTCAGGTCTTTTGTCGGACCTAAAGTAACTACTATGCCCTGCTCTTTAAGTTGTTGTAAACGGTCTAAATGAGCTTGACGATAGGGCACACGTTTTTCTAAAACATCATCACAATAAGAACCGAATAGAACGAATTTAGGCACAGCGCTACACTCCTGCATGATTGCTGGACCCGATGCTATCACTATTCCAGCAGGCGCTTGTAGGGACACAATATATCGCGCCCCTACATTCCCTACAATCGAGAATAGCTATATGATCAGCCCCAAAGACAGAATCAGCAGGTAGACACTCATGGGTGGGATTCAATTTGGGACGGATGGCTGGCGCAGCATTATTGCTGATGGCTTTACCTTTGAACGGGTAGAACAGGTGGCTCAGTTAGCCGCTTATCGATTGGCTGAGACTTTCCAAGGGGAAGGAATTGTCGTCGGTTATGACCGTCGCTTCCTGAGTGAAGAATTTGCGCTCGCGGCAGCCAAAGCGATCCAGAAAGCTGGATTTCATGTTCTTTTGAGCGAGGGGCCAGCACCAACCCCTGCCTATAGTTGGACTGTTGTTTCCAAAGGGATGTTGGGGGCGATTGTGATCACCGCCAGCCACAACCCTCCCACCTACTCTGGACTCAAAATCAAAGGGGCTTTCGGGGGTTCTGTTGGGTCAGAATTCACCCAAGGAATTGAAGAACGCTATGTAGAAGGTGGAGCGCTGAGCGAGAAGCCAGGCGGAACTTTAGCGTATTTCGATCCCTGGCCTGCCTACCTGGAACAAATCAGCAAAAAAGTTGATTTAGAAGCGATTGAACGAGCCAACATAGCGATTCTCATGGACGTTATGCATGGGGTTGGCAGTGGCAGCCTCAGACGCTTGCTAAAGCGACCGCTTATGGAATTGCGCAGTGAGCGCGACCCCCTCTTTGGTGGCGTTAGTCCAGAGCCGATTCCAAAGAACTTGGCTCCTTTCTTTAAAGCCTTGCAAGAATACACAGGACCCGGAACGGTCGTGGGGGCAGTACTGGATGGCGATGCCGACCGTGTTGCGGCTGGAGACCATGCTGGCAATTACCTAAGCTGTCAGGTTTTGATTCCGCTGTATATCGACCACTTGGTACGCCGTAAAGGATTAACGGGGGCAGTGGTCAAGACGATCAGTGGTTCGGACCTCATGGCTCAAGTCGCAAAAGCACGGGGTCTGAAGTGCTATGAGACTGCCATTGGTTTTAAGTACATTGCTGAAATCATGCTCCGTGAACCTGTCTTGGTCGGTGGAGAAGAATCTGGCGGTGTAGGCTTCATAGACCATATGCCAGAGCGAGATGGCCTCCTTTGTGTACTCTATCTCCTGGAAATGGTCGCTCTCACCGGCAAAGACCTCACCCAGCTCTACCAAGAGTTACAAGAGGAATTGGATTACCACAGTGTCTATGACCGCATTGATCTCAAACTTCCCAATAGTGACCTCAAGAACAAACTGGTCAGCGAGCTAGAGAAACAACCCTTTACAGAAGTGGATGGTCTGACCGTAACCGAACATCTGACGACGGATGGTCATCGGTTCCGCTTAGCTCCAGGCCATTGGCTCCTAATTCGCTTTAGTGGGACAGAACCGCTACTCAGACTCTATTGCGAAGGACCTAACCCAGAGCGAGTAGCCCAGACCCTAGCCTGGGCGAAAGCCTGGGCTTTGTCGTTTACTTGATTAAGAAAAACCAAATCACGGTAGCGCCGCCTACTAAGGCGGCCACAATCCACAAATACCCCGTAGGCAGAGAAGCGGAACTTATTTCTTCTGTGGAAATCTTTTCCTTGGGTGCAGTCGTTGGACTAGCTTTTCCTCCACCTCCGCTCTGCGTACCACTCAGATTAAAGTCGTACTCTTTCGGGTCAGGTAGTGGTCTACTAGGACGGCTTAGTGGCACAGCTTCCATGACCGCCAGCAAACTGCGGGCTTGTTTGCCGATCTTGGGATCTGGGGATCTAATGAATGAACGACAGAGCTTTAGGGCTTCATCATGCGCTCCATAGGCATCTAGAGCCTGAACTAACCAGAGGGAGAGTTCTGCATTTTCTGGCGTTTCTTGAAGAGCCTGCTGGAACCAGAGAACTGATTCTCGATAGTCCCCTCGTTCAAAGAAAGCCATACCTTTTCGGTAGCTTAATGATGGTTCCATCAGCATTTTCCTCATCCGGGAGATAAAATCTACTCTCCTAAACGAATATGGGTACATAGGTCTCTAAAACACCATGTTTACCCCTACTTTCAAAATTGCTCCCTACAGAATTATGCGTGCTATTGCCTTGGGGTTGAGCACTGGATTTCTATTCACTGATTTCTTGGCCGCCCAAGTTATTTTCGTCCCTGTGCCTGTCCCCGTTTACAGACGTCCCTACTGCCCTCAGGAACTCAATTATCAGGACTATAGGAATATCGACTACTGGGTCCGGCGCTTGGACAGTAACCACGCAGTCTGATACGCAAATTCTTGGAATATTTCCCAATTCTTATCTTCTGTATTGGGCTTTTTAGTATGTATCTAATGTCAAAGTTAGAACATTCTGATTTGAATAACATATTTATTATTTCTCTCAAACCCAATCTCTCAAGGCGTTTGGGCAAATTTTCTCCTGCATTGAAAACGAATTGAGGAACTATCTACTGCTTTGATGGGTCACGGGGGCAGTTGATAACTCAGACGCATTGAGGAACCATCTCATGTCTAAATCTCTTTTTGCAGTTGCCTTGGCTGCTATGACCCTCTTGCCCCTAGCTGGAGCTTTCGCTAAGCCGGATACTTTGGCGGCAGAACCCACTACAAATACAAAGCCCGAAACGACTACAACCGCCCCCGCAGGGACTACAACCACACCCGCAGTGAAAACGAACACAACAACCACAACGACCACAAAGGAATCTCCGATGAAGTCCACGGTGGATCCTTCGATGACGAAGTCCACAGAAGATTCTATGAAGATGCCCACGGGGGATCCTTATATGAAGAGCACCCCTGGTTCTAGCTCAACGACTACAACCACAGAGAATTCTATGAAGATGCCCGCAGGGGATTCTCAGATGAAGAGCGTCCCTAGTGATGGTTCTAGCTCTTCAGATCTTCTTAAGAGTGTTCCTTCTAGTGCACCCAGTGACTCGATGACGAAGCCTATTACTGGCGGCTCCATGAGTGCACCCGCTGTACCAGCGTCTACGGTCAAGCCGTAGAGGCTAACCGGGAAACTCCTGCGACTTTGTGAAGCCTGATGTTGGTCCCTTGCCCATGTCGGGCTTTTTCGTGGGAAGAAATCTGATCAAGAAATAAGTTCATAAATCTGCCATTCTCCATGCCACGTACTATAAGCACGAGACATACGGAGATTTCCATGAGTTTATTTTCCCGACGCCAAGCCTTAGGTTTATTTGGGGCAATGGGATTGACCACCTCTTGGGCCATATCCTCTGCGCAGGCCATTAGCAATGGGGATAACCTTCCAGAGTTTCAAGGAATCGAAACCTGGTTGAATGGTCAACCCCTCACTACCCAAAAACTAAAAGGGAACGTGGTGGCCGTTCAATTCTGGACACTGGGTTGCATCAATTGCCAGCGTACCCTACCAAGCATAGTCAGTCTGAACCAAAAGTATGCCGATAAAGGCTTAGTCATCGTTGGAGTTCATACCCCTGAATTTTCCTACGAACGAGATATTAACAACATCAAAGATGCACTTAAAAAACATGGCATTACCTATCCAGTGGCCGTAGACAACGGATTTCAAACATGGCGGGCCTATCAAAATGAGTATTGGCCTCATCTATTCCTCGCCGATAAGAAAGGGCGTCTACGCTATGACCACATTGGTGAAGGAGCCTACAAAGAAACGGATCAGATGGTGCAAAAACTCTTAGCTGAAGTTTAGGTTAGAAGACTAAATGAGCATCTCACTCCTTGGGCTTGCCCTTTTAGCAGGGCTTGCAACCATCTTTTCCCCTTGTATCCTCCCGATTCTGCCGATTCTGGTAGGCAGGGCCCTGCAAAGTCATCGTCATGGTCCCCTGGCCCTTGTCTTGGGCTTGGCACTTTCTTTCGCCTTAACGGGCAGTTTGTTGGGATTTTCAGCCCAATTTCTTGGTCCCTTGACCAGCCTGTTGCGTCAGGGAGCGATTGTTTTACTCTTTCTATTGGGAGTCAGCGCTGCTTTTCCCAAGTTGGGCTATTGGGCTTTTTCACAGTTTTCTATTGTGAATGCGCCACCAGAGCCTCAACATCGGGGACTGTGGGGAGAATTCTGGGTAGGAACACAACTGGGCTTAGTATGGGTTCCTTGTGCTGGACCGATTTTGGGTTCGATCATCACCTTAGTAGCGGTTAAACAAGCTATCCTTCCTGGTTTTCTGGCCCTCCTAGCCTATGCCTTGGGGGCTGGTGTTCCCATGCTTGTCATTGCCTACAGCAGTAAGAATGCGGCACTCAAATTTCGTTGGCTCTATCCTTACATGGAAGGGATCCAACGGACCTCTGGTGTCTTGATTGCTGCCTCTGCGGTAGCTATCTTGCTGGGCTGGGATAACAAAGTACAAGTATGGCTAGCACCTCTATTCCCAAGCATCTCTTTGTGAGGGGTTTTGAGCGATCACAACAAAACAGTTTCTTCTGCGACCAGTGCTTGTACCAGCGCTTCTGGTGGAACTGTAAAGGGGAGATAATGGAGGTCTGACTCAGGAGCACAGGCATGATGAGCCACGGCTAAAAGCATCTCCGGAGTGAGAGAACCTAGGTTTAAATCGGTCAGCGTCATCGGCAAACCCACGACCCGGTAAAACTGGATCAATTGCTGACGGGCAATCTCTGCTAAACGGTTTCCACATAAGGTTTCTTCCAAGCGAAGCTGCACCAAGATACCCACTGCGACCTTCTCTCCATGCAGACTAGAACGGGTTGTCGGAAGCGTAGTCAAAGCATTATGTACGGCATGGGCGGCCACTGTCCGACACCGTTCTCCTCCCAAGCCTCCAACCAAACCAGCTAAAAGAATATTGGCATCAACCACCTGCTCCCATGCCTTGCTCTGGGGATCCCGGACCGCTTCCTCCCCTTTCAAAAACAAAATATCCCGGAGAATTCTAGCCTGCTGAACGGCAGCAATCACCAGTACATCACTCTGGCCTCCGCCTGCAGCACTCACTCCACTACTGACGGAAGATTCGTACCATTTGGCTAAAGCATCCCCGATACCTGCTACCAGCGTGCGCACAGGGGCCTTCTGAACCAACCCATAGTCCAATAACAAAAGTTCAGGAGCCCTCGGTAGCTCTACCCCTTCTAGCCAAGTCCCTTCCCCCGAATAGAGATTTGACAACGGAGCCCAGGCCGCACAGGTAGCCGCACTGGTGGGAATGGTGACCACAGGGAGGCCCAAGCGATAGGCTACTAATTTAGCGGCATCTAAGGCCTTACCTCCGCCCACACCCAGAATCACCCCCGCACGGTGTTTTCGTCCTGCTTGGAGCAGGGCTTCGATGGTTTGATAAGTACAGTCCACACCGTAAGAGGAATAGGCCAGATCAGCAAGAGCAAGCTCCTGCTCCTGAAAAAGAGCAGCTCCTCGTTGGCCGCCAATGACTAAAGGCCGCTCTCCTATAAGGGGAAGATAATGTTCTAGCTGTTCTAGAATCCCCCATCCTCTGAGGACCTGAGCAGGTGCAACGACAGATTTGAGATGAGCGGATGCATTCACAAAATGGTGTCTCACAGAGTTAGACTTTGAGCAAAAACCATACTAGAAGAATTCCACGCTAAAGCTAGGAATCCTTCTTTTTGCCAAAAGGCAGATCACTCAGCGCATCCGGTAAATTTTGCAGGTTGGGGAACAGGGGCTGTCCACTTCTGCCAATGAAAAAAAGCGCAGTGCTTGCGAGCAAAACAATCGCAGCAATAATCGCACCAAAAAATAAGAGCGGGCTCATGCGTTTTCCCTATTCAAATGTTACGCATCCAGATCTTAGCCCAAAGCCTTGCCTTGCGAACCATCCAAGCCACCGCGAGTATTCATCACTTAATGTTTCTTAATATTGTGAGCTATAGTAGAAATGTGAAGTTAGACAAAGGAACGCTATGGAAATCAACCTCCCCGAAATGTTGCGTAGATCTGTTGAAAAATTCATGATGGACGCTACGGAGCCCTTAGACTCTTTAGTGGCTTTGAAAATCACCAATCTAACGGTCGGGCTCGTAGACGTGGCCTACACCATGGGTCATAACGATGGACAAGGCACCCTTAAGGATCAAAAAAGAGTCGCTTAGGGTGCTCAACTGATCCTCAGCATAGCCCTCAGGGTAAACACTAAACCAACAAAGGCGAGCCCAAAAAAAGCGACGGCAAAAGCCACTCTTAACGGGTTCGTGAGTAGAGGCTTGACCCGAGTGTCCCAGGCATCTATGAATATGCCAAGGCTAACACTTACCAAAAATACAGGATATTTAGATACCGCTTTAAAAAAATCGTCCACAGCTCAGAGGTACGCTACACCTTCTAAGATAGGCCAAGAATTACCTATTACGTGCTCATGCCCTCATCTCCTGAAGAACTATTCCAGTCCGTCTCCCGTATACTTGCCCGACGAACCCCCCAGTTTGAACAAGGACCAACCCGATGTGTGGGGCGTTTCCCCATCGAACAGCATGGAAAAATTGAAGTTCGCCTAGAACTTGTGGGGGATGAAGTGGAGTTCGAGGCAAATGTCTTTGCCCAAGACCGTTCCCCAGGTGTCTTTGCCCAAGTGGAACTTATGGACATTTATCTTCTGAATGATGAATCAGACTTCCAAGACCTTTTGAAAGAAGTGCTTGCTTCAGAAATTATCTGGCCGGAGGATGGCGGCTCCGACGTAGAACCTGGCGAGATTGAGGATTAAATATCTCAGGCACTGAGTCTTTCTATAGGTGCATAGCCTTCGGTGAGATAGTTGTTTGAGAAGCAGGCTTGGTTCCACAATGTTCGCAAATCTTTAGATAGCCTGCTCCACCAGGGCCATATCTATGGATTCTAAGCGTGGGCCTAACTGAGCGACGACCCTAGACGCCAGGTAAGACGCAATCCGTCCTGTTTTTTCTAAGGGGATATGGTGTGTCAAGCCGTATAGTAAGCCTGCTGCATACATATCTCCAGCTCCCGTACTATCGATGGCATTCACCGGATACGCCGGGATTTCATAGATTTTTTCGCCGTGCTGGATTAGGGAGCCTTGACCACTCATCGTAACGACCGCTGTTTCACAGTATCCACTGAGGACATCCAGCACTTCTTTAGGGTCTTTTGTATAGGTAAACAGTTCCATTTCCTCTTGGTTGCCGAACAAAAGATCCACATGTGCCTGCACAATTCTGCGGAAATCTTCCCTATGACGCTGGACACAGAAGGGGTCTGAAAGACTCATAGCCGTCTTCACCCCATAGCTGCGGGCCGTCTCTAATGCCAATAGAACCGTTTCTTTTTGTGATTCGGTATCCCAAAGATAGCCAGTGACATAGAGATATCGACTGGCCTTAAGGTCTTCTAAATTCAAATCTTTAGGACTTAATTGACGACACATGCCTAGATACGTGTTCATGGTCCGCTGCGCATCGGGCGTAATCAAAATCACGCTCAACCCTGTTTTCCCATCCCCTAAACTGACCTTGGAATGCACTCCCTGCTTTTCCAGATCGGCAACATAATGGTGCCCATAGTCATCATTGCCTGCTTTTCCCGTATAACACACCTTTCCGCCAAGCTGTGCAAGACCAATAGCAGTGTTTGCCGCAGAGCCTCCAGACGTAGTGTTGACCAAATATTTTTTAATTTGGGGAATTAAACTGTCATAGCCGTCTTCCTCAATCAGAGCGACGGTACCTTTAGCAAGCCCTAATTGGTTCACCAACTCATCTTGAACCTTAGCTTGAAGGTCAAACAATGGGTTTCCAATGGCAAAAACATCCCAGCGTGTCATGGTACTCCCATAGATTATCTTTACTGTAACTTTATCTTCCAAACATAGGAAACTTCGATTCTTTGCATATATGTCTTATGATCCAAGGGGGGACGTGAAGTTTCCGTAACAAAGGTAAACTGACTTTTGAGTTATACGCACAAGTCAACATAAGTTTAAGGAGTGATAACCCATGCGTTATTTGAAGCGAGTTGGAACATTTGTAAGTCTTGGCGCCCTCATGTTGGGCTTGGCTGCCTGCGGTGGTGAAAAGAAAACCGAAGAGACCACGTCCACAACCACAACCACACCTACTGAACCGGCCAAAGAATCCACCTCTACAACCACTACAGCTCCTGCTGACGGTTCTATGGCTCCAGGATCTAGCTCTACCACAACTACTACAACACCGCCTACCGAACCTACCAAAGAAACCACTTCTACAACCACTAAAGAAGAGAAGAAGTAGTTTTCTTTTCGCTCAGGCTGAAATGGAGATGGGAGCTAAAACCCCGTCTCCATTATTTTTTAATGGCTAACCCTTCAAATAGGGAACCCACTCGGATAACGGTTTTTCTGAACCGTACCAGAATCGGCCTCCCCTCGGAGAATGGAGAACACCTTCAAGGGTGAGATTCGTTGCTCCTTCGAGATGGGCCGCTTCGATAGGCGTAATTCCATCTCCCCAGCAATCGGCATGGCCTGCGGTCAGCTCATAGCTTTGGCGTACAAACCAACTACTCTCCCCATAGACGGCTTTACCCGCTACGCAGATATATTCCACCTTGGGATGGAAAGCTCCAGGATAGGTATTGTTCACAAAATCCATATTCTGCTTGGTAAAGCGCTCTTTACTGAGGTGTGGTGTACCCAAGGTTACAAGACGAGATACTTTTGAAGAATAGCCCCAGATCCGTTCGTCATAGAGGGCAGAACCCAAAACCAATCGGGCAATCCATCCTCCAGCTGAATGACCGACTAACTGCACCTTTTCTGCTCCAGTCCGCCGACGCACTTGATTGATCGTCTGTGCGAGGATAATCAAGATAGGCGTCATCGGACGGCCGCCCAGCGTTGAAATCCAGTCGTACCATTCGATAGGGATGACCGTGGTATCAAAACCGCTCTTTCTGAGGTTCTGGGCAAGGGTGTCATATTCGCTGGCAGCCGCGAAGTAACCGGGAATGATAATGACAGGTGGATACTGCATGTTCGGTACTCGCTAATCCATGTTGAGTAAGGTCCAGAATCCGGTGAAATTCTCTGTTTTGGGGTCTTGGACAACCAGGAAATGATAGCCATTCGCTGCTGTTTTGTTCTCTTGGAACTTTTTACCTTCTGCCAACAGGGGACCCTCTGGAAAACCTACCATTTGCCAACGGTCTTCGCCCCCTGCTTCCAGGACCAATCCGCGATTCCGGGCTTCTTCTACATAGTCGAGCGCAACAGGTTCTGCACTTTGCATCCAGGCGGCTAGCGGCTTGGCCCGTTGAGAATAGACTACAACCCCTGGAACCACCGTTTTGGACGCAAGGGGAATCGGTATCTGTTCTCCAAAGGGGATGGCTAGGTCTGCCAGTTCCTTGATATCGGCGACGGTAAGAGAAACAAAGGACCAACGGTCTCCTCGTAAAGCATCTGGGAGCGGATTCGGTTGCCGTTCATTATTGGTGAGCGGCGTCAGATTACCAGGCGTAAAACCATTCATCGTCGGGTATAGCCGCTGTTCGCGTTCTTGCAGCCACTGCCGTAAGCGAAAGGTCCGGCGGCTGGGGCGTACTACCAAATCTTGTTCTTCGCAGAGCCGTTCAATCATGCCGCCTGTAGCCGAACGAAAGTAACGGACCCGCGCCGGTTCATCTGGGGTTTTGCTGAGGGCTTCTTGAAATCGCTCCCTAAGCCAGGCAGCGGTGGCATCTTTTTGAGAGCACCGGGCTTCATAACGAAAGTTGGTATTTTGGGCGCAAATGAGCAATTCCCAAACTTTCTTGCCTTCCTCGTCTACCAGTGGGCGACTATAAAAATCGACTTCCCAAGTATTCACAGCTTGCCTATCGTATCCTTAATGCATTGTGCCTCATGCAGATGCCTGCTTTAGAACTGATTCAGCCCTAAATAAATATTGTTTTGTAAGACCTAGGATAGATATGGGCGCTATCCTGGAAAGTCAAAGATGCCTGTTTGATACGTGTTACGTTCCATCCCTGATTCAATCTTGGCGATAGACCTCTATCGCAGCGAAGACCGGACGTTTCTGGTAGCTTTTCCTGCCGATGGAATGGTGTTGGGCTCTTACGTAGAACACCAAGGCCAAACCTACGCTGTTCTAGAACGCTCTCATCAGTACAATTTGCGTGGGGGCCGCTACCAATTAGCAAAAATTGCTTTGTACGTCCGCCCTGTAACGGTTGAGCTGAAAGACCGCGTAGAGTTGCCAGATAAAAGGTGGGCTATCGGAGACCTTACCTGTGCCTACAACGCCCGTTCGGAACTGTTGCGCTGTACGCCTAACCCTGCTGGGCCCTGTGCTGGATGTGGCGAATATCGTGCGCTTGATTAGGAGACACGATATATCGCGTCTGTACGGATATTTCATGCAATAGATCCCTGTCTTCCTAACCTTCCAGCCACTCCTTCAACTTCTGAGCTGCTTTCCAGGTCCCTTTGCGGGCGGTTCCCTCGGCCAAATTCCGCATGATTTCATCACCCTGGTCTTTATCCACGGTCAATATCTGCTGGATCAGTTCGACTTGGTCGCGTACGCCTTTTCCACCGCTGTCTAAGAGAGCAAGCACCAAGTTCACTCTAGCTTGGGCATCCGCTGGATTGGCTTTCATCGCTTTGCGTGCGGTGTCCTCCGCTTTTTTGGGCTGGTTTTCCATGAGATAGAGCCAGCTAAGACAGGTCAGGGCTGCTCCATTTTTAGGCTCCCGTTTGATGATTTCTAAAAAATAGGGAAGCACTTCGGGTAGAGGACGGTTGGCTTCGTAACGCTCTAGCCCTTCTGTGAAGAGATCATTGACTGTTTTCGTATCCATAAGGTCCAAAGAAAATGACAACGGAGGCAAGCATGCAAGCCGTGGACTATTGTACTAGACCTTATTTACTAGATTTACTTGTTTGCTTGCTTAAACTTATGCATCTCAGGGCTTTCTTCTCCCCACACAGAGCTAATATTTTCCGTACAGCAATGGATGGCCCATGCGGCCAAATCCTCCGCAGGTTCATCGTAAAGTTCTTGGAGCACGGTTGGGCTGACTCGACAGAACATCGGGCGCTCTTCATAAATGCTGCAGGTGCGGTTATGGGCATCATACTTGATGCACCAACCATCTTCCCCAACCAGGCTATAGTAAAGCTTTAAAAGTTCTTCGGGAAGATATTCTTGGAGAAAAGGGCGCTCTTCTGGGTTGAGATAACAGCAGGCACCGCAACCAGAAATGCACTGCCAAGATTTTGGGTGGGCTTTCATAGTAAAAGCCTACTCCAAGCACACTGGTTTGCGGATTATTTCTGAACGGATGCTGCGGCGATCGGCTTTTCCTGAACTTGAACAGGCAAAGAAAGACCACCAAAAAAGTATTGCTTTAATTCTTCTACGTTGATCTTGTCCATGGGTCGCATCTCAATAAATCTTGTTTGTTTACATAGATAATAGACAACTTTCTTAATGTATTCAATACATTTGTTAATATTTGTTCAAACTTATTTATATTTTGAGTATTTATGCTTAGTGAATATCAAGTTACGAGTCCTATAAATAAATCCCATGACTAAACGCCTTCTCAAAGACCTGGGAGAACAAGGATTGCTCCAGGAACTCCAGCCTTTTTTCGCACTACAGAGTGCCACGATACCTGTGCCGGTTGGAGACGATGCTGCTGTTGTCTGCTTCGACGGAGACCTGGTGATTACTAAAGACCTCTTGGTGGATGGTGTGCATTTTAGCGACCAGACTACGGAAGCAGAGGCGGTGGGCTGGCGAGCGGGCGCTGCTAACCTATCGGATTTGGCGGCGATGGGGGCTTCTCCCGTAGGGCTTCTGGTTGGTCTCGCTTTACCGGGAGATACTCCCCTGGATTGGATTCTTGGGGTTTATCGGGGCCTTGCCCATTTTGGGGTGCCTATCCTCGGCGGTGATACGGTTCGTTCCTCACAGCGTGTGCTTTCGATTACGGCTTTAGGGAAAATTCAGGGACCTGCGATTCGACGGAATCAAGCTTGTGTGGGAGATCAACTGCTGCTAACCGGGCCAATGGGTAGTTCTCGTGCCGGCCTCGAACTTTTACTGTATCCGGAACAAGGGGAGCAACTCTCTCAAGAGGATTGTCAAGTCCTGATCCGGGCCCACCAAAGACCGACCCCGAGGCTAGATATTCCCAACCTATTGTTTGCGCAAACTCGCCGCATTGGCGGTATGGATACTAGTGATGGCCTCGCCGATGCGGTGCTTCAAATATGCCGAGCTAGTAGGGTGGGTGCCCTGATTGAGCACCAACGCGTGCCGATCTTGCCTGCCGTGCGCACGTTGGCCGGTGATCGGGCGCTCGATTGGGCGTACTACGGAGGAGAAGACTTTGAGTTGCTCTTATCCGTAGACCCTTCAGTTGCAGAAAAACTCCTGACATTACATCAGGATTTCACCGCGATTGGCACTGTTACTGTCGGTCCAAAAGTTTCGGATGACCGTGGCGTACTGCTTACGCTGGACCGGAGCTTTCAGCATTTTTGAGAATTTGATAGGTGCGGCCTTCTCCGCCTTGCTTGGCATAGACGTTCGTTGTCATCATGCTGCTATACCTTGCACAAAAAATTCAGATACTCTTGTCACCTCCTCCACAACGGTCGAGCGTATTGGAGCTTTCGCACATACGGACTTGCCTCACCATACAGCGTTGCCATGGTTCTTCCTAAGTTACTGCTCAATTTTCTTAATAAGCAATTGCCTTAAACCGAGCAACTTGTATCATCTGGTCGAGGGGACAGGGCGGTTGATTTATGGTTGTAAACGGTAGAATAAACCCATGGCAAACGGACGCACCGCCACTGCTTATAAGCATATCGAACTGACCGAGGACGGTCACGCAATTCTTGCTAACTCCCAGATTAAAGTAAAACAACTGGCTGCTGAACACACCGTCTGGGGTTACGGGCCGGAAACTTTGCTAAGTGCCCATTACCCTCTGACTCTAGCCCAGATCCTCTCCGCCCTTGCGTACTATTACGACCATCAAGAAGAACTAGACGCAGAGATCCAGAATGATCTCGAACGCAGCGAGCGGCTGCGTGCGTTGCAGCAGCAGCAGCCCTCTCCTGCCTTGGAGAAGCTTCGAGCGCTCAAGGCTGCCAAGTCCCTTGGCGAGACAAGACTCTGAGTGTAGGTTTCTACTTCGATGAGTGTTCCAACGGTGAAATCGTCAAAGGGTTGCGTATTCGGCAAGTCGATGTACTCACAGTCCAAGAAGATGGCAAAAGTGGGAGCAAAGATCTGGATGTGCTCGACCGTGCCTGTAAGCTTGGACGCGTACTGTTTACTCAAGACGATGACTTTCTCACCGAAGTCGCACGTCGCCAGCGAGCCTGGCTGTCTTTCACTGGAGTCCTGTATGCTCATCCGAGGACAAACATCGGCGAATGTGTGGAGGATTTAGAGCTAATTGCGAAAACTATGGAGCTGGAAGACTTGGCAGGTGAGATCCTTTATCTACCTCTGTAAAACTCAAAGACCACATTGCTCAAATAACACTTGTTTATTTAGGATATCCTGTGGTGGCAAACTATGTAGTGTGATATTCAACCGTGGGACTAGAGCTTTGTATCCTTTCCTGACAGATCAGGGCCAGATTTCCCGCCTACTTTGCTCAGCAACTGAATCCCTTCAATCACTAAGTCTTTTTGAAGGCCTTTCACCATGTCATAAAGGGTCAGACAAGCTACGGAAACTGCAGTCAAGGCTTCCATTTCTACTCCTGTTTGACCTAGAACTTTTACCTGGGCTTGGACGCGGATGCCAGGGAATCCAACTTGGGGTTCTAGTTCAACTTTGACCAACGTAATCGCGAGGGGGTGGCAGAGCGGAATCAGCTCATGAGTTTTCTTCGCGGCCATAATCCCAGCAATGCGAGCAGTCGCCATGACATCTCCCTTGGGCGTATTGCCTGAAATTACCTGCTGGAGAGTTTCTAAGGACATGCGCACATAGCCTTCTGCGACCGCTATCCGTGTGCTTGCCGTTTTGTCCCCTACATCAACCATATGGGCTTCGCCTGCTGGGGTGAGATGGCTCAGGTTCGATGTTGATTCGGTCATAGAAAAAACGTTTAAACTCCACGGAGGAATCCTTGCATTCTAAGGACTCTTGAGACAGTAGGATCACAAAAGAAGCATTCCGTGAAGAATCCGTGGCTCTTTCTCTTGGCGTTAACCTAGATCATATTGCAACCGTTCGGCAGGCCCGACGGACCGTAGAGCCTGACCCTGTCCAGGCCGTTATCTTGGCCGAACTGGCTGGGGCTGATGGAATTACCGCCCATTTACGAGAAGACCGTCGTCATATGCAGGACCGGGATATTCTCTTGCTCAAACAAACGGTGCGTACCCACTTCAATTTGGAAATGGCGGTCACGGAGCCGATGGTGGCCCTTGCCCTAGAGGTCAAGCCTGACTATGTGACCCTAGTACCAGAAAATCGCCAAGAAGTGACCACAGAGGGAGGTTTAGATGTGGCTGGACAATTTGAGCGCGTAGAAAAAGCAGTTTCTACGTTGCAGGGAGCGGGCATTCCTGTGAGTTTATTTATCGATCCGGACCAAAAACAAATCATGGCTTCGGCGAGGATGAGTGCTCGATTTATCGAACTTCACACCGGAACTTACGCTGAGGCCAAGACTGAAGAGGACCGCATCAAGCAGCTCTACTTACTGGAAGCAGCCACGGAAGAAGCGCTGAAGAGAGAAATCCGGGTCAATGCTGGACATGGGCTTAACTACTGGAATGTCTATGCTGTAGCCCAAATTCCTGGTATGGAAGAGTTGAATATTGGTCACTCGATTATTGCTCGGGCGGTCTATGTCGGCCTGGAACGAGCAGTGCGGGAAATGAAACAGGCTATGTACGGACAGGTATGAGCAGGTCAGAGTTGGATACTCAAGCACTCTAATCCGGTACTAAAGACCCTAATTTTCGGATTTCGGGCCAGATGAGAGCTACCGTCACAACTACGGCAATGGTTCCGATTCCACCACCGACTACCGCGAGTACAGGCCCGAATAAGCTGGCCGCTAAACCTGATTCAAAGCCACCCAATTCATTGGATGAGCTGATAAACATGCCATTAACGGCGGACACGCGACCGCGCATCTCATCTGGAGTTCGCAGTTGGACTAAGGTTTGGCGGACCACGACACTGATGCTGTCCAAAGCGCCAATGCACACCAACATGAAGAGTGAAAGCCAGAAAGAATGAGAAAGTCCGAAGCCAATCGTGGCCGCTCCAAATCCTCCAACAGCCCAAAGCAAAGTTTTACCAGCTTGATTCATAGTGGGCAGATGAGTGATCGCTAAAGCCATTATGAACGCGCCGATTGCGGGCGCTGCGCGGAGCCAACCTAAACCATCGGGACCGACTTGAAGAATATCCTTAGCAAAAATGGGGAGAAGGGTAGTTGCACCTCCTAAAAGTACCGCAAACAAATCTAAAGTAAGGGCCGCCAGGATAATTTTGGTCTGCCAAACAAATCGGAAACCCGCTACCAGAGATTTAAAGTTAACAGGCTCTGCCGAACGTTCTGTTTGGCGGCCTCTGACGAAAAATAGGCATCCGAAAAAGACCAGGGCACAGAAGGCACAGAAGGCATAGACCGAGGTAGCACTCTTTTGCAGGGCAATGAGCAATCCTGCCAAAGCTGGTCCTAACATCGCCGCCAACTGAAATCCACTGCTATTCCAGGTCACGGCATTACTGAAGACCTCTTTGGGTACTATTTGCGGGAGTAAAGCGGCTCTTGCTGGGTTATTGAAGGCTCGGGCTATGCCAATGGCAAACAGGCAAAGATATATCAGAATGACTAAACCATGCTGATAAGAAATCACGGCCAATCCAAGCGAGCAGAGGGCTAGGACCCCTTGGGTTATCATTACAATTGTTCTGCGGTCAAACTGGTCGGCCATGTGCCCAGCGGGTAAGGCTAGAAAAATAACGGGCAATACTTGAACAAGACCAACGAGGCCCAGGGATAGGGCAGAATGAGTCCGCTCGTATAGTTCCCAGCCAATCGCGACACTCAGCATTTGCTGGCCCATGATCGATGCCCAATTGCCAAGTGCAAATAGGCGATAGTCCCGAAAGCGCAGCGCCGCATAGGGATCAGGGAGAGATTGAGTGATCGGGGAGGGATTTTTTAGGCGCATTGCCTGCTGATTCTAGGGAACAACGGAAGCTCTCTCTGTGCGGTTCGTCGGTCTGCTTGGCTGGACGGGTAAAAAGACTGCGCCTACCCCCCAGCTTACTGCGTTAGCGAAGCGCAGGCTTGTCCTGATTGGGTTGTTCATTTGCTCTTACGACTACGCAATGTTGGGGTACCTGCTGTTCCTCTTTCTCCTAATTACCCCGTAGCCTAATCTCCCAGACTTT